>Ga0222712_10000117_pt1 | contig 106583 bp, 145 predicted proteins | sample C33_657DmetaG_FD_165043 | JGI IMG/M metagenome (GOLD analysis project Ga0222712, IMG submission 165043) | Estuarine water microbial communities from San Francisco Bay, California, United States - C33_657D | ecosystem: Environmental > Aquatic > Marine > Unclassified | place: USA: California... | reverse complement strand
TTTTCTTTTTGTAACTAGAACAGCAAACTTCTATTTCGATATCTTTTTTAACTTCTGAATCAAAATATCCATTGATTCCAAAACAATCAACTAATGCTTTTGATCGTCTATACGAAACTTTAATTCCAGATTTGGTGGGCAGCATTTCTGCTAGTATGAGTATAAGATCTTCTGAACTCATAAACTTAACAGATTTCAATCGTCCGTCAAGAAATTCTATGACCTTGTTAGGATCAATTATTTCATTTTCTGTAAACAATTCTTCCTTTAGTAAGGTCATAAGGGCTGAGCTCCAGTGATACCTGATCGCCTAACAAAATCTTAATATTATGTTGGCGCATTTTTCCGCTGGTATAAGCGAATATTTCTGTTCCAGTTTCTAACTTCACTCTGTATGTAGTGTTAGGTAAAACTTCGGTGATGGTGCCTGAGATTTTTAAAACTGATTCTTTAGCCATATTTATTACAGGATGTGATCCGCTACGCCTAGCTCGATGAGTTCGTCTGCCTTAAGGTATACATCGCTCGCTGGTAGTAGTTTAACTTTGATTTTACTTGCTGTCAAGCCTGTTGAATCCCGTAATATGTTGATCATTTTTTGATTGCAGAGATCGTTCTCTCGCATAGTGGCCTTGAGGTCGTGATATTTGTCGTGCATACTTTCTGTAAATTGATGACACATATAGCTGGTGTTACGAGCAGCATATCGTTCACCCTGATGTCCAGCGGCAAATATAAGGAATGCTGCACTCATTACTGCTCCTATACCAATCGTTCGGATTTGATGTGTGCTAGATCTCATCACATCGATGAGGGCAAATGCATCGTAAAGATTGCCGCCAGTTGAGTTGATATACAGTGTTAGGATCTTTTGTTTGCTGGTGTCTAGATTTTCATAGACTATCCATTTTATACACTCGCTGATATTATCTTCTGAAATTTCGCCAACAAGAAAATGTACCGAATTTTCTAGAAGTTTAACCTCAACGCGATCGCCCGCATTAAATTCATTGAAGTTTTTCACAGGATCCTCTTAATGTGCTAACATTACTTATCAGAGATCCAATCGTCCGATTCCATGAATAATGACACTTGAAATTGAGCTTCTTCTAAACTTTGAGCTATGACAGAAACAGTGGCTATTCCATCTTTGATGTGTATATCAAATGGAACTACTCCGCAAGGCATCCAATTTTCGTGTACTCGTAATTTGAGATCGAATTTTTTAGCTGCTTTTGCTCTGTCTATTAACTGGTCAGTTATTTCTTTAGCTGTTGACATTATTATCCTTTCTTTTCAAGTGATTGTATTTACACAAGAGAATCGGACGGAGATTATTTTTTATCCTTAACTATATTCAAACGGTGTGCTAGGATGTCCATAATCTACTGGAATATTATCACCTTTGATCTCATCATACTGTTGGAAATAAGTTTCGTTAGGTTGTACTATACGAAAGTCATTGGTGTACTTGAGAGCAGCTAAAGTAATTTCCGATTTGTTTAATAGATCACAAATGATAAACGGACTACTACAACGACCGTATATAGTTTTAAAAGGACTGTGCTTAAATTCATTCGCCTGTAGCGCCTTATGAAACTTAGTACTCGGTCTAAACATCACTCGTGTGATACCCAACTTTTGATTACGAAGTCTGTATTTGTCTATTAGAGTGAGATTTGAAATTGTAGCTTCGTTAGTATCACTGATCTGCAACAGCACATCTTTGACTTTGATGCTACCTTTAGTATGATTGTTATCTGGTGTTTCTTTGGTACTCCAAGGAACAGAACAATCGACGTGATTCACATAAAGAGTTTCGCCATGGAATTTTAAGACCCACATGGGAATGGTCTGATCTTCTAAGTGTTTTTTGTTAAAATGGAACACTATGTCCTTACATGCATATTCAATCTATTTCATTTTATTTTCCTTTAAGTTATGTGATAGTTTTGTTGTGTCGGGAAACTATCAACCCCGTGAGCGCAGCCCATCCTGTTTTCGCGTCAGCGGAGCCGGAGTATGGTTACAGGTCCGGCATTTTATTTATAACTGTATTTGGTGCGTCCAGTGGGAATCGAACCCACGCATAGAGGTTTTAGAGGCCCCTGCCTTTCCATTTGGCGATAGACGCTTATTCTCCAAAAATATATGCTGCCATTTTCTTTTCTGCGATTGCTTTAGATTCGTCATCCTTCATGGCACAATCAAAACAGATTTGTTCATCGTTAGGACCATATGGCCGACATTCATCTAACTTGCCACACAGTTCACAGAACTGTTCTGGCTCTTGCATTATAACACCACGTCCGCTCATTCTTCAATACCCTCATATTCAGCGAGTTGTTTGCGAAAGACTTCGAGTTGTTCCATTAAGTTAACCAGCCCGTCATGATTCATTGTAATGGCGCTGTAACCCATTTTGAATTCTACACGATTCTCACTGGTCATTCCTAGAGTGTAGTAGGTTACAGGAGGTTTCTTTGGTTCTGGGGGCACGTAACTCCCACCACCGTACTCTGTGGTTTCCTTTTGTTCAGGAAACGGAATTACATTGCTAGGTTTTTTCTTAAGCCAATCTAACATTTTTCTATCCCATTCTACATCTAAGTTAAGCCAACGGCCAAATGGTGGAATCGCAAAAGGCAGGGCCAGCGCCACTAACCAAACTAGTTGTATCAGTGGTGTTGGTATGTCTTTGAAGTATAAGGCAACAGGTAAGCCAAATACAAGGTAAATGACTCCTGTCCAGAACAACCAGTAACCGCCTGTGCGTCCAAATAGTTTCATTCTGCCTTCTTATCTGTTTTCTTTTCTATCGGAGGAGGAAAGTAGGGTTCAATAACATAGTGTTGAGCACCCCACCACCCGAACGCTGATAAAAATCCCCACAACACTACTTCGAATACCATTTATCCACCTTTGAAATATAGTCTATTATTTTTCTACGTTAACATTAGCACTACCGCCAATAACCAAAGTTTAATTATTCTGGGTCTTTCATTCGTGTGTCGTCTACGAACAGATGGAATTCTTCTTCACCTTTTTGGCAAGTGGCTACGAATAACCAATGTCCATTAAGGTCGATAGCTTCATTTGTTTTAGCGACTTTAAAAGTACGATTTTCAGTATCCTGAGATTCTGCCTCTACGATAGCATAGGTATAGATCTCGTCTCCCTGGAAATCAGCAGAGATAAACACAGCGCCTTTAGGTACGTGTACTTGAACTACGGGTTCTTGCCTAACAGGCATCTTCCAAATCATTGTGGTCATTTGTTTTTTCCTTTTTTACGTTTTTTGTTTTTTTCTACTGTCTCTTCAATCTCGAGTTCGTTGATTAACTCTTGTTCATCTCGATACTGTTCGATTGTAGCTCTTAACGCTTCTTCTACAAATTGATTAAATGTCATGTCACGGTCGTGTGCCATTTTCATGTAAGTCAAAAGTTCGTCGTCTGTGAAGTCTACTGGTACTCTAACACGAGTATCGTAATCTTCATCGTTAATAATAGCTGTTGCTTTTTCTATAAAATCTTCATCCACATCTAGATCGACATAGTTTACAGGAGTACCATCATCTCGTTCCCAGGCACAATCTAAGATTTCGCGATCTTCACACTCACTGTCAAATTCTTTTTTGTAATCGGGGTTGGTCATACGATATGCACGTTCGCGAGCATAGTCAAATGCTTCTACCTGATATACCTCTTGCGTCTTAGTATCAAAGAGGATACTGATAGTGTGACCTTCCTGATCACCGTTCCAGCTGTCTAGGCGGTATGCATTATATCCAAAGCACTGCCACTGATAATCGCTACCTTCAGTTATGCGATAGTTGCAGATTTCCATCCATTGTTTGATACTAATCATTTGTCACTTTCTTTGATAGTTGTAAAAAGGTTTTCTTTCTCTTCTTTGTATTTCTTCCACTGAGCCTTGGCTCCGTCCCAAACTAGCCACTTGGTCATAAATGAAAATATTACGCACATTGGCACAAAAGAAAGATACTGTCCGTAGGGTGCAGGCGCAACAAGAGCAGCACCGAAAAAGGCAGAACTGGCAACAAAACATTTTTGCCAGAATTCGTACTTGTTCCACTGCCACTGTACGAAATTAACGATTTCCTTAAACACGTTCTTGCTCCTTAGTAAGTTCACACATCAAAATAAAATGATCGTATGCCTTGCGAACACCTTCGTGTTCTAAAAGCTTTTCTGCTTCTTCCATCATTGCCTTGACCCCTGCTTCGGCAACATCCCGAGCACAGGGCCGGATAAGACTACGAGCTTCTTCACCCCAAACTTCTATGAGGTTGTTCCAAGCATCAATTTCTTCCTGAGTCATAGCCTTACGCTTCGGTCGCACTTCTGTAGCTTTCATTACAGCAGTGCTGATAGCATCTTCGGCTACACGACCTGCGGCTATCATTGGAGCATATGCAGGATCAATATTATACCTTCTACTACTGCCACCCGGGTACACCTGCACTAGATGAGTACCTTTAGTGAAGCTGTCCAAAAGATCATTGTCATATTCCATTACTGGAACATATCTGCGACCTTTCTTTTCGTAGAAAATCTTTTTCATGACATTATTATACTGTCAAAGGATTAGAATTGCAACAACGCCTACGTAAGTTAAAAAGTGTGCCATTTGATCTAAGCCTAACCAAATCCAAAATTCTCTATCTTCAGGAGATAGGTCTTTGTTTCGATTAATGGTCATCTTGGCCCAATCAATGTGATAGTGAACTATGCCATCTAGCATAGCTAGAATAAAGGCGTCAAAGGTTCCTGCAAATGGAACTAAAACAAACAATGTAAGTACAGCGTGGATTAGACTATGATCGATGCCTCCCCGTTGTCCGTAATAACCTTTTTCACGGACCATGTAATCAAACTGCCAAACAAAGTCAGCAAAAAAGTGTTTGATTCCTAAAAGAGATAATACAAGGATGATGTCTAGTGATGTCATTTCTTGTTAACTTCCTTTGTAGATTCTTCAAACGATGGAGAAATCTTATCTGCATACTCGTGAGGCGGAGGGTTAAATGCCTTCCAACTATCAGGAGTAAACAATTTTACAGGTTTCCAGTATTTAGATAGTATGTTATTAATTACTACGATACCGATAACAAGAACAATAAATCCTAACATAGTTAAGATGCTGCCTGCTAAAAACACTGATGATTGTTCGATACTCATTTAATGCATTTCCTTTTCTTCGTTGTAGATATAATAGCGACCAGCTTCATCATTCCAGTGGCGACTATCATAGATGTTAAAAATTACGTCATAACCAAATAATGCTAAAGACACATACAGTCCTGCATGGTCTTGTCGGATGGTGTATCGGAATTCCAAACCTATCACATCGCTGGTACGGTCGACTTGTGCTTCCCAAAACTTATTCTTGAAGGGAGTGTCACCTGCCCAGGTCTTAATACATTCCCAACGATCACTCCAGGGATTGCGTATGTTAAAACTAAAACTGATCACTTAAATGCCTCCATTGATTCGGTGTCGACATTCTCTACCATGTGCAACATAAATCTATAAGCATCCCAGGATTTCTTAACAGATTCATTTTCACTCAGTGTCGTGGGAAACATGTCGACCCAAATTGAGCTTTCGGGTTGCATATGACGATGCATACCTTGGGCTCGAGGTTGAATAATTCTATTACTATCCCACAGTATATGTGCTACTTCTTTACACTTTTCAAAATCTAATCCTAAGAGATATCCTGGTTCTCCCATGTAGACACTGATCACATTGTCTATTTGTTCTTCAGTTTTAATGTTTGTAGCAGTGATAAGGAATGCAACATCGTCAACAGAAACTTCTTCGTTGACAATGTCACGGATGCAACGACCAAGACTAAAACCGATCTTCATTATTGATTCCTATACTTCTGTTGACGTGCGATTTCGTGTTCATCACACAAAGTTTTAATCCATCCGCCACTGCGTTGTTTGCCCGGCTTACCACATTCTTCACAAGAGTGACCGGCCCATATTTCTGCCATACGCACCATTCCGCTAATATGTTCGTCCCCACCGTCGTAGTAAAAACGCAAACCGCCGAACTTCTCTTTGATCTGTGCAACAGTTACCTGAGGAACTGCATCAGGGATGGGATGATCGTGAGGGTTGTCTTTGAGCAATGACTCGCGTGTTTTATTGCGCCATTGTGTATAAGAATCTATTTGCCTACAGAGTTCTTGTAGGATAGGCCACCATCCTGCACCTACAGCAAATCCACCGTAGGCATTTTTAAACATCTCAGGATGTCGTGTTTCCATTTCTTTAGCAAATGCTTCGTATTGATCTTCGTCGTACATCATTGAATCCAAATGTTGTTAACTTCAATAACTATAACATCATTTAAATTTTAATGCAACCAACATCTTATCTGATTCTTTAAGAAAATAATAGGCAGCGATTTCATCCCAATGATAGCTAGCGTCGCTAACATCAGTAACATCCATCCAAACAAAGCTTTCTGTATGTTCTAAACACCATTTCTTTATTTTCCAGAATGGCATTCCTGCACGTTTTGATTCGTCGTCCGTTATCAATATTTGATAACATTGCTGTAACACTTCATCAGGAGGTTTGAATTTCTTCCAATCATCCGAATATACATACATCATTTACTCCATTTCAATGCAAACATTGTAGCATCTTGTTCGTTTTGAAAATACCAAGCACGGCAATCATCTTCTCTTATGTCACGGAATTTCTGTTGACAGTGTTCCATGCACCAGGATAATTTATCATTGAAGTCGTCGTCCTGTTCTAACCTCACTATATGATAGTCTTGCAGTATCTGCATCAACTTATCATTTTCCATCATCATAGCACCAATTTTTTTGTGTGCTATTTTTTCCATTACTTGTTTACCGTCTGTCATTTACTGCTTCTAAGAAGGTATTCAGTTAGTGCTGGACCCATAAACTTAGCACGTATCTGATATCGATATCCATAGGTAACTGCATCGGCCATTCTATGCCAGGTAGGAGTATCTGCGGCATTCTTCATTACCCATTGGCCTATGTCACTGTTTTGCCATTTCCATAAAGGTTCAGCTGCATAAAGATCAGGATCTTCAACATCACCCATTTGGAATGAGTGAACTACAAATTCTTTACATTCTTCCACACGATCTCCTACGATGTTGTACTTATGGCGTGGGGGCTTGTGAGTGAAGGGAGAGTGGTATTGGAAGTAACTATCCGCCAACTGCTGATTTATTTGAGCAGTAAAATCTCTAGCATCAGGCCACTGTATTTTTTTCTTGATCGCCATAAGTTAATATATCAAATAATTCAGCGTATTCTTACTTCCATCTCAATATAAAATTTACTGCGTCTTGTGAATTTTCAAATATAAAATCTGTATGATGATTTTCGTAATGACCCTTGGCGTTATTTTTAACCCAATCGTGTATTTCTTTGATCCTGTCAGCAGTAACGAAATGTGCTCGAGGATAACATCCTGCTCTAGTCCATCCTATACCCTCGAGCATACCCCACAGTACTTCTCTATCAATATCATTAGCCATCGCCTTAGCTGATTCTTCTAGCATTTTTTCCTGCAGGTCTCCGGAGCGATCTGTTAATAGTTTTTTCTTTTTCATATCATGCCCACCTCAATTGAAATAACACGGCATCTTTGCTTTCTTTAAATTTAAAGAAGGTATTACCGAACATACTATCCACTGACCAGTTATTGTCACTTAATTCTAAGTTAGCAGCCCAGCCGCCCTTGCCAAGGGTAGTACGACACCATTTGATCATTTCTTCTTGTAGATGATAACGGTCTTTTCCAAATTCAACGGCAATCATTTTAATTTGTTCCCTTCTGCGCTACCCCAACGTAGCATAAACATCATAGCATCTTTCTCATTGGCAAACTGCCAATACAGTGCGTGGGTAGTTTCTGCTCGCCAAAGATCTTGACAGTTTTCTTCGCACCACCACTTCATCTCATCAAGATTGAGATATGCTACATTATCAAAGTTAATACGATGAGAGAAGGTGGCGCGAGCTCTTGTTGCCAAGATCTCGCTCACACTACCAACCTTCAAACCTTTGCCTAATCCCATGTCCTATGTCTCTCAGCGATCCATTCGAGTCCGTCATATTCTTCTACGATCCAATCAACATCTGCAGGAACTTCTACAACTCTTAGATTTGCATGATCTCCATTGGCTTGTTCTCCCAATTCTTGAACTACCTTAACAAGATAAGGATCGTCGCGAGCTACTTCTCGATCGTAAAAAACTGTCTTGCTGTATGCAGCATTGTGGGCAGCACGTTCAGCTAATGTCATGTCGTGCCAGTTGTCCGGATCTCCAGGTATACGTTCTTCCGGAGGAACCAAAAAGTATGTAAAAGGAATTATACCCCCAAACTTCTCATTAGCTTCGGGCCAAACTCTTGTACCTGAAAGTTCTAGGTATCTAAGAACAGCTTCGTTACTCAAACCAAATCCGCCGTGGCATTTGTTAATGACTATTCGGCGGATTCCTTTGATTTCTTCTATCAGTTTATCATTGGTCATATTGGATTACCTAATGGTGGTGGTTCGGCTTCGATTATTATCTCATCATCATTAAGGTGATTATACATTAAGTCTTTAATTAAGTCAATACGTTGTGCTACTGTTTTGGCTCCTAATATAACAATAGTGTATTTTTGATTTCCCTTTTCAACCACCATTGCAATACACTTACCGGCTTTAGATGTGTAACCAGTCTTTGTTACTAGGACATTATCAAACTCAAAAAGTATTGGACTATTAGTATTGTTAAGATTAATCTTACGTATTTTCTTTTTATATTGAACTTCAACTATAGTGTGTTTTTTAATACTGATTTTTTTAATATGTTCGTATCTTAATGCATACTTTAGCAGTATCGAAAGATCTTTAGCTGTACTGATGTTAGTGGCTAGTAATCCCGTTGGATCATCGAAGTGTGTTTCCGTCATTCCTATCTCACGAGCTTTGCTATTCATAGCCGATAAGAATTCTTCTCTGCCTCCGGGATAGTGCTCTGCTATAGTTTCTGCGCTGCCATTGTCAGATCTAACTAACATAGCATTTAGAATATCTCCTCTGGGATATTTTTGCCTGGGTAGACTGCTGCCTGCTTTACGACTGAGCATAAGTCTCTCGTTCATGTCTCGGGTATAATCTAAAGACACTACAGCAGTCATCAATTTAGTAATGCTAGCGATTGGCCTTACATCGTCTATATGATTTGCGATCACCGATTCTTGCTTAGTGATGTTATAAAGATAAACAGTATGTGGTTGTGATTTCGCATAGGAGTTTATGCAAAAGAATAACAGCATAGATAATAAAATTCTAATCATCGGCCAATCCTTAATCAAAGTGTAGATGTATTTACACTTCGATTAAGATATTTGGATCCCAGCCTGTTTGTTCGCTGTAGGTTGCGCTTTCGTAACCTCTAGGATTGCAGACAACTCGAGTAGTACCGACTAGGTAATCAAACGGCTGATGCATATGCCCGTGTGTCCACAGCACTATCTGTGGATGATCTAATATGAGATCCGTGAGCTCACTGTAGTATGCACCATTCATTAAATGATCTGGCCTGTAGTATTCGCTTACACTCTGATAGGTAGGAGCGTGATGTGTAACTACCACACACTTCTTATCTTTGTTTTCTTTCAATACAGTTTCGATGTATTGCTTAGTGTTAATATGACGTTCGTATGTGTCGGCGGGCTTTAAGTTAACAAAACCTTTTTTGTCATTCCTAATGGCACGATAGTCATTCATGCGATCTCGTATAAAATGCATGGTCAATGGATCACCTCGGTTAAGATCAGTCCATAGAGTAGCACCGATGAATGTAACATCGTCTATTACCTTAACATCCCTTTCTAAGAAATAGATATTGTCGTGAACCCCGCAGGCAGCACGTAACCAATCGATGCTGTCAAAGAATCGACCGCTGTCGTAGAACTCGTGATTGCCAGCAATATAGATCACATGCGGGAATTGAAAGCTCACACGCTTCAAGAAGTCACGGAAACGAATACCGTATTCGCTTTCAGGTTTCAGTACTTTACTAGCCACAAGGATATCACCGCTCAGAATAAGCACATCGTAGTTTTGGTCATTTTGGATATTGATATCCGAAAACTCCAAATGTAGGTCTGATACTAGTTTGATTCGCATAATGAATTTATAGAAATATACGTATATTATATAGCCTGATAATTTGAGTGTCAAGTAGTTAAATACACATATAAGTTAGGAGCGGGAGCGAATGAATGAAGTTTTCAAAATAATCGGAGATCTAGGATTTCCTGTAGCTGCTGCATTAGCCGGCGGTTACTTCGTTTACTTGACCATCAAACTTTTGCTACAGGGCGTTTTAGGCAGCATCAAAGGAATGGCCGGGATCATCACTGCTCTCGATAATCGTGTCAAAACAATGAATCACGATGTTGTTCGTATCGATACGATAGTTAGTAACGCACTGGGTTTAAGACCAGACGTAGACCGTATTGCTCGTGCAGACGGTAAAAATGACGCAAGGAGAGACTAATGGCTAAAGCAAAAGGTAGCACATCTGGAAAGACACATAACTCTGTTGTAAAAAGAACAAAACAGGGCGGCAGAGTTAAAACTAGTTCTATGAACAAGACTGAAAGAAAAACGCACAAAGCCTATAGAGGACAGGGTAGATAATGTTGTATGTAGACTACTCCTGGAATTGTGACAAAGAAGGAATCATTTTAGATGAGGAATTCGACAGTGACAAGCTCGGATGGAAGGGCGGAGATTATTTCAAGTTGGTTAATATCAACGGTCGCCAGATGCTGCGCAAAGTCGGAGACCTAGAAAAATTTATCGTAAAAGGATCGATAGACAATGAGCAAGTATAAGCAATGGTGGGATAGCCTTAATCCCCAGATGCAAGAATATTTAAAACGTCAACCCATATGGCACGACCGTGACATGTTTAAATCATTAATGTTCGGAGTAGGCATAGGATTTGTTATAGGTGTAGTTGTAGGCTATGAATGGGCATTTAAACCTATAGTAAATTGTTTCAAACCATTAATAGGATAAGAACATGGATGTAGTAGAGTTAGTCAATAAGTATGGATTTCCGATTGTGATGGCAGTTGGAATGGGCTTCATTATCAAATATGTTTGGGAATGGGCAACAAAAGAAGTTAAGCCCGTTATCAGTGACGCCAATACTGTGCTTATAGCACTAATTGATCGTATCCGTATGCTAGACAACGATCTGATTCGTCTAAATCAGAAAGTTAATACGGTGTTGACCATACGCGGTAAAATGATTGAATCAGACCGCGTTATGGAGACTGCTATCGTAGAGGCTAAGGCTAACGCTAAGTTTCACGATGCAATGGAAGAAGCTGATAACATCGGCGCAAAGAATAAAGAAAAAGAAGAAAAGAAGAATTAACTTTTCATAAGCTCATCTACAAACTCTAACAGAAGTTTGTGATGTTCACCGTTGTGGTATTTCCCGTTCATCCAACTCCAACTGTTATACCAGTGTGGTTCACTTTCCGGATGACAACCTATCAATCCTAGACGTCCTTGTATTATGGCCATAGGGTCACCGTTGGGATATAATGACCATATCTTAGCTGTATCTAAACCCATTCCGTAAAATGCACAACCGTCGTAGAAGAACATTTTATATTCTTCACCTTTCCATAATACTCGTTGATTTTTAGCATGTGGCCTGCGTGTGTCGGCACCCGGCCTAGTTATGTATTGATCCGCACGTATATCGCACAGTAGATCAAAGTAGTGTTTGTCAGCCCAGTATGCTCCCATGCATATTCCAAGGTACTTTCCACCTCGTCTGACAAACTGTCTTATCTTGTCTTTGTGTTCTTTCATTAGATATCTGTAACTTTCACTATCACCGATACCACCGGGAATGCATACGATATCTACATCGTCGAAGAAATCTTTTTCTAATTCATGTTTTGTAAAGATTTTAAAATTATAGTGCGGGCTTAAAGCTTTTATTATTCCGTTGCCGCTTTGAACAGAACATTTAGGTTGATGCACAAATAAGGCTATTCTGCCTTTCATTTTTTATCCTCTACAGATATTATGTTGCTTTATTCCATTTAGACTAAAACATTTTAGGTATTCTTGCATATCGTCATTGATGCCAATTATTTTAGCAGGCATCATGAACTTGTATTGTAGCATAAGCCAGACTGAATAATCAATCCACCAATCAAGTGGAGTATATATCATTTTTCGTGAGCGATAAATTCGCCGTTCCAATTATCTGGTAGATCTTGCTGTTTCATAAAATCGCAGCGTTCGATCCATATCTTATAGTACTTGTCCATCTGTCCTCCGAATGTGCCTTTTAATTTCTTACACATAGCAGCCGCTTCGTCAAATTTCTTAGACTTATACAGTGTTTGCATTTCATTGTAACGTTCTAAATCCTTAGTCCAATCCTCGCCGTTAGGACGTAGTGCTGTATAGATCAAGTCTGCCACTGACTTGCCTTTTGGTTGTAAGTTGTCAATGCACAAATAGAAGAAATCATCTTTAGTACGGTTGTATGTTTCAGCACCAATAATACATAGCACACCATATGCTTTACAACGTGCTTCTAAACGTGCGGCTGTTGAAACCATGTCGCCTAGAATGTCGTAACTATGTCTGTCTGTTGAGCCCATTTCGCCAATAAAGCCAATACCAGTGTTACAGCCCCAACCCATTGCAGCAGGAGGTAAACCTTGTGCCTCCATTTCTTTAGTGTAGGCATCAACTGCGTCTAACATTTGTAAACCAACAGCAACAATTGTACGAGCGTGGTTAGGGTCTTCGATAGGTGCACCGTGTATGTGCATACTCGCATCGCCTACATACTTAATGACCATTCCTTTGTTGTCCATAATAGGACGACTGATAGCATCCATGTATCCGTTCATGTATTTGCCTAGGCCGGCAACATCATCACCATAGTGTTCACCAATAGGAGTAAAGCCACGTAGGTCACTGAACATAACACTAACGTCTTTACGCACACCACGCTTGATCAGGTCTGGATCTTTTTGTAACATCTCTACTACTTCCTTAGAACAGTATCCAGCAAACTGTTTCTTTATGGCTTGCTTCTGTAAGAACTCTGAGACGAACTTGACACCGTAGGCATGCAAAGCGACCAATATTGTTCCAACGGTAAACGCAGTAGCGTCGAATAAGAATAGAAAATTAGTGAAAAGATACTGGCTGATAAAATAACCGCCAGCACCCAACATAATAGTCGTTGCCAATCCAACATATACCCACCTTGTTAAAAATAATAAAAGTATACCTGCTAATCCAATTGCAAGTAATTCAACACCGTCAGCATAATCAGGACGTTCTATAACAACACCATTTACCATTGTTCCAATCACAGCTGCCTGTGCTTCGTGCGGCCATACTGCTCCTTTGCTAGTTGGCAATGGATTACCTATCCCTGCCGCTGTAGGTCCTACTATAACAATAGCACCTTCTAAGTCTTTGGGTAATTTAGTTAAACTAAAGCTGCGTGACTGTTGACTCCAGTCAATCCATATGCGTCCTAGATTGTCTGTAGTTACAGGACCAAACTTAGGAATGCGCATTTTCTCAACTCCACCCTCAAACAGCTTAACCTGGAATGTTGAATCACCTGCGGCAACACGAAGAGTTTCTAAACTTAGTGCGGGATATAATTTGTCATCTACTGTTACGATCAATGGCATACGACGATTAACACCGTCAACTTCTGGTAGTGTATTTGTTATACCAACACCTGCCGCAGCATTTTCTAGTTGAGGAATGTTAGCAATTAATCCTGGATACTGTACTATTTGATCCAACCATTCCGGATTAAGAACAGCTGAGCCGGGAACACGTGGTTGATTCTTTGTCTGCTGTGCGGGCGCAGAGCCTAACACTACAGGGTATTGTTTGAGTAATTTTGCTAGTTCAGCATCTCCACCTGTTCTATCTTTTTCCGGCATAAGAATGTTTAATACTACTAGTCCTGCATTTCTAGAATATAGATCTTCTATAATATGTGCGTACTCGGCTCTAGGTAACGGCCATTGTCCGTGCTTGTCTAGTGCTGTTTCGTCTATGTTAACCGTGACAATATTATTATATGTAGGTTCTTTAGCAGTAATTAGGGTATCAAAGTAACGTAATCTTACACTTTCAACAAATGTAGGATCTGTAGATCTCACCCCCAGTATCAGTACTAAAGTGAGTAGTGCTGTCCAAGGGTTAACTAAGATTTTTTTGAGATTGATTTTCATCTACTTGCGGCTCCGGTCGTAGTGGCAGGGTCCCAGGATTTACATCCAGTTTTAGTGCTTTCTTCTTTGCTACAGAAACGGATTCCCGCACATCCAGTGATGGTTAAAATTATGCTGATGATTAAGATTTTTCTTAACATCAACTATTTATTTGATGTTAAACCGGGTTGCCTAGTACTAGTTTGCTATCGTTTCCAACACCCAAAATACAGGCTACTTCTGAAGTAAACTGTATGATCGTCCAACTTCCTGTACTTTGATTAACAAATAGAGAAAATTTAGTATTTTCGCCCGAAGCCATCCAAATGGGTTTTTCTTCGTAATTTTCACCAAGTGCTTTTATTACTTTTTGTACGTTATCACAAACTACGGGTTTATTGCTCTGGAATGATTGTGCGTTGGCTATAGAGCTTGCTAGGCAGAATAGGAACGCCACGGCAACTGTACGCATGGCATACTCCTTAAAAAAGTATTTATTGGCGGACCACTGTTGTGCAGCCCGCAGGGTTAGTGCAGCTCTGTATTAGATTGAACGACTTCCCGCCTGACTGTTGCAGATCTACACTAGCAGCACCTCCGGAGTTGGTCAAATTCAAGCTGGCATTATTCGCTGTACTTCCGCTCTGATTTACTGTGACTGTGTGCCCGTTACCTGTTAATACATTTTCTAGATAGTGATTTCCCGATCCTTCTTGGACTGCTGTGACAGAATTGTTGCTGCCTGTAACAGTAGTGAACATTATTTTATTAGCGTTATCTTTTTGATTCGTATTGATTATGTTGTTGCTACCTATAACTGTAGTTTCTTTAAAGTTACTAGAGGTACTGTTATTTGACTGTTGGCTAGTTACGGTATTATATGCTCCATTGACTTCAAGACTAAGATAGTTAGTTCCTGTTTGTGTAATGTTGATATTATTACTACCGGCTCCAGAGAAAGTTGCTTCAGTATGATTCTTTCCTGATGTTGTAGACTGTGTCACACTCACAGTATTTGAATCTCCGCTAACCTGATCAATATACAAATAATTGTTTTTATTTTGTCCAGATCCATTGTTCCAGTTATCTACACGGTTTTGTTGTTGTGTTCCTGTGTATCCTGCTGTACTACCAGGGCCGCTTGTAACTATTTGATCTCCAGGAGCATTAGTTTGATTAATTGTGCCATAATAAACATATGAGTTGCTTGATGATACTGTCTGTGTTCCGTTGTTATATGTTGTAGTAGTTGTAGTGGTTGTAGTAGTTGCGAGGTTTCCGCCAACAATACCGTTTGTTTCGCTAGTTGTCACTACGGCTGTGTAATACAATTCTTCTGTTCCATTGCTAGATGTACTAGTTCCATCACTGTAATTTGTTGTAGTTACTAGAGTTCTATATACTCGTGTAGTATTACCAGTGACTACTGTTCTATAAGTGTACGATGTAGTAGTTGATGTAACTGTAGGAGCACTTGGTGCTGTGCCCGCTGTTGCGCCTGTACCAGCATTGGTTACACTCATTGTATTATTGTACCCGCCTGGCTGTCCACTTGTTGTACCACCAGTAGCACTTGGGCCGCCGCCGTTAGCGTTAGCAACTAGGCCTACTGTGCTAGATCCTGGAACACCATCGCTGTTTACAATACAGGCATTGCTACCACCCCACGCACCTTGGCAAGCACCAAAGCCTGGATTACTTGTCCAACCTTGTGCTGTTATACCATTGTATGGTCCAAACTCTGGGTTATACAATAAGTTACCGCCACCATTTTGTTGAAAGGTAGGAGCACGATACCAAGGACCGTAGTCACCTGCCCAATAACTTCCGTCAATACCATACATACTAACTCGAGCATACGCAACGTTTGCGGCTTCAGCAGATGTTAAACTTTTGCTAATGGTTAATGTCGACCAAGGAACACTAGTGTCAATACAAGGGTTGCCACAAACTGCATTGGGGTTTGGAAGGTTAGCATTGTAAGTTGAATTTGCACTAGTTATCAGTCCGCCGCTTGCGTTGTAGAATTCAATCTTTACGTTAGCCGTGTCGCTTTGTCCAGCACGACCTCCACCGTTGTGTGCTAATACACTCATAGTGAAAGTTCCACCCTGTTGCATATTACTGTCAAATACTACATACTGACTGATAGTTGTAGTTACATAGGCGGTAGCGATAGCATTGTATGTTACAGCTTGGCTATATGCGCTGATGCAAAACATCAATCCAAATAAAAATTGCAGTATTCTTTTTGTCATTTCTGTATCAAGGTAATAATAGTATTACCGCCTTGGTTAACACGATTTTTAAATTCTAGTGTGCCTTGTGTTTGATAAATTGTACTGTTTTGCGCTAATGGTGTTTTGACACATTGAATATCCGCCCCATTGTCTCTACATAATTCAACACTCATTTCATCTTTAAAAGCTACTATGCCACTAGATTTTCTATAGTCTGGGAGTACTGGGTCCACTGGTTCTAAAAACTTTTCATCAAGTGCATTACCAATTATATCAAATAGGCTGGCTAAGAATCCATTATCTAAAAAGTTTTTAGCAAACTTATCATCATAAAATGAATTAGCCTGCATATCAAGCCAGTTCTCTAATCCTTTTTCTTTTAAGAAATCAAATTCTAATGGATTAAACATTTTATGCTGTTCTTGTACAGCACGTTTAACCTCTGCGGGTGGACTAATGATTAACAGATTGCTGATAGCCATTTCAGATAAGTTTAAAACTTTAGGTGCTGTGGGAGGATGTGTTCTACTTAAAACTTTAGTAACCTGGAAAGGTTGATTTAAAATAACAGTACCTACGTCTGTGCTAACTTCGATTGTTCCTGTTTTACAATTGGTTTCGATATCTCTAACAGATCTTGTGGGACGGTCGTTAGGGCAACTAGGTAAAAGTATTATAGTACTTTCTCCTAGTTCCTCTACTGTTGCTGTAAAGTCAGTGCCTCGAACGGCTACTGTTGCACTTGGGGTATTAAGTGCTACGTTCTGTGGACTGTTTTTAGCAATCTGTCCACTGGCGTAACGAACGGTGCCTAGTGCTATTTTAGCTCCTAGTTTGCCACTTTTACTTTTAGGATCGTAAACAAAATCATCTATAACTAATTTTGAATTTTCGTTTACCTGTACTTTAGTATCATCCTCAAAAGTTATTCCTACCTTTCCCTGTTGGGTTTTTATGGCGTCGTTCATCTCCACTCCAGTCCCTTTCGATCCCGTTAGTGTCGAATTCTGCCTGGTAATGGTCGGCGGGGCATTTACCTGTTCTGTTACTTTCCCTATTGCTGCGTTTACTTTTGACGATATACTGAGCAACGGAACGCATAGTATTACCATCCATAATTTCATGTAACCCTCTTAATTTTTCTGTAAAATAGTATAGTTGTTGCTATTTCCACTTAACCTGATATTAGACAAGTTAGAAACAGATCCTTGTTGGGTAATACTAACGTTGTTGTTGCTACTGCCAGCCAATAGTTCTAACACGGCAGTTTGACCACCAGAGGCTCCGCCACCGCTTTGTGTAATACCTATAGTGTTAGTGCTGCTACCTGCTCTTAAAGTTATATCGGCAGAATGATTATAAGTTCCAGATTGGGAAACTGTAATATTATTATCATTGCTGCCTGAATATAATTTAATGTTAGTGTAATGATCGGCTACGCCGCTCTGTGTTACATTAGTTGTATTACCTGAGCCTGTTATATCAATTAGTGTCTGTGATCCCAATGAACTGTATGCACTCTGTGTCACACTGGTTGTATTACTAGCTCCCACGGTAGTCACACTAACTTGACCGCTGTTGCCTGTCATATCAACTGTGGTATTATTTCCGCCACCGCCGGAATGATTGATTGTTGTTACTGTATTGCTGGCATTAACATCTGCTGTTATTGTATTGCTGTTGCCGCCAGTGGTATTAACTGTAAATTGATTTGAAGTTCCAGTCATCCTCAATGTGGTTGTGTTGGTATTTCCGCTTTGTTGTATATCTACTACATTACCTGCGGCAGTCCCAGTGCCATTATTGTTGATGTTTATTAATGCTGTGTTGAGATTGCCAGTTGCTTGATAATTCAAGTGAACTCCTACGTTGGCATATCCCGATACACTTCCGCCTTGCGTAGTGTTTGCTCCTAGAGCTAATGAATTGCCTTGTCCTATTTGTTCAACATTTATTGTCTGTGCATTACCTGTCAATTTGGCAGGATCTGTTGTGCCTCCTGCTGTGCCGTTTGCCAGTATTCCTTTTACTTTGTTTCCAGATCCATCCTGAGTCATAGTTATAGTACTATTGTCTCCTGACTGATCAATATAGATGCTGTTGTCCGCAGCATACCCAGAACCCCAAAACATGGCGCTTGCTACAAAGGCCATTAATCTAATATCTGTTTTATGCATTTTTTCGCTCCTTGGTACTTTATAATTTTTTTTGGTGTACCGTTATTTTACTGTTGTTTTTCCTATCCAACCTTTCTTGCCATTTGGTAATTCGATGCAAAAGAGTAAATCTTTTTCTTCTATTACTTTTACTTCTTGTCCTGGCTGCAATAAGGCAATTATTGTCGAACCAGCTTTTTCGCTTTCTCTAACATTTGTTAGGCCTTTAGAGATTACTGTTTTTTCTTGCTTACTTTCAGAGGCCTTACGTTCTCCTTGGTCTGCTTTAGTATCTTGTCCGTCGCTGGACTCAGCCTGTGGGGCTGGTGTGCTGACGGCTCTTTCGGGTGTCTGGAGGGTTTGTGATTGAACCAACTCATCTTTCTTCTCCTCTGTTTGTTTTATTTCGGAAGAAATTACTGGTGCTTTAACTTCTTCCTTTTGAGGTACTGGCGCTAGAGGAACAGGTGGTTGAGGTTGTTTATATTCCCAAATACCTTTGCGTTGCCCTTCTTTAATAAGTTCTACTACGGCCATTTCAATAGTTGCTTTTGTAGCATAAGTTCCGGGCTCGTTGATTGTTAAGCCTGCTTCTGCTTCAAACGCTTTCGTTCCGGCATCAAAGAACTTCAATGCAGTTACACTGTCTGCTGAACTCAAGATAGTTTTCTGCACTGTTACTGTCGCTAATACCTTTCCTGTGTTTACGCTGACTGCTCTTAAACTCACTGTTACTGTGTCTGTACTCCATTGTGTCTGTTTACCAATTCCAAATATACGCTGTCCTAATCCTCCACTAGTAGTACTTTGATCGTAACCAATAATACCACCTTCTAAGATAATACCTGCAAATTGCATAGGTAACAATGGTTTTGCATCCTTGCCTTCATATGCTTCTCGCATCTGACGGATTATTAAACGTTCTTTAGTTAAATTATCAATACCAACACGTTCAACAACATCGAACCATTCTCCGCGCCCTACATTTTGTAAGGCCTGTATTAGAAATGTTTCTGCACCTTGTGTAACTGCTGTTGATAAGCTGGCAATATTTGCCTGTGGACGTCTTTGTCCAGTCTTATCAGTAAAACTGTATACCGCTACACTTAATGGCTTACCTGCTTGTGGACCAGGTATAGTATCAAACTCTTTCTGAACAGATTTATTAGAACGTGCAAGTTCTGGATCTTTTTCTAGATGTCCAGTAGCCTGCATCACAGCGCAGCCAGATAATAAACTTACAATTGCTAGGGATAAAATAGTCTTTTTCATATCTTAGTTCCCCGGCATTTGAAATGATTGTAATGGAACATAGACACAACTCATTCCTGTGTCGGTACAGGCTGCTGTACTAGGATTAGTTGCTGTTGGATCTGCCACTTTCAGCATAATGCAATAACCATATGCTGTTGAACAGTTTGCATCATTGGCACTACTTACTCTTGACCAACTGATATAATTGCCTTGGAAGTCTATAGCACCTGTACAATTTGTATTTGAACTGGCTGTGCAATTATTATTGGCAAACATAGCAGTCGCTACGTTTTGCGAGATTTGTGCATATATGCGTGATTCTAAATTGTTAACAAACTTAGCAAGATTTGTATTTTTTTTATCAGCAATTTCTTTATCTATTGCTGCCTGTAGTTTATCCGCACGTTCTTTTTCTCTAGTACGTTCTAGATTATCAATAGTTAAAACGTGAGAACTATAACCGGCACCATTAAAAGAAGGACTTTTAAACTGGAAATCGCCAATAGGTGCAGCTATTGCCAATGAAGGCAATGCTAGTGTTATTATTATTTTTTTTAACATCAATTCGCTCCCGGAATACCGTAATAGTATTTAGAGCAAATTGGAAAGAAATTATAAGATGAGTTTAATCTAGATTAACTGTTTTATATGGACGACCAAACATTCGCATGGCAGAAACAGCTTTTCTATCAAAACCAGAACCACTACGATCGTATTGGGGGAGGAACCAATTACCGTTACGGTCTTTACGCATACCTAATTCTTCGGCAGCGATAATATCTGTAACACTGAAGTAATGTAATTTGACTAGTTTAGGTCTTGATTCGATTTCACTTAAACGCATCAAGTATTTATCTTATTTCTGGGAACAGACAATTCTGGATAAAAACACGAACATCTTCTTCATCTAATCCTAAACTAGTCATAACTCTAGGAGTATGAGGATTTTGTTTTTGATTTTGAGCATAGTAGTTTTGCTCAAATGTAGTATCTGAAGTTCGATTGTTAGTTTCACCTACTGTTTCTAAGTAATGATTTACCAGTATGTGTGCTAGGCTGCTGATCTGGCTTAATTCATCTTCATTTTGTACATTACCTGCGGCTATCATGTAGGGACTAAAAATACGCTGTGCCCATTCTGGTAGTTCTCGTTTTTTAATCCATTCGTATCTGCTAACTTCCTCTGCAAAATAATCAATCATAGGATGTTGTTTATCTGCTGTCGGACTATAATCAATAAAACAACCTGTGATTTTATTTTTACCTGCAATTACATCAAAACCGAATATAGGTGCTGTATTATGAATATGAGGAAAGATGCAGCAATGCATCATCCAGAGGCCCTTAGTTTCTCGGGCGTCCACTACATCGACATGAGCTCTACGATAATGATCACTGCACCAAACTCTATTTACCCAACCTGGTTGATTAAAACGATCCATTCCAGGTTCAAATGTTTCAACACCTGTTTCACTAAATCTTTTTTCTAATAGGTGTTGTACACTGATCAATGTATCCCAAACTTTACTCACTGTGTTTCTTATCCAATGCGTTAAAGATAGCAATAGTCATGTCGAAACTAAGATTAGCTTCTTCTGCTAAATCATCTGTGAGATGTGATCTTAAAGTTTCTTTTAGTTGTTTAGCATTATCGAAATGGTACCAACGACCTTCTCCGGGAACTACTCTAGCAATCATTTGACCGCCGTAAAGATCTCCAAGATATCTAGTATATTGGTGTGCTCTTAATAGATGATATCTTTCTGGTCCGTTTAGATTCATTATGTGATTCCAGTAAGCATGTGTTTCTGGTAACCACTCATATTCTTTATCACTTTTTAATTCTAGCCAATCTGCATAGATATGTGGACTACGTTGGATTCCTTCCATGTCTCTCAAAAAACCATTTTGAGAGCAAGCAGCTTCTAGTCCTGTGTAGATTAGAAACATTTGATAAAGGTAGTCTGCATAGGCTTCTTGTGAAAGTTGCCCTGATACTAGTTTCTGAGAAAACGCAGTTTCCTCGGCTTCTTTGTGTTTTTGTGCGGTAAGTTCTCTTAAGCTCATAGTTGATTATTTACTTGTTGGCATAACGCAAGGTCATCATTGTGGCATCTGATTCATTATTCAGTTTAATACAAAAAGTTGAAGTTGTCTTTTCATATTCCCAGCGATCTCCTAACGGACCTAATTGTTCGGAAAAGAATTTAATAAATTCTTTCCTTCCTTTTTGACCCAAATGATAATTTCTCTTGTCTTGAAAAATTACCCAAAAAGAAAACCGATTAGTTTTTGCGTTCATGTATCTTATGAACTTAAACTCATCGGCTGTCATTTTTATTTGTCTTCTTCGATTGTTACCTGCAATGGAAAACCGTTTTCTCGGGCCAGTGATGTAGCATCAATACCTTTTTGTTCTGCTACTTCGTGTGTATAGAGTCCAACTACGGCACTGCCAGTATTGTGGATCTCCATTGTTAATTCTTCTGCTGTTTGTAGATCGTGTCGAAAGATAGTAGTCAACAATTCGATCACAAATTGCATAGGGGTTTGATCGTCATTGAGAAAAAGCACTTTCCATTTGCGAGGTGGGTTAAGTGCAACCTTTGTTGTTTTCTCAATTTGAACTTCAGTAGTCATTATATCTCCAGTGTCATAAGGGGGAATTACCTTCCCCCTTATTATATTACTTCACATCCACAATGTCAATGACTTTGGGCTTGGCAGATTCAGGAACGTTACGGACCAATTTAATAGTCAACATACCATTCTTTGTTTCTGCTCCCACAACTTCAATGTGTTCTGCAAGAGGAAACTCTTTGGTGAAATCACGAGTTGCTAGGCCACGATATAGATATGATTCTGGAGGATGATCAGTAGTCATACTTTCGCCTTTGACTACTAATACATTATTTTCGACAGTAACAGAAATTTCTGTTTTATCGAAACCAGTCACTGCGATTTGGATGGCGTAATCGTTGTCGCCTAGGCGCAGGATATTGTGTGGTGGATAGTTATTGGTTGATGCATTTGCAAAACGACGCTCTAAGTGATCGAACATCGTGTCAAAGCCAATAAGAGCTCTGTTAAGAGCATTTGTGTCTAAACGTACTAAATGTTGATTCATGATAATCTCCTTATAAAGTAAGAATCAATGGGCATTGCCCGATTGTGATTGCCCATTAGGTGCAATCACAATCATATTTACCAACTGTTACTTGTTGGTCTCTTTAAACTCTGCATCAATAACTTCGCCTTGTGCTGGTTCTTGTGCAGGCTGGTTAGCTGCCGTTTCTGCATCACGTTTAGCTTTGATCTTATCAAACAAAGGTTTAGCAACATCGGCAATCTTAAACACTTCTGCCTTCATTGCTTCGCCGTCTTCATTTGCTTTAACAAAATCTAAAGCTGCCTGTTTAGCATCTTCGATAGCTTTCCATTCTTCCTCAGTAGCTAGATCCTTTTCAGCTTCTAACTCTTTCATCATTGTATAGACTTCTGCTTCCCACTTGTTACGTGCTTCTACAGTTTCTCTATACTTCTTATCTTCTTCAGCAAACTCCTCAGCTTCTTTGATCATTTTCTTGATCTCATCGTCGCTGATACCAGAGTTGGCTTTGATAGTGATTTTGTTTTCTTTACCGGTGTTCTTGTCTTTGGCACTTACATTTAGGATACCGTTTGCATCGATATCAAATGTAACTTCAATCTGTGGCATACCACGCGGTGCTGGATCAATTCCTTCTAAATGGAATTCACCTAGCATCTTATTTGCATTGGCACGTTCACGTTCGCCTTGGAACACACGGATAGTAACTGCTGGCTGATTGTCTTCGGCAGTACTAAATGTTTGGCTAGCCTTGGTAGGAATAGTTGTGTTCTTGTTCACAACCTTGGCCATGATGCCGCCTAGTGTTTCGATGCCTAGGCTTAATGGAGTAACGTCTAACAACAGAACGTCTTTACGATCTCCTGCTAGAACAGCACCTTGGATGGCAGCGCCTGCGGCAACTGCTTCGTCTGGATTAACATCCTTACGTGGTGACTTACCAAACAGCTTTTCAACTGCTTCCTGCACCTTAGGCATACGTGTCATACCACCAACAAGAATAACTTCATCAATGTCTGCGGCTGTGACTTTAGCATCTGTCATAGCAATCTTGCAAGGCTCGATACTGCGTTGGATTAGTTCATCAACAATGCTTTCTAATTTAGCACGAGTGATTTTAACTACCAAATGCTTAGGACCACTTGCGTCAGCAGTAACATAAGGTAAGTTCACTTCTGTCTGTGAACTGCTAGAAAGTTCAATCTTAGCTTTCTCAGCAGCATCTTTTAGACGCTGTAAGGCCAACACGTCTTTGCTTAGATCAACGCCTTGTTCTTTTCTAAACTCATCGATGATGTAGTCCATGATACGTTGGTCGAAGTCTTCACCACCTAAGAATGTGTCACCGTTCGTGGACAACACTTCAATCTGCTTGTCGCCGTCAACTTCTGCGATTTCAATAATTGAAATATCAAATGTACCACCACCTAAGTCGTAGACAGCAACTTTACGATCCTTGCCATCTTTCTTATCAACACCATATGCCAATGCAGCCGCTGTTGGTTCATTGATAATACGCATTACTTCTAAGCCTGCAATCTTACCTGCATCTTTAGTTGCTTGACGTTGACTGTCATTGAAGTAAGCTGGAACTGTGATAACTGCTTTATCTACTTTTTCGCCGAGATGTGCTTCGGCTGCTTCTTTCATTTTTCTTAGAACTTCTGCACTGACCTGTGGTGGTGCTAGTTCTTTGTCATTGGCCTTAACCCAAGCATCGCCGTTCTTAGCTTCGACGATTTGGTATGGCATAAGGTCAATATCTTTTTGCACTGCTTCCTCTTTGAACTTACGTCCGATTAGACGTTTTACAGCATAAAGAGTATTTTTTGGATTTGTGACTGATTGACGTTTAGCAGGGGCACCTACTAAGATATCGTTTTCAGTATAGGCAACGACGCTAGGTGTAGTTCTTGCACCTTCTGCATTTTCAATAATTTTGGGGATTCCGTTCTCGATAACACTAACGCATGAGTTGGTAGTGCCGAGGTCAATACCGATGATTCTAGACATAATTTTATCTCCTTATAAAGTAAGAATCGTTTGAGCTTATGCTCTACAGCAAGCCCATTAGGTGCTTACTGCAAATTTATTTATCTCTCATCTTTGAGAGAGTGGCGTAATATATTCACTACCTAATGTAGCGCATCTTAATTTTCTTAGCACATTTTGGACACCTATAGCTTGATTATAAGCATCGTGCAGTGCGTGATGTTTTAGTACTTCGGGACGATCTGGATTTATACCAATATCGTAAATAGTCCTAGTGTCCCTAACTTGCCAAAATTGCCAAGGATAACCTTTACCAATTTTACGGAAAGCAGTTTCTAAAATTACAATATCAAATCCAGCACCGTGGCTCCAAACACGGTTAGCACCCCAACAGAATTTATACAATCGGTTGAGTGCGTCAGTTATGCTAACACGCCCTTCGGTGCCAAATGCTTCTTCCTGTGCTTCGGGATCTTGTTGAGACCACCATTTAATCGTATCGTCGGCTACGACTAAACCTAGTGCGTGGCAACTGTCTAAATCCACTTTAAGATAAAAGCTATCCATTGCTGGTTCTTTTAATTCTTGTCCAAATGGATCAAATTTTACAGCACCAATTGTTAAAATGGCACTGTCTGGTGATGTGGCCAGAGTTTCTAAATCAATCATTATATCAGTATTCATACTATTATTGTACTTTCTTTTATTATACCCGTCAATCATTTTACAAATACATCATTAATTTGTTTATTAACTCGGATGAATGTTGTGCATTTGGATAGTTGTTTAAGACTAGGAGCACCAACATAAGTGCAGGTACTGCGTAAGCCTCCTAGTAGATCTAGAACTGTATCTTGGACTGCTCCTTTATAAGGAATCTCAACTGTGCGGCCTTCTGAACTTCTATATTCGGCAACCCCGCCATTGTGTTTGTTCATTGCAGTGTCTGAACTCATACCATAGAATGTAACTTTACCATCTTTAATGTCACCGCCGCCTTCGTCGTGTCCGGCTAACAAACCTCCAAGCATTACGAAGTCTGCCCCAGCACCAAACGCTTTAGCCACATCACCGGGGCAAGTACACCCGCCATCAGCCACGATATGGCCACCAAGACCGTGAGCAGCATCAGCGCACTCGATGATAGCAGAAAGTTGAGGGTACCCAACACCAGTCTGTATACGAGTCGTACAGACACTGCCAGGGCCAATCCCAACTTTAACAATATCTGCTCCACGTAAAATTAACTCCTGTGTCATGTCTGCGGTAACAACGTTACCTGCGATAATAGTGTGTTCAGGATATGTTTGCCTAACTTTAGAAACATATTCACCAAAGTGTTCACTATATCCATTGGCCACATCAATACAGATGAAATGAATTTCTGGATAGGCATTTAATATCTGTCTTAGTTTTAGAAAATCTTTATCACTGATTCCGGTACTAACGGCAAAATAATTTCCACCGAACTTACCAGTTAGATCAAAAAGATCGTCTTCGGCATAGTTTTTAACTAGGCAGGTAAACATCTGATGCTTATAAAGTTTCCTAGCCATTTCTATAGTGCCCACACCGTCCATGTTAGCGGCCATTACAGGAACACCGGTCCATTGGAATCTACTGTGCTTAAATTTATATGTACGGGTGAGATCTACTTCCTTGCGGCTTGAAAGCGTAGAACGCTTAGGACGAATCAGCACATCACGGAAGTCTAATTTGACTTCGTCTTCGATACGCATCGGATACCTTTCTTAAAATAGTTTCTGTGGTAGTTGTTGGTCTTTGAGTTTCTTTTGCCAACGTGCGCGAGCAGCACCCTTCTTACGTTTACGTTCAGTAGTTGGCTTTTCGTAGAATTCTTTTTTTCTAAGAGTTTCTAGTGTGCCACTATCTTCTACTTTCTTCTTAAAACGTTTAAGGGCTCTGTTGATATCTTCGCCTTCTTTTACTAATACAGAAGATCCGGACGGTTTAGATAAATTTTTTGCCATAAATGTCTATGTAGTTCTTAATAATCTCAAAACAAGTTTCAACATCATATATATCCCTATCATTGACCAGTATTAAATTTTTTACTGGACCGAAATAATAAGAATTTGGTTGTGCTGCCAAATAGCCATTTATTTCTCCGCTATCAGAACAGCCATTAAAAATTATTATATTACTTTTTAATTTTTTGTCAAACAGCCATTCTAATGGTTCTCCATTTTTCCAAACATATATTATAGTATTGGGAAGATCTGACTGTTTAGTAATGGCTTGTGATACTACCTGATCCTGATCAGGAGTTAAAGATACGCATAAAATCCTCAAACCATCTTGAGATATATCGTCTGGGGGAGTTACTAAGGTAATTTTATTCATCATATCTTAGTTAGCACTTCAGCTATGATCTCAGCATCTACTTCTGATAATTCCTCTGGTCGAAGTGTTCTATCTCTTAATCGTTTGATTAGTTCTAGTATTCTTGTAAACTCAGGATCGTCCTGATCGTATATTTCAAGGTCCAATGCGCTAAGATTGTCTTTGCTGAGATTCCTGTATATTCTATCTAATGGTAGAAAGTTATCAGGTTTAGAAGTTTTTTTCTCTTGTACACGTTTCCAAATAGTGCTTTGAGATTGCTCGCTGTTTTGTTGATATGTTACTTCTCGCTGATCTTCAGGATTTGATTCTTCCCGTCCTTCTCGAGATATGTCACTTCTTTTTTTTTGGCTTCTTCTTCTGCAATGGCTTCTTGTTCTTCAGCCCATTTCTTAGCTTCTTCGGCTGCATCATCTTTAAGGCGTTTTTCTTGCAGACGCTTAGATTCCTCTTCGGCTTCTTTTTCAGCCTCTTCAATCATTTTGTTCCATTGCTCGAGGGCGTGTTCTTCTTCCGCTTTTTCTACATTTTCTTTAACACGTTCTTCAGCCTGCTTTAAAAGATCAGGCTCTAAGTCAGTGTCGGGAAGAACAGTTTCTACTATTGGCTCTTCTACTTTTTCTTTCTTAGGGAAAGGCCAAAGACTTGTAGCAGTAGGCCAAAAAGATTTACGCTCTACAGGAGCATCCTCGGGATAAAGATCTTTCTCATCTGCTAAGAATCTAAATCCATCGTCTTCATAGACTGGAGGTTCTTCCTTAGGTTGTGATTTCTTTTTATCCAATGCTTGTTTGATACTTACCTGTGCGGCAATTAACAATACAATTGCCAATGGATCAAATACAAATATAAGAGTAAGTATTACCCAGGTTACAGCTTTTTCTAAAATTGATTGATCAGTATCACCATAGAAGAAGTTAGCTATGTATTTGATTGGGCCTACTTCAGCTTCAACTTTGCGTAACTCTTTGGCGATCGGGGCACGTTCATTATTGAGCTTTGCAATTTCTGCCTGTGCCTTGCCAATGTCAGCCTGTAATTGGTTACGCTCTTTTTGCTGACTTCTACGAAGGGCCGCTGCTTTATCGGCTCCTTTTTCATCTGAGGATCTTGCCATAACTTGATCAACAGATTCATCCATTTGACGAAGAGCTTTGCGATATGCATCGATGTTCTCCTTTTGCGTTTTAATCTTTTCATCATACAACGCAACTTTATCTGCTACATCGCCAGTAGGTACACTTTGATCCATGTGTGCTTTAGATAAGAATCCAAAGATACCCATAGAGGTAACCAGCATCAGCACTACCAATGCAGTGCTCAAATATATTTTGATTAGTCTAGGGGCTGTCTTCCAATTCTGATGTAACCAAACAACTGTTACTAATTTTCCAACCTCTAGCGACACGCCCATAATCATAATAGCCAATGCCGCCGCGGAGAAAATGGCCGTCAAACCTACTACGGAATAATAGATTGCGACGACCGAAATGGAAAGCGCACTTAGAAGTGTAAGTAATCCTACTAGCATTAAGTTAGTTTAATGTCTAATTAGACAAAGGTCAATAGTCCGCTGTTACCAAAGTAGTGGTTGTGATTAATGATACAGTCACATCAGTGTGTGCCACTACAGGAGTTACTGGAGAAGCTACTGTGAGCTTTTCTTGACCGCCTGCCAAACCGTCGTAAACTCTTGCTGATTTTGTGAAAACATCTAGAGTTGAACTTACTGCGGTACCTGGTGCGGTGTAGTCTCTGTAACCTTTTGTGATTCCTCTGACCACTAGCTCTTGCACTGCTAACGCTGTAGAAGAACAAGTTGTGGCGCTAGCTAATGTAGCGTTATCTGACAATTTTGCATTGCCACCACTTACTCTACCTTCTGCGATTAACATAGCTTGCACAGCTGGAAGAATGAAAGCATCTCTTTCATACATAACTGTGAATGCTAGACCTGTTGTTACGTCATCTGCAACGTCTAACGGATCGCTAGATCCTTCTGTTGCGGTCACGTCTAAAATCTTGCAATCGCCAAAACGCTGTAGTTGCTGTAGAACAGCATCCCAACGTAAATTGCCTCTAGCACGGCGTTGAGAATTTGCCAGTGTAGTATTCAATGTTGTAAATGAATCTCCGCTGGATGGCTCGACACCACCTGCTGTAGTATTGGCCGCTGTTGAATCGTAACCACTTAGGTCAATAGAAATTCTGTAAAAATTTGGGTTTAGCTGATTGGTATCTTGCTGAAATCCTGAAGCCATAAAATTATCTCCTTGATATCTTATTTATCGCGGAGCCAGCGCCAACGGCCATCGGAATTGTTATAACAAATAGTTTTAGAACCTATATTTTGTTGGTCAAAAGCCCATACACTGACGTGTATACGCTTGCAATACCCCTGACTACTAGGGATTACTGCTACAGGAACCGCATACCCACTAGCATCACCGTGTTTCCAGGTTACTTTTTGTCCTGTTTTTGACTCTTTAATAGCTTTGATTATAGCTACATTATGTGCTTCTTGTTGATAGGGATCTAACTTCCTAAAAGAACCTGCTAGTCTAGACCAAATAGAATTATCTGCTGGACTAGAATAGTCTAAAAGGAATATATCTTCTGCACGATATTTGTCATCAACAAATTGATCTATTTGCGGACTTGCATCAAACTGTTCCCAAACACGATCAGGAAGAATGCAAGAAACACTGTTCATGTTAGCGACACCGTATCCTTTAGCAGGCAACGCACAATTAGGTGCTAAGCCAAGACCTTTAGTTCGTCCGTCAGTATCAATGCAGGTAGTTTCTTGCAATTTTGTTACTACCTGCCTACCCTGCTCATCCTGACTAACTATAGTCTTTTCTTTGTTGGTGCAGATATTTGACTGTGCCAAAACTGCACAGGGCAGTAGGCACAGTCCTAATAGGTAACGTTTCATCGTACGGGTTGTACAGTTACGTTATCAAGTTCGCGGAATGCTTCTGTAGAACGGCGAGCGGATTCGCGACGCATTTCTGTTTCGATCTTTTGTTTCTTTAGAGGATTAGCATCTCCAAAGGGCATAGCTACCAATACATAAGTCCGATAGCGTGTACCTTCAGTGATACGTTTGATCTCAGTGATTTCGGCACCCGTCATGTCTACCTTACGGCACATGCTACGAATAGCCATTTCACTGTTTTCGTTTGAGCTTTCACCGATGTCATTACGGAACACTCGGCTCTGTTTGTCAACTTCACCACCTGCGCTCATACACAGTTTGCCAAAAGCGATGACTTTGGCTTTTTCATCTGCCATAGCCATGTCTGCACTAACTGAAGTGCCGTTGGCATAGACGGCAGCGGTAGACTTAGGAAGATCAGTCATCCACTTAGGAGCCTTGTCTAGCGATCGTTCAGCATATTTCTCTTGACGCTCACGTTCTGCATCAGCACGTTTTTGATAGGGATCAGTTGTTCCGCAGGCTGCTAGGATAGCAACTACAGGAATTAGTGTAATAAGTTTCTTCATTATTTGCCACCCATTTTGTCTTTGGTCCATTCGGCAGCACTGGTTAGATCTTTACCAGCACCTGCTACTGTTGAGCAGGCGGTGATATTCAGTGCCAAGATTAAAACTACAATTGCCTTCATAAGTTGCCTTTCTGTGTGTGTTAAAACAAAAACCTCTACAGCATTAATATACTGTAGAGGCTTTAGGCTGTCAACCTATTTTGGTAAACCGTTATTTGAAAAATATCAATGCCATCATCGTAGCCTGTAGGATAAATCCAAATCCAATAGTAGCCACATTAAGCATATCTTTAATCAAAACTGCACGGAAGAACAATAGTGTTAGTCCTCCCCAAACCATTAGGATGATATCTACGCCCGGAAGCTTATCACTCAATCCCATCATTACTGCTAGGAATGTCGGAAGAGTACTTGCATGAATCACGATAGTAGCCAACCAACCCAAAGCTTCGCTACTAATATGATTTAATTTAGTTGCCAAAAAATCTCTACATTTATTAAACAACAGCTCAAACTTTTCCATTCTTAATCCCTATAAAAAATATGACGACCAATTTTACCAATTTTCTCTTTACCCCAACGAGGGTTGACATAATCAGCATGATAATACAACGCATCTTTCATAACGTCAAGTCTAAAGTTTTCCAGCAAGACTTTCTTAGCTACTTTATATGATTCGTCGTACATTTCTTTGCTACGAATTGGAGGCTTTCCACCATTTTCGCAATACCATGAGAACTGGCACACGACCTTTTCGTAGATTACATTTTTCTGATAAACAACTGCGCATACATCATTTGGGAACTTACCGCTAGCAGCACGATTCATTGTTACCTGTGCTACTGCAACTTTTCCTTCAAATGGTTCTGAAGCAGCTTCGTGATAGATATTTTTTGCCAGGCAATCTAACTGACGTTCACGATCCTTGATAGTGATGATGTCACTACTGTAGACTCCTGCTGTTAATTTCAATTGATTGATTTTATTTGTAGTAACGGATTGTATCGCCATTGCAGTTAAAATCAAACCGATGACCAAGATGATTGGTCTTAAAAGTATTTCCATATTAGTTCTCCTTTCATTTGGTGTCGAATCAAAACGATAGACTGTTCATCATCAACATTACATTAAGGGAGTAAACTTCACGAGGCTCTTGAAAGAACCCTGGGTTCGTGTAGTCGTCTCCATCAGCCACCGAATGCTCATAACACTCAGTACCTTTGGCGAGCATGGCTTCCCGAATCTCACGGGTTTCTCATAGGCCAAGACTCGCGGATTGATAAAAATATTTTCCATTCTTACCAACCAACTATCTTAGTTTCTTTGCGAAACGTAGTAATATATAGCATAAGTTAGTTATTATAGCACGAAAATAGGTAATTATCGACGCATTTTGGCAATATCAACGGCCTCTTCGTCTGAAAAGATTGGAACGGCATTGCTCTTATGCATGGTACCAATTCCTTTAATCTTGTTGCCAGTATAAACTTTTTGCTCAGGCTTAGTACAAGGTCCGCCAGTAAAAGGTAGGCTAGGATATTTTTCAGTTTCTCGACGCAAGGTATCCTTAGAAGGGACATAAGTTTCAAACTTAGATTTTGATTTGCTAGGTTTAACATCATAACGGCTCAACAATTCTTTCCAAGCTTCATCGAGCTCTCGTGACTTACGTGCCTGTTCAGCGTTACGAAATTTCTGTTTGCCTTTTTTCTTGCCTGTGGTTGACAGCCAAGGACCTTCAAGATGCATACTCATAAAATCTCCTTATGATGTTATTTTACATTAAGAAGTTTGGTATGTCAATCTAGTGTTTGCCCCATTTGACTTTATTCCAAATTCTTTCGTGAATAAAATAAAGTACAGTATTAGCAACAATTTGGACTACAGCAATAGATCCAGCTAGAGCAAAACTTCCGGTAACTAAAAAAGATATAAGGAATGTGCTAAAACTACCAGTAAATCGCCAACTGATAGTTTTAACTAGACTTCTTAGATTAGTATCACTCAAGACCCATTTCTTTGCGAATTTTCGTAGCACTAATGCTGGTTATTGTTTCGTCAAAGCTCTCTTGCTCAATTTTATAACCTACATCACGACCGTAGGTAATGTTCACTATATTAGGGACTAACACTATTTGAAACTGCCCTTGATATACGGGTTCTAGATCTCGCTTGATCGCTCGTGTGACCTGATAAAAATCAAACGGATTTGATCCTTGCCATCCCTGGCAATCGCGCACCATAATGCACACTTGTCCAGTTTTGGCGATCGCACGATCAAATAGTGCTCTATGTCCGGTGTGCCAGGGTTGCCAGCGTCCTAGCATCTGTACAGTTTCTTTACGATTGTCCCATTGCGGACGTCTGCGATCGTCTACGATATGTTCTGCAATAAACGGAGCCCATTTTTCTGCCCATTGTTCTGTAATGCGGAAGTCATAGACTTCGGGTTCAACAAACATCTTGTTGGTATCTTCAAACCGCCCGGCATCGATAGTATCTACCCAAATAGTCCAATCGGCTCTAAAGTTATTACGCATCTCAACTAATGGAGCAACAAAATCTACAATGCAATAGTCTGTGTTACTAGTATCAGCCAGCTCACGCATACGATGACTTTGTCTAATGCGTCCTTCTTTACTAAAATCCCAATCGTCAAAGTGACGACGGACTTCGTCAGCATTGAGCCAACCTACAGTTTTGCCTTCTGCTTCGAGAGATTTCTTTAGCTGTTCTGCTAGATACGTTTTACCTGCACCTGGCAATCCCATAATAAGAATACGTTTTGTCATTTATGTTCCTTTATTTGTATCGGGTTAGATCAACGGTAAATTGATAATGCTTTTGCAATTCTTCAACCCAGCCTAACACTTCTTCTTTATTAATGACCTTGTCCCACACTGAACCATAACCTATGGCATGGCCTTCTGATTTGTTAGACCAATCATCAAATCCTAATTGTTTACCGACGGCATTCCAATCATCAAACATATCTTCATATACAAACCAATGTATGCTCTTAAACTTGGGCCATTCTTTTATGCCAAAAACTCGGTAATGAAAAAATAATATTCCGTGTGCAAACATCCAGAAAGGTATTCTAGGAACCACAAAAGGTTCTAGTTCAATGTCTTTCCATTTCTGAGTTTGTTTAGATAGAACTATTGTATAGAAACTTAGCACTTGTGCTAACATGTCTCTTCTATAACATATAACAATGTTCCAATCCTGGGGATTTTCTTCGGCCTCAGGCCAAAGCATAGGCATTTCTAGTTGTTCCACATAATAAGGAACACCTTTTTTTTCTAATGAATTTTTAATGTGGTTCCTGAAGGTAGTGCTACCTGACCTACCGGGACTAACTACAAGATATTTTTCCATAGTGCTTTCAAAAAAATAGGGGATCTAAGTCCCCTATATTTATAGCACCTTATCGATTCGCGATATACATCGTGATTTCGAAACCGTAGCGCATTTCAATTGCTTCTGGTTTAGACCACATAGTGTTCTCCTTTGTAAAAACATACCTGTGTGTCAGTATGTATCACAATTTTACAAGGAAAACACCAATCGAAACATAGTTAAAATCATTAAAATGATCTCAATAATTTAGCTACTCAATACTCTAGATACACTTGTTATTACTGCCGCTATGCGTCCGATATCACGGAGTTGTTCTGTTGTGTATCCTTCTTGCTTCAAAGTATCATAGTGTGCCTTGACACAGAAATGACATTTACCAACAATGCTGGCTGCTAGACTATATGCTTCGAATCTAGCTTTGGTAGTGCCACCGTGGCTGGCGATGGCATTCATCCTCAATTGAGCTGGGAGTCCTTTGAGTTGTTCATCGTCTGCCATTTCAACATAGGGATACCAGATATTGTTTTGTGCCATGATACTGGCTGCGGTCAATGCTGCGTCTGCTTCTTTTCTGTCTGCAATCTGTGAGTGTACCCAGGTCCATAGTTTGCTATTGCCTGTGGCAAAAGCCGCTGCTAGAGCAACAGCTTCTGCTTCTTCTACAGGTAGACTACTACGCTTGATAACAGCATCAAGATTTAATTTAGTATCCTTGGCATATTCTGGGATACTTTGTTCTTTAAGTGCATCTACCCAAGCAGTCATTATAGTGTCTCTCCGCCTACAGCACGATTACATGCACATAGTTCGCCAGTTTGTAGCGCATCTAATACACGAAGTGTTTCTTCTGGACTACGACCAACGTTCAAGTTGTTGACAGTAACGTGCTGGATTTCGTTGTTAGGATCAACAATGAATGTTGCACGAAGTGCGGCACCAGCAGGAGCATAGAACACACCTAACTGATTGATTAGGCTTAGTTCTCCGCGCTGTGTGTCAGCAAACTGAACGTGCTTGATTTTCTTAAGATCGCTATGAGCATTTTGCCATGAAACTTTACAGAACTCGTTGTCTGTACTACCAGTAAGCAATACAGCATCACGGTCTTCAAAATCTTTTGCCAGCTTGTCATAGGCAACGATCTCGGTTGGGCATACAAATGTAAAATCTTTTGGATAGTAAACGATTACTTTCCACTTGCCTTCATATGACTTTTCTGTAATGTCAAAGAAAGCATCTTCTGGTTGTCCTGGCTTAACGCCTACTAATGCAAATGCATCTAATTTATCACCAACTGTTTTCATAGTATCTCCTTAGTCTGTGTTTGAAAACTTCTACAACATTTTGTTGTGTATGTACATTATATATCCTATTAAAATGCAATTTCAATAGGTTTTTTTAATAATTATTTCTATTACCGTAATTGAAAAAATCAATATCAAATTTAGAAATAAAAAGGCCCCTAAGGGCCTTGTGTGAAGTAGTTTCAATTAGAACTTGAAACCAACTACAAAGTTTGTTGCATTGTATTCGCTGTCGCCACGAACACGGTCATATCCTAGACCAACAAAGTAGTTTTTAGTTACAGCATACTCAACTCCTGCTCTCCAGGTACGTGTTGTATCTGCATTCACGCTGTCAGTAGCTGCACGATAACGATATCCTGCTTTAACTGAAAGTGCTGGTGTTACTGCATACTTCAAGCCTGGTTCTACGCTGTAGTAGGTATAGTCTGTTGAAGTCTTAAACTTTTCACCAATAGCACCGCGGCCGTAAACGCTAAGGCCTGTACCACCAATTGGTTGTGTAGCAGTTAGACCAGCTTCTAGACGTGTGTCGCTGAGATCGTTGCTGGTGTTGGTCTTTTGACGTAAACTAATATCAGCTTTGAGCATGCTATTAATATCTGTACCCATGGTCACTTTCGTTGCACGAGCATCTGCATTACCGTTCACTCCGTCGCGATCACTATACTCAACACTGCCGAATCCACCGGCAAATGCTGTACTTGCAGCCAAAAATGAGGCTAAGATTACTAATTTTTTCATTTTCAATTCCTTTTTAATGAATACCTGCCACTGTTTGTGTGTCTCTGACTTCGCGGCAAAGTATGAGTTTATATATCTATTAGTCTATGTGTGTGTAAAATTTCTTACCGAATTTAATTTCTAATCTTTAGAATATACCCATCGACGGAACCTCGGACTTAGGGTAGTGGCTATATTAACAACGATGACCAACACTGCCAAACTGACTAAAATATATTGCAAAATTTCGTTCATTCTTCAACTCTCGCTTTTGTCAAATCAAACATTTCAAATAACTCGGGCCCTGTGTAATTTTTAAAATGATTTACTACGTGAGGTTGCATTTTTCGCTTGTAGTAATTAAGGATATCTTTGCTTTCTGCAATTCTATCCCAGTTCCTATTTTGAAATGCTCCTGTATAGTAGAGTTTTTCAAAGGTTTGATGTATCTTTTCTTTCATTTCAGGACTAGGCCATATGCCTATCAGTTCTAGTCCTACGCACAGAGCTGCACTATATGGCATTACTATTCCATTCCAGAAAGTAATGTATTCGCCGTGTGATTTTAAAAACAAGTGTATTGGTTTAGGAGTCAACAAACTCCAACTGTGTTCAGAACGCATTGTTGTAATCTTCCTGCATATTAAAATTCCATTTGGAATCTTCATTTTCTGCTATGGCTTTACAAAGATCTGGATCGGGAAGATAACCATAACAAACATATTTGGTATATCTTTTTACAGCATCGGGCTGTAGAGGATATTTGAATCGTAACTTCTTATTTTTTATATCCTCGATAGTTTTTGATCCGGTGATATACTCATTGCCAGCAGTGGCAATCTGACATACACTGATATCAAAGCTGTCAATAACATCTTGTATAGATTTAAAGGTACGTCTTTTGATTACCTGGATCCTCCAGGTTTTATTATCTTTTCTTCGATAGTAATCAAACGTTTCTGCATTATCACTAGACCATTTTTTACTATGGTCTCTAGAATAAAATGTATTCAACAGATCTGCAATCTGATTCTCGTCCTTGCAGAATATATCTATGTCGCTGTGATTAACAGGCTGACCTTGATACCACTGTAACACTGCTCCTCCGGCGATCCAAGGTCCATTCTTAAGATCGGGAGAAACAATAGTTACAGGCTCAAAATCATCAGGGTGGACTGTAGCAAACTTTTGTATGCTTTTTTCCTCTATTGGCTCAGTCGAGGAAGTTTCAAATACTTCCTCAACTGCAACCTCTAGATCCCAAATACTTTTAGAAAGCATCATAGTGCCAGCTCTTTTCTTTGATCTTAGTCAGCACCAAACGGTTACCATCGTCATCCATAAAAATGAACTTGTTAGTATTAGGATCGACCTGCTTAAGATCGTTAGTAGTAAATGCCAAGTGTTCCCAATCCCAAACATCATCACCGTCATCATCTTTGCCATCGATCTTTTTGTAATCAATGCTAACACCTTTGATGAGAGGATTACCATGCCATTCGCGAGTCTCAACAACTTCGTCTTTGATATCAATACCATCAACTTGCAGTTCAACTTTGTAACGAGATTCATCGCTGAACTCTGGTTTAGCATTCAACAGCTTAAGAACATCTTGAGGAGTTTCGCCGTAGCGATTCATTTCTTCAACCATTGCTTTGAGCATATCAAAGTTAAACTGGCCGAACAAGCTAGCGATACGGCAGATAGTCATAATGTGTTCTTTGGCTTCTAGATTATCCTCGCAGTATTCTTTGATGAAATCCATGTCAAGGCCTTTGAAGTCAATCATGTAAAAGATACGGCCTGGACGATTACGCATATGGCTATCTACACGCCACTTGTCGTTACAGGTCAACAAGAACAGTTTCTTGCTAGGATATACACCGTCAAGCAAGGTCAGCATCTTTTCCTGATCATCACGATCATACACTTTTTCAAACTCATCAAACAACACAATAGTAGGCTGCTCGATCATTTGCATAAAAGCATTAAATCCTTCACCGCACCATGGTTGATTGATAACGATAGTTGGTACACCTTCTTTGGCAGCATTAATAGCGATCTGCTTGGTCAGTAGTGTTTTACCGCTGCCCTTTTCACCAGTAAGCATTACACCGGTGCTGGCACCTCGATCATTAAAGGTCCTAATGATTCGATCTGCATGACGTGTGGTATCTCCGTAGAGCTTGCCTTTGATTTCAAATGAATCAATTTCCTCTAGGAAGAAATTACCGTTCATTTTGTCAAAGCCAACTGTGTAAGTACCAACGGGCAAGTGATCGTGTAGATCCATTGCTTCTTTGGTGCTGACTTTGAACGTGTTTCCTGATTTAAGAAAGTAAGACATAAAAGCTTTCAAAAAGAGTTGATAAATGTGTTTACGGGTTAAGTGTATGATACTTTTAGGATGTTGTCAATAAAAAAATGGCTACCGAAGTAGCCATTTCTGTTATTTTGGGTAACAAGGCATAACTGCCCCGGAGTTGCTTATTAGGCTGCTTGTAGCATTTCGTCGTTAGCAGCGAATTTAACGCTTTTAACTACGAATAACTCTTGTGATGTAAATGCGTTTGCGTTTACTTGTTTTGCTTGATTTACGGTCATCGCCTACCGTGTTGCCGTCTCTACTATCTACCCCTGTCGAAACCAGTGCAGGCCCATTATAAAATGTTCTTATCTACCCTATGTAGCTATGTTGATCAGTCAAAGCATCAAGCTCAACAAAAACATTTTATGGTGGACCTGGCGGGAGTCGAACCCGCGTCCAAGAGTCCTTCGCTTTGAAGGAGTTACAACAATTCTTTACTTACGTTTCTTAAGAACTCTACGTGCTGTTGCACGAACAGAGCTCTTATGATGTGCTCGCCATTTTCTAGCCATGATTACTTACTACGAGCTCTGCGTGTATCTTTTTGACGTTGAGCTTTTTTCGTCTTTGCTGCTCTTTTTTGAACTAATCGTCCCATAATCATTCCTTATGTTTGTTGCGCCAATCAATCCACCAATAGAAAGCGGCACCAATGATTGCTAAAAATAAAAGATCTAACAACATTATTTAACTATCTTTCTTGGTTAATTGCAAGAGCTTTGCGTTCAAAACGAAATTTTCTGTTACTAACTTAGTAATAGTAGACAGCATAATCAAACGATCTTCGTCCGTTACAATATCTTTGTCAAATTGGTCCAAAATGCTAGTACCAATCATTCTCATTGCCTGTTCTTTGCCATCTGCAAACACTCCCCAATCAATTGGGTCGCCCTCTTCAGCAGCGAATGCGATATCGCAAAGTTCTTCTATAGTTATTTTAGCCAACCTATTTTCTCCCCTGCTTCTTTTCTACGATCGTGTTCTTCAACACTGCTTGGAAATCTCCAAGCCCAAATTGCTACTAATGCCATGAATATAGCTGTGCTAACGATACCAATTGGCTTAACACCTCCAGTATACATTAGTATTAAACTTAATGACATCATACCGATCATAAAGTATTTCATCTTTTGTGGAAATACACGTTTGGTATTCCAATTAGTTAGGAATGGTCCAAATAACTTATGATTATAAATCCAACGGTGCATGCGTTCGCTGCCTTTGCTAAAACAATATGCGGCAAATACTACGAACGGACTGTAGGGAATGCCCGGAGTAATAACACCAATATAGGCCATTCCTAAACTTAAAAATCCTAATACGTTCCAAAATAATTTTTTCATTGTAATGCTGTCCCTGATAAATCTTTTAAACCTTGTGCATAAGTTCTATCGTTCAAGAACGTTAAAACCTGCCTTCGGTTACCTGCTTTGTTAAAACTTATATGTATCCAGGGTAACCCTGAACCTGTAGTTTTATATTCTAACAACAATTGGTCATACGGTACTAGATCCTTAATGACCTGTGCTATTTCAAAATAGTCTTTTTTAGTCACGCCCCTGAACTGCATATCAGCAGCTTGTCCCCTAGGATGTTGACTAGTAGGAGAACCAATGCCCGATGGTCTAAACGTGTTAGTTATGAACACATTTGGAAACCTAGCCTTTATAGGGACGATGCAATTTACTGTGAGCAATTTAAGATTGCATACAATCTCTTCAACACTTAAACCTACACTAGGTGCCCTCAATGGATGATTGAAAGTTACATTAGGTCTTCGCGTAAGTCTACCTACAGTCCATCCTGTAGTTAACGGCACGGCATCAATTGCATCTCCTGTCGGTGCAACAGCAGGAGGAATAGGATTGAATATTAAATGTATATCAGCGCAGTTGCTATCAAATGTTGTAGGATTGTTTGGCGGCTTAGAGTCAGTATTACCTTCTACGGGTGTGTTAGCTTTGTTTAATTCTTTCTGGCTAACTTTACCTTGTGCAACCTGCTTCTCCATGTAAACCTGGCCACGACTAGTAGGTTGTGGCTGTCCTGGCGCCACTGGATCTGGTTCGTATAGATCTTCTTCGTCACCTTCATTAACTGCTCTTGTTTCTATTGTGTCCTGATCTATATCATCGCCCACATATACACTGTCACTACCACCGATTCTCACAGCACCATCTTCGTCTGCATTATCAGTATAGTTAAACGGTTGATTGGCAATAAACACAACGCCACTACCGCTGGCTGTGGCTGTATTTCCTGGCTGATAGTCTACGACGCTAGTGTCAACTGACGATAACAGATTGTTTGTATAAACATTGGTATTACCGTCGGTGTTAACTATAACACCACCGGCGCTGTTTTTGTCAGTTAGACGTTGAGCAGGACGGCCTGACATCTTATGCTAACGCTATCCCAGTAGTACCTTCTATATACTGAGTGGCAAAGTCTTTGTCTGTTGGTGCAACAACAGTCACTTGGGTTTTGTTGATAACGATTTCTTTAGAAGGATTAACGGTAAACAAATAAGGAATCATTCCTACACCCTTTTGACTCATACTAAGGACTAACGGTTTGGTAATTTTATAACCATTCGCCGTTTCCTCAATCAATTTGGCTATAACTTCTTCTCCGGAAGAAAGTTTCAATGTTACTACTTCTCCGGCTGCAACGCCTTTATCAATTAGCATGTTGTTCCTTTTGCAAGTGGGCTCTTAATTCGTTGAAGCCACCTATTAATTTTTCGTCTAGAAATACCTGAGGTACTGTTCTAGCATTTGGCACAGCCTCTAATAAATCTTCTTTAGTAAATCCGTCACCAATTTTACGCTCTTCAAATTGAATGCCCTTTGCAGTCAGCAGTGCTTTTGCTTGATCGCAGTAGGGACAGTTATACTTACTCCATACAATAGCTTTCATTATAGTTCCTTTATTGGTATATTTATGATCGTTTTTTTGTGCATAAATATTTCACTATGCGATATGAAAAAACAAACTTTCCAAAGTTACCGCAATATATTATCGATGATATTATAAACGATTTCGAACGTTGCCGTCAATCTTTTATTCCTATAACAGAATACAAAAGATTTCTAATGCTTCCGGGACTGCAAGATGATGTAGACAACGAGCATCCATTAGATGTAAACTTAGACAACAATCTCGGTGTGCCCAGCGGTGAAGCAGAATGGATGTTTGGTGATGCTGTTTGTTATTTTAGTGTTATGACAGTGTCAGACCGTGTGCATCAATGGCTGAGCGAAAACTTACCGTTAGGTAAAATCTTTGCCAGTGTCCACGAATTCCGCGGAGGAAACATATTTTTTCCACACGTGGATTTGATGAGGAGCACTGCATACAATTACATCATAGATACTGGCGGTGATAACGTAGAAACAGTTTTTTATGATCCTAAGCCAGAATTTGCTCATTTAGAAATTACTCCTAGGACCTGTATACCATATGATCGCATACAAAAAGTTGATTCTGTTATTTGTCAGAAAGACGAATGGTATAGATTAGACGTAACAAAAATACACAGTGTAGAAAATATGGATAACACCAAGAGGCGTTTGAATTTATCGCTTAGTTTATTTTCAACAGATCATTGAATGAACGCATCGTTGTTTATTAGATAAACGTGCGGCACAAACCACTTTTTGTTAAAGTATTGATCTACTAACTCGCCAATCATCGTGGCCAATTCATTAGGACTAATAACAGTGTTATTCTCTTTAAATCTTTTGATATAGACTGGATGTGCCATGTCTGTGTCGACTAGAGCCGGTGACACATTTATACACTTGGCAGCTAATCCTGCAAAATTAATATCCCAACTGATTTTATCAAGCTCATTTTTTTGTGTAACATAGTCTGTATACTCTACAGGCTTTATCCTGGGACTAATATATCTGTCAGCTATGGGTGCAATGCTGCTGATGTTTACTAACAAGTGAGGAGAATTTTTATGCTCTTCAAACCATCTAGAGGCTATGTCAGTTTGTCCAACTGTATCGTATGCATTATTAATAAACACATCACAGTCTAGTGTTTCACTGATAATTTTATTTCTAACACTGATATCTGATATATCGTGCCCTGTTGATCTGCTATAGGTTTTAGTTTCTATTCCTTTATTATGATAATAAAGATCTAGTTCTTTACCTATTCCGTTTGTATGTCCGGTTATCGCTATCTTCATTTTTAAAATTGGGGTACACGATCTGCTAACAATGTATTAGATTTGTAATCGTAATCGCTAATCTCTTTCATACCAGTAAAGGTATCTCTCCAGTAAGTTTTATCTCCGTAAATCGTAAACTTATTCGGAACTCCGTCATACAAAGGAAATTTCATATTTTTGTAGATATCTCTTACTATAACCTGATGAACGAAATTTGTTATCGGCTTTCCATAGAACTGACAGTATGGACCCATGTTAAGTTCTTCCATGTCTATAGATTGAACATCGGGCCATTGTATGATCCGTAACATCGCTCCATTCCACATTAAATTAATGTGATACAGATTGTGATCAGTTCCCGGTATCATCTTGAGATTTTCTTTACCTACATAGTTTTCGATAGCTTTTATCGTGTTGCTAATGTAACTACGTTGACTATCAGAACTGCGTCCGATAAAACTGCCGCATCGTATTCTAAACTGTCCAACACCTGAATTTTTTAAACTAGCAACTTCGTCTAATATATCAGGTATATGATCTAATGTTTCTAATGTATACGAAACAATATCAACTCTACCGCCGCTTTTAATAAAGTTGTGTATTCCGGTAAGTTGCTGCTGATGCACATTAGGTCCGTTATATGAATAATGATTCAATCCTATAAATGCACTATTCAGCCCAGCATCTACTGCTCGTTCGCAAAAAGACACACTGCTAAATTTAATACCGTTTGTTAGAATGTTAACAGCATTATCATTAAAGTGATTCATGCTGCTTATTGATTTTACTACTTCAATGAAGTCGGGTCTTAGTGATGGTTCGGCACCAGCCATTACTATAAAAGACTCTTTTGGAAATGACCTTAATTGTTCAAGTATATCATCTATCGTTCTATCTTGTGTTTTGTTGTCTGGTAAGTGATAACAGTGCGGACACTCTAGCTGGCACTTATCAGTGATTTCAAATAGTATAGACTGATCATCTCTAGACACATATTCTAAACTATGGAATAATGCAGCATCAGGCTCAACTAATATTTCGCTTTCTCCGTGGAATGGACATTTCTTTTTTAGGAATATTTGTCCGTCACGTTCAAACACAAAAGCAGGAACGTGCCTGTAGCAGGTATTACAAAGACTTACAGTGTCGTGGATAAAAAGCATAGTTACACACTTAATTTTTTATTCTTATAATTATTGATCATTTCATAATTAAGATTAAGCTTCGGTGAACCTTTTTTATAATTATAAGACAATAATTCTTTTATTGGCAAATCGGGTGCAGTATAAAAGAAACGTTGTATCGGATATCTAATATCGTGTTCGTGAAATCTATAATACATTAGCTCTACCCACTCTGCCATTCTTCCCCAGTTGGTATGTTTATTTTTCCATATCATGTTATCTGGTCGGAAACCAGTAACATAGTTATAATTTTCATATTTTTTTAACATTTCCCAGATCTGCTTTTCTTCTTCTTCAGATACTTGTTCATATCCGTACTTTGCATAATCCATTGTCATCTTTGAATTCTGATTTAAGAAATGGAATTCATTCTTACGAGGAATGTCTAGCACATTCGAAACTACATTTTCACCTTGCCAGTTGTCTATCATCCACTGGAAGTTTGCTTCTACTTGTTCTTCTGTATCGTGAGGAAGACCTGCTATGAGTGTGATAGTTGCTCTGTAGAGTCCGTCATTCTTTTCGTGGAAATAATTCTTGGCATCGATCAATCCTTGCTTTAGAATATCTGGATGCATGCCTTTTCCAATGGCTTTTCCCGATTCGTGACCAAATGTTTCTATACCGTACAGATGAGAAACTACCTGCATTCGTATCAGTTCGTCCCATTCCTTCTGTCCTCTCTTTACTAACAGGTCCGGGCGTATGAATGCCCAGAAGAAAGGCTGGAAGTCTAGCTTCTCTACGACATCGGCAAACTTTGTAATTTTCTCAGTGCGATCGTTAAAAGTTTCATCGCTAATCATGTACCTTGTAGATCCGAATCGATCATAGGTATCTTTTATCTGTCTTTCAAAGCTGTCAGCATCTCTGGTCCAATCTCCTTTAACACCGATCATAGGATGATTGCAGTAGTCACATACAAACTTACACCCTCTACTGAATTCTATAGAAAGCCATTCATAGGGCTGTATGAAATCTCTATCTTCATAGATGATATCGGGATCTCTCCAGGGAGCAGCATCCCATCCGCCTTGTATGACTTTAGTTCCTTTAATGGTTATGTACTGTACTGGATCACCTGAAGCAAACAAATACTTTAATAATTTTATAAAAATTGTTTCAGCATAACCACATATCTGATAATCTATATGTTTGGTATTAATTTCTGCATATGTTTGCGAACCATAGATGATCAATAAGTTTGGATGATTTTCTTTTATCCAGGTTGCTGTTTGTTCGGCGATTTCTGGCCATTGCAAGAACAATGATCCAAAACCAATAAATTTCATATCTTCGTCGATCCTGGAGATTAACAGTTGCTTTATTTCCTCAAATGTCCAAAATCGAAAAAAATCAACTACTTCAACATCCCAACCGTGTTTTCTGATTTCAGTTGCGATACGATGACCACCACCGGATCTTCCTGCTTCGCCTTCTCTCGCGATGAGGAAGAGGAGAGCCTTATGCTTGCTCCTTACAACGGGTGTCATTTTATCTCCTTTGGGATTCCGATTAAATTACAATTTGGATATTGTGCTTTGGCTAATTTCTTAGCCATGTCGACATTAGCCGCGAATACAGTTGTTTTTATCAAACGACTGTATCCGGGTTCCTTAACTCTGATTGTTATTAGGTATAGTTTCTGTTGATTTGTGAGTTCTTGCCATTTCATAGTAAAACTATTTATAGGGCAGGCAACTCATCATAATCTATTGCATCACTCATTACGCCGATTACGTAGTTTGTACTTTCGTTTTCTTGTAATGCTGTTTGCTTCTTGCTAGTATCGCTATGTTTGTTAAACCAAGGAATAGGTGTGCTCTTTGGAGCAGGATTCCAATATTTGATTCCGATATCTTTCAATGCGCCAACTGCTGTGTAATCAACAAAATCTTTTAGGATATTAGCATTAAGGCCAATAACAGGGCCTTTCTTGAATAGATAATCGGCCCAGGACTTTTCTTCAGCGATAACATCTCTGTAAATCTGTAGAACTTCTTCTTGACATTCCTGCGCTGCTTTTGCAAAACGAGGATCTTCTTTGACTACTTGATTAATCAAGAAAGCAGTCCACCCTTTGTGTAGCAGTTCATCCTGTAAGATTAGGCTAATGATATTACCATTACCAATAAAGATCTTGTTCTCAACCATTGCTAGGCTTGTAGCAAATGATACCATAAAGCGGAATGCTTCTAACGCATACGAAGCATGTAGAGCTAGATAAATTGATTTAATATGATAGTCTTCATCTACGTGTAATCCAGCTTCTATATTACAATTGGCTGTATGTAATCTATCATAGTATTTTCCAACACTACTTGCCATGTCTACGATCTCTTGTGTGTCGTGGATAGTGTTAAAAACTTCCTTAGGCACGTTATAGATATTACGAATGATGTGACTATATGAACGACTATGAATGTTAGTTTCAAAGAATGTCCAGTTGTAGACTAGTGCTTCTAGTTCTGGTAGACTTACGACCGGAGTAAAGATTTGACTTGGGCCGCGACCTTGCAGACTGTCAAGAGCAGTTTGCCTAAGCAGGTTGCTAGTGAAGATATGTTTAACTGCATCACTGGCCTCCTTAAAGTCTTGTGCATCTTTGGTTAAGCTGATCTCTTCTGGTACCCAAAAGAAACCACGTGCAGTTTTTTCAAAGTCTGCAATCTTGTTGTATTTGACTTCTTCGAATCGTTGTATAGTAACTGGACCTGCTGGATCCAAGAACATCTTACGACTTAGATAGTCTGTCTTTGTGTTTAAATTATACTGTGCCTTGCTCATTTTTATATCCGTTTTGTTCTTCCCACTTTCGTAGGGCATTTGAATCTATTTTATCGTATCCAACAAACCATTTTTTTGCAAACTTTGAGTAACGCACTCTCCATAACCGATTTCCGATGCGTAAACATCCACCTGCACTGTATTCGTCTTTAGGATGATAAAAGCTAAATCCTTGACGAACCACTTCGCCTTCTTTTTTCCAATTTATCATAACTTACATGCCTCGCAGTCATCTTCTATGTCGACACTAAATCCATTAGCTTCTAACTCTGCTATATGATGTCCGTTTAATTTCGGCTCGGGGTCTTGCTGTTTACTACCTGCTTTGTTAATCAAACTGTAGTAGAAAGTCTTGATACCCCAATGATGTGCTAACATTAGATTCTTAGCGATCATTGTAGTTGGAACTTTGCGCTCTGGGAAGTGCGCTGGATTGTAGAATGTGTTAGTACTGATACTTTGATCAACATATGCTGCTAACACTGCTGCTGTTTTAAGATATCCTAAACAGTCTTTTTGTTCCCACATCAATTGATATTTGTTTTTCAATCTTTGGAAGTCTGGTACTACTTGAGTAAACGATCCGGCCTTTGACTCTTTAGTAGAGATAAGGCTCATTGGCATTTCTATTCCATTTGTGCTATTAATAACAACACTACTAGACTCGACTGGAGCAATAGCCATAAGTGTAGCATTGCGTACACCATATTGTTTCATATCCTTGCGTAGAGGTTCCCAATCTAATTCTGGTTTAAAGTCTGTGAGTTCGTTAACTCCTTTGGCACGATGCTCCCAAGGAAATTCTCCCTTACCATATCTAGTAAGATCTGAATGTAGGCACTTGCCACGCTCTTTAGCCAATTCAACTGTAGCTTCTGTTAGGTAGTAAGCCTGATGCTCCATCCAACTCTTAACTTCAGCCAGAGCATCTTTCTCGCCGTACTTGTGTCCACGTTTGGCGTGCCAATAAGCTAGGTTAGTTACACCAATGCCTAGTGGTTGTATCTCATCATTGCTGAGTCTAGATTGTATTGATAGAAAGTCTTGGTAGTCCAATATATTGCAAAGGCTACGCTGAAGAATACGACAAGCGCGACGCATATCTTCCGGATTACGGAAAGCACCCCAGTTGATCGATCCCAACGTGCATAGAGCGATACGACCATCAGGGTCATCCAAACGTTTAAAGGGCTTAGTAGGTAATAGAATTTCACAGCAAAGGTTACTCTGATAAATTGTATGATACTCAGGATCAAAAGGTCCTTGGTTCATCACGTTGTCAATAAACACTAGATAGATACGACCAGTATCAGTGCGCTCTTTTAAGATGCCGGATTTAAACACTTCCTCGGCATTCATTGTCTTTTTACGTAGACCTTTTTGTCTTTCGTATTTTACATATAACTGTTCAAATAATTCTGTATTTTGATAGAAGGCCTCGTACAGATCAGGTACTTCGTTAGGATCAAAGAAAGTAATATCTTCTTTGTTTTTAAAACGACGCCAAAAGAACGCTGATAGTACAACTCCGTAGTCCATGTGTCGTACACGAGTTTCCTCAGTTCCTTGATTGTTTTTAAGCACAATAAGGTCGTCAAACTGATGATGCCAAATAGGATAAAAAACTGTAGCACTCGCATTTCGAATGCCGCCTTGTGAGCAAGAACGTAAGTCACCGAACCACTTCTTCAAAAAAGGAATCATGCCAGTGTGCATAATTTCGCCACCTCTAATAGGTGCACCTAGTGGACGAAGTCTGCCAATCTCTAAACCAATGCCAGCACGTTTACTAGCATACTTAGCCATCATTTCGCCAGAAGCAAAAATGGAGTCAAGATCATCATCACTGCGAATGAGAACACAACTACTGAACTGCTTAGTGGGAGTCCCAAGCCCAGCAAGAACAGGAGTAGCGAGAGTAAATAAACCGTCTGAAGCCGCATTGTAATACTCCTTAATGAACTTCATGCGAGCACTATTAGGCTCTTCTTTATGGAACACAGTAGCAGCCGCTACCATGTATCTAACTTGTGGGGTTTCATAAATTTCTTTTGTCGCACGATTGCGTACCAAATACTTCTCTATTAACTGTTCAATCGCAGCATACGAGTAATCTTCATCTTTTTCGTGATCTAGCATGTCGTCCATCTTGTTCCAATCATCTTCTGAATACCACTTAAGAAGTTCTGGAGTGTAAAGACCAACTGAGATATTTTTCTTTACGATTTCGTAAAGGTGGGGAGGATCGTATTCACCATATACATCCTTACGTAGCATAGACAAACGTTGCTTGCCTGCTACATATTGATAATTGGTATGACCCACATCGGGATTGTGTTCAACATCAATTAAATCTACGATAGCACGTAGAGTTATTTCATCAATTTCATTTGTGGTAATGCCATCGTAAAAATGAGGTTGAGCTTTGATTTCTATCATCGACTGACTGACGTCAGCGATACCTTTACATACTTTTGCTACCTGTGTCTGCCACTTTTCTAATGTCAGTGGCTCTTTCTTTCCGTTTCTTTTAATAACAGTAATCGTTGTCATATCGCCTCTATTTTTTATTATAATGGAATATTTATGGTAATTCTCGACCGGACCAAATGATGCTGGAAGAGCCGCTTGCGACGGCAGATAACGGTGAGCACTTTCCATAATCAAAATTAAGAACGTGACTCTTGTCAACAACTAAAAAATAATCGTGTTCTTTTTCGTTGGGGGACATAGACATATGTATCTCGCATTCGCTCTCAATAAACCGCTGAGTTAATTTTAACGTATAAAGCATACCAAGAGCAATAGCTAAATTATCAAACTTTCCGTCAATGATTAGCTTCCAGGGATCTGGCCAGCTTGCTGGATCTTGTGGATTCAGATAGTGATTAACAAACGGGCAGTGGCTCCAGAACAGTGCCACATCCTCCAGCGGAGTGGCACTTGTCTCTAGGGTTTCTCTGAAGTCTTTCCACGCTTTGATCCTATCTTCTTTATGAAGATTAAACACCGTATGATACGAAGAAGTTTATTGCGCCTGTTTGTCCTGTTGCTAACGGATTTTTATATGTGAGAACAAGAGTCTCAGCACCCGAGTCTGCATCATTGTCTCTAATCTCATAACCAAAATCAAAATTAAACATAACTGATGCTCCTGAACCTGCTGTTCTCATAGCTGATGATACCGATGTTTGTGAAAGATCTACAGAGAATGTACCAACACCTCCCGATCCCGTTAAAATAGCAGTTATTCTAGTACCACCCTGTACTTCGGTGCCAACAATAACGTCGTTGACATTAATCTGCCCGTTGGTGATATTTGTTACAGTCAATATGCTACCAGTTATCGAACCTGTGAAGTTAGCTTGGGTAGTTGTATATTGATAATGATCTGATAACGCAGCGGCAGCAAGATCTGGTTGGATGGCAATGGTCAGTTGTCCTTGTCTTACATAGTCGCCTAATTTTAAAACATAATCAAGATTTACTTTTCTATTAAGGCAACTGAATACTGCTAGAGGTCTGAATGCATCAGTCTTAACAATATCTGATTTGATTTGATTTCCGACCTTAACGTGTCCTGCTCCTAGTACTTCTGGTACTGATGCTCTTAGATTAGAATTAACAATATTATATGCTTGTGATCTATCAAACCAACAATCAATTACTTGATTATTAATTGATTGATTAAAGTATACCATTGGAGTTTGAGGACTAGTCGGACCGCCACTACCGCCGTTGCCTACTAATCTAAAAGTAGAATTTAATATCTTTGTTCCTACACCATTTGTAGAATATACACCAGCAGCAGTGATGGTATCAAATATACAGTTTTCGATCTTCCAACGATACACTTGATCAGTTATTCCAGATACATAAATTCCGTTGTAGTTTACATAGAACTTACAATCTTTAAATTTCACACCGGTCTCAAGAGATGTTGAGGAGATAGCATACACACCAATAGGTACAGATTCAAATTGACATCTGTCAAAGAATATGTCATCTACCTTTGTTCCTTCTGTAGAGTTCTGCCAAGTAACCGCAGAACTACCGCTAGAACTTCCGATAATATATTCGCCCTGGAATTTTACATTTTGTATGTAGGCATTTCTAACACCAGTTAGAACTAGTTGACCAGTTGAGCGTTTAACAGTTAAATTTGAAACTGTTATGTTTTCTGGTCTATCAGTGGAGGTGAACAAACCTAAAATAGTACCTACCGCTGTGCAAGTAACAATACTGTTTGCTTCGATGTTTAATACTACTGAATCTACAGATTCTCCCTGTATTACCGCACCTGTGGGAATCGTTAGGTTAGTAAGAAAATTATATTGCCCCGGTGGAACATATAATTTTTTCTTTGTGTTATTGCTAGCCCCTATGTATAGATCATTCAACGCTGCTTGGAATGCAGCGGTAGAATCTGTGCTGACATCTGGGACTGCACCATAATCTGCTACGTTTACAAAGTCGTCTAACTTGGATTGGAGACTCCTACCTATACTGTTTGTGATAGAAGGATTAGCCTCTTCAAATTTATAAGATCTAGAAAGATCTAATATGTTATCGAACTCTGTGAGGATCTTGGTATTTCCTACAGCAGGTGCTCCGTCGGCAACACTTCCATTACCGATGTATAATTCTTGCGTATCTACAGCCCACGCAAACTCGCCCCCTGATAACTGTGGAATTCCTGTCTTTAATTTTTCGCCTTTGCGAACTTGTATTTTGGATATTTGCACTACTGCCATAGATAATTTCCCGTTATTGGGTATTTATCTGCTAGCATAGTATTGTTCAACCCTTGCTAACCACTTGTCCTGGTACTCATTCCAGCGATTTGGGGTTAAATCGAACTGTTGATATTCTAGATCTCTAGAACACATTAAAACGTGCCCTTCACGGATATCTGTTCCGTGCATCTCGTTATGGGCCATTGCGTATGCTACCAACTGTAGGTAGTAATCTTCAACCCATTCTTCTTTCTTAGGTTTGTTAGTTTGCTTGAAGTCAATGATAGCAGGGTTACCGTTAAAGACACCAACTCCGTCAGTAGTTCCTGCGTATAAACCCGGGTAGTAAAGGCTAACTTCACTGCCCCAAAGTTCATTGACTTGACTTAGTCCTTTGGCTATAACTATTTCAGCCATTTTAAAGCCCTGCTGATGTACGTGATTAGAGCCTGCTTTAATAGTTTCACCCTTGACATACTTTTCTAAGTAAGTATGCATTGAAGTGCCCACACCTGCTGCTTCAGTAGTAATTTGTCTAGCTTTTTCTTCTCCTACCCGTTTTCTCCAGGCTATAAGAAAAGTTTTATCTTTTGTGGAATCTAAGATAGTTGTAACGCTAGGTACAGGATCTAAGCCTTCTGAAACATAATGTCTCTTACCATCGATTGTTTCGCGTGTGGTGGCGGGGTATTTGTATTTGTCTACGAGTAGTGTCATAATTATTGTTTGATTATATCAAACAGTTTAGCATCAAGCGGCTGCTTGTTTCAACTGTTTATCGGCTGCTTTTGCGGCCATTTGGTTAACCGCGTTTTGCGAATCCTGACCTGGAGCTAACTCTGGGTTATCATTAGTTATGCCGGGTACTTCTAATTCGATATAATCACGATTGAAGTCTTTGATCTTAGCCTTAACAGCTTCTGGAGAGCCGTCATAGATGACTTTGAATGTTTCGTAATCTGCTGCCATTTCGTAACCATAATGCTTCATTAGGTTAGCAAAACCTTTCCAGTTGAACTTCATAGGAAGTCCCTGTTCTTTGTCTTTTAAAGCTGCTGTGTTAATGTAGTTATTCAATGCTAGAACGAACTGATCACCAGCAACTGCATCAGCTTCAAAGATTGGTGCAAATTCTTTAAATCTCATTTTAGGCCTGTTTGTTTTTTGAAGTCATCTAAAGCTTTTTGTAATTGCTGCATCTGAATCTGTTGTTGCTGTGTTGTTTGTTGTATTGCCTGTTCTCTATCGTCTAACTCTTTTTGTTTTTTATCCAGTTCAGACGATGCACTGCCACCTGCTACAGCCTGTGCCATGTTTGACGTTGCTGCGGCTTTACCTACTTGTTGACCTAGCTGGCTTGCACCTTTGGCTACATTGGTAGCAGCGTTTTGTGCTCCAGTCTTAACTGCTTGGCCTGCTGCTTGGGCACCAGATTTAACTGCCTGCCCCAAGGCATTAGCGCCTCGAGCTGCTAGGCTACCTACTGCTCGACCAGCTGCCATAGCACCTCTACCAACTAGTTGAGCACCGCCTAACGCTACTCTACCTGCAATGGCAGCACCAGCTGCTAACGCAGGTAATATCTCATCTAACTGTTGGCGTTCCTTTTCGGAAACAATTTCGTCTAGTCTCATTAGCCTGCCAGAATGTTCATTAAACGAGTTTGACGATTGATGCTTTCACGCTTCTCACGTCCAGCTGCCTCTAGTCCACCTGCTGCTGGTTCTGCTGCCGCAAAGTTGTCTAGTTCTGCATTGTTCGCAGCATCAGCATCATTCATTGAATCGGCACCAGCATCAGCCATTGAATCAGCTGCTGGCTCTGCACCCATTCCGCCTTCTGGTTCTGCGCCAATCATTTCTGCAGATTGTTCTTCACCTGTCAGTCCTCTTACACCAGAAGCCATCGTTTCACGAGCAGTCTTTAGTGTATCTAATGCTGCTTGGATAGAAGGAGCAACAGTGCTTAAAAACTGTTTGGCCTGTTCCTGTCCCATTTCATCACGGATACTATCACCTAGTGTTAGTAGGGTGTCATTCTCCATGCCTGCTAGTTCTTCGATCCAGCGGCTTACTTTGTCCACCATGCTCTTTGCAGAAACAACAGCGGATGCTTTGTTTAATTCACTTTCGTTGATTTTTTTCATGCTTTCTCCAATTGGTTGTCCAGTATTAAAATCGTAACTGTCATATATTCCAAACGATTCGTCATCGCCGTAATGCCCATAGTCTTCATCCGATCCAAAACCTGCAGATGCTAGGGCTTCTGCATCATCGCTGCTGTCATATGATCCTCGAGGTTCTCCGTCCTCGTCGTCATACTCTGAATCCTTATCATCGTAATCGGTATCTTTTGCCATATCGTCGTCATCGCCTGGCGAAGCTTCTCCGATGTCGATGCCTTTGAACATTTCTGCAGGATCGGACTCATCAACCTGTTGTTCAGTTCTTTCTGAAATCTCTTTGTTGATGATGTCTAACATCCACTGTGTTTTAGTTACATCTTCGTTTTCGATTGTTTCGTTAAAGTTTGCTTCTGCACGTACCTGGCTGATCTTTGTGCGTAGCCTATTTCTAGCATCTTCTAGCTGAGTCAAGCTGAAACCTTCTAGATTTAGCTTGGATCCGAACGTTTTTTCAAACGATTCGTTCATCTGCTTGCTGGAAGTTCTAGTTAATATTTGAAATGTTTTCATGTTTATAAATCCAGAATTATTGTATATTTATTCAGAACGCGACCAAAGACAAAACTTGTTTTTTAGCTGATAGGGCTTTGTCGCGGGCTGTGCAGTACCGGGCTAATAGCATATCAGCCCTATCGTGATCTTGTGATTCTCGAGATTTTTGATACTGTCTACGTAATAGTTGGCTTTCTGTTAGGAACTTGCCATACTCCTGATCTGCCCTATATATCACATCAGCCCTAGCAGTTTTCCCGTCCTTGGCTAATATGTTAGCTAATCTTATGACTACCTGATTTAGACTTACATCTTTGTAAACCAGTTGTTCTTTAAGGTAAAGATCTTTTACCGATTCGTTGCTGACTATCAAAACCGTACCTACCAGAATGCCCTGTTCTGTTTTCACAGGCATTATTTGGTAATTTTCGTACAGCCTCTTATGGGTGTTTTCAATTACCGTTTTAAGATTACGGTTTATATTGGACATAAAAAAGGAACCGGGGTTCCTTTATTTAAATGTTGTTATTATATTATAAAAAGAATTTGACTAGCTTATCTAGATCCAAATGATTGATCCATCCAGCGCCGGCTGCAAATGCTAATCCAGCCATAGCGTACAACATAAATTTGTGCTTGACCTTTTCTAACTCCGATAATTTAGCTGCAAGTTCGTTGTGCTGTGCAGTCTGCTCTGAGTTGAGCTTGTCGGCATGCTCGTAAAACTTGTCCCTATTGATGCGATACTCATCTAACATATTATCGAGCTTAGTATCAATCAAATCTCTAGTACGATCTAAACAATCGTGCATATCTTTAACGTCTGCTTTGAGATCGTCGAGTTTTTCGTCTATGTTTTCAACTTTAGTCTCCAGTACGCTTACTCGCTCCGCGACTGGTTGCAGTGCTGTTACTCTAGCCATTCTAGGCCGTTCTCCTGTATGTTAAGTCAAGGTCCGTTATGGACATGTGCCTAAGTTAAGAATGCCTAAAATGTTTGCCTGTATCAACTATTTATATCGAATGGTATTTTGATCCAGGTGTTGATGTCGTCACCTCGAGTTTTAAACACCGCAGGGTAGATATCTACTGTATTTTCTAATTGATCTATTATGGGTACTCCGTGTAGGTCTTCTACTAATAGTGCTACAGGATCATCGTCTTGCAAGAATACATCATCACGTTCAGTATCGAATGTCCAAACCCAATGATTGGCTTTGCCTTCAAACACACTGTGATAGCACCCAGATAATTTTTTAGGATCTTCTTCCCAATTGACATTGGATCTAAGACCAATGGCCTGCAACAAACTATTGAAGTTTGATTGTTGTGCTAGTTTAAGTTTATCAGTCTCGGACCTTGTGGGATTGGTCCGTGTGATATCTACAAAAGTGATTACAGTGTATCGTGCCATAATGTGCTACTATTTATGGCCAACAAAAAAGGGCGGAATAAATCCGCCCTCATCTTCCCATCCCTAGGAAAATTACATTGCTGGTGTAAACACTGCCTCAACGGTAACAGTAGCACCTGTGCCTGCTGCTGCGTCTGTTGTGTCAAATGTACCAGTACCTTGTACACGCATATAGATAACGTCAGTGGTACCGCTTACAAAAGCTGAACCATCTGCTGTACCGATAGCTGCTACAGTGAATGCATCACCAGTGTTAGCTGGTAAAGTACCACCAGAACCACCTGGTAGAGTGATTGCGTTACGGATTGATGTAACGTTTGCATTGGTCATGTTTGTTAGTGCAACTTTAACGATAAGCTCGCGGCCTACGTCAGCTTGGTTGATAACGTGCTTGCCATAATTGGCTGCAACTGTTTCGCTTGTTAGATCTGAATATGTATTTGGCATGATAAAGTTCTCCTTTTAAATAACCTCGCTCAGAGGTCGCCATAGTTATTTATCCGATTATTGGAGAACCAGGGTCTTAGACCATTTTTTTGCGGGATTTGCGATCTTCGGCAACTTTACGTATGCCTCGGGTAAATTTGGCAGCATCCTGCCCTTTGATAGAATTCAACAGTCTGCGCTCTAGCTCATCTGCTTCTTCAGCTGTATAGTGCTTCTTCATAGATTCTATAAGGTTGATCGCAGAGTTAATGATATTAACTGCCCTGCTTTCAAACACAGAATCAGTGTGCCTTACCTCGGCAATCGAGTTAAGTTCTTGAAGTATTGATCGAGTGCTTAGTTTCATAAATGTAATTATCTAATGTAGTATTTACCTTAAATCATTTCTGATGTCCAAAATTATTTAGAGTTCGTGCGATCGCAGCATAAATAAATCAGTAGAAACACTGAGTCTACACACATACAGAGGATAACACAATGAAACAATTATCAGAAAAAATGCTATTGCTTTTAGAGCGGCTAGCAGAGATGTTCCCAAAGCAACACTATCAAAGCGAACTAGAACGCTACATCCTATCGAAGTACCCACAGAGTGCCGCAGATGTAGAACACTGGAGTGTTCAATACGGCTACGACAAACAGAGAGGATTTATGCTATGAACTTGTTGTCTTACATCAAGGCGTTCTTTGAATCGATGGGCAGAGCCAGAGCAGCGGCGGAATTAGCAAGAAGAGGTCATCCAGACCTAGCTAAACAGTTGATGTTAAGAGACTGATTTAGCCATATATAGTTGCATTTACATAGGATAGAGATATATAATGTTACACATACTAAACACACAGGAGAATTTTATGTTTACACCACACTTTTACATCGATAGTTTTCAAACTACTAAAAAGATCATCACTGATCAGATTTTTAAAGATCCCTCTTTAAACAAAGCAGCCCACGCATACATTGATGCGCAAACACAATTTGCCAAGATGGCTGTTAACAACACTATCGACATGACTAAGTATTCCGTAGAATCAGTATCCAAGGTACTGTTTCCAAAGAAAGCAGAAGCCAGCTCTAAGGCTTAAACAGACATACACACAAAGGAGAAAACATTATGTCACAATTTGAAACACCTAAACTACCAGAAGTTAAATTTAATAAAAACGGTTACGAAATCCGTGCCGACATCTTAGCATTGGCTAAGGATCACATCCAGGGTGAATTCCACGCTAAGTTACACGGTTGGGAAATGACTGCTTCTCGTGATGAGAAGACTGGTCAGATCGTAACAACAGTTAGTATGCCTGAATATCCAGGTGTCGATAAAGTATTAGAAGCCGCCGAAAAAATGTACTCATTTGTTAATGCCGGCGTGAAGAAATAATATAAGCTCATAGAGCGTATATGATAAGAATAAGCCCCCGCAAGGGGGCTTTCTGTTAAATAGGGTATGATCAACCTAATAGAAAATTTCTTTACTGCACAAGAATGCACAGATGCTGCAAAAGAAATAACAGAACATAAAGATAAGTGGATCCGATGTCCGGACACAGATATGTTTGTGTTGGGCAACAGCTATTTAAGAAATCAAAACGACAGCTATCTAAACAATAACACATACAGTTTTGCTACCGTTGATTTATTCTGTAAAAAAGTATCATCACTTTTTCAAAAAGAAGTTAGATTCTGCCAATACCTTGCTCGTCCAGGATTTCAGATAATAGAAAGAGATTTTTCCAATAGACCCTGTGTATGGCACTATGACAAGATCTTAATTAGATACCCTTACAATGTAGAGTTTCCGGATTACGATAAGTTTGATACATACTTTGATCGATACTATGTACTAGGACTAATGATCTCTGGATCAGAGTCTAGCTTCGATTATTTTCCAGAAACAGAAGCGGAATTTACTTCAGATCGAAACGCACCAGAAACTCCGCTGTGTGAGAATCATCACGATTTGCTCGGAGACGATTGCGGTAATCCTGATTGTAAATTAAAAGAATTTCAAACTGTGCATTACACACAAGGATCTTTGTTGATACAAACAAAAAAGATACTGCACAGAGTAGGACACGCAGATATTAATGGGACTAAAGATCAACGAATGACCCTGCAGGCCTACGCAGTAGTCAAAGGCGATGTTACTTATCTTTTTTGGTAAACACTGTGAATCTGGACAGATCAGCTGGTAACGATTTCTTCTCTATGGTGTAATCGTAATTAACTATTTGATCCGATACTTCCGGCACAGTGTATGCAGATTTTAAAGAATTAATAAAATCTGCAGGAAGGGTATAGTTTAAGAATTCCGAAGTATAAGGTCTTTCCAAATCACATACTAAGACTTTGCTTCCTAGTTTAGAAATTAGATTCCAAAAACTTTCTGTATCGTTTACGTGATGTAATACTCTGTTAGCAATTGCTACATCAAATTGTCCAGTGGCGTTAAAGAAGTCTTGTTGTACTAGTTGTATTCTGTCGGCCAGCCCTGCAGACCTTATGTTGTTTGTTGCTATCTTTATCATTTCATCGCTGGCTTCATAACAGGTAAAAGTTAAACCTGGGTAGGCGTTAGCCAGTGCAATAATAAAGTTACAAGATCCGGACCCTAGATCAACAACAGACCCTTGATCAAGTCCTATGCATTGTTTGTAGGAGTTAACGAAATCTTCTACTATTGATTGATCGTCTATGAACTCTTGATTGTATGTCTCACACTGTTCTTTGTCCAGCATCAGCTCTGGCTCAGGCACACGTTCAAACATTTCTAAGTTTAGCCAATCCTAATAAATTAAAGATTTTAAACCACATCCATCCTATGTCAAACTCAAACCAGCGACGACTTAGTTTGGGATTAGCAGGCTCAAGATGATGATTATTGTGAAGGCATTCACCACCAATGATAATGCCAATAGGAAATATATTTCTAGATCTATCTTTTGTTTCACCATTGCGGTACCCCCACCAATGAGCAAGGCCGTTAATTACTCCTGCGGCCCAGAAAGGAATCCAAAGCATTTGTATACCCCAAACTACTAGTCCTACAGGTCCAAAAAGAACAAGGTCTATGACCAACATTAAGAGAATCCCCCAGCGACTGTGTGGGGTATACAAATTACGTTCGATCCAATCGTCTGGAGTACCAACTCCGTATTGTTGAATCATTTCAGAATCTTTACTTGCAGTATGATATAATACAGCACCTTTAAACAACACACGCCAAATACCGTATACGTGCGGACTATGCGGGTCGCCTTGTTCATCACTAAATCTGTGATGCTTACGATGTATCGCCACCCATTGTTTTGTGACCATACCAGTAGTAAGCCATAACCAAAAACGTATTAGATGTTCAAATATAAAATTAAAGGTTATGCCTCTATGAGCCTGTCCACGATGCAGGTATAGTGTGACGCACACTATTGTGATGTGCGTCATCACTAACGTTGCTATAATAGTTTCCATTTAATATTTAGTGGAACTGATCTGCTTCTGTAGAGCTCTTGTTAGCAACTGTAGATGTAGCACCAACTGCTTCACTAATTAAATCAAAGTAACCAACGCCAACTTCACGTTGATGTTTAACAGTAGTAAAGCCACGAGCCTGTGCTTCAAACTCACGTTGTTGCATTTCGCTATAACCAGCCATACCACGTAAACGATATGCTTCAGCAAGTTCAAATGTAGCAAGATTAACCGAGTGGAAGCCTGCTAGTGTTATGAACTGAAACTTATAACCTAGTTCGCCTAGTTCACGTTGGAATGTTTCACATTCTTCAATGCTTAAAAACTTTTGCCAATTAAAACTAGGACTGCAATTATAAGCAAGCATTTGATCAGGATAACGGGCACGGATCGCTTCAGCAAAGACTCTAGCCTGTTTGATATCAGGTGTGCTAGTTTCGAACCAAAGGAGATCAGCGTAAGGGGCATAAGCAAGACCTCTCCTAATACAAGCATCAAGCCCGTTTTTAAATTTGTAAAAACCTTCGTCAGTACGTTCATTAATAATAAAATCCTTGTCTAATGGGTCATGATCGCTAGTGATCAGTGTAGCAGATTCGGCATCTGTACGTGCCATGATAACTGTGTCAACACCTGCTACGTCACTTGCTAGACGTGCGGCCTGTAGGTTGCGAATTGCTTGGCTAGTAGGAATTAAAACCTTACCACCTAAGTGTCCACATTTCTTTTCTGAACTTAATTGATCTTCAAAGTGTACGCCTGCGGCTCCTGCTTCAATCATTGCCATCATTAGTTCATATGCGTTTAACGCACCACCAAAGCCTGCTTCAGCATCTGCTACAATTGGTAAGAAGTAATCTGTAGTCGCATTACCTTCTGAGTATTCAATTTGATCAGCACGACGGAAAGCATTGTTAATTTGTCGTACGATTGTTGGGACAGAGTTTACTGGATATAAACTTTGATCTGGATATGTTTGGTTTGCTGTGTTTGCGGCTGCGGCTACTTGCCAGCCTGATAGGTAAATTGCTTTGAGTCCTGCTTTGGCATGTTGAACGGCTTGTTGACCGCTGTATGCGCCTAGCGTATTAACGTATGGTTCGTTTGCTAATAGCTCGCGTAGTTTGTATGCGCCACGTTTTGCTAAAGTATGCTCAATTTGTAATGAGCCTTGTAACTTGCGGACTGTGTCTTGTGTGTAATTTCTTTGTTTCACGGGGTCTCCTTTAATATGACCCAGTATTTATGGCAGGGCAGCAACTGGAACAAACTACTTGACAAGATCTATAACTGTGTATATAATAGGATTATGTTAGACTCTATCTTAAAATGGGCTGCGTGTTTTGTAACGCTAGCTGGTGCAGTCTGCACTAGTTTACGAATAGACCCAACCAATATTTGGTTATTAAACGCAGGAGCATTTCTTTATTTGATTTGGAGTTTAAGGATCAAAGAATGGAACCTTGTGGTTATTAACGGTGGACTATTGGCAATTTACATTTTTGGACTTTTTTATAAATGAAAAACAAAATCATACTCACAGACGCAGACGGCGTATTACTTGATTGGGAATGGGCATTCTCAGTTTGGATGCAAGAACGTGGTTACACACTTACCGCAGACAACAAGAAAAGTTATTACCTGCATCATCACTACAATGAATTAGACGAGAAAGACGCTAAGAAGGTTGTAAAGACTTTTAACGAATCAGCAGCCATTGGATTTCTTCCTGCATTAAGAGACAGCACGTTCTATGTTAAACGGCTCCACGAAGAGCACGGATATCAGTTCCGGGTCATTACTAGCTTGAGCCTAGACAAAAACGCACAAAGACTTCGAGAAATGAATCTGCGTAAGTTGTTTGGTAATGCTATCGAAGATGTGATTTGTCTAGATACCGGAGCAGATAAAGACGGTGCGTTATCTCCTTATAAGCAAAGCGGTATGTGGTGGATCGAAGATAAGCCGGCTAATGCTGATGTTGGGCACGAATTGGGATTGAGCTCGATTCTTATTGAACACGGGCACAATATGCATCACGAATGTACCTATCCTGTAGTTAAAAATTGGCGAGAAGTATATGAAATCATCACCGGTCAGAAGTCTTGAACGGATATGGGCCAGAGCCACTGGTCATCTAATGGGTCACACCGACGAGGATCGGCCCACAGTACCTGTATTAACTATCCGAGAAGCTAGGATAGCATTATTCTTAAAAACATTCTGGGTAGTTATACACGTAGTGACTTGCTGTTTTATTATAGCAAATACTATTAGACATTGGTAATGCTCACTTAGAGCGCCATTCCGGGGCACGACTCCCATAACGCTCTGCCCAGCAGCCGGGCACACCTATGTAACGATAACGTCCTAAGGTAGGTGTTACTGAATTAGATCCTCGTCAGTAGGTTCTTCTTTTTGCTTCTTGATAGTAAACTCTTCTAGGTTTACGTCTGGATGTCTAGCTAACAATTTGTCAATAGCATCTTGTTTGCTTTCTGCTGTGATTCGTGCTGTTCTGCCAGATGTTGTATGCGTGATCAAATAAGTTCCTGGACCAGTATCCTCTTCTTCTTCTGCCGGAGCTTCTGATGCAAATGATGCTGGGAACTTGCGTTTCATCATGTCAATGTTGGCCTGTACATCGTAACCTTCGCCGCTTCGGGTTAGATTAACAGATCCTTGTTTAATTTCATCTGCTTTGCTGGCTAAGGCTGCTAGTATTCGTTTCATTAGACCTGGAAACAGATCTGCAAATCGTTGATCGTTATAAGATACATCGTGTCTGCGTTCCTGATCTCCTCTGACGATTTGATTAGTAGCAGCATGCATCTGCCACTTGCCATCTTCAGCATCTATGTTTTGTTTATCTGTTACATTTACGATAATGCCGTCTGGAGCATAACGCTGGAACCATTCGTGACCATTGCTAGAACTTGTACAGAAGTTAGGAGTATATCCTTGTCCTCTATCTGTTACATAGCAACTACCGAAGTTCAATGGAACAATAACATAGAAACGATTATCGTCAATTAACACAGTCTGTTTGGCATCACGCTTAAGAGCTTCAATACGTTCTGAGTCCTTAATACGATCTAGTTCTCTTCTATAATCTCTGTCATTGCGAATTCTTTGTAGAGTCTTGATAGATTTAAATTTATTAAAGTCCTGATCGATTGGCTTGAGTTTACCACGCCTGCTCAATACTTTCCAGATGCCTAACGCATTAACAGCTTCACCCGAGATATCTTCGTAGTCTGCTGCACCTTTAATATAAAGATTAAACAACCAATCGTCAAACTTGCCGTCTGCGCTAAGGTCTCCAAACTCAGTGTTTGATAATAATCTATCAATGGTGTCGCTCCAGAGCTGTAGAATTTGTTGATCGTTCTCTGCTTGCTTCTTGGGATCCTGGTCTTGACGAAATGCCGTTGGTCCTAAAGCCGCTATCTTATGCTTAGGAAATGTTGAATCGTGAAGCACTGCTAATCTTAGTAATTTAATCTTTTGAGGATCTTTGATCTTAGAAGCTATGTTTGCTTCTGTTAGAGCTTGCTCAAATGTTGGTTCTAAATCTGTAATTAATCTCATCCTGATACTAAGCTCCTCTTGAAGTATGCCAATATAGATCCTAACTTTGCAGTATCTCCGTTAGCTATGTCCTGAAGTAACTTGCGAGGGCCTTCGTCATTTGTTGTTGTATATCCCGAGGATCTGTAACCGTATCGAGAGGTTTGTATTTCTCCGGATAATTCTGGATAGTGATATACTGCTGCCATAGAGATAGCTGTCTGTACAGCACTTTCTACATATTCTGGGAAGTCTGTATTTCCAGATTCAATGTGTTCTCTAGCGTTTGTGATATAATCTAATTGGGATAGTTTCTTTTTAGCCTTTTCAAAAGCATCGTTCTTGATCATTGTAACAGCCATGCCTTTAACATCGGCATAGGCCTGCTCTAATGCTTTATCCCACAAAGGTTTAAATTTCTTTACGATATCTTTTCTAGTAACTGTAGTAGCATCTGCTTGTTTCTTAAGATCAGCACGTTGTTTCTTTTTGTCTTTAACATCACTAGATCCTCTACCTACATAAAATTTACGTAGACCTCCTATGTTACCTTTTAAGAAATCTAATATGTTACCGCCACGATCGTCTCTCTTAGATAGAACATCGCCACCTGAACTAGCTAATGCTTCATAATCTCGTTCGCTGGCTTTGATTGCACCAACTCCACGATCACCGACAATGATAACCCAGTTGTTATTGTAGTTGCCTTTGAGCTCACTCCAACTGATCTTTTCTATAGGCTGATAGCTTTGTTCGTGTGATAGCCCCTGGCTATGCAATTTTTTGATAACCTGAGGACCGCCGTTCTTGGACCTGACAAGATCCATTGAGGTGCTAGCTTCTGCAATAAAGGTTTCGCATAGCTGAGCAAATTCTTGTAATGATTCTTTTCTCATAGTCATATTTATCGGTTAGGTAAGCGAGGACGATCATTACCTAGAGCAGGAGCATTTGCCTGCTGCACACTGTCCTGTTCTGGCCAGCTGTAAATGTATCTTCCAAATTCATCATTAACCAACAACCATCTAATACCGCCCGCAGAGTATTGTCTAATATCTGCAGAATATCCTGGGATGCTGGTATCAAAATCTATATTACCAGTACCGATATCATCTCCGTTTTCTCTAACCCAATTTGCCACAGCATTAACTTCTTGTGTGCTGTTAGGACCTTGACCACCTAGGTTTCCAATCATCCAAATATCATTTGTTTCTGTTCTTGTAAATGAGCGGAATAACTGACGTCCTAGCGAACGGATAGCACGATTCATGTTACCCGGTAAGTTAGCTACCTGATGGAAGTCTGGATTCTGTACTCCAGCTGCCTGTAAGTTTTGTCCGGCTACTGCGGGCAAGTTTTGTGTATCAACTCTTATAGCAGGCACATCTGGGTTCTCTGGTTCTGGATACCCTGGATCATCTGGATCATTTTCAATGTCACGCATGCGGCTTAATAGATCACGCATACGATCGTTAGGAGTTACATTGCCTGCTGCTCTTTGTGTATCTCGTTGGCTAGCTCTTCTACGAGGATCCTCACCGCCGGGCTCTTCGGGGCGTTCTTGATTCCTCTCTGGTTCTTGAGGCACTAGAGGATTATCTGCTTTTGGAGAAAACAGATCGTCTAGGCCGCTCCAGTCAGTGTCATCTTTTTCTTTGGTCTTTTTAGGACGTTCTGGATCGTCTTCAGCATCCTGGCGTTTACGATCTGCTTCTTCTAGATAGTCTTTAAAGGATTTCATTCGGCATTCTTCCCACACTTGGCACGTTTGGCATTAGTCAATGCACCGTAGTCTACCGGCCATTCGCCGCCAGGTTGTAATTCTTTTGCGTTAGGAGGAAATGCAAAATTAACTCCTGCCTGTTGCATAATCTGTGCAACCGGTACACGGAATTTAGTTAGGTCGTTGCCTAGATTGACGTAAGGTTTGGTATGAGGGAAAGCCCAACCTGCTACTGCACCTGTGTTGTTGTTGATAACAATCTTGTAGAAACCATGAGGAACTATAACACCTTTGCCAATAGTTTCATTACCAGCTCCATAGTATGCCCCCACGTAGATAGTAAAAGCGTTGTTCTGCTGAACCGCCCACCCACGCACTGATGTTTCCAGAAGCTTCCAAATTCCACGATTTAAACTTCCATGTTGTGGATACATATTTGTCATCAAGAAACTTTCATACTCCACAATCTGTGACCAGCTAAGATCACCATCGGGAGCAGCATGTCCTTTGTCGTAACCTGTGCCTGCGTAATCATCTGGACGTGGACCGCCCTGTATTGATTGATCCGCAACGAATGCGTTCGTACGTGGAAAGCATCCTAAGGCATTTTGTGGAAGTAATGTATAAGCAACATACATAGGGATCTTAGCAGGGGGATCGTATGCTACAAGATATGCTTCCCTACAGATTGGCTGTGCTGCTCTTGCTGTTTGGGCAAATCCATAAGGGCTATGAACTTGGCAGCTTTCTACTGGAAGCGGGGGTCTTTGATCCCAGGCAAATGCAGTAGATACGAATAAAGATAATAATAGTAGCAGTTTTTTCATTGTTATTCCAAAATAATAACTGTATTTATTCGTATGTTACTGTATCGCTATCACCGAGTCTCCATTTTGGATTAGTTTCTACTACGTATTTCTTAGTGCAAACTTTGAAGTCTGGGAACTGAATTTCCTTAGGATTGCTGGCTGCATCAAAGAACAAACAACGGTTGTTAGGCTGTGCCGCATACTGCCCGTTGTCCAGTTGTATGAAGTTAAAGCTCTTATGATCTTCTGGCCATTCACTGTAACTGGTATCGATTATATTAAGATCTGGACTGGCATTGTCCACAGTAAACATATAGTCGCCGCCGTACATCTGTTTGTCTTTGGCGTAAAACTTACAGCTGAGATTACGCAAGAAAGCTTTCTGTATAATCGCGATATCGTAACTGAAACAATCCCAAATCTGTAATGTGTCTAGAGGTAAAAACTTTTCTGGTTCAAGATCTTCTGTGCGTGACACAAACGCATGTAAAGGTAGTTTGTCATAAAGTGCGCCATAACGCGGCAAATATGATTCAATCCTAAATGCTTGACTTCGTAGACTTTTGATACTAACCCATATGCAAGGTTCATACTCACCGTGTCCTTTTTGGAAATCATATAAAAATTCTTTACGAACGAAACAGTGTATTGGGGGAAGATTTGCTACTAAGAAGCTCATTTGTTTGCTCCTTTAGAGTATACTCTCGCCGATGATGTTTATATACTTTCTGTAGGTCATAATTTGATTTACAAAGATCTTTTTGATATTTATCTGGTAAAATAGTAATCTCCATCTGGACCGTTAGAACAAAATAGACCATTGTTTTTAAAACCCAAACCCTGCATAAATGCTATTACTTCTTCTTTTAAAGGAGCTCCTTTATTATATTCTACGCTTTGACACTCTAAAATAACATGATTGCATTGAGCTAGAGTTTCCTGAGCACCCATTAATACATCTAATTCTGCTCCTTGAACATCCATTTTAATTAGATCAGGCAAAGGCATTTTTTTAAGATTAACCACAGCATCTAGTGTTACAGTTGTATATGTTCTACGATGATTTTCGTTAAAATAATCATTAGCTTCAGGATTAATTTCTACATTTTCACGATAATAACTATTGCCGCCTGGATGATATGTATTTTGATAAAACTCTATTTCTTTTCCTGTGCTGTTGCTTAACACTCCAACATGATATAATAAATTATTTTCTTTATATAAAAATTCACATTCTGGCATAGCTTCAAACACTACATATTCAGCAGATGGCCATATTCGTTTGGCTTCATTAGTCCAGTGCAATACACAGGCGCCTATGTCGTATATTACCTTAGGTTCTATAGATAGCGATTGTAAAAATTCTACGTGTTGAGAAGGAATAAGTCGCTGACTACCCAATTCTCTAAGTCTAGAGGTATAGTCTATAATTTTAGTAGCCGGCGTTGTTTCTGATACAATGTCAAAATAAAATTGACCTATGTGTCTGCATAAAATTGTAGTATCTGCCCAGATACTAAATCCTCGATTTTTAACTTTTCGACAAAAATCAACATCTTCGCTAACAGTATTAGCATGGTCAAGAGCAACATGATATTCAAATTGAGGGTACCCTACAACTTTAAACACATCAGATTTAATTAATACACATCCAAATCCACAAGCAGCAACTTCTGTTAATCCCTGATTTTGTATTTTATGATACGGTATATGTGTGACTCCGCCCCAGTCAGTTGATTCGTATACTTCTAAAATCTGTTCTTGTTTACGCTGTCTGTATAAAGCAGTAACAACATCTTTATCGTAACTTAATAATTTTGCTAGGGTATCGGGAGGGAACGACATGTCATAGTCTACGGCCCAAAGATAATCAAATCCTTTAATAGTCCAATCAGCAATGAGATTTCGTACCTGGTCTATTCTATATCCATAAAAGAATTGAAATGTGGTTTCGAAACCCTCTGGTATGATCTGATCGTAGATGCTCTTGAATGTATCCGGTTCTATATTCTTGGCTGTGGGTATGGCTATCAATATCTTTTTTTTTGGCATCTGTGTTTTTCCTATAATTTCTTTTGCTGAACGATTTTGTTCATCTGCGTTTACCTTGTAGTCATTTAATGGATTAGTGTCGTTGTAATTATAAACTATGTCTTGTATACAGAGTATCTTGTTGGGTTCAGCCTGTTCTATCAGTGCATAAAACACAGAGCCATCACCTCCTGCACGATACCATTTTCCCTGACTGTCTTGGAATTGATCATCGGTACAGGCATCTATAAGATATTTTTTAAATGTACGCAGATGAGTATAAGGCAGTATCCAATTAAAATGATGCTGTCTATAACTCTTATTTTGTTTTACTTGTTCTGGATAGGGCTGACTGATTAGAGGAATGTTATCAACCATACTCCAAGAACTACCATAGGTAAATTCTAGATCATCCTGATACAGAGTATTGTAGTAGGATAACACAGTATTGTCATTAACCAGACTGTCATCGCCGTCTAGAATCATTATGATACTGTCAGTTTCTAGAGTTCTAAATAAATCTACTTGATTGCGCACAGCACCCTGATTTTGATCGTTGACAATTAGAGTAAATTTATTCTGTAGATGTTGTGGTAGTTGTTCTAGACACTGTTTGACCGCAGACACTGTGCTATCTGTGCTGGCGTCATCGATTAGATAGTGATGATAATTGTCATAGTCTTGGCTAGCTACACTTTCAATACACCTTGCAATATAATTTTGATTGTTGTAGAATGTGCTGACTATGTTGATCTTTTGTTCACTGTTGGATTTGTAATTTTCTAATTCCACAACGTTGTGATATCGTCTATTGTAGATCTTATGAACTCTGCGATTTATCTTAGAGACTCTTCGATATTCTTCTAGACTGAGATAAAGCCCGCAGTTTTTATAGAAAAACTGTTTCCATTGCAGAGCCACTGTGTCCCACCCGGCTATAGGTTTAACTATGTTGGCATAGTACTGTTTCTGTTGATGTAGATAGGTGTTGTGATAGGCATTGACAGTGAGCTCTACAAACTTTTGAATCTGCTGCTGTGTGTTGATGTCTTGAAACAGAACATTTGGCTCTATGGCATAGTCTAACAGATAACAGGCACCTGACAGAGCCACTTCTTCTAAGGCTCCAAATCTACAGGTTATAACTGGAGTGTTGTAACAGATGCTTTCTAGTGTGCTGATGCCAAATGTTTCTGGGAAAGCAGCAGGATAAATCATAAAGTTAGCACCGGCCAATCTATCAGCTATTTCGCTTTGAGGAATAACACCAGTGAATTCTATATCCAATTGTAGATTTGCAGGATCATTGGCCATTTGACGCCAGTCTTGTTCCTGTTGATCTGGCTGTCCGTTGACTGTGAATCTATAGTAGCCACCAATCACAGTGAGTTTGGCTTGAGGCAGCTGTTGTTTGACTCTGGGCCAAATTTCTTTGACCAAAGGAATCATACCTTTGGTAACTGAAGCGTTATAGACAAATCTGTTGGGATCTTTGGCTTTTATGTCTACTTCTTGTTTATGTAGGTATGCACCATTGCGTGTGATGAATGTTTTGTGTTTCAACACTTCAAAGTTACGCCTACGTCCGTGATGGCAATTCAACACATAGGTCAAATGCCAATCACTGAGGGTGAATACAGTGGTAATTTTATCCGAGGTAACTAGATCTTCGATGAGATTGTCGCCGAGACAAAATGTGTCGTGCATCCATAAGATACGCTGCTTGGCTCTGCTGAGAATGCGTTGGTAAATTAGTTTATCAGCAAATGGCAGTGCTCTAATGTCACCTACCTGTTGAAACTGTGTGTCTGTGAGAAAAGGTATCACAGTTCTGCTGCTGATCACTATGTCAAAATCGTGATCTTGAGATAGGTCAGATAACGGACGATAGGTAACTGAATCATATACTCCTGGACGAGCGTGATCTAGATCACAGTTATTAAACACTGTAACATCAAAATTTAATTTAGCAAGGTCCTTGCTGATATAGGTTACAGCACTTTCTGAACCACCTAGACCTTGTTTGAATACTGTATTTCCATCATAAGGAATACCAATTATATCTATTATTGCCAGTTTCATATTTTTTAAACATACCAGGTTATAATTGAATAACGTGTTCCTGAAATTACTTTACAAATTTCGTGCGGAAACATAAAATTACTTGGAAACATTATTACAGATCCTTTTTTTAGTTTAAAAGTAAGTTCTCGATCAAAAAATGCAAACTCTCCCCCTTCAAAATCTTCATTGAGAGCAAAACTACAACTTACTGTTCTTGGTCTTTCTAAAAAACTATCAGTGTGAGTAGTATAAAAAGATCCTTCATTATATCTTAATAGATCATAACCGGTGTCGTTATTGATCATTACTTTATCAAATTCTTGTTTATAGCGTTTAATAGCTTTTAAACTGTATACTACAAATTTGTCATCAATCTCTCTAATAAATTTGGATTGGTCTTTAATAGATTTGTTAGACATAGAAATTATATCAAGATTTCTAATTGACTTATCTGTTAGACCGCGTTTTCCAATAACTGCTGGAGTCCACAATGGACTGTCTTTTAAACTTGAAACAATATTGTCGCAAACATCTAACGGAACTATATTGTCAAAAACTTTAATATAATCGGATAATTCTTTCATTGAGGTTTTTTAATTTTATCAAAATAGGCCCAGGCGTTTGGTCCGTTAGATCTTACATAATGTAAAAATACTTGACCATAATTGTAACCGTAAAATTTTGGTCTCCAATGTTCTGCAGCACATCCTAGATACAAAACTGCCTGCCCAGGATTGAGAAATATTTCTTTAGTTTCACCTTGACTGGTCCTGATACAGAAAGGCCATTCTTTATCGCCCCATAGATGCAGACTTATACTAATTTCGCAAGCCTCTCTATCTGTATGAATTTTGAGTTCTTCATTATGTTTATAAATTCTTCCATATGTGTAAGTTGGAAAAACTGATTCATTAGAATATTCTTTTACTACTGGTATTTTGTCAATTAAAATTTCTAAGAATGGATGATAATTGTATACATATGGACTTTTCGGAGCTTGAGAATCTCCGAAATTTCCAAATAAAGCAAGATCACAGAATTTTTTGAAATCTTTATAAATGACATTTGCCTGTTCGGCAGATATTAGATTATCAATAACAAGATAATTGTTATTTAATAACTGATTATTAAGAGCCATTGATATCTAATTTATGATCACTAGATGATTCGGGTTCTAGCTCTAAAGTTAAAAAATCAATTATACCTTGTATTTTGAGAACATTTTCTCTAATTTGATGTACTTCTCTGTCTTTTTGTGCAAGAGTTTTTAACAACTCTTCTTGTTGAAGTTTCATTGCAGTTAATTTGCTTTGCATTTGATGTTGATTCATTCTACCTCCTAGATAAAAATATTTATTAGGAGATCAACATATGATTTTTAATCTTGAAATGAAAAAGTTTTAATGTTGTTAGATTCAGCAGCAATCGTTTGAAGTTTTTTTTCCAAAAATTTATCCCAACTGCAGGTATGAATAGCTTCTTGAATTATTGAATTTATTTGTTCAGCAGTAAAATTTTCAAATGGAATAAAAGGATTTTCAGCAGTGTATTCTCTATCAATGTCTAAGGTATGCACTCTAGTCACATATGCCTGCGCACCACTTTCTGTATTGGTAGCAAGTAAACAGTAAGTTATCTCTTTGAGTACATTTTGATTACCTCGGTATTCAGATAACACAGTAGGCGTTATGTTTGAAGTTTCAAAATTAATAGTCATATAATCTCCAAATTTATTTATTTTCTAATACATTGATTTTTTCTGCAAGCTGGTGTATGGCTTTAATTATAGGTGCAACTAGTTTTGGATAATCTAAAGATTTCGATCCATCATTGTTAGTAGATACTAATTCTGGAATAATTTGTTCAACATGATTGGCAATAAGACCAAGTTCTTCCTGTGATCCATACTTAGTTTGATTTACCCAATTAAAAATTACAGGTATTAATTGTAATATTTCATCTAATCCATAAGGTAAAGCTCTGATATTGGTTTTGTGAGTAATGTCAGAAGATGAATTAGTTAAAGATCCGCTAGCATTACTGTACACAGCTCTGTTACCTACACCAGATAAAGGTGCTACTAAAGAATTACCTCTCAAATAGATCTGAGAGGTGTTGTTAGCACCACCTATATAGATATTGGCATTGGCGTTGTTTACGGGACTCATATTCATATCCGGACCAAGATACAAATTGGTAGCTGGTACACCTGGACCTGCAGTCAACCCCTGTGCTATGTAAACATTTTGTCCATTTGCTGCACTAAAATTACTTTCAAAACCACCAGTACTGTCAAAAAACCCAGCTCTATATGCACCTGGATATGCGGGATTGGCTTCATTTGGGAAATATGGTATCCCACGTAGATAGATCAAAGAGTTGTTGTTAGCACCACCTATATAGATAACGGAATTGGCGTTGTTTACGGGACTCATATTCATATCCGGACCAATCAACAAATTGGTAGCTGGTACACCTGGACCTGCGGTGTAACCCTGTGCTATGTAAATATTTTGTCCATTTACTGCACTAAAATTACTTTCAAAACCACCAGTACTGTCAAAAAACCCAGCTCTGTATGCACCCGGATATGTAGGTGCTGCTTCAGTTGGGAAATATGGTACACCTCTCAAATAAATCAAAGAGTTGTTGTTAGCACCACCTATATAGATAACGGAATTGGCGCCGTTGTTGGGATTAAAATTCATATCTGGACCAAGATACAAACTGGTAGCTGGTACACCTGGTCCTGCAGTTAATCCCTGTGCTATGTAAACATTTAGTCCATTTGCTGGACCAAGATTACTTTCAAAACCACCAGCACTGTCAAAAAACCCAGCTCTATATGCACCTGGATATGTAGGTGCTGCTTCAGTTGGGAAATATGGTATCCCACGTAGATAGATCAAAGAGTTGTTGTTAGCACCACCTATATAGATATTGGCACTAGCGCCGTTGTTGGGGTTTACATTCATATCCGGACCAAGATACAAATTGGTAGGATTTACACCTGGGCCCGCAGTTAATCCCTGTGCTAGATAAAAATTTACTCCATTGCCTGCACTAAAGAACGACTGCAATGTGCCATCTGAATAAAGAGCACCAACTCTATATGTAGTACCAGTATAACCAGTTGAAACACTGGTAGCAGCCGGTGCATAGGTCAAAGTATTTTGTAGGTAGCTACTCCCACGTAGATAGATCTGAGAGGTGTTGTTAGCACCACCTATATAGATATTGGCATTGGCACTGTTGGCGGGGTTTAAATTCATATCTGGACCAAGATACAAACTGGTAGCTGGTACACCTGGTCCTGCAGTTAATCCCTGTGCTATGTAAACATTTTGTCCATTACCTGCACTAAAATTACTTTCAAAACCACCAGCACTGTCAAAAAACCCAGCTCTGTATGCACCCGGATATGCGGGATTGGCTTCATTTGGGAAATATGGTACACCTCTCAAATAAATCAAAGAGTTGTTGTTAGCACCACCTATATAGATATTGGCATTGGCATTACCAGTTGAATTGAAATTCATATCTGGACCAAGATATAAATTAGTAGGTGCTGGACCTGTTGATGTAGTTAATCCCTGTGCTATGTAAACATTTTGTCCATTACCTGCACCAAAGTTACTTTCTATAAATCCATCACTGCCAAAAAATCCAGCTCTATATGCACCCGGATAAGATGCATTAGCTTCATTTGGAAAATATACATTAGAACGCAAATATAAATTTGAGTTGTTATTCCCACCACCTATATAGATATTAGCATTGGCACTATTAGCAGGATTAAAATTCATATCTGGACCAAGATACAAACTGGTAGGATTTACACCTGGTCCTGCAGTTAATCCCTGTGCTAGATAAAAATTTACTCCATTGCCTGCACTAAAGAACGACTGCAATGTGCCATCTGAATAAAGAGCACCAACTCTATATGTAGCACCAGTATAACCAGTTGGCGCACCGGTAACTGCCGGCCCATACGTCATTGTATTATTCAAATACGACGTACCTCTCAAATAGATCTGGGAGGTGTTATTCCCACCACCTATATAGATATTGGAATTGGCATTGTTGGCGGGGTTTAAATTCATATCTGGACCAAGATACAAACTGGTAGCTGGTACACCTGGACCTGAAGTTAAACCCTGTGCTATGTAAACATTTTGTCCATTACCTGCACTAAAATTGCTTTCTAGAAATCCATCACTGCCAAAAAATCCAGCTCTATATGCACCCGGATAAGATGCATTAGCTTCACTTGGTGCGTAAATATTTCCTGTTACAGTTAACGTAGTCGTAGTCTGGTTCCAAGTTAAGTTAGCACTGCCGCCAAGTACCCCATTGTTGTTGTACTGTATTTGTGTATTAGAACCAGCTACAGATGATCCGCTGCCTGTGTATCCTTGACTACCAGTAAAGCCTGCGCTGCCAGTATAACCCCCGGCTGGACCTTGACTACCTACAAACCCAGTATTGCCTTGACTGCCTGTATATCCTACACCTTGACTACCTGTGTATCCCACAGCAGCATACGCACCTGAGCTGCCAGTATAACCTTGACTGCCTGTATATCCTACTTCTCCTACTGCCCCTTCTAAATTTACTACCCAACTTGTATAAGTGCCTGTGCCTGTACTGTTGTAAACTGTAGCTTCAATACCTCCGGTAATATCATTATAGCTGACGATATTCATAGTCATATAATTGCTGGGATTGTAGCTTACTTTTATGGTTTGATTAGTGGTATAGGCCAATCCTGTTTCTATCACAAAATTCTTTGTGCCAGAAGAAGTAATGATCATCGATGTTGATGATGTAGTTTTATATTTGTCCCCTTTATCTCCACGACTGCCCGTGTATCCCTGACTGCCCGTATAGCCAATACTGCCCGTATAACCTAGCGGGAGATTGGAAGATAACAGAGTTTGTATACTTACGGCCATATTAAAATACCTTATTTTAGATATTTATCAATCGTCAGTTTTGGGTTTTGGATACTGATCTTTGACCGCTTGAATTTGAGCTGCCATTTCAGGCGGAAAAACTCCTGCATGAAATAGTGCATCTAATTGATCACCAATTGAAGGATACGCTTTGGCTCTATCAATTTTATATGCAGTATTATTTTTTAGTTCCCATAATCTGAACATCTCATCTTGGCATTCTTGTTCTGTGGGTTTGGTTTGAATTTCATCTTTCCAAATTAACTTATCATAAGTATCACCTTCTAACGCCCAGACAGCACCAGGACGGAGGTTTACTAAAGCGGCAGGAAGATCAGTGAATACTGTTTCGGTCATTGCGCTATTTCCATTAAAGTTATAGTAGAAACATATCTGCCGCCAGTGACAGAATCTGCGTCAGCATTGGATCGATTTAAATTAAATGCTGTGGCATTATCATTTATTACGTATAATTGATAAGTTAGTGAGACTGTAGTTCCTGGAGAATCAAGAAAACAGATAACAGAGTTCATGCCTTGATTTGTGTCAGTGGCTAATGGAAAAGGCGACGATGCTGTCTGCCTAGATCCTGCGGTGTCTCCAACACCAACTTTGACTCCGTTCCTTTTAAAATAACCTTTATATGTCGTACTAAGTTGTCCATGATTGATCACTGCGGTGCATAGTATTTTACTAGAAGTTTTCTTAGGTGTTATTGTAGCTGCCATTCCTGTCACTAAAAGTTCGGTAGTATTTGATGTTCCTGAAAACGTATCAGTTTTTGTAGTGTTAACAACCTGCACTACCGATCCAGGTGTATATATAACATGTCCCGAACTAACAGATATTATATTGTTAACATCTGCAAATCCTTCTAGGGTTTTGACTGTTAATGTGCTCATCTATTTTTATTCCCACATTATGTTAAATGATCCAGCATCAAAAGTGTCGGTTCCACTGACTGTGGTTATTCTTAGTCTATCTACAACACCTCCAAGATTTATAGATCCTGCTCCCCACCAAACAACGTCTCGGGTTGAATCTCCTGCTAGAGTATGTGATGATATATAAATGTTATTGCCCATTAAAGTAATAGATACATGTCCTGATCTAATATCTGTAGCAGTGTCATTTAAGATTATAAATCCTGCTGTTGAAACTGCCACAGCTGGACTAGTAGCGTTTATACACCCTGATCCGGAACTATTATACCCAGAAGTTACAAAAGTTCCTGTACCTAATTGACAAAGCAAATGACTGGTTCCGGTAGTAGATACTCCATTAAACATTACTGTAATTCTTTTTGCCCAGGAAGAAATATTTGTAAAAGTAACAGCAGTTCCACTAGCATTCTGCAAAGTAGATAGTACCAATGGATAATGAGGTGTGTTGCTTGAACCAGTTGTGATTGTTCCACTAACAGTTAAATTGGAACTGGTTATTTGATCTACTGTCAAGGATCCTGCCATAGTTTTTACTCCGATTTAGGATATTGAGTTTTTATGGCTGCAATAGTTTCTTTCCACTTATCAATACCTTCGTGATATATTTGATCTAATTGATCTTCTATGTTAGGATATGCTGCCATTCTTAATCTTTGATATTGTGTTTTATTCCATTCAGTTTGTAATCTTGTAATTTCTGCCAGCACCTGATCTTTAGTAGGCATTGGTATTTCGGGATCCTGCCACTGAATTTCTTCATAGGTGTTGCCGCTGCCCAGTCCCCATCTGGCCTGGGGACTTAACGAAATTAGTGCTTCTGCAACACCATATACTTTTTCTCTGACAATTTTTGGCATTATTGGGCTATCTCCATCACAGTCACACTGCTAACACCAAATTCATAATTAGCGGTGGCATTTACAGTGTATGCTCTATTTAGTGCCAATATTCCTGTGGTGTTTGATCCTTTGATTGCCAATCCTATATCTATTTTTCCACTGCCTGATACCGGCACGTAATATTGAATAAAATAACTACTAGGTGTGCTGTTTGTGTCATTGTCGTAGGCTGCAGATGTATATCCTACCCAGGCATTTGCACTTACTGGATTTTTGCCTTCGTAGCCTGCATCAGATGCTAGGTCTAGGGCATTGGTGGTCCAATATGCAGGTTGCAGTGTAGCAGACAGAAAGATTTTTCCATCAGTACCGTCAAATCCTGGATTAGTACCTACACCAGGATTACCTGCTGTTCCTCTGTCGATATCAGAATTGTTGCCCGGAACTTCATAATTACCTTGATATAAAGTTGCATTAGAAACATATGATGGATTATAGTAACCGGATCCTCCTCCTCCACCAAAACCTCCAGCATCACCACCTCCTTCAGCTCCGCCAAAATATCCACTACCGCCACCGCCTGATCCTGCATCGCCACCATTATACGCTCCGGCACCACCTGTACCAAATCCTGTTGATGTTCTAGTTGCTGCTGAGCCAGTGCCTAATTGCCCACCATTTCTTCCTGAACCGCTGGCACCTGTTCTTCTACCACCACTTATACCAATACCTGGTCCGGCCTGTGTACCTCCAGGGCCACCAAAACCCTCACCAGCCTGTCCAGTAGTTCCACCGCCGCCGCCACCTCGGCGACCAACGCCACCATAGCCACCGCCGCCGCCACCTGCTACTAAAATTGGAGAACTATTGCTGGCAAACTGTATACCTGATCCTGCACCGCCACCTCCAGCATTTCTATTAGCAACCACTCCTCCTCCTCCTTGTCCTACTATCAATTGATAAGCTGTGCCAGAAGTAAAAGAAACTGTTCCCTTAGCAGCCCCTCCAGCTCCGCCATAATTAGAAGCCGCGTAAGTTGGAACACCTCCACCACCGCCCCAGATTTTTACTACGTTGGTAAAATTATTTGTAGGAGTTAGGGTCCAAGTTCCATAAGTAGACAAAGACAATGGACCATCAACTTCAAGATCCCAAGATGTTTTGCCGTTAACGGCAGGAGAAATATTAAAAGTTTTTACTCCTATAGGACCTGGTGGTGTTGCCGGTACATAGGTTTGTCTAGCCAAATGAATTAAAAAAGTAGAGTCTTGCAATACCTCAGCTACCAGATTAAATTTTACCAAAATAATACTGTTAGATTTCACTGGATAAATCGAAGTTGTTAGTGGGGTTATTAATGTTCCATTACCTGTAGCGGTGTATGAATAAGTGGAATCTGTATCCACCCTGTTAGTAACCACTTGAATTATCTGTCCTGGCGAGATCAACGAAGTGTTAGATTCAATTCCAATAGCAGCAGCATTCTTGCTTTGAGGTTTTATATTTTTTACTATTATTTTACTCATTACCAACTTCCATAATAGTTCCTAGACTAACAGCATTTTCGTACTGAGCCTGACCTGCAGATCCTGCTGTTCGATTCAAATAAAATGTCTGAGCTGTGGCTGAAGACGAACGTACAGCAAGAGAAAATGTTTGAGTATCGGTGCTGAAAGCAGGTATAGCATACTGAATAAAATAATTACTCATTGTACTAGCAGTGTCAACGTCATAATTAGTAAGAGAATATCCGATATATCCTTGATTCCCTACTGAATTTCTTCCTTCATAATTTTCAGCAGTAATTAAAATATTATTTTTATGAATTAAAAAAACAGTATCCTGATTCACTTCACAATTGACCATCCATTGCATTATCAAAGTACTGGAGGCAAGTTTTGGAGTAATAATTAAATCTAGATCAGTTATGCGTGTACCATCGCCTGTGGTTGCTGAACCATAGGTATTAAATGCATTAGTTCTCACAGGCAAATATTGAATAATTGAACCAGGGTTTATGATTCTAGTTCCAGCTGTAACTGTGATAGCACCACCAGCTCTTGATTTTATTGATCTACAGGCTATTGAGCTCATTATTGTTTAATTTCCATAATTAAAACAGAGCTAACGCCAACTTCCGCACTGGCGCTAGGAGAAGTAAAACATCTATTTAGATTAAATGATGTTGCTGTGTAAGCTCTAACTGCTATGTCATAAGATCTATAGTTTGTGTCGCTAGAAATAGTATTATATTGAATATAATAATTATTTGGAGTAGTAGAATTATCGTTTGCTCCATCATATTTTCCTACACTATAATAGTATTTACTACTGGTGAGGTTGGTTCTATTTTGTCCTTCGTAATTACTAGTAGTAATTGGCAGTCCATTTTGATATATTAAAAATCCTGCATCGTGATAAAATTCACCGTTAATCATCCATTCTATTAAAATTTTACTATTAGAATATTTTGGTGTAAAACCTATGGACAGCGGAGTAACCACAGTGCCAATAAGGGCTGCCGGTGCGCTGAATACCGCGGTTACGTCTGTTCTTGCATATTTTGTCTGTACAACATAGCCCGACGGATGATATGGTTTTTCAAAAACTAATAAATTGTCCGGACTTTGTATTTCATCAACTTCTAGTATTCCTGCGCTCATAAAATTATCAGTTCTCCCCCGGTCTCAATAGTTACAGTGTAACCATTGCCAATGGTTATAGAGCCAGCGGCCCAGGCATTCATAGAACTAGTTATTGTAATATTTTCATTTATGGTTTTACCGTTGTATTGAAGAATTACTGGGGTTTGTGTTCCTAACGATTGGAATCCTGGTCCGCTTCCAGTATATCCAACAGGACCCCGGGATCCTACGTATCCCGGTACAGTGCTAGCAGATCCAGCATATCCGATTGGACCTCGAGCACCAGTAGTAGCTGTAACCTGCCAGGTATATGCTCCATAAATAAATTCTATAGTAACACCTGCAAGATCAACAATAACATCTTCTCCTAATCCTTCGATAGTGCTGCCATTTCTTAACACAGTTAGATTATTAACAGAAAAATCTGCACCATCACTTATTTGAACATAATATCCTGTTTGAGGACTTATAGGCAAAGTAATATTAAACGATCCTGATGATGTATCTGCTAAAATTCTATCTCCATCTACGGCCGTGTAGTTTACAACATGTCTGGTCCAGGGCTGTAATGCACCTTTTGATCCAGTATACCCGGGAGTTCCTGCACTACCAGTATATCCTCCGGCAGGACCTTGGCTTCCGGTGTATCCCCTAACCTGTCCAGCGTCTGCCCACGCTGAGCCAGTCCATGTCCATAGATTTCCAGTATTACTAGCAATATATCCGTCTCCTACGGCACCGTTGTAGCTGGTTGGATACCCTGGCAAGTTTGCAGATGTTGCCACGGTTCCTAAAATTTGAACACTAGTTCCATCATTACCTCGACTACCTGTATATCCTTGGCTACCGGTGTATCCTAGATCTCCTTGACTACCAGTAAATCCAGCACCCTGTGATCCAGTATATCCTTGATAACCTTGACTGCCAGTGTAACCAATGGCTGCGGCTGTTCCTGGTATGCCTTGACTACCAGTGTACCCCAAGTCGCCTCGACTGCCAACAAATCCAGTGTCACCAGTTCTTGAAAAAGTCAAGAACATGTCTTCGTTATTGTTGTAAGGAGAAGTAGTTCCTGAAACGTAAGTGAGAGTTAAGTTTACATAATCTGTGTTATCAACGACAGTATTTGTAATAGTATAAAATGTAAATAACTGAGGATTTGCTTGGCTTGTAAATTTTATGTAACCTTTATTTGTCGAAGTGCTATCACAAACAGTTAACAAATAAGCTTTAATATCATTTGCATAAAAATCATATCTGCTAATAGATATTACCGTAGCGGATGATAAATTTGAGTTATTGACAGCAAATTTTCCAGATCCAGGATCAGCATTTATTGCCGTGGTTGTATTGAAATTGTATCCAAAGGTGGCTCCACCAAAATTGCCAGCTAGACCTTTAGATCCAGTGTAACCTAGATCGCCTTGTGATCCTGTATAACCAATGACACCTTGACTACCTGTAAAACCAGCGCCTTGACTACCGGTGTATCCTAGATCTCCTTGACTACCAGTAAATCCAATGTCGCCCTGTGAACCCGTATAACCAATATCGCCTTGTGAACCTGTATAGCCAATACTACCCGTATAACCAATGTCGCCTTGTGAACCTGTGTAACCAATATTGCCTTGTGAACCTGTATAGCCAATACTACCCGTATAACCAATATCGCCCTGTGAACCCGTATAACCAATATCGCCTTGTGAACCTGTATAACCAACAGCTCCACTGGTTCCACTGGTGCCGTCAGCGCCTCGTGAACCTGTGTACCCAATATTGCCTTGTGAACCCGTATAACCAATATCGCCCTGTGAACCCGTATAACCAATATCACCTCGTGAACCTGTATATCCAACAGCTCCACTGGTTCCATTGGTGCCGTCAGCACCTCGTGAACCTGTGTAACCAATATCTCCCTTATCACCAGTTCTAGCAAATGTAACAATAATATCTTCATTGTTGTCAAACGATGAAGCTGTACCACTAACGTAACTGACCGGGACTGTAAAATATGTGCTGTTGTTTGTGCTAGCGGCTGTTATTGCAAATATAACAAAATCATTGCTGTTGGCCTTGTTACTGATCCTTACATGTCCTTTGAGTTGGCTGGTGCTAGCATCAATGGTGGTCAAATAAGAGTCAAGATTGGTATTAGTATCGTCCGTGTCTTGGATGTATAACTGAGAGGCAGTAGTGATATCCGCTTGGTTGAATTTTAATTTACCTGCACCTGGTTCAGATGCAGCGGTCCCAGAATTAAAAGTATAATCAAATGTAACTCCGCCAAAGTTTCCTTGAACGCCTTGACTGCCCACAAATCCCACAGAGCCGGTGAATCCAGCACTGCCTGAATAACCTTTGAATTGTTCTGCATAAGTGGTGATATCGGTCCAGGTCCTGGTACCGTCTGTGTCACCAATTAGTACACTGTCATTTACTACAGGAAGACCAAGATCGGGTTCAGAATTTGATAGATCAAGATAGTCGTATCGGTCACTGTCAAGAGCAGCACCTGTTTTCTTTTTCTTCTTTCCGCTTAGTAATCTTGTGTTACTCATTAGATGTTTCCAAAATACTTAATATTAAATTTATGGTATTGTTAGCACTGACTACTGCTTTAACACTGGCTCCTTCTTCAATAACTAGTTTACCTGTGGTTACTTCTGCAGAATCGTTAGGTGGGATTTCAAATGCATTCAGCATCACATAATCTGTATTATTTTTTCTTAGAGTAAATGTAATTGTGGCCGGACTATTGCCAATATTACTGGCCTGTGCTCCTAGGACAATAGTAGTTAACCCTGCGGGAGTTGTGTAGATTGTTTGAACTGATGTAGTTAGCTCGAAAGCCTTAGTCCTAAATGTGTTTAAAGGCAATGCTGCCATTTATTTTTCTCCAATTGCTAATATATAAGGGGTCATAACGGCAAATAAACTTTTGGTAAATGTTCTTCCAGTGATAGTTCCCGTGTTTCTATTAATTATTAAATCGTTACCTATTCTAAAGTCACCTCTTTGATCAGTTCCGGTATAATATACTTTTCCTTGATTAACTTGTACCACTTGATTTTCGGACACAGGAATACCACCAAGATATGGTAGGGCTGTATTTACATTAGTTCCGGCGCCAACCCATTCAAATGTTTGTCCCGATGCTGTAATTAAACTGAATTGATGGAATGTCACTGCGGCATTGTCTGCTATTTGTTCTGGTACAGATTCTTCTAAAGTGATGGTGCTAGAATAAGCATTAGTAATTAGATTAGTTACTATATCAAACAATCCATTACAAATGTCTACTTCAGTATTAGAAGCTGCTGGATTCGCAGTATTTTGATTAACAGAATTATTCAATCTTGTAACAGATGTATTGACTAGACATTGAGCAACTACAGTTTTTAAATAAGCAAATGTATCAATAGTAGCTTGTTTTTCACCTGTTGGAACTTGTAATGTTCCTGTACTATAATATTCATCAGCAGCATCAGCAGTTTGACTATTGCCGCCATAGAGCATATCATAGGTTACTGCATCTACAATATATCCGATATCTCTGCGACACTTTGTAGAATCATAACTTAGTCCAGAGTAGTTTGCAGTTATATAAGCGATTCCTTCTTCAATTAGAAAACTACGATTAGCCTGTAATATTGTTTTAGCTCTTGCTCTATTTGTAGTTGTTCCTATTGGATTATTAAATGCGTAGGATGGTGCTGCACTTAGTCCACTATTAATAATATTTGTAATGGTGTTAAAATTAGTTTGAACTCTTGTATACTCTGGTCCTTGTGTACTGTCAGAACTCAATATATCTAGCACCGCATCTCTAGCAAAATTGATACCTGCAATGGTTTCTGTTTTTTGATTGTTAATAACTTCACTAGCAGTGCCCCTGTAATAGCTGATACCTGCCTGAATTGATTTATAATTTGTATTGAACACCATATCATCTACTACTGCATCTATGATAAGGCCAACATCTCTACTACATTTAAATTGATTAAAATTAAAATTAGGATAAGTTTCGTTTAGATAATCTATAACATCAATTTGTATTTTACTTTTTGCATCTAATACGTTCTGTCTAAGGTTTCTAGCATCAGCTGGTTCAGAGGTATAACTTGGATAAGTGATAGTTGTTGCACCGCTGGTAAAGGCTGTGCTAGATGCAAGTGTATAATAAGTAGTATCTCCGGTAAATTTAACAGCATCACCAACGTTAGGTCTAATAGTTAGATTATCTATAACAAATGTTCTTCCATTAGCAGCGCCGTTAACTTTTCCAGAATACAGTGTAGAACTTACACCGTCTGCTTTCAGTCCGTAATTACCAAAGCTGCTGTTACTATTAGTTAGACTACAGAATCCGCCACTTTCGCAAAGTACAGCAACATCGCAGCAGATTGTAAACACTGACACTAACTGTGTGTTACCTCTATTTTTATGATGTATACCTATTCCACCTTGATTATACTGTGTATAAGCATCAACGACCATACTACGTAGTCCGCCGGCGTGTGCTCCGTCTACTCTCATACCTGTACCTGTAGTAGTCATGCTAGTACAGTTTTGTACATAAGGACTAGTATGAATAACTCCTGCTGATCCATCGGGATTAAAAGATACTGCGGCAGCAGGGCTTTCATGATCTTTAAATGTCATGTGTGCAAGATATGCACCGTTGTTTACATAAAATAAATCTGTGGTTTTAGTTTGAGGTCTAACTGTAACTGTTCTAAGACTGTCTCCAACCACAGCCACCCCCTCTGGAACAGTGATTGGGTTAATTTCAGTATAGTCACCACTTTTAACAAAAATAGTAGTTCCGTTAGTGGCTATCTGAAGAGCTGCTTTAATTGTTAGTTTGCTTAGATTAAGGCTAGTTCCGCTGTTTGAATCATTACCACTTTTACTTACATAAAGAACGTTAGCAACTGATATATTTCCTATACTGCCAGTGTATCCTGAGCTACCGCTATATCCTCGTAACCCGCCGTAGGGTAAACTTGTCCAGGTATCATTACCATTTCCAATTTTAAAAAGATTGGTGTCGGTTTCAATACCCATTTCTCCTTCGGCAAGAATGGGATTAACCGATGTCCATTCGGCTGCTGTACCTCGTCTAAACTGTATTTGTATGGCCATTTTTTATTAATCTGCTATTATTTTCATATTTATGCTGTGACTCCGCCAGCATCTATGCTCTGTATTCCGCCATAGTTACTGTTAGGCAAACCGCCATCAAGATTACCAAAATTAGCTGCACCACCGCCACCGCCTGTGCCTGCACTGCCTGTATATCCCCTTATTTGGCCAACATCTGTCCACAGACTTCCGTTCCATATCCATAGATTACCGGTATTAACTGCTAGATACCCGTCTCCTATTGTGCCGTTATATTGATTAGACAATGCTGCACTTGATCCAACAAATCCTGTAATGTTTAATCCAGTTCCTTGTAATCCTCTTGATCCCGTATAACCAGTAACACCAATACTACCTGTAAAACCTGTGGTTCCTTGACTACCTGTGTATCCAATATTGCCCTGTGATCCTGTGTATCCAATATTGCCCTGTGATCCTGTGTAACCTAGAGCTGCATATTCTCCAGCAATACCTCTTGATCCAGTATAACCAATATTGCCCTGTGATCCGGTATAACCATCTCGACCTATGACTCCGTCGGCACCTCTTGATCCAGTATAACCAATATTGCCCTGTGATCCGGTATAACCAATATTACCTCTTGATCCAGTATAACCCAGACCTGCATATTCACCTGGGATACCTTGACTACCAGTATAACCATCTCGACCTATGACTCCGTCGGCACCTCTTGATCCAGTATAACCAATATTGCCTTGTGAACCTGTATAGCCATCTCGACCTATGACTCCGTCGGCACCTCTTGATCCAGTATATCCATCTCGACCTATGACTCCGTCAATACCTCTTGATCCGGTATATCCAATATTGCCCTGTGATCCAGTATAACCATCTTGACCTATGACTCCGTCAATACCTCTTGATCCTGTGTATCCAATATTGCCCTGTGATCCAGTATAACCATCTTGACCTATGACTCCGTCGGCACCTCTTGATCCTACAAATCCAACACTGCCAGTGAATCCAATATCACCTTTACTGCCGGTGTAACCAATAGGTCCAATGTCGCCTTGTGAACCCGTATAACCAATATTGCCTCGTGATCCGGTAAAACCAATAGGGCCGACAATACCTTGTGATCCAAGGAACCCTCTACTGCCGGTATATCCGTTGACTCCCTGACTGCCGGTATATCCGTTGACTCCCTGACTACCTGTGAAACCTATCACAGTACTGGCAGATCCAGTATAACCAACACTTCCTGTAAATCCCTGACTGCCGGTATATCCGTTGACTCCCTGACTACCTGTGAAACCTATCACAGTACTGGCAGATCCAGTATAACCAGTGTCGCCTTGGGGGCCTTGAGATCCTTCACTGCCAGTATAACCAAGGTCTCCTTGTATACCTTGTGATCCTCTGCTGCCTGTATATCCTCTACTACCGGTATATCCTACAAGACCCTGTGCCCCTGTAAATCCTTGGCTACCTGTATATCCTCTACTACCGGCGTATCCTTCTGATCCCTGATCGCCTTGAACACCTTGAACACCTTGACTACCTGTGAAACCTCTAAGGCCTTGATCTCCAAGATCTCCTTTAGATCCTGTGTATCCTTCGCTGCCTGTATAGCCTCTACTACCGGTGTATCCGTCTGGGTCTCCTTTTTCTCCTTTGGAACCAGTAAATCCTATCGACCCAGTGTAACCTAAACCAGCAAACTCTCCCGGAATACCTCTGCTACCTGTAAAACCAGTTAGTCCTCGACTTCCTACAAAACCAACATCCCCTTGTTGTCCTTGACTACCTGTATAACCTAAACTGCCAGAATAACCAATGACTCCCTGTATACCCTGTATACCCTGTATACCCTGTATACCTTGACTGCCAGTATATCCTAAATTACCAATGCTACCTGTGAATCCTTTGCTTCCTGTGAATCCTATACTGCCTTGACTACCAGTATACCCAATAACTCCTTGAATGCCTTGAATGCCTTGACTACCTGTAAATCCTAAAGCAGCATATTCACCTGGAATACCTTGACTACCTGTATAGCCAATACTACCGGTATATCCTAATGATCCTTGACTTCCTACAAAACCAGTGTCTCCTATTAGGCCTTGACTACCTGTGTAGCCAATAACTCCTCGGCTACCAGTAAACCCTGTATTACCAGTGACTCCAATAATACCTTGACTACCAGTAAATCCACGACTGCCAGTATAACCAATGTCCCCTTGAACGCCTTGAACGCCTTGAACGCCTTGACTTCCTGAATAACCTCTAGGTCCTTGGTCTCCTAGATCACCTTTGGATCCTACAAACCCAGTATATCCTTGTGATCCAGTATATCCTAGACCTGCATATTCACCTGGGATACCTTGACTACCAGTAAAGCCTTTACTTCCTGTGAATCCTGTATTACCTTGACTACCAGTATACCCAATAACTCCTTGAATTCCTTGAATGCCTTGACTGCCTGTAAATCCAGTAACCCCACGAGATCCAGTATATCCTAGAGCAGCATATTCACCTGGGATACCTTGACTACCGGTAAATCCTTTACTTCCTGTGAATCCTGTATTGCCTTGGTCACCTTGGTCACCTTGAATGCCCTGGTCGCCCTGGGCGCCTTGACTTCCTGTATAACCAATGATACCTTGAATACCTTGTTCACCTTGTATTCCGCGACTACCCACAAACCCACGACTACCACTATAACCTATAGGACCTTGGTCACCTAACGATCCAGTAAATCCAGTACTACCTCGACTACCCGTATATCCTATACCTTGACTACCCGTATATCCTATTGAACCGGTGTACCCAATGTCACCTTGACTTCCGGTATATCCTAGACCTGCATATTCTCCTGGAATACCTCTGCTACCTGTGTATCCAATATTGCCCTGTGATCCTGTGTATCCAATATTGCCCTGTGATCCTGTGTATCCTACTCCTTGACTACCCGTATATCCTATTGAACCGGTGTACCCAATGTCACCTTGACTGCCTGCATAACCTAGAGATCCTGTGTATCCTACCCCTTGACTACCTGTGTAGCCAATACTACCAGTATATCCTAAATTTCCGATTGACCCTGTGTATCCAGTAATACCCCGACTACCTGTGTAGCCAAAAGATCCAACGTATCCAATAACTCCTTGACTGCCTGTGAAACCTAAGGCAGCATATTCACCTGGAATACCTTGACTACCTGTGTAACCAATGCTGCCAGTATATCCTAATGCTCCTCTACTTCCTACAAAACCGGTGTCTCCAGTATCACCTGTAGGTCCTTGATCACCTTGCGGTCCCTGACTGCCCGTATAGCCAATTGCTCCCTGATCACCTTGATCGCCTTTTGATCCACGACTACCGGTATAACCTAAACTACCAGTGTATCCAATTTGTCCGTCTCGACCGTCCGCCCCGGGTGCGCCTCGAATTCCGATTTCACCTTTACTACCAGTAAATCCTTGCAATCCTTGACTACCGGTATAACCTTTAGATCCTACAAACCCAGTGGGTGCATTCGCTGAGATTGTTAGTTCCTTAGGATCATTAGTAGCATTAGTAACCAAAGTAATATTATTACCTGCAACTAATTTGATTGTATCTAAGCCCTGTGCTACTAGGGTGTCTTGTCCTTCTACTACCCAATACTTAAAGGTAGAGTTCATACCAACTTTAACAGCACCTTGCCCTAAATCAGTAACGTCAAATCCAGCATCACTGTCAAATCTAATTGTATCAATATTAGTCAATACATTTGATACTGTACTATTATCTATAAGACTAACTGTAAGTTTAGCAGAACTTCCAGTATAACCAGTGCTGCCAGTATATCCTATAACTCCTTGACTTCCAGTATATCCTAGACCTGCATATTCTCCTGGAATACCTCTACTACCGGTATATCCTTGACTACCAGTAAAACCAATAGCAATGTTATAAGTTTCTTGTTCTGTAGTTCCGGGATTGAGCAGTAGTTCAACGAGACCAGTTGCAGGATTTTTTCTAATTAATGCAGAATCTTCTTCGCTACCAATAAAGATTTCTTTTGCGTGTACAGGAACTAGATTATTAGATCCATCAAAGAATAAAAATTCACCTTGTTGATTGACAGTGATTTTGTTGTTTTCAATGTATAATGTATTTGAAGACAGATAAAGAGATCTAAATTTTTTCTGTAAAGATCCCAAATCCTGTTGCGAATCTGTTTCTGGTAATATACTATAACCACTGTCAACTGTAATTGTATTAATTAAGTTGCTGGTCAGTCCTGTTGTTAACCCAACTGAACCGGTATACCCTCTTACAGTACTGGCCGAACCAGTATAGCCCATTGGTCCTTGAGCTCCAACACTACCAGTAAATCCTTGCAATCCTTGACTACCTTGTTCTCCCTGGACTCCCCTACTGCCAATATATCCTGTAGAACCAGTGAGACCAACAGGACCAATTACACCCTGATCTCCGCGCGATCCTGTAAAACCTCGACTACCTGTGTAGCCAATAATACCCTGTGAACCGGAATACCCCTGTGGTCCTAGATTTCCCTGTTGTCCTTGTATTCCTTGACTTCCTACAAATCCAGCACTACCTGTATAGCCAGCGCCTGCAGAGCCTGTATATCCTAATGATCCTGTATATCCTGCTACTGTGCTGGCAGAACCGGTGTAACCGATGTTGCCTCTAGGTCCTAGAGGTCCAATACTACCAGTATAACCAAGACTACCAGTATAGCCTACTGAACCTACTGAACCTCGTGAACCTGTATATCCTACACCTTGACTACCCGTGAAACCTCTAACTCCTGAACCATTACCACCACTAATTGTGGCCCAATTAGGCGAATATCCATCGTCGTGATAAACAAGAAGTTCGTTATTATCAGGATTATACCAAAAAGAACCATTAGGAAGATTATTAGGTGTTACAGTGCTTACAACTGTTGTAGAATTTCCGCTGACTGGCAAGCCACCAGGAGTTACACCGTCAGAAAGTCGCAATTCTCCGGTTTCAACATTGAAGAAGAGAGTTCCTACTTCTCCAACAAAATCGGTAATATTAGCCTTGACTAGGCCTGCTTGTATTTTTCTAAAAAATGCCACAGATTCACCCTACTTTGGGTATTTATCTGGGTCTGTTATAGATAGGATTTTGGGGATCGTGTTCTACTTCGTCCTGTGTTAGATCTTTAATTATCGGAGAAGTTTTTCCTTGATCAGCTTTTTTAAGCTCTAATTCTTGTTGTAATGGAGGTACCATTACAGGATTTGGGTCAAGATCAGATGGATCCTTGGCGGGATCCGAACCTGCTACATCCACTTCTGGATCACCATCGCCATTAATTTTAATATTAATGGGAACATTAATGATAAATTCTCTAGCTCTCATATTATTACTTATCTTATATTACGCTATTACTAATCAGATAACCTTCTATCTGTCCGCCAATAGCTACGTTACCCGAAGCTGAAACTTGCCATTGTATATCTGTTTTTTCTGGGTACGGGCGAGGAACAACTTTTGTAGAATTATACTGAGAAACTAAAGGAAAGTTCAAAACAACTGTAATAAGTCCGTCAGGAGTTTGTGTCCAACTTCTATAGTTAGCTGGTTGGCTACCTGCTGTGTACCAATTACTTTGTGTTAGATAAAATGTATATCCTGCTGGTACGGTGTAGACAGTCATCTGGCTTATTCCCATCTCAGGCCCCGAAGCTACAGTTCCAATGTATGCTAGTGTTATAGCCTTATCACTACTACCTGCGTGTAATAATCCTAAATTGTTTGGAGTTCGTGTTAGGCGAATAGTATTAATTCTTAAAAACTGTTTAGTAGTAAGTACTCCAGTTATCCCATTGTTTAATAAAACTGTTTCTGTTTGAAGTACGTAGTTAGCATCTAATCCAATAATTTGAACACTTACATTAGTGTCGGATGCTGACTCGCTCCACACCCGAACTACTTGTGCTGTAGGAAAGTAAACATACGCTCCGTCACGCCAGGCTGGAGTGAAAGTCGTTCCTGCGGCTGGCTGATAACCTGAAATGTTTATTCCTGTGACTCCTGGTACTTTACCCTGAGCAACAGCTAGGTTAAAATCCTGTACTCGTACAACAGGCTGTCCGCCACTATTATACTCCATAGCCTTATGAAGGTTTAAAATATTAGCTTCGTCAGGATGGACGTAATTTGTAGAATTCTTATTACGAACGCCCATAGATTAACTCCAAGGGCGGCCAACTACTAATGTAGATGCTCCGTCGTCCGGAGCACTATCATTTCCATTATAAGGATTAGGCAGCTCGTTAACATCGTAAGTTGATCGACGACCAGTTGCAGATCTTCTCAATGCTGCTAATTGTAATTTATAATCTTGTCGTTCCTGTTTAGTCCAAAGCCCAGCCTGTGTTAAATTGTTAGATGTTTTAATATATGATCCTGAGATTAATCCGCTGGCTGTTAATGTTGTTGCATCTGTTAGCTTTGTTCCGTTTAGAAACAAATCCATTATAGCGGTCGGAGTACTTTCAGCTGCATTGATAGCAGTTTTTAATTGAGCCACAGTCTGTGCATTATCGATAGTGATACTTAGATTGTTAGCTGAGTTTAAAAAGCTTTGTACAGAAATAGTAATGTTGGCCATTATAGACCTCCTAGATGCTTGATCCTATCTAGTTCATCATAAGATTCTGCGGGCTGTTCAGGAGCAGGTTCTCCTTGCTTATTCATAAACGCTACGATCTCGTCATAGTCTGCCATAGTCACAGGACCATTTTGGCTCATTTTGATCACTGCTTCTGCTACATCGTGCAAATCAGCATCTTGCTTAACATCTTCACGTGCTAGCTCTAACAGCCGTATAAACAAAGGCACATCTAGTTGTACAATATCCATTTCAAATCTCCGATTGAATATTTAGCGGTTAAATAAGCTTACTATGATCAACAAAGAACCTTTCAAACAACTAATAAAAGATCTCAAAGATAACGGAAAATATCGTGTGTTTAACGACATCGTCCGCGAGCGAGGAGATTTTCCTAAAGCAATTTGGTACGGCCCATATAACATTAAAACTATAGTTAATTGGTGCTCAAATGATTATCTAGGCATGGGTCAAAACAAGGTTGTATTAGATGCCATGCACACCGCTTTAGACCAAACAGGGTCTGGATCAGGTGGTACACGCAACATAGGGGGTACCAGCCACTATCACGTGGCATTAGAACATGAGCTTGCAATGTTGCATAATAAAAGCAGAGCCTTGTTGTTCAGTTCGGCTTATGTAGCCAACGAATGGACATTGATTGCCCTTAGCAAAATCATTCCTGATATACATTTTTTATCAGACGAAAATAATCATAACAGTTTGATAGTAGGAATGAGTCATAGTCGTGCAGCCAAAACTGTGTTTAAACACAATGATTTACAAGATCTAGAAGATAAATTGATCAATGTAACTCTAACTGGACAAACACCTTGTATTGTATTTGAATCAGTTTATTCGATGGACGGTGATGTAGGACACATCAAAGAGATCTGCGACTTAGCCGACAAATACAATGCTATCACTTACATCGACGAAGTACACGCGGTAGGACTCTATGGCACCCACGGAGGTGGCAAGGTTGAAGAACTAGGTTTGGAAAGCCGAGTTGATATAATCAACGGTACATTAGGCAAAGCGTTTGGAGTCCAAGGCGGTTATATAGCTGCCGATGCTGACGTCGTCGATGCTATTCGTTCAGTGGCTGCTGGATTTATCTTTACTACCAGTATGAGTCCTGTGGCCTGTGCAGGTGCCCTGGCAGCTGTCAAATGGTTAAAAGATCACGATGAGATTCGCGTCAAGCATCAGGAAAGAGCAAACAAATTAAAAACTCTGTTAAAAGAAAATGGATTACCTTTAATGGAATGCTCTACTACTCACATCGTGCCGCTGTTAGTAGGCGAAGCTAAGAAATGTAAAATGATGAGCGATCGTTTATTAAACGATTATAACATCTACGTGCAGCCTATTAACTATCCTACGGTTGATGTCGGCACAGAGCGTTTACGCTTTGCGCCTACACCATTTCATGATGACGCTATGATAAGTGATCTAATCACCGCACTCAAACACGTTTGTCAATAACCTGATCAACAAGCCCGTATTCTAAAGCTTCCTGAGCTGACATGAACTTATCACGTTCCATGTCGCGGGCAAACTCATCATAGGTCTTGCCTTTTGAGTTATGTTTAACATAGATCTCTGTAAGATTCTTTTTCATCTTAAGGATCTCTTCAGCTTGAATCTGAATGTCTGTGGCTTGTCCACGAGCGCCGCCGCTGGGCTGATGGATCATGTGACGAGCATTGGGTAACATAAATCGTTTACCTGCTGCACCTGCTTGTGCTAATAGACTGCCCATTGAACAGGCCTGACCCATTACATAGGTAGCAACATCGCACTTGATAAACTGCATCGTGTCGTAGATGCTCATTCCTGCTGTAACTACCCCACCAGGACTGTTAATAAACAGATTGATATCCTTTTCTGGGTTTTCGCTTTCCAAGAATAACAGTTGTGCTACTACAAGATTGGCCATGTGATCTTCTACTTCGCCGTTTAACATAACAATCCGCTCTTTGAGCAAACGACTGTAGATATCATAGGCTCGCTCGCCTTTGCTTGTAGATTCAACTACCATTGGTACTAGTGCCATTTTAATCAATCCTTTCAATGTCGAGTTCACCAAATAACCAGGCTTCAGTTTCGTCGTTAACCCAACCATCGCCTTCCATAAAGTCATAGCTATCTTCATCCCAACCTTCTTGGATACGTTCTTGTTCTTCCTCGTCCATGTCGTCAGGGAACTCCATGTCACCGTAGCAACCATCGTCCATCATGTCTAGCTCTGCACCGTTAGGAGCATTTTCACCCGAGTAACTATACATATCGACTCCGTCTGGATTTTCCGCAGTAATGCCTTCTGGGGGATTGTCATCATCTGTTTCTACAGTAAATGTACCCCAACGGAATCCTTCGATGCGAACAATAGTTTGTCCGTCTTTAGTCCAGAACTGACGTTCTTCGCAGTTCTTCTTGGACTTGTTTGAGATTTTCCAAACTGCCATTTTAATCCTTTTTCAAATAAAGTATGTATATTTTATACAACGGACCGTTGTATGTCAAGCAAAAAGAGTATACACTTGCAGGGTTAAATACTTTTTTCAAAGTGAATTAAAATGGCAGATACATTAGTTTTAAACGCTGACGCACAACCAGTTAGCCTATTGCCGCTTTCTACCGTAACATGGCAGGAAGCAATTCGATACATGGTTTTAGAAAAAGCCAGGGTGCTAGAGTGGCACGAGGATTGGATCGTGAGATCCGCTCGTTGGTCTACGCCCGTACCTGCTGTGATTATCCTAAATGAGTATTTCAAAAAGAAAAACCAATTAAGGTTAACCAAACGTAATATCTTCTTACGAGATCGTTACGTCTGCCAATACTGCGGTACAGTTTGCAAAGACAACGAAGCTACGATTGATCACGTGGTTCCTATCTCACAGGGTGGGAAAAGCGCCTGGACCAATTTGAGCACAGCCTGCAAACCTTGTAACTATCGCAAGAGCGACAAGACACAGATGCGTCCAAAAAAGATGCCGCACAAACCTGACTACTACGAACTAGTAGAACGCAGGAGAGAGCGAGGATTCCATCTGCGTCATCCTAGCTGGTCCAATTATCTGGGTTGACAAACTTTCATCGTGGTGCTATAATGTATCACGATGAAAGAACTAATCAAATCCTTAAAAGATTCTGATCCAAATCTCAACGCTCGTAATCTAAAGCATTCACCAGACCCTCGTTTTGGGTATAGGATCCGTTTCTATCCCGATTCAATGATCGACAATGAGCACAGTCTTAGAACATTGTTGAGTAATTGCGGAGTAACAGAAGTAGTTTCTGCTAAAGCCAGCGGAAGTCCTCTCTATGATGGTAGAGGATATAAAGGACGTTGGCAGGATCAGGATGTTTATTTTTTATTAAACTCTGTAGACAGAGCCAGCGGAGTATATCCTCGCAAGACATTCAGTCCAGAGAAACTAGGACTAGGCGGTCAGGTCTACCATCTTCATTCTGATCTATTGGAAACTATTCTAAACGGCATAGATAATCTTTCTATCGTTTCCGATGAGCACAAATCTGTAATGAAAGATCTAGTAATGAGCTTTGAGGAGGATAGACAGTTTACTATTAATCCTATACTGCTAGATAACAAAGAACGAAATAAGATAGAATCTGATCTAGGTGAAAGTCTAGCAGCATTACACGCAAGCTCAAACGAAAGCACTATCGCATTTGTCAACACTATCAATAATGCATTGGTAGATTTCTATGAAAATGGTGTTCCGGTCAGTGTAAAGAGCAGTATGGGGGGACAGGTTAACCTGTCTAAGTTTGCATCTATCATTCCTAAGAACACTCCTGTTGAACGTGTGTTCTGGGCTTGTGGCAATTGGGATAAAGAAGAACTGTTCAAAGCATCTAGCGAGAGCTGTTCTTTTATACTTGAGCTTGCCGAATGGGTTGGAGGTACATCTGAGGATGCTGTTGCTAAATTTATCAAACAAACAGACTACGACGTATTCTACAATTGGATCGATAGTCATCCTAAGAATCTAAATCATTGGGGAGTCCCTGAAGGCGAGAAGGCAGCAAGAGAATATTGGACTAACGGTGACACACATAATAAATGCCCTTTCTACTTTACATTATGTACTTTAATACAACAAGTATGGGCCGAGGAGAATGCACAGGAAGTCAGCCAAGTGTTAGCAGGAATACTAACCGGATGTAAGTTCTATGATGTTAAGATAGATTTAAATACGCAACGTGTTATAATTGCTGAACAGAAGTTCGCCGATGTTAACTCCTGGACATTTTGTTATTGGAGCAGAGCGACAGCAGCATTCCACAATTGGCCAGGTGCAGCTAGGAAAAAGAAATGATTGAACGAATCCAAGGTGATATGTTAGAACAAGACGATAAGATCGCAGATAACTCTGTCGACTTCGTGTTCACTGATCCTCCTTACAACATCAGTGAGGATGGTGCTAAACCTGTTTGGATCGATAAAGAAACAGGCGAGAACAAGAGCACTATACATAATCAAAAGTTTTCAGAAGCATTTGAACAGGATTGGGATAATGTAGAACACGATGAGTTCTTGACACAAATGACTGATTGGTCAAAGTTTTGGTTTAAGAAACTGCGCAAGGGTGGAACATTTGCTGTGTTCATCAGTGATCAGTATATCAGTTATCTTTGGAAGATAATGGAACAACAAGGGTTTGAACCCAAACGTGTTTGGACTTGGAAGAAGCCTGCGGCAGTTCCATTTAATCGTGCAGTTAATCCTGTAAGCGGTTGTGAATATCTGCTATGGGGTATCAAGCCAGGTGGAAATCGTGTATTCAATTCAGATACTCCAATAGGTTCCTATGTTGAGCGTTATGCTACTGCTGACAAAATGAGCAGTATCGTATACAAAACAGTCAAAGACAATCTAGGCAAGATGTCTCTTGATGATATCTTTAAAATGGCTTTAGAAGAAAGCCGAGAAATGTATAACACAAGAAAGACTACTAACGGAATCGTACACGCAGTGGTTCCTAACACTATTACCTACAGTGGCGGATTGGGCAAGAACAAGATACATCCTACAGAGAAACCCGTAGAATTACTCAAGTTCTTTATTGAGTTGTGTTCGAACCCAGGAGACACTGTACTAGATACATTTGCTGGCAGCGGCAGTTGTGGTATCGCCTGCCAAGACCTTAATAGAAAAGCAATACTAATCGAACGTGATCCTGCTATGTTTGCCAAAATGAGCCAAAGGTTTACAGGCAACGATCATATCAATAATCTCTTCGAACCTAGTTGACAGTCTACAGCTCTGACGATATAATACATATATTGTTAAACAACTAGGAGCAGACTGTGCGTACTCAACCCGAAGTTATCATCCAAAAACTTGAAGCAGATAACTCTCGCCTAGCCAAAGAAAAGATCTTAGCAGATGCAATGGAAGAAGGACTTGATGAGTTCTTCGAAGGCATCCGTATGTGTTTAGATAACCTATACACCTTTGGTGTTAAGCAAGTTCCTATCAAAGAAGAAAACAACGGTCAAGGACTCAGCTGGGCAAATTTTAAACAATTGACTGATAGTCTGTATCGTCGTGAACTCACTGGTCACGCTGCCCGCGATGCTATCTTACTAGCAATGGGTGTGGCTACACAGGCACAATGGAATGACTTCTATCGTCGTATCCTTATTAAAGATCTGCGTTGCGGTGTTTCAGAAAAAACTGTAAACACTGTGGCTAAAAAACAAAAAAAGACACAGTACGCAGTTCCTGTGTTCGAATGTATGCTGGCACACGATTCAGCTAATCACGAAAGCAAAGTTACTGGTAAAAAGATTCTACAAAAGAAACTAGACGGTGTGCGTTGCCTTACTGTTATTGATTATGAAAGTCGTACTGTTACTCAGTACACTCGCAATGGTAAAGTCCTAGAGAACTTCAGCCATATTACCAAGTACCTCGAAGGTTACTTAGACGAGTTTGGTCGTAGCTATGTGCTAGACGGAGAGATTATGAGTAACACTTTCCAGGACCTTATGAAACAAGTACATCGCAAAGACAATGTCAATGCCGGTGACGCTGTGTTTAATCTGTTTGACATGATTCCGTTGGCAGAATTTAAACAAGGTAAGAGTACCCTAGGACAAAAGCGCCGACTGAACTTTATCAAGAACTTTGAAAACATTTTCAAAGACAGCGGCTGTATTGAAGTCGTACCTTACATTGAAGTAGATCTTGATACTCTAGTAGGTGATGTAGAATTCAAAGACTATAACAAGAAAATGGTCGATGAAGGATATGAAGGCATCATGATCAAAGATGTTGATGCAGTTTATGAATGTAAACGTTCAGCTAGCTGGTTGAAGATGAAACCATTTATCGAAGTAAGTCTAACTGTAACTGCCTATGAGGAAGGAACAGGCCGTAATGAGGGTCGCCTAGGGGCATTGATTTGTGAAGGTGAAGATGACGGCAAGTATATTAAAGTTAACGTTGGTTCAGGTTTTTCCGATGATCAGCGCATTGATTTCTGGCAAGATAAAGATACGCTCATTGGTCAAGTCCTGGAGGTCCGTGCAGATGCAGCTACTAGGAGCCAGGATAGCGAGGACGTGTGGTCACTACGTTTCCCCAGGTTCCTCCGATTCCGAGGTTTTGCGAAAGGTGAAAAACTATAAGATGCAGAAAACAGCAATTAAAGATTTAGTCTATGGAGGACTACAGGAGATACTTAATAACAATAAGTATTTCTATAGAAGCAGTGTAGGCAGCAACTATTGTCACTTAACTGAGAATGGTAAAGAAGCCATCATTGAATTCATGGATCTAATGGCCTATAAGATTTGGCAAGCCGAAGAAGCAGATCTGGATCGCAGAGCCAAAGAACAGGTTATAAAAGAGTTGAAAGGACAATAATGGAAACTGTTAAACCTCAAACTAATTGGAGCAGTGCCGATGGTAAGAAGTTCACTGTCATCCACGTAGTTGATGATGCTGAAGGACACACTTGGGTTCATTATCGTAACCAACAAGGTCAAGAGTTTAGCTGTTATAAGGAAAGTTTCTTAAGCAGATTTACTCTGCAACCAGATTAAAGCCACTGGCTCACTGTTTTAGCAGCACAGAATTGGACTGCATCAGTCCATAGATCATCTGCTGGTCTTTGTGTTATCCAATGAGGATCAGGTTCTTCTAAGGTCAGCCAACTAGTGTTGTGATTAAAAGGCGGATCACCTCTTAGTTCTCCAATTAGTTGCTCTGGACCCCATCCAGCAAATCCATAGAATATTCTATAGCGTCTAGGCCTATGTTCATTGTCTAGATATTCGAACATACTTCTATGGCTGGTCATTGACCATTTGTCATCTATTTCTATTGTGTAGGGTAGACGCCACATGCTGTCGTGTAGCATCCATACGTTCTGGACATTGACAGGACCACCCCAGTATAAAGGTACATCAACTTTAAGTTGTATTCCTGTATCTTCTATTAATTGATTAACGGTATTGTCTGTTTTTCGATTTAACACAAAGCCCTGATGTCCATAATCACGACTTTGACTAATCATTATGACTGATTTACGGAATCTAGGATCTTGCATCCTGGGTGGAGCAATAAGTAAACTGCCTTGCTTTATTACTTGCTCATCTATCATTTAGGTCAGCTCCCTTTAACCTGTGCGAGTTGGTGATACCGGACCTCCGTACTTGGTGCTTTTCATCTTCTTGCCGTCAAGTTTGATACGTTCGTTACCAACCTTCTGACTCTTTCCTGTTTCTCTAGGAACGAATCCCTGTGCCTTGCAGCTACTTAGTCCGCTGGCACTCATGTCCTTTTTAGGTCTGAGACAATACTTACGAGTGGCCTTAGCTTCGTCTACTTCTTGCTCGGTTTCAAAAATTATATCACTGATTCTCATAGTCTTTTATTTATTGGATTATGTCATACTCATTATAAGATTACATGTTTGATACACATAACGGAACATTACTTCATCACCTGCGCATTCTTGCGCTGCTCTAATATCTCTTATTTCTTTTAACAGATAATCTCTTTCTTCTAGACTGAGATTACCTATTTGCCATTGTTCCTTAATGGTCTGCATTTCTACTACTAACTGGTGATCCATTATCTGCCCTCCCAGGCTGTTCTTGCTGCATCTAATCGCTGGACGGCTGTCTTCTTACCTATTTCACAGAACGCTTTACTACCACCCTTGCTCATTCGTTCTGCGTGTGCTAACAATCCTTTTAGATTCTCCTGCTGCGGATCTTTACGAAACTCTGCATACAAACTTAATCTACGTGCAGGTTCTACAACCTGTGCCCATCCTGTAGGAGTCTTTTCACAATCTACATCATCTAGTGCTGTTCTAGCATCAACCCATTGACGTACTAACTGCGGGTCGTGTGCTCTAGGCCAAACTTTCTTAACCCAATCAACGGCAGCACATCCGCTAAGGGCAAATGCTAACAATAGAATAAAGATCTTTTTCATAATAAAATATTTATTGCGGTTGTTCCGAATTATCAGTGGGCTGTTCTTGCTGCTTTTCTGCCTGTTCTTTTTCTATCTTTTCAAGATGCTCTTTGACGATCTCTACTGGTAGAGGTTGTACTTCTTCAATAGTTAAGTTCTGCATATCTTTCTCCTAGGGTATTAATCGGTATGTGGTTACACACCAGTTTTGTGCTACTGTGGCACCAGTTTGCCATAGAAAAGTCTGCCCAACATTAGGGCCTATTAGAGGATAAACTGTGGCAGTTACTAGATAACGGAATCCTGTACCAGCAGCACCGTTAACTGTTCCCGATCCTCCCTGCACAGCGATAGATTGATATCCTACATCGTGTATCACTGTTACTGTTCCATCTGTTAGTGTAACTGCGGTGCCATTTGCAGTTAGAGATAGTTTAAAAGCCGTCGTGGTAAATCCGTCAGCGATTAGAAAATATCTAGTACCAGATGTAAGTCCATTTGTGGTTGTTCTAGGAATGATACTCTGTCCTATGTTCAATCCGTGTGGATTTGCTGTGCTTAATAGATTAGATGCTATAGAAATAGTAGTTACCTGGGGTCTATTGGTTCCTAGATAATCAGGATTACCACCTCCACCAATACCTGCAACGGCCTGTTGGCTGTCGGCTACTGCCAGTGTTATGTTAACGCTGCTTTTGCTGTGATGCAGTACCGACACCGTGCCTGATGCGTAGGTCAGGGTATTACTGCCTACGGCGTTGGCTCCGTAGGTTCCGGAAATGGTATTGAAATTACTCAGTCTGTTGCAGCCCGAACACAATATCATGCGTATTTCAGCGTTGGGCCAGTTGGCACTCCTAGTAGCAGTCAGTGTAGTGCCTGCGGGCATATCCGTAACGATCTTGAATACTAATAGGCTATGGCAAGCAGTACCAGCACCATTAGCCTGGAAGTTGGACCAGGTCTGGGTACCAAACCCTCCTGCAGATCCTGTAAGAGTGATAGTACCTACCGTAGATGTTGCTGCATTGATCTGGCAGGTAACTGCTACCAAAGACCCTGCTGGTACTGCCACGCCCGTAGTTAACGTAGTGATCGTACTGGCTGTGTTGGCAAAACCTGAAGCTACGCTGGTAAAACTAAGAGTAGGATTATGCGGTGCGTACATAGATTACATGTTCTGGCCAACTACTGAAGCGAACCACTTACCGCCTCCGTCTGCTGTGGCCAACACGAATACGTCTGTCTTATTAGCCACAGCGGTCAATGTGGGTATAGTGCCCCCTGGCCAGAATGTACCGTTAGGGAATGCACCGATAGCTCCCGAGCCGTTACCATTGGTTATAAACAGATAGGCCACGAACAGATTACCTGACGCAGGTATGTTGCTGAATGCCAGCGAGATAGAACCGCTGGCTGTAAAGTACCAAGCTTCGTATAGGGAACAGTCCATAGTATAAGTGCCTGTGGAAATAGTGTCACCCGTCTTGGCTGTCCTACGTCCTAGGGTCACTGTTTTAGTAGTGTTGTTGGTAGTGATTATAAATCCACTGCCTGTGGCTGCTGCTAGTGTCAGGGTACCGTCTAGTGCCAGTGCTACACTGGTCTGCCCTGACACTGCTACTGTTTTAACGTTGCCTGTGGCTAGGGTGGGCAAGCTGCCCAAATCTGTGTACAGTCCAGATGTAGCCACAGTGGCCAGGGTAGGCTTGTTTAATATCTGGGCTACTCCTGTACTGGCAGTCCAATCACTGTTGACCTGGGCTGCGGGTATAGTGGGCTTGTTGCTGAGATCTGTGTAGCTGCCCGAGAACAATGTGGGCTTGTTTAATAGATTGTTATAGTCTACAACGATAGTGGGCTTGTCCAACAGATCGTTATAGCTGCCCGATGTGGCCACCGCAGCAAAGTTAGGCTTATTGGTTAGATCGTTATAGCTGGTAACTACGCTGACTGCATTCCAACGTATGCTGGTGCCGTCCCAATATAGATAACGATCAGCGACCTGAGGTGCTGTGATATAGCCCGTGGTGTCCAGTGCAGTCTGTACGGGTATTTGATTAGCAGTACCGCCCAGTAGACTCTCTGCGGTCTGGGCCCGGGTAATCTGTGTGACTATCACAGGCTCTGTAGGAGTGGTCGTGGGCAAGGTAGCTGTCTGGCCCTGGGTATTCTGTACTGCCAGTGCTATTTGTGCGGCCGCAGGATTAACTGTGGTACGCTGTGGATTTGACACTGAGGCGATCTGTGCAGTGTCTACGATGAGGTCTAAAGGATTGGCCATACTGTATTTAACCAGCATAAGTATGCTGATGAATCTATATTATTACAGTAATCTCAGCGCAGGTGTTAATCTGGATCTAGCCGACTATCTGGGCATACCTCCAGAGCAGCGCACTGGAGATCCTGATCTAGCAAGCTCACACCCAGGACCCTTATGGATCATAGACAGCTGGAATCAGCAGAGCAAGCAACAGCTGATCCTAGAGCGCAGACAGCGTAGACTGCCTACAGAATTGATCTATGACTACAGCTATGAATCGGGCCCAGGTCAGCCCTATGCTGAAGAGTATGAACGGCGTGAGGGCCCAGTCTGTTGGTTTGTCAATCCCTGTGTAGCTGACAGCTATAGATCTAGACCACACCTACTGATCGATTACTTTGCGCTCAGTGCTGTATATCGTTGGCAACAACAGCTGATCACACCCAGTCTAACTCTGCCCAGCCATAGACAGCCTAGGGTCAACTGCCTGATCAGCAAACTAGAAACTAGACCCAGTAGGCTCTACACCATTTATCGACTGTGGCAGCAGGGTCTAGCTGATGATGCTGAGTTGGGCCTATTGGCCCACAGCACAGCCTTAAGGTCCTGGCATAAAAGCAGCCAACCGTTCAATGACCCTAATTTCTGGGCCTGGCTTGAAGTTCATCTAGGAGCCCGTGACGGTGTAGACCATCACCGCTCGGGGCAGACCTATGTGTGCCCAGGCTATCCTTTTGACCCAGAAATATACGCCAGCACCAGGGTCAGCATAGTCTGTGAAACTGCCAGCAGAGAATGGGCCGCGCCCGCAGAGTTCATAACAGAAAAGACCTATAGATCACTGATCAATCGCAGCCCCTGTGTGTGGATAAGTAGACCAGGAGTACTGGACTATCTAGAGAGTCTAGGGTTTGATACCCTAAGGCAACATCTCGCTGATCCCGACTACGACCGCGAGGGACCCCAAGCATACTCACACATAGATCGTGCCCTAGCCTCAGCAGAGGAAATCATGCAGTTACCCCCGCAGGTCTTAGATCAATCAGCAGAACAGAACCTACAGAATCTCATCACCCGAGCACAGCAGACTAGACGGCAGGCCCGTGCCAGATTAAATCTCCGGCCAGATCCGCAGTGGGCAGAGAATCTACGAAGATAATTATATCTAAAGGACGACCACTGTTTAGACACCGTAACCTATGCAAAAATTCATCGTAAACCCCCAAGACCCTTTCCAACCCACTTGTCTCAAGCCTGGAGAGATCAAGAAAGCCTACTACAAGAATCTCAATCTAACAGTACTGCAACACTGGTACATGGGAGATCCCAATACCCCTTTAGAGTGCTTGATCACTGGAGAGCCCGCCTGGACCACAGTACCAGATCGCAGCACAGGAGAGCCTAAGCTGCGTTTCCGATTAGACTTTAATCACATACGACAACAGAATCGTTTCCTATTGGGTTTGACCAAAACCAAAAGCCCAGGTAGATCAGTGGACAAGAATCTAGATCCTAGTGCGCTATTCCGTGCCAAGAACCTAGCACTGGTGGAAAATTCTAGAGACCTAACTGAGTTCATGTGCTGCATACCCATCACCCTAGAGCAGCACAAGTATGTGACACAGGACTCAAGCCTAAATCACATGAGCCTGGACAACTTTGAACGCTGGCCCTGGGGACTACAGAACAGCACCAACTTCAACACATTCCAAACACACTACTGGGGCACCGTAAAGATAGACTATGACAAGTTTATCACCATGCTACGGGATCCCTTGGCACAGGCCTACTATCTACAGGATTTGACTCCCCGACTGCGCCTAGTGGCCTAACAAGACCGCGAAGCGGTAAGCGGGACAGCAAATTTTCCTATAAATATCTATAGGAGATCCCCCAATGTTATCAAATCAAACCTACGTAGAAAACCGCGCTGACGGACGCTACATCATTAGAGTAGTACTGGACAACGGTGTAGAACAGTACAGAGAAGAACATCTACTGCCCGAATCAGAATGGAACAAACCTATCACTGACATCAACATAGATCTAGCACCCGGGCGCATACAGGTCATAGGTGCACAGGGATAATACACAGCAGAAGAGCGACTGTGAGCAACTACAGAGAGTATATACGCACTGAGCTGTTGGAAAAAGCCAGCAGATTATTCCCCAACAATCCCAGACTACAGATGCTGTATCAAATTGGATTCCTTGAAGCACAGTTGGGTGAAGCTATGCGTGATGACAATAAGAACTACTATAGATTCCGTAAAGCATTAGACAGACTAGACCGCAAGCTGCGATGACTAAAACTTTAACACTACTAATGATCAGTACACTCGTATCAGCGTGTACGCAACTGTGCGGTACAACGTTTCCAAATCTGCCACAAGATCCCAGTAGAGTTTGCGCACAAATAAGAGTACCTTACTAAAGATCAAGCGTAATAGTCTTTACTACTATAGCGAACCAGTTCCGGGTGGCGCAAGACTAATAGACTAGCATAAGACTCTATGATCCAAAAGTAAGTATATGATAGCTTAGGTTCTACATAGCCGTTGTATGTTTGCACTGTAGCCCAAATGGGTTCAGCATCATGAGTATATAATACACGATAACACAACAGTTTTAACGGCTTAGACATAGACCCCGCTGTAAATATTCATATGATGGATAAAATCAAGAGCATAGTAGAAGATCACTTGTACTACACGCTAGCACTCGCTGGCATATGCGTACTAGCGTTTGATCTGGGCCTAGTCATAGGTTGGATCTGGGTTAAGTTACTCTAGTATATAGTGTATAGCATAGACCCCGCTGTAGCATATCCGGGTGGGGACTATCTTGTGCGTGTGTAGAACCATTTTTGTTAAGCCTCTTAAACCACCATCCCCAGACAGTAAAAACCCTAGTTAATTTAAAACGAAAATAGTCCAAACGGTTCAAAAGACCTCAGATTTCACACTTTTCTGCACTTTATCACACAGTTCTACACCCTAGAGTACCGTGATCGACTGGGGGGATCGCCTCGACAGTGTTCCTACGGTAGACCCCGCTGTAGCATATAAGCTCTTATACACTATATAAGTATACACATGTGCATATATACAACATGCAACAGATTCTAGTTGACAACCCGCTCAATCCTTTATACACTATTATATTATGCGCACGATCTTTTCAGCTGTAGTACTAGCACTTGTGATCATTGTCAGCTATAGCTTTGGCAATTATGTAGCTTGGAATGAAGCTGCACAGGTGATCTATATACTACAGCAGCGGGAAGTTAATCCCGATCGTGTGCAGGATCAATGTAGAAAGGGCAGCTGGATATAAGACCCCGCTGCTAGAGCCCGGATTATGACATTACCAGACGAAAGATATCGCGCTATTAATTACGCTAGACAGTTCCTACAGGAGCTGCTGGATCCCAAGAAGACTCCCGGGGTGCCTGCTGTGATCAGATCGCAGGCGGGTGCAGTGTTGCGGCACTATCCCAATCAATATGACCTGGATCAGTTGGCAGCAGCTGCGCCGGATATAGTTGCGCAGCGTTTGGATCCTGTAGTAGAATGGATCGTCAGCAAAGAACGTGCTGCTGCGGGCAACACTGCTGCGGGATATCGCGACCCTGATCGTGATAAGGTCATTGGCCCAAACACGTTGACTGTTCCAAAAAAACCTGTATAATAGCGGTACGTTGGGCCTTTAGCTTAATTGGTTAAAGCAGCGGACTCATAATCCGTTGAGTCCGGGTTCAAGTCCCGGGGGGCCCACCACAGCCCGGATGGTGAAATAGGTAGACACAAGGGACTTAAAATCCCTCGGCGCAAGCTGTGCCGGTTCGAGTCCGGCTCCGGGCACCAAAGGTTAAATATATTACTTGACTGGAGAATAAAATGGCAGTAGTATTTGAAGATCGCACACTAGTAGAGCAGGATCAGTTCCGCGATGAAGTCCGTAGGGCATTGGCACAGGGCGAAGTAGAGGTCACGTTTACCAAAGCAGATGGCAGCAGCCGTGTGCTGCGTGGTACTACTAACCTGGGATGGGTTCCAGCCTCGCAGCATCCCAAGGGTTTAAAAGAGCCCAATCCGATGGTGCAGCCCGTGTTCGATCTAGAGAAAATGGAATGGAGATCGTTCCGCTGGGATCGTGTTTCGGACTACCGAACGCTGTAAACACTGTTGTTCACGAATAGTTCACGCCCTGCTTGACAGGGCTTTTTTGTGAGCATATAATATGGATTCCTTTAACAACTTAGGAGCGACGACTCTATGTCACAACCTCAAATCCAAATCCTCGAAGGCGTATACAAGATACGTGGACAGGATACTTCAGTGGCTGGCGCTGTTTTTGAACTGGTGCAACACTATCGCCAGGGCTCAGACGGGCAGGGCTATGTAACTGTCAACGGTGCTAGCTCACCGGGCTTTCCAGAAAGGACTATACGTATACGATGCGCCAGTGCAGACTCGTATCGTGTGGTCAGTGGTGCCCCCGAGCCCAGTATGCTGAATGCATTGCGCCGTGAGCCCGAAGGTGTCATAAGCTTTGTGCAGGATGTTGTGCCTGATGCTGTGGTCTCTGATCAGACTGATGATGAGATCAAAGCACGACTGCGTGGCCGTTTTGAAGTACTTAAGAACATGACGCAGGCTGTCAAGGACGGCAATGTACGTGCCATGATCGTCACGGGTCCTCCGGGCGTGGGCAAAAGCTACGGTGTAGAAGAAGTCCTGGGCAAAGAAGATCTGTTCAATGTGCTGGGGCAACGCAAGCCCAAGTACGAAGTGATCAAGGGCGCCATGAGTGCTGTGGGTCTTTACTCGCAATTGTACAAGTATTCAGAGAAGGGTAACGTTATCGTGTTCGATGACTGTGACTCAATCCTGCTGG
>Ga0222712_10000116_pt1 | contig 107112 bp, 99 predicted proteins | sample C33_657DmetaG_FD_165043 | JGI IMG/M metagenome (GOLD analysis project Ga0222712, IMG submission 165043) | Estuarine water microbial communities from San Francisco Bay, California, United States - C33_657D | ecosystem: Environmental > Aquatic > Marine > Unclassified | place: USA: California... | reverse complement strand
TTGAGCAGGTTGGCGACCATGCCCTGCCCCATCACCCCGGTGCCGACGAACGCGATTTTCATGGGGCGAATGAAAGCAGAACGGAGGACTGAGTCGAGGACTGCATCGAGGGCTGAATCGAGGACTGCATCGAGGGCTGAATCGAGGACTGAATTGAATCAGGCACGGTCGGGACCGCGTCACGACATAGCCACCTTCATCCTGGGTGTCGGGCTTCGGCTATCGGCTTACCCGCTGCAACTAGGTCAGCACGCAGTGCTGACCCTGCCCCGAGGCAAGTTTCCAACCGCCTCAACCTAATACGTCCCTACCTACCGCTTGCCCTCTGGCGCGGAATCCCCGAACCTCTGTCCACATGGATTCGGCCCCGCTCACGATCTCAGATCTCGCGGATGTCCTCAAAGGACATCTCAACGGGATGGGCACCCTCGAGGTGACCGGCGAGATCTCGGGCTACAAGACCTACCCCTCCGGCCACCACTACTTCGCGCTGAAGGACAGCGAAGCCAAGGTGGACTGCGTCCTCTACTCCTATCAGGCGCGCTGGCTGAAGTCGCCGCTGCGCGAAGGCATGAAGGTCGTGGCGAAGGCGAAGGCCGACTTCTACGGCAAGACCGGCAAGTGCTCGCTCATCATCGAGACGATCAAGCCCGCCGGCGAAGGCGACCTCTTCCAGAAATTCAAGGAGCTCCAGGCGAAGCTGAAAGCCGAAGGCCTGTTCGAAGACGGACTCAAGCGGCCGTTGCCTGAATTCCCGAAGACCGTGGCGTTCGTGACCTCCGAGATCGGCGCGGTCTGGCATGACTTCACCGAAGTGCTCAAGACGCGCGGGTGGAGCGGCACGGCCTGGCTCGTCCCGGCACGCGTGCAGGGCGAGACCTGCCCCGGCTCGGTCATCAACGGATTGAAACTCGCGAACGAGATCCCCGGCATCGACCTCATCGTCGTCGGCCGAGGCGGAGGCTCGATGGAAGACCTCTGGGGCTTCAACGACGAAGCCCTCGTGCGCGCCGTCCGCGCCAGCCGCACGCCGGTCATCTCCGCCGTCGGCCACCAGACCGACTTCACGCTCTGCGATTTCGCCGCCGACAAGCGCGCCGAGACGCCGACGGCTGCGGCCGAGCTGATCGTCTCGGGTCAGATCAAGCTGCGCGAACGGATCAAGCTGCTCGCCGCCGAACTGGCGCGTCATTCGCCCAAGGCCAGGCTGCAATCGCTTTACCAAGACCTCGACCTCCTCAACGAGCGCCTCGACGGAGCGGCGCAGGAAATCCTCGCCGACACCCGCCACCGCCTCTCGGAACTCGGCGGCGAACTGCACCGTCTTTCCCCCAAGGCACGCCTGGGCGTGACGCGCGAGAAGCTCGGCCAGCTGGGCAAGCGCCTCCGCTCCGCCGGCTTCGAATCCATCCTCTCCCGTGGCTACGCGATCGTACGCGACGCGGACGGCATCGTCATCACCGGGCGCAAGGACGTGACGCCGGGTCGGAAACTCCGCCTGAAGTTCGGCGACGGCGAAGCGGACGCGACGGGCGGGTGAGGTAGGGGCACGATTCATCGTGCCCTCCCATCAGGAGGGCGTGGCGAAGCCACGCCCCTACCCTCGGCCGCCCTGCGGCGGGCCTGGTGCACCTAGGACAGCACATGGTGCTGTCCCTACCTCGCGACAGCTGATCAGTAGGCCTTCGCCATCACCACGCGGCGAGGGCTGGGCTCGCCGGTGACCACGCACTTGCCCGGCTCGTCCTTGGCGTCGAGCGGGATGCAGCGGATGGTGACCTTGAGCTCTTCCTTGAGGCGCTTCTCGACGGCCTTGGATCCGTTCCAATGGCACATCGCGAAGCCGCCGTGGATCTCCGGACGCTCCGGATTCTTGGCGGTGAAGTAGGCCTTCAATTCCTCGAAGGTGTCGATGTCCCGGGTGTTCGCGGCACGGTGGGCCTTGGCGCGGGCGAGGAGATTGTCCTGGATGGACTGCAGGCGCTCGACCACGGTGGCGACGAACTCGGCGCGCGGGATGCCGGCCTTCTCGCCGGTGTCGCGACGGGCGACGAAGACCGCGTTGGCCGCGAAGTCACGCGGGCCGACTTCGACGCGTAAGGGGACGCCCTTCTTGATCCAACCCCACGCCTTGTCGCCGCCGCGGATGTCGCGGTTGTCGACGGTCACGACGACCTTGCGGTCGTGGAAGCGCTGGGCGGAGAGCTCTTTCTGGAGCGACTGGCAATAGGCGAGGATGTCGGCCTTGGTGGCGTCGTCCTTGTAGATCGGGCAGATCACCACGTGCTGCGGGGCGAGGCGGGGCGGGGCCACGAAACCGTCGTCGTCGGAGTGGGTCATGATCATGCCGCCGATGAGGCGCGTGGAGACGCCCCAAGAGGTCGTGTGCGCGTACTGCTGAGTGCCCTTCTCGTCCTGGAACTGGATATTGCAGGACTTGGCGAAATTCTGGCCGAGGTAGTGCGAGGTGCCGGCCTGGAGGGCCTTGCGGTCCTGCATCATCGATTCGATGCAGAGCGTGTCGACGGCGCCGGGGAAGCGTTCGCCTTCGGTCTTACGACCCTTGATGACCGGCATCGCCATGTAGTTCTCGGCGAAGTCGGCATACACCTCGAGCATCTTGTTGGTCTCCTCGACGGCCTCGGCTTCGGTCGCGTGGACCGTGTGGCCTTCCTGCCAGAGGAACTCGGCGGTGCGGAGGAAAAGGCGCGTGCGCATCTCCCAGCGGACGACGTTGGCCCACTGGTTGATGAGGATCGGGAGGTCGCGGTAGGACTGGACCCACTTCGCGTAGGTCTCACCGATGATGGTCTCGGAAGTCGGGCGGACGATAAGCGGCTCTTCGAGTTCGCCCGCGGGGACGAGTTTGCCGTCAGGTCCGGCCTCGAGGCGCGAGTGGGTGACGACGGCGCATTCCTTGGCGAAGCCGTCGACGTGCGCGGCTTCCTTCTGGATGTAGCTGACCGGGATGAAGAGCGGGAAGTAGGCGTTCACGTGGCCGGTCTCCTTGAACATCGCGTCGAGGTCGCGGTGGATGTTCTCCCAGAGGGCGTAGCCCCACGGCTTGATCACCATGCAACCACGGACCGGGCTGTTCTCGGCCAGGTCGGCGTGCTTGATCACCTGCAGGTACCACTCGGGATAGTCATCCTGGCGGGTCGGGGTGATGGCGGTCTTCGGTTTGGCGGCGGGCTGCTGGGACATGAGGTCAGTAAAGAGGAAAGGAACGCTGAAGGGCAAGAGGACAAGAGCACTCGAGGGCTCGAGGGCCGGAGGCAAGAGGACCCGAGGGCTGGATAACACGAGGATAGGAGGGCCCGAAGGCCGGAGGGCGTGGCGCGAAAGCGGGAGACATCGTCAGAGTGTTCTCACCTCGTGCCCACGTGTCCTCGTACCCTCGTGCCCTCTTGTCCACGTGCCCTCGTGTCCTCGATGTTTATTCTTTCTTCGCCTTCCAGAAACGCGGGCGGCCGCTCATGTCAGGCAGCCCGGTGGCTTCGGCATAGCCCAGCTGGGCGGAAAGTTCCGCCAAAGCGGCGTGCTGCTCGATGCCGGTCTCGCAGAGCACCCAGCCGCCGGGGCGCAGGAACTTCGGGGCTTCGGTCAGGATGCGCCGCAGGTCGGCGAGGCCTTCCTCGGGCGCGATGAGCGCGGACCTCGGATCGAACTCACGGACTTCAGGGTCGGCCTCTGCCACTTCCGCTTCGGTGAGATACGGAGGATTCGAGACGATCAGGTCGTAGGCGTCGGTCACGGCGGCGAACCAATCGGACTCCGCGAAATTGACACGCTCGGTCAGATCGCACTGCGCGGCGTTCTCACGGGCGAGGGCGAGGGCGTCGGCCGAACGATCGACCGCGTCGACCTTCCAGAGCGGACGCTCGGCGGCTAGGGCGAGCGCGATGGCGCCGGAGCCCGTGCCGAGGTCGAGCACGCGGACGGCCTGGCCTTCCGGGAAGAGCGCGAGCGCGAGGTCGATGAGCTCTTCGGTCTCCGGACGCGGGATCAACGCGCGCTTATCGGATTTGAGGACGAGATCACGGAACTCCACCTTGCCGATGATGTGCTGAAGCGGCTCGCGGTTGCCGCGGCGGACCGTGAGGTCGCGCAGGCGTCTCACTTCGTCGTCATTGAGCAGACGTTCGAACTGCAGATAAAGGTCCAGTCGCTTCAGCCCGAGGCCGGCGGCGAAGAGATGCTCGGCCTCCATGCGCGGCTTCTCCAGGCCCTTACGCGCGAGGAACTCCGCGGCCTTCTTCAGCGTCTCGAGGAGGTTCTGCATCAGCGGGCGGCGGCGCGGGTCAGGCGATCGTTGTAGGCGGCGCCGATGCCGGCGGGCGGCGCGAGTTCGGCGTGGATCGTCTCGTAGCCGCGGGCGTCGAGCCGGCGGAGCAGGTCGAAAAGATTACGCGCGGCCTCCTCGGTCGAACCGTCCTCGGAAAGCAGGAAGGTATCGGCATTGGCCGGGGCGTGCGCGCGGCGGCCCAGAAAGAGCACCGCAGAACGCAGGTTGGCGATCACCGGCAGCGCACCGTTCGGAAAGAGCGCCACGCGGGTGGCCGGGCTGTAATGGCGCTCGAGCATGCCGGGGGCGTCCTGCGCGACCTGCTGGTTCGCGGCGCGCGTGACGACTTCGACGTCGCCGAGGAGTTCGCGGAGTTTCTCCAGCGGAATCGGGCCCGGACGCAGCAGGCGGGCGCGGCCGGGGACGGATAGGTCGAGGATCGTGGATTCGACGCCGTGGGCACAGGCGTCGCCGTCGACGATCCATGGGCAACGTTCGCCGAGGGAATCACGAACGTGCGTGGCCTTGGTCGGGCTCACGTAACCGAACGGATTGGCACTCGGCGCGGCAAGCGGGCGCCCGGCGAGACGCAGCACCTCGCGGAAGAGCGGGTGGGCGGGGATGCGGACCGCGACGGTGTCCTTGCCGGCCGTGACGAGGTCGGGGACGACGGACTTGCGGCGCAGCACGACCGTAAGCGGGCCGGGCCAGAGCGAAGCGAGCTTCGCCAGGCGCGGATCTGGTTCGGCCACTTCGGCGAGGGCAGCCTGATCGAGGACGTGGACGATGAGCGGATCCAGGAGCGGCCGGCCCTTGATCGCGAAGACCTGGGCGAGCGCGGCGGGATTGGTCGCGTCGGCGGCGAGGCCGTAGACCGTCTCGGTCGGCAAGGCCACGCAGGCGCCGCCACGCAGGAGCTCGGCCGCGCGCGCGAGGTCGGCGGGAGCGGCGGTCAGGAAACTGGAGGCGGACGGAGACAAAGGAGACGGGACTTTACGGGACGGACGGCGGGAGTCCCGTCCGATTTACCTCGGGTCGCCGGCGGGGGCAACCTCCCAGACCGACAACAAAAAGGCCGCCTAGAAAGGCGGCCCGGGAAAGTCATCGCGCAGGCGATTACTTCATCGTGATCATATTGCGGGCGCGCTTCACGGCCTTGGCAATATGACGCTGCTGGCGGGCGGTGAGGCCGGTCAGCTTACGGGGCAGGATCTTGCCCGTCTCGGTGACGTAGCGCGACAGGGCCTCGGGTTCGGTGAAATCGAAGTCGAGGGGGTTGCGGGAACGCTTGAGCTTACCTTCGGTGGTCATGGGAGGTTTGGAAGTAAGAGGAGGTGGGCCGAGGGCAAGGAGAAATGGGGGCCGGAGCGCCAGGGGTAGGGGTAGGGATGGGGGTAGGGGTAGAAATAGCCAAAAAATAGGCCAAAATCTCTCGATATTGCCTTCCCAACCCCAGCCCTAGCCCTGATCAGGCTTTTTTGACCGCGATCAGGAACTCCTTGTTGCCGTCCCCGCCTTCGATGGGCGAAAGGATGACCCCGAGGACCTGGGCGCCCGGCAGGCCTTGGGCGGCGACGGTCAGTCCGTCGACCACCCGGGCGTGGATAACGGGGTCCTTGATGATGCCTCTCCCCTTGTCGGCTTCGGCCTTGGTCGCCTCGAACTGGGGCTTGATGAGCGCCACGAGGTGGCCGCCCTTCCCTACCCGTTGCCAGGCGATCGGCAGGATGAGTCCGAGCGAGATGAACGAAAGGTCCATGACCACGATGCCGTAGGTCTGGTGCGGCAGCTCGACGTGGTTGATCTCCCGTGCGTTGAACTTCTCGAGGTTCTTGATGCGCGGGTCGTTGCGCAGCTTGGAGTGCAGCTGGGCCGTGCCGACGTCGACGCACGTCATGCTGACGACCCCGCGCTGCAGGAGGCAGTCGGTGAAACCGCCGGTCGACGCACCCACGTCGAGTCCATGCAGGCCTTCGACGGGAATCTTGAAATGGTCGAGCGCGCCCTCGAGCTTCTCGCCGCCGCGGGAGACGAAGCGCGGAGGTTGATCGACGGTGAGCACGGCGTCCTCCGGGAAGGACTGCGACGGCTTATTGACGACGGCATCGGGGCCGGAGCGGACCTTGCCGGCGAGGATGAGCGCTTGGGCGACCGAGCGGGACGGAGCGAGCGAAAGCTTCAGCAGCAGTTCGTCCGCACGCATCCTGCCGGGCTTCGCGGCCATCGGTCAGTCGAGGAAGCCCGTGAGGGGCGAGGTCGGCTCTGCCTTGTCGGAACCGACGCCCAGCCCGGCTTCGCGGGCGGAGCGGCCGGCTTCGACGGCGAGACGGAAAGCGCGGGCCATCGCGACGGGGTCGCCCGAGGATGCGATCGCGGTGTTCACCAGGACCGCGTCGGCGCCGAGCTCGAGGGCTTCGGCGGCGTGCGAAGGCGCGCCCAGGCCGGCGTCGACGATGACCGGCACGCGGGCCTGCTCGATGATGATGCGGAGGAAGTCGCGGGACAGCAGGCCGCGGTTGGAACCGATCGGCGCGCCGAGCGGCATGACCGCGGCGGCGCCGACTTCCTCGAGGCGCTTGGCGAGGACGGGGTCGGCGTGGATGTAAGGCAGGACGGTGAAGCCCTTCTTCACCAGTTCGCGGCAGGCCTCGAGGGTCTCGACCGGATCGGGCATGAGATACTTCGGATCCGGATGGATCTCGAGCTTCAGCCAGGAAGTCCCGAGCGCCTCGCGGGCGAGCTCGGCGGCGAAGACCGCCTCCTTGGCCGTGCGCACGCCGGACGTGTTGGGCAGGATGAGATGCTTCTGCGGGTCGAGCGCGGAAAGGATGCCGTCGTCGGCCGCGCCGAAGCGCACGCGCTTGATCGCCATCGTCACCACCTCGGCGCCGGAAGCGTCGAGCACGGCGCGGAGCTGCGCGGCGGAGGCATACTTGCCCGTGCCCGTGAGGAGGCGCGAGGCGAAGGTGCGGTCGGCGATACGGAGCGAGGACATCGGTGCCTGCACAATCCGAGACTCCTCGGGGTTGTCCAGCCCTCGCCTCGGGAAACCTAGCCGGCGACCGCTTCGACCAACTTTTTCGCGGCGGAAATCGGGTCGTCCGCCAAGGCGATGGCGCCGCTGACGGCGATCCCGTGGGCGCCGAGGGAGCGGACAGCGGGCCAGTCGGCGGCCGTGACGCCACCGATCGCGAAGCACGGCAAGGGAGCGGCGGCGGCGATGAGGCCGGCCAAGGATTCCGGGGAGTGGACGGGCGCGAGCTTCTGCTTGCTGAGCGTATGCCGGAAGGGACCGACGCCGGCGTAATCGACCCGGACGCCGGCGTAGCGGGCGACATGCGCGGGCTCATTGAGCGTCACGCCGACGAGGGCGAACTCGCCGAGCAACGCGCGCGCGGCGGCGGGCGAGGCGTCGGCGCCGCCGAGATGGACGCCGTCGGCCTCGGCGCGCAGGGCGACCTCCGGCGAATCGTTCACCACGAAGACCGCGCCGAAATCACGGCAGAGTTCGGCGATGGCCACGGCTTCGGCGACCCACGCCTCGGCCGGCAGATTCTTTGCGCGCAGCTGGATCCAGCGGACGCCGCCTTCGAGGGCGGCGCGGGCCTGTTCGCGATGCGCGCGCGGGGCGGCGTCGAGCGTCAGGAACTGCAGGCGAGGGAACACGTCCTTAGTAAGCGCGCTTCAACTTGCGGGCTTCCTTGCCGTACCAGGCGCGCTCGAGGTCGAGGAAAGCGCGGACCGGATCCGGCTGCTTCCAGACCGAGCCGATGAAGGCGATGCCGTCGAAGCCCATCTCGCGGGCTTTGGCGGCGTTCTTCGGCGTGATGCCGCCGAGCGCGTGCACGGGGGCGCCGCCTTCGGACTTCCAGCGCTGCAGGATCACCTCGTATTCGCGGAGCGTGCGGCGGGGGCGATGGTCCTTCTTGGAGACGGATTCGAAGATCGGGGTCAGGAAGACGTAGCCGCAGGCCTTGTCGGTCGAGCGCAGCTCGTCATAGTCATGGCACTTCACGCTCACCGCCGCGTGCTTGGGCCAGCGACGCGGGACGCGTTCGCCCGGGTGCATCTGGAAGCCGCCGAGGCGATGGGCTTCGACGAGCTCGGGCTCTTCGCCGAGGACGATGCGCGGCCAGAAGGCCTCGGGGATCGCGCGGAGGAACTGTTCGTAGTGGCGGCGCTCCCAATCCTTGCGGACCTGCACGTGCAGGCGGCCGAGGCCGGCGTCGAACAGCCGGCGGACCATCTTGGGATCCCAGCTGCCGTCATTGGGGGTGAACAGGACGAGGTTCTCCGGGGCCGGGGCTTCCGGCTCGTTGACGAAGAGACCTTTGATGAACTTGAACATGAAGGGAATCAGCCGCCTTGGGCGGCGCGGATGACGAGGATGCGCGCGCCTTCGGCCAGGCCCTGGGCGGACCAACGGGAGCGAGGCACGACCTGCTCATCGACGGCGGCGGCCACGGCCGGCTCTTGGGCCACGCCGAGTTCCGCGAGAAGCTCGGCCAGGGTCCGGGCGGCGGTCTCCTTGGGCTCATCGTTGACGGTCACACGCATACGGAACGACCCTGCCCCCCTGGGGGCGGGCTGGCAAGCGGAGGTTTGGGGTTGCGGGCGGAGGCCCGTGAGATTGGCTGAAACCAATGAAAACCCTGCGCCTCTGCCTGCTCTCCGCCTTGGCCGTCGTGGCCGGCCTCGCCCTTTCCTCCTGCTCCAACAACAAAGAATCCATGAAAGAATCCTCCGCCGCCGGCACGCCCCGCGCCATCATCCACACCAACTACGGCGACATGACCGTCGAGTTCTGGCCGGACGTCGCCCCGCGCACCGTGGAAAACTTCCTCAAGCTGTCCCGGGAGAATTTCTACAATGGCACGGCCTTCCACCGCGTCATCAAGGGTTTCATGATCCAGGGCGGCTGCCCGAACTCCAAGGTCGGCGCCCGCGGCGCCCCCGGCACCGGCGGCCCCGGCTACCAGGTCAAGGCCGAGTTCAACAACCGCGCCCACGTGAAGGGCGTCCTTTCCATGGCCCGCTCCAGCGACCCGGACAGCGCGGGCAGCCAGTTCTTCGTCTGCCATGGCGACGCCTCCTTCCTGAACAACAAGTACACCGCCTTCGGCAAGCTCGTCGCCGGCGAAGAGACCCTCAACAAGATCGCCAACATCCGCTGCGTCGGCATGGAAGGCTCCACCCCGACCGAGCGCGTGGAAATCAGCAGCATCGAAATCGTCGAAGGCAAGTAAGGCTTCGGCCTTTACAGCCCCCCTTCCCAACCCTAGACCTGACTCCCCCATGAAATCCCTACGCTACCTCGCGGTCCTTCCCCTGATGGCCGCCGCCTCCCAGGCCCTCACCCTCGACGTCCAGCTCGGCTACGGTAAGCCGAACGCCCCGCTCGCCACCGGCGGGGCCTCGGACAACACCTCGGTCGTCGGTCTCGGCATCGGCAGCTACCTCACCGAGAACTCCCACCTCGGCCTCAACCTCAGCACCCGCGACATCGTGGCTCCTGACGACAACGTCGACGCCACAGCCCGCACCGCGATCCTCGAATACACCTACGAGCTCAACTCCACGGGCGGCATCAAGCCCTTCATCGGCGCCGGCATCGGCTACGCCTGGCTGAAGAACACCGCCAAGTCCACCGCCCTCGCCTCCGACGTCTTCGCCGGCATGCGCTTCGAGGTCACCGAGACCGTCGATTTCACCCTCACCGCCCGCCTGCACCAGCTCTACAACGTCGACTTCTTCGATGTCGCCGGCGAGAACAACCGCCAGGTGAACAGCTTCGAAGCGGTGGCCGGTCTCCGCTTCAAGTTCTAAGCGGCCGACCAGCCCAAGCAAAAGCCGCCCGGATGGGCGGCTTTTTTGTGCCCGCAGAAGGCGGCTCTCAGGGCTGCAGCAGGCCTTGATCCTTCATCCACTCGCCGAGGAGGTCCGTCCAGACCTTCGCCGCGAGGCAACGTTCCGAAGCGCCCCAGCCATGGCCGCCCTTGGCCCAGACGTGGACTTCGGCGGAACCGCCCATGGACTTGAGGACCTTGGCCAAGGCCATCGAGCCTTCGGCCGGATACTTGTCGTCGGCGCTATGGGCGAAGAAGGCCGGCACCGGCTTGACGCCCTTGGGCGGGACGACGCCGTCCGGACCCTCGCGGAGGACGCTGTCCGGCTGGTCCTTCTCGAAGAGGTAAGCCGGGTAGACCATCACCGCGAAATCCGGGCGTGGTGCGTCAGGCGCGGCCGGGGCATAGGCGACGCGGGCGGCGAGGTTACCCCCGGCGGAGAACCCGAGGATGCCGATCTTCTTCGGGTCGGCGTTCCATTCCGTCGCACGGGCGCGGACGATCCTCAGGGTCTCACGGGCGTCCATCACCGGGACGACCCAGGGCTTGTTCGGGTCGCGGCGCGGGACGCGATACTTCAGGACCACCGCGGCGCTGCCGAATGCGTTAAGGCGCTTGGCGACCTCGCTGCCTTCGTGCGTCTCGGCCAGGATGCCGTAACCGCCGCCGGGGCAGACGATGACGAGCGGCGCGCCCGGGTTGGCAGCCGGATAGACCACGAACTCCGGGATGAAGACGTCCGCGCGATGCGTCTGCTTGTTGATCGTCCCGCGCGGGTCCTGGCCCGGCTTGAGCGTGAGCGTCTCGGCGGGCGGAGCTCCCTCCCAGACGGCGATGGGGGCGAGGGGCGCGGCGACGCAACCGGTCAGGGTCAGGAGCAGGGGCGTGAGGAGCAGGGTCTTCATGGGGAAATCATTCGTGGCGGAGGGCCTCGATCGGATCGAGCTTGGCGGCGCGCAGGGCGGGATAGACGCCGGCGATGAGGCCGATGACCACCGAGAAAGCGAGGCCTTCGCCCATGATCACCCAGTCCAGCGTCGCGACGGCGCCGGTCGGCAACGCCTGCGTCAGGATGAAGTTCATCAGCGTGACGATGCCCACCGAGACCAGCAGGCCGATGAGGCCGCCGACGACCGAGACCACGGCGGCTTCGGCGAGGAACTGCAGGAAGAGGTCGGAACCGCGGGCGCCGACCGCCTTGCGCACGCCGATCTCGCGGATGCGCTCGTTGATGGAGGCCAGCATCACGTTCATGATGCCGATGCCGCCGACGAAGAGCGAGATGCCGGCCACGCCGCCGAGCGACAGCTTGAAGGCGGCCTCGGTCTTGCGGAAATCCTCGAGCGTCTGCTCGTTGGTCGAGATGGAGAAATCGCGCAGCCCCTTGTGGGCGGCGAGCATGGTGCGTTCGGTCTGGTCGACGGCGTCGCGCAGCTGCTCCGGATCCGCGATGCGCAGGCCGAGGCCGCTGAGCCGGTCGTTGCCGTTGTACTTGGTGAGCGCGGTGCTCACGGGGATGAATGCCCCGCTGTTCCGCCAGCGCCAGGCGCCGCCGGAACTCCGCGAGTTCGCGGAGCGGATCTGCATGCCCGTGCCCTCGATGTTATTGAGGATCCCGACCACGGTGAAGCGTCGGCCGCGGACCTTGACCACCTGGCCGACCGGGTCGACGTTCGGCGCGAAGAGCTCGGGGACGACGGCCGAGCCGAGCACGATGACGTCGGCCATGTTGTGCACGTCGAGGTCGCTCACGAAGCGTCCCTCCTCCGGCTCGACCCAGCGCTTGGCCACCGGCAGATAATCGGCGGTCACCCCGGTCACGTAAGTATTGGTCTCGCGGTCCTCATAGACGATCTTCTCGTAGCCCACGCGGGCTTCCGGCGAGATGTTGCGCACGAGCGGCACCGTGCGGCGGAGGCGCTCGACGTCGCGCATGGTGAGCCCCTCGGAGAGCTCGGCGAGATGCTCCTGCTCCTTCGGCAGCTGCTCACGGGCCACGGTGATCTTCTCGATGCCGCCCATGGCGTCGACGAACTGCCGGAAATTGCCGACCATCCCCTGCACGACGGTGACCATCGCGACCAACGAGGCGACGCCCAGGATGATGCCCGACATCGAGAGCAGGGAGCGGACCTTGTTGGCCTGCAGCTCGCGGAGGCCGTTGACGACGGCCGGACGGACGCGGTCGAAGAGCCTGGTCATCGGACGCGGTCCTCCTGGACGAGGCCGGCGCGCATCGAGATGACGCGGTGGGCCTTCTCGGCGACGGAAAGGTCGTGGGTGACGAGCACGACGGTGATGCCCTCCTTGATCAGGGAGCCCAGCAGGTCCAGCACCCGGTCGACGTTCCTGACGTCGAGGTTGCCGGTCGGTTCGTCGGCGAAGATGATCGAGGGCGTGCCGACGATCGCGCGGGCCACCGCGACACGCTGACGTTCGCCGCCGGAGAGCTGGCTGGGGCGGTGATCGAGACGATGCGACATCCCGACGCGCTCGAGCGCGGTGCGGGCGGCGGCGAGGTTGGCCGCCGGATCCGAGTTGTCGCGGTAGAGCAGCGGCAGGGCGACGTTCTCCACGACCGTGAGGCGTGGCAGCAGGTTGAAGGCCTGGAAGACGAAGCCCACGCGGTGGGAGCGATACCAGGCGCGACGGTCGGGATCGAGCCGGGCGACCTCCTCGCCGTCGAAGACGATGCTGCCCTCGCTCGGCGTGTCCATGAAGCCGAGGATGTGCATGAGCGTCGACTTGCCCGAACCGGAGGGGCCGAGGATGGCGACGAACTCGCCCTTCTGGAAGTCCAGGTCGACGCCGTCGAGGGCGTGGACGTTCTCATCGCCCATGCGGTAGGTCTTGCGGAGGCCGCGGATGGCGATGAGCGGAGGCATCTCAGCGGTTCAAGGCGGGCCGGATCAGGCTGACCACCTCACCGAGCGCGACGCCTTCCTTGACCTGGGTCCAGCTGGCGTCGCTCAGGCCGAGCTTCACCTTACGGGCCTCCCATTCGCCCTCGGCGGAGCGGACGTAGACGAGGCGGTCGGCGCCGTCGATGAAGACGGCGGAGACGGGGACGGCGACGCAGCCCTTCACGCTGTCCACGGTGACGGTGACATTGCCGCTGATGCCCGGACGGACGCCGTCGCCCGAGGTGAAGGAGACCTGCGTCGGGAAGACGCGCAGGTCCGGGACCTTGAGATCCGCGGTGCCGAACGGGGTCATGAACGTGATCTTGCCCTGCTTGCGCAGGCCGGGGATGGAATCGAAGGTCACCACGGCCTCCTTGCCGAGCTCGACGCGGGTGGCCGCGAACTCGTTCAGGTTGACGTCGACGCGGAGCACCGAGGTGTCGGACACCGTCATCAGCGGCGTGCCGTTGTTGATGGACTGCGCGCCGATGACGATCTGGCCGACGAGCACGTTGCAGTCGGAGACCTGCCCGTCGTGCGGGGCGCGGATGACCGTGCGGCGCACCATCTCGACCGCGGTGTCGAGCTTGGCCTGGGCGATGTCGCGCTGGAGCTTGGCGACCTCGTACGCGGTGCGATGGTCGAGGACCTCCCGTTCGGAGACGAAGTTCTGCTTCACGAGGACCTCGACGCGGCGGAGGTCACGCTCGAGCCGCTCCAAGGTGAACGTCTGCAGCTGGACGGTGCGGCGGGCCTGCTCCTCGTCGGCGTTGGCCAGGACCGGGTCGAGTTCGACCAGGATCTGGTCCTTCTTGACCATGTCGCCGGTCTCGACGTGCAGCTTGAGGATCGGGCCGCTGACCTGGGCGCGGATCGAGCTATAGATCACGGCGCGGACGAAGCCGGCGGCCTCCACCGTCTCACGGATGTCGCGCTTCTCGGCGCGGGCCTCGGAAGAAGAGGCGCCGGTGCGCACGGGCTTCTTGGCGGGCCAGAAGGCGAAGGCGAGGCCGCCGACGACCACGGCGAGGAGGAAAGGTTTGAGGAACTTCATGGGGTGGTGGTCAGAGTGGGCAGCGGATCCGCGGGGCCGAGGCCGGCGCCGACCTTCTGCTCGACGGCGTCCATGGTGAAACCATGGCGCGTCAGGATGGAGCCGTCGAGGCGGGCGACCTTGGCGGAGGCCGCGCGTGCGTCGAGATGCGACTGGACCCAGGCGAGCTGGGCCGCATCGAGCGAAGCCTGCGCCTGCAGCACGCGGGGGAGGTCCGACTGGCCGGCGGCGAAGCGGGCGCGTTCACCTTCGTAGGACTGGCGCTGGAGTTCGAGCGCCGACGTCGCGGCCTCGACGCGCGCACGGGCGGCCTCGAGTTCGCGCCAGGTGGCGCGGGCGGAGAAGACGAGCGACTGACGGACATCGGCGAGCCGCAGCTCGGCCTGCCGGCGGGAGCGGGAGGCGGCGCGGAGGTTCGCCTCGGCCTCGCGGAATCCGAGCGGAAAGGACAACCGGAGCTCCGCGAAGTTCGTCCAACCGGCCTGGCGACGGTAGTTGTCGAGGCCCGCGGAGACGCCACCGCCGGCGGGACCCGCGTCGCCGTACCGGCCGGAGCCGACGGAGAGGTTGAGGCTGGGCTGGTCGTTCTGCTCGGCCTGCGCCACGAGCGCGTCGGCCTGCACGATGTTGGCGCGCTGGATCTCAGTGGCGAAATCGAAGTCGGCGACGACGCGGATCCAGGGCGCGAAGGACGCGGCCGCGGGGACCGCGGTCGTGGGCAGCGGATCCACCGCGAGCGGCTGTTCGACGTCTTCCGCCGTGCCTTGGCCGAGGAGACGGCGGAGGCTCATCTCGGCGTTGTCGAGCGCCTGGCGGGCGTTCAGCACGCCGACGCGCTGGGCGGCGACGTCCGCCTCGGCCTGCAGCTCATCGAGGATGGTCGCGTCGCCGAGGGAGCGGCGGGCCCGGATCTGTTCGAGCAAGGAAGAGGAAGACTTCAGGCTGGTCTCGCGGAAGGCGACGAGCGCCCGCGCGGACGCGAGCGTCCAATAGCCGACCTCCGCGTCGCGGATGAGGTCGAGCGCGGTGGCGCGCAAGGAGAGCCGGCTGCGGAGCGCGGCCTGACGCGCAGTGATGAGCGACGTGAGGTTCACGGCCTGCCAACCGCCGGCGAGCAAGGGCTGCGTGTAGGCGATGTTGGTGCCGACGCCGTAGGACGAGGCGAGGCCGACGGAACCGGAATCGGCCCAGGTACGCGTGAGGCCGGTGCCGACCGAGAGCGTGCCGCCCCAGGTGTAACGCTGGCTCAGGCTCAGGTTGGAATCATGGAGCCGGTCGGCCGGATTATCCGCCAGGATCTCGGCGGGTGTCCGGCTGCCGTTCAGACGGTTGGTCCAGGCGAACGTCGGGTCGAAGACCGAGAGCGAGACATCGACGGCGTCGAGGGCGCGCCAAGCATCGAGGCGGGTGACGGCCAGGCCGAGGTTATGCTCGAGGGTGCGGTCGACCGCCTGCTGCAAAGTCAGGCTAGGCGCGGAAGCGGGCACGGCCGGTCCGGCGACGAGCAAAGTCGCCGAAGACAGGAAGGCCATGGTGAGCGCGAGCCGCATCAAGTTAGGGGTAAGTACCCATCTAGGCAGAGTTTGTTCCCCCCGTAAAGCAAAGCGGCGCACCTTTCGGCGCGCCGCGGTGACCGGAAGGACCGGCGCTCACTTGCCCGGCACGATCTCGACGAGTTCGACCTCGAACTCGAGGACGGACTTACCGGGGATCGGACCCTGGCCCTGGTCGCCGTAGGCGATGGCGGAGGGGCAATAGAGGACGATCTTGCCGCCGATGCCGATGAGCTGGACCCCTTCGGTCCAGGCCGGGATCACGCCGCTGAGGGGGAACTCAGAAGGCTCATTGTTGCGGTTCTTGGTCGAATCGAAGACCTTGCCGTCGACGAGCTTGCCCTCGTAGCGGCACTTCACCGTGGAGGCGGCGCTGGGCTTGGGATCGGAGCCCGGAGCGAGGATCTTGTAGCGGAGGCCGGAGGCGGTCTTCGTCACCGACTTGTCGGCGTCGATCTTGGCGAGGAATTCGTCGTTCTGCTTGCCCCACTTGCCGGCCTTGGCGTTGACGCGCTCCTGGAACATGGCGTCGGCACCCTCGCCGAGTTCGGCGGGGTTGAAGTTCGGCTTGTCGCCGCGCATCGCCTGGCGCACGCCGGCGAGGAAGAGGTCGATCTCCTCGTCGGTGAGCTCCAGCTGGGAGTTCACTTGCGGCATGGGGGACTGGCTGGCGATGGAGAAGCCGAGCATGGTCCAGGCCTGTTTGACCTGTTCAGGGGTGAGGGTTTTCACTTTGGGTGCGGGGGGAGGAGTGGGGGCTTCGGCGGCGGGCTTGGGCGCGTCGGCGGCTTGGAGGGAGGCGACGGCGACGGCCAACGCGGCGAGGACGGGGTATTTCATGGGAAAGGATGACCTAGCCGATTCAGGCCTTCGGGGGAAGCACCTTCGCATGCTCCTGCAAAGAACACACCGTCAACGGGTGCTCACGCAGGGAGCGGATGCCTAGGATGGCCGCCCGGGCGGCGTTCATCGTGGAGGCCATGTAGACGCCGCGGAGGACGGCTTCGGCGCGCATGGCGTTCTCGTCCTTGCGCGGCAGCATGCCGGCGGCGGTGTTCACGATCATCTGCAGCTGGCCGTTCTTGAGGAGGTCGAGCGCATTGGGGCGGGCGCCTTCGGAGATCTTGCCGAGCTTGGTGACCTTGACGCCGGCGGCCTCGATGGCCGCGGCGGTGCCGCTGGTGGAGAAGATGTTGAAGCCGAGGGCGGCCAGGTCGCGGGCGACGGCGACGGCGCCGTCCTTGTCGCGATCCTTGACGGAGAGGAAGGCGCTGCCGGCGACCGGGAGCGCGGGCTGGGCGGCCATCTGCGCCTTGGCGTAGGCCATGCCGAGGTCGTCGTCGCAACCCATCACCTCGCCGGTCGAACGCATCTCGGGCGAGAGCGCGACGGGGGCGCCGGGGAAGCGGCTGAACGGGAAGACGGACTCCTTGACGGACCAGTAGGGCGGACGGATCTCCCGGGTGAAGCCGAGGTCCTTGAGCTTGGCGCCGAGCATGCAGAGGGAGGCGAGCTTGGCGAGCGGCACGCCGATGGCCTTCGAGACGAACGGGATCGTGCGCGAGGCGCGCGGGTTGACCTCGAGCATGAACACGATGCCGTCCTTGATCGCGAACTGGATGTTCATCAGGCCGACGACCTTCAGACGCTTGGCGAGGGAATGGGTGATGCGGCGGACCTCGTCGACGAGGGCGGGCGAGAGGGAGTGCGGGGGCAGCACCATGCCGGCGTCGCCGGAGTGCACGCCCGCGTGCTCGATGTGCTCGAGCATGCCGCCGATGACGGTGGTCTCGCCGTCGGAGATCGCGTCGACGTCGAGTTCGATCGCGTCTTCGAGGAACTTGTCGAGCAGCACCGGCTTGCCCGGGGCGACGTCGAAGGCCTCGCGCACGACGGACTTCAGCTCGTCCATGCCGTAGACGATGAACATGCCGCGGCCGCCGAGCACGAAGGACGGACGGAGGAGGACCGGGAAGCCGATCTCTTCGGCGGCCTGGTAGGCTTCTTCGGCCGAAAGGGCGGTCTTGTTGACCGGCTGACGGATGCCGAGCTCGATGAGGATATCCTTGAACTGCTGGCGGTCCTCGGCGAGCGCGATGCTCGCGGGCGAGGTGCCGACGACGGTGACGCCGGCGGCTTCGAGGTCCGCGGCGAGGTTGAGCGGGGTCTGGCCGCCGAACTGGACGATCGCGCCGACGCACTGCTCGGTGCGGTAGATCTCGAGGATGTCCTCGAGCGTGAGCGGCTCGAAATAAAGGCGGTCGGAAGTGTCGTAGTCGGTCGAGACCGTCTCGGGATTGGAGTTCACCATCACCGTCTCATAGCCGGCGGCGCGGAGCGCGTAGGAGGCGTGGACGCAGCAGTAGTCGAACTCGATGCCCTGGCCGATGCGGTTCGGGCCGCCGCCGAGGATCATCACCTTCTTCTTCGCCGAAGGACGGACCTCGGACTCGTCGCCGTAGGTGGAGTAGAAGTAAGGCGTGAAGGATTCGAATTCCGCGGCGCAGGTATCGACGAGGCGGAAGACCGTCCTGATGCCGGCGGCGTTGCGCTGGGAGTAGACCGCAGCGGACGCGAGGCCGGTCGCATGGGCGATCTGGCGGTCGGCGAAGCCGGCTTCCTTGGCCTGGCGGAGCAGGTCGGTGCCGACGGACTTGCCGGCGGACTTGAGGGCGAGCTCGAGGTCGACGATGCCGCGCAGCTGGCGCAGGAACCACGGATCGATCTTGGAGAGGTCGAAGATCTCCTTCTCGGTCAGGCCGGCGAGCATCGCGTAGCGGACGAAGAAGGGACGTTCCGGATTCGGACGGGCGAGGCGCGCGCGGATCTCGGTGAGGTCGGTGAAGGCGGCGTCGCCGAACTTGCCGCCGCAGCCGAAGCCCCAGGCGCCGATCTCGAGGGAGCGGAGCGCCTTCTGGAAGGATTCCTTGAACGTACGGCCGATGGCCATCGCCTCGCCGACGGACTTCATCGCGGAGGTCAGGGTCGTGTCGGCGCCGACGAACTTCTCGAACGTGAAGCGCGGGATCTTGGTGACGACGTAGTCGATCGTCGGCTCGAAGCAGGCCGGCGTGGACTTGGTGATGTCGTTCTGGAGCTCGTCGAGCGAGTAGCCGACGGCGAGCTTGGCGGCGATCTTGGCGATCGGGAAGCCGGTGGCCTTGGAGGCGAGGGCGGAAGAACGCGACACGCGCGGGTTCATCTCGATGACGATCATGCGGCCGTTGGCCGGGTTGACGGAGAACTGGATGTTGGAGCCGCCGGTCTCGACGCCGACGGCGCGGATGACGGCGAACGAGGCGTCGCGCATCAGCTGGTATTCCTTGTCGGTCAGCGTGAGCGCGGGGGCGACGGTGATGGAGTCGCCGGTGTGGACGCCCATCGGGTCGAAGTTCTCGATCGAGCAGATGATGACGCACTGGTCCTTATGGTCGCGCATCACTTCCATCTCATATTCCTTCCAGCCGAGCAGGCACTCCTCGATGAGGACCTCATGGACCGGCGAGGCGTCGAGGCCGGCCTGCGCCATGCGCTCGAATTCTTCGCGGTTGTAGGCGATGCCGCCGCCGGTGCCGCCGAGGGTGTAGGACGGGCGGATGATGACCGGGAATTCGCCGCCGATCAGGGCGATGGTCTCGCGCGCGGCGTCGAGGGACTTCACGACGCGGGAGCGGGGGACGTCGAGGCCGATGTCGAGCATCAGCTTCTTGAAGATCTCGCGGTCCTCGCCGCGTTCGATCGCCGCTTCCTTGGCGCCGATCAGTTCGACGCCGTACTTGGCGAGGACGCCGGTGCGGGCGAGCTTGAGCGAGAGGTTGAGCGCGGTCTGGCCGCCGAGCGTCGGGAGCAGCGCGTCCGGCTTCTCCTTGGCGATGATGCGTTCCACGGATTCGACCGTGAGGGGTTCCACGTAGGTGACGTCCGCCGTCTCGGGGTCCGTCATGATCGTGGCGGGGTTCGAGTTCACCAGGATGACGCGGTAGCCTTCTTCGCGCAGGGCCTTGCAAGCCTGGGTGCCGGAATAATCGAACTCGCAGGCCTGGCCGATGATGATCGGTCCCGAGCCGATGATGAGGATTGAGCGGATATCGGTCCTCTTAGGCATAGTGTTCCGCGGACTGTCAGCGACCCTCGGAAGGTTGGTCAAGTGGGGACTTCTAACAATTGCGGGCGCCCCGCGGGAAGGCGCTTGCAGGGTCGTCCCGGGCGGTCATTCATCGGGGCGTGGACATCATCAGGATCGCCGGCATCAAGTCCTTCGGACACCATGGCGCCCTGCCCGAGGAGAAACGCCTCGGCCAGAGGTTCACCGTCTCCGTGGACCTCGAGATCGACACCCGTCCGGCCGCCGCGGCCGACGACCTCAAACTGACCGTCAATTACGCCGACGTCATCCGCACGGTCGAGGCGCAGCTGACCGGCCAGCCGGTCTACCTCATCGAGACCCTGGCCCAGCAGATCGCTGCACGAATTCTGGGGACTTTCACCGTGGTCAAGGCGGTCACCGTCGAGGTGAACAAGCCCTTCGCCCCCGTGGCGGCGGAGTTTGACTCGATTTCGGTCAAGATCCGTCGCGAGCGGGCGTGAGTAGCGCCACCCTCCACTATATTCTCGGCCTCGGTAGCAACCTCGGGGAGCGGGCCGACCTCCTCGCTGAAGCCATCATCCGGCTGGGGAAACTCCCGGGCCTCAGGGTTCTGGCGATTTCCGAGGCGGTTGACTCCGACCCGGTCGGGTATGCCGATCAGCCTAATTTCTTAAACCTTTGTCTGGCAATTGCTTGCAATAAAACCCCCGATGAATTGCTGGCCGCGACCCTCGAAATTGAGCGACAACTGGGTCGGGAACGGACCGCCCATCGTAACGGTCCCCGCACCTTGGACATCGACCTGCTCTTCTATGAAGGGGGAAAATGGGACAGCCCGACGGTCACCCTCCCCCACCCTAGGTGGTCTTCCCGAGGTTTCATCATCTTACCCCTAAGGAATCTGCTTCAGGACCCGGCCCTCGCCAAGTACCCCACCTGGGGTTCGCTCGCCGCGGAGGTCCGATCCCTGCCCGTCGGCGACCATGGCCTCCGTCCATGGCAAGGCCCGACTCCCTGGAGCAAGACTCCCTGACCCCCGACCGCTTCGGACACTGTCCCGCGCTCTGGCTCGCCCTCCCCCTCCTCCTCGGCTGTTCGCTCGACGCCGCTTTCGGCGTCGTCCCGGGTCCATGGCTGCTGGCGGGAACTATCGCCGGCGTCAGCGCCTGGGCAGGACGAACGCGCCCGCTTCTCGCGGGCGTCATGCTCGCGATCGCCGGGACCTGCCTCGGCGCAGCCTGGCACCAGCTTCGCACTCCCCCGCAAGACATCCCGATCGTGCGCCGCCCTTTCGTCGAACTGCCGGTCATGCTCGAAAGGGCCTCCCCGCGGGCGGACGGCGCGGGCTGGACCGGTCTCGGCTGGATCACCGAACGCGACGGACCGTTCTTCCGGCGCCGCGTCGCGCTCTCCGCGCGCGGCGACTGTCCGGCCGAGGGCGCCGAACTCATGCTCGCCGGGGGGCTCGTCGCGATCCCGGCGGACGCCGCCGGTTATGACGCTTGGCTGCGCTCGCAGGGAGCGACGTTGAAGCTGCGTGGCGGACGGGTGCTCGGCGAACTCGCGCCGGCGTCGCGCTTCGCACGCTGGCGGCAGGCGCAGCAACTTCGCCTCGACGCCTGGCTGCGCAAGATGCCTTGGGATGATCCCGCCGGCGGCGCGTTGCTCGCCGCGACGATGCTGGGGCGGACGGCGCTGCTGCCGGCGGAAGCCAAGGAAGCGTTCGCGGCGACCGGCACGCTGCACCTCTTTGCGATCAGCGGCCTGCACATCGCGGGCATGGCCGCCGCCTTGCTCTGGCTGACACGCCGCGCGCGCCTGCCGGAACTCCCCGCCGGCGTCGCCATCCTCGCCCTGCTCTGGCTCTACGTGCAGGTGACCGGCGCGTCGCCTTCGTCCGTCCGCGCCTGGATCATGGCCGCCTTCCTCTGGGGCGGACGCGCGGGCGAGCGAGACACGCCGGCGCTGCAGTCGCTGGCGCTCGCCTGCGCGGTCACGCTCCTCCTCACGCCCGAAGCATGCACGGACGCCGGCTTCCAGCTCAGCTATGCGGCGGTGCTCGGCATCATCGTCGCCGGCGGCCCGGCCGCGGACCTCTGCGCGCGACCGACGGAAGAAGAACGTCTCACGCCGCCGGGTTCGCAGACCTCAACGCAGCGACTCCGCTGGCGCGCGCGGAAGTTCCTGCTCGGCGGACTGTGTGTCTCGCTCGCCGCCACGCTCGCCGGCGCGCCCCTGACCCTCGGACACTTCGGGACGGCGAGCTGGGGCGGCGTCTTCGTGAACCTCGTGCTCGTGCCGCTCTCGGAGATCCCGCTGATGCTCGGCATGGCCTCCGTCGCGTGCGGCGTGAGCGATGGACTCGCGACGCCTGCGAGCTGGCTCAACGGCATCGCCGGCGCATGGCTTCACGCGATGACTTGGATCGCCCAGGCGTGCGCGTTGGTTCCGGTCATCAACCTTGAGCTCACCCTGCCGCATCGATGGCTGGGGCCGGCCGGGAGCGCGTTGCTGATGGCCGCGTTCCTCTCGCAGGCCCAGTCGAAGAGCCTCGCCCGTTTGCTTGGGATTCCCGTGGCGGTCCTGGGGACCTGGTGGGCTTGGGTATTTCTCTTCAGGACTTTATCCTGACCTTGCCTCCAGCCGAACAGCGGGAAAATGTGCCGTATGACCCCGTCTTCGCTCCGTACGCTCGCCGCATGCGCCTTCGCCGCCTTGGCCGGGCCCACCTTCGCCGCCCCCCAAGAGTGGTCGGGTATCTACCCCGAGCTCGCCTACTTCAACAATGAGGGCGAGTGCGGCACCGGCGCCGTCGTCCCGTGGGCCGACCGCCTCTGGGTCATCACCTACGGCCCGCACATGCCATTCGGCTCGAGCGACAAGCTCTACGAGTTCACGCCGGAACTGCAGCAGATCGTGCGCCCCGAGAGCGTCGGCGGCACGCCGGCGAACCGCATGATCCACAAGGAGTCCAATCAACTCGTCATCGGGCCTTACTTCATCGGCGCCGACCGCGAGGTGCGTGTCATTCCGCCGAAGCTCATGCCCGGCCGCCACACCGGCAACGCCCGCCACCTGACCGATCCGGCGAACAAAGTCTACTTCGCCACGATGGAAGACGGCCTGTACGAGGTGGATGTCCGCACGCTCGCAGTCAAAGGCCTCATCAAGGAGATCAAGAACAAGCCCAAACCCGGCCAGACCGCGGAGGTCAGCCCCGCGACGATCACGTCGACGCTGCCCGGTTATCACGGCAAGGGACTCTACTCCGGCCAAGGCCAGGTCATCCTCGCGAACAACGGCGAGCAGGGCGCCAAGGCGCTCGTCGACCCGACGATCACGAGCGGCGCGCTCGGCTCGTTCAACGGCGAAGGCAACTGGACGCTCATCCGGCGCAACCAGTTCACCGAAGTCACCGGACCCGGCGGCCTGACCGGCAACGCTGACCCGGCCAAGGACCCGATCTGGACCGTCGGCTGGGATTTCCGCTCGGTGATCCTGATGGTCATGGAAGACGGCAAGTGGACGAGCTATCGCCTGCCCAAAGGCAGCCATTCTTACGACGGCGCGCACGGCTGGAACACCGAATGGCCGCGCATCCGCGACATCGGCGAGGAAGGCTCCCGCCTGATGACCATGCACGGACTCTTCTGGAAATTCCCCGCGAACTTCTCGTCCAAGCATTCCGCCGGCATTGCTCCTCGCTCCGCGTACCTCAAGGTCATCGGCGACTTCACGCCCTGGCAGGGCCGCCTCGTCTTCGGCTGTGACGACACCGCCAAGTCCGAGTTCCTCAACAAGCGTCCCGCCAAGGGCGCCCTCGCCGGCCCCGGCCAGTCACAGTCTAACCTCTGGTTCACTTCGCTCGACACGCCGGACAAGCTCGGCCCGGCCATCGGCCGCGGCAGCGTCTGGGTCGATGAGCCGGTGCAAGCCGGCGTCACCTCCGACCCATTCCTGCTAGCCGGCTTTGCGAAGCGCGCGGTGCTGCTGCAGCACGACGGTTCGGCGGCCACGACCTTCACGCTGGAGATCGACGCCCTCGGCGACGGCCAATGGAAGACCTGGCGCGAAGTCGCGCTGAAGGCCGCCGATGCGACGCAGTGGGTCGAGATCCCCGCCGCCGTCACCGGCGCCTGGATCCGCGCGAAGGCTGACCGCGACATCGCGAAGGCGAGCGTCACCTTCCAATACGCCGCGAACGATGGCCGCGTCGTCGAACGCGACGGGTTGTTCAAGGGGCTCAGCAAAGCCGGTGACGCCGCTTCACAGGGAGCGTTCCTGCTCACACGCGGCGCGAACCTGCGCACGCTCGCGGTCCTGGCCGCGGATCTCACGCCCGAAAAGACCACGACCGGCGACGCCTACGAACTCTCCGCCGACCTCAAGCTGACGAAGATGGCCGACCAGAAGGTCGCCGCTTTCGTGCAGAAGAACACCGAGATCCCGCAGGGCATCATCACCGCCGACGACGCCTCCGTCATCTTCGAGGAAAGCGGCGTCCGCTGGCGCCTGCCGCGTTCGGCTTCCCCGGCCCACGACGGCCTGCTCGCCCGCAGCGCGCTGCGCAAGGCCCGCGAGGTCTGCACGGAGCGCGACATGCTCCAGGCCCACGGCACCTTCTACGAACTACCCGCGCTCAACGCCAAGGGCGCCATCCGCATGCGCCCGATCGCGACGAGCGACGCCGCCGTGCATGACTACTGCTCCTACCGCGGCTTGCTCGTGCTCAGCGGCGTCTCACCCGAGGCCGCGAAGGACGACCGCCACGTCATCCGCTCCGACGACGGCCAGGCTGCCGTGTGGGTCGGCGCCGCCGACGACCTCTGGAAGCTCGGCAAGCCGCGCGGCCACGGCGGCCCATGGAAGAATACCGCCATCCAGAAAGGCACGCCCTCCGACCCCTATCTCATGACCGGGTACGACAAGAAGACCCTCAAACTGACGAATCACGGCGCCAAGCCCGTGCGGGTGTCGGTGCTGCTCGACGTCGCCGGCGACGGACGCACCTCTGCTTATCGCACCATCGAGGTCGCGGCCGGCGCGGAAGTCACGCATGCCTTCGAATCCTGGCTGAACGCCTACTGGGTCCGCTTCGTCTCCGACGAGGACGGCGTCCTATCCGCACAACTGACCTACGAATAATCGGAACCCTCGTCCGTTTCCGCGGTTATATCCTCACACCCCTCCTCCCATGTCGCTCCGCCTCCTCGCCCTCCTCGCCTTCGTCTCGCCGCTCTGCGCGGCCGACGCCCCCGCCACCCTGCTCGCCCAACCGGACAAGGAGCTCGTCGCCGACGCCCTGACCAAGGAAGCGGCCGCCGCCCAGTGGAAGATCGCCAAGGGCAAGTGGGAGCGAACCGCCGACGGCATCCGCGTCGAAGAACTCCCTGCCGACATGCATGGCGCCGCCGGCCGCGTGAACACGAAGCTCCAGGACTTCGTCGCCGCCTTCGAGTTCCGCCTCGATGGCGCCAAGTCCGTCTCCCTGAGCATCAATGACGCCAAGGAACACGTCGCCCGCGTCCTCATCACGCCGACCTCCCTGCGCATCCAGAAGGACGACCATGACCACGATGGTCCGGACAAGTCCGTCATCTTCCTGAACCAAGCGCAGGCCTTCGAAGCCGGCACCTGGCACCGCGTCGTGCTGGAGATGGTCGGAGACACGATGGTCGCGACGATCGACGGCAAGATCAGCGGCTTCGGGCGCGACGAACTCTTCAAGGCCGAGAAAGCCAACCCGGGCTTCACCTGCGGCGGACAGTCGGCCACTTTCCGTAATCTCGTGATCTGGAGCGCCAAGGCCGAGCCCAAGGCTTCCTGGAAGGAAGCCAGCGCGCAGATCGCCGAAGCCATGGCCGCCGCGCCGAAGCCCGCCGCGCCCGCCGCCAAGGGCAAGGGTGCCGCCAAAGGCAAGGGCAAGGCTAAGGCCGCCAAATAAGCCATCCGGTTCGTTTTCGCCGGCGGGGACTCATCTCCCCGCTTGCACCGTGGGAGGTTACGACCAAGTTCGTACCTCCCACTTTCATGAACGAGCCCTTCGACACCATCGAGGAAGCCCTGGCGGACATCGCCGCCGGGAAGCTCGTCATCGTGACCGACGACGAGAACCGCGAGAACGAGGGTGACCTCGTCATGGCGGCTTCGAAGGCCACGCCTGAGACGGTCAACATGATGATCCGCCATGCGCGCGGACTCATCTGCGTGCCGACCGTCGAGCATCAGCTGCGTCGCCTGGGCATCTCTCAGATGGTGCCCGAGAACCGCGAGTCGCAGCGCACCGCCTTCGCGGTGTCCGTCGACGCCGCCGAAGGGATCTCCACCGGCATCTCCGCTTACGACCGCGCGAAGACCATCGCGATCCTCGCCGACCCGCAGGCCAAGCCCGAGGCGCTCGTGCAGCCCGGCCACATCTTCCCGCTCCTCGCCCGTCCCGGCGGCGTGCTCCAGCGCGCCGGCCATACCGAAGCCGCGGTCGACCTCGCCTCGCTCGCCGGCCTGCACCCGAGCGGCGTCATCTGCGAGATCCTCAACGAGGACGGCTCGATGGCCCGCCTGCCTGAGCTCGTCGAACTCAAGCGCAAGTTCGGGCTGCACATGATCTCGATCGCGCAGCTCATCGAGTTCCGTCACCGCCGCGAACGCCTCGTCGAGCTCGTCGCGGAAAGCCCCTTCAAGTCCGCGTGGGGCGAGTTCACCCTGCGCGTCTACCGCTCGTTGCCGGACGGCCGCCAACACCTCGTCTTCACCCTCGGCCAGCCGGACGAGACGCCCACGCTCGTGCGCGTCCAGCGCGAGAACATGCTCGGCGACCTCTTCCGTGGCAGCGCCTTCGGCGCGGGCGCCTCGCTCGCCTCCAGCTTCGAAGCCGTCGCCAAGGCCGGCCGCGGCGTCATCGTCCACGTCGCCCAGCCTTACGGCGGCATGCAGGCCGACCAGGACGGCGTGCGTCTCGGCCAGATGGATGCGCGCGACTACGGCATCGGCGCCCAGATCCTCTCGCACCTCGGCCTCCGCCGAATCCGCCTCATCACGAACAACCCGCGCAAGGTCGTGGGCCTCGGCGGTTACGGTCTGGAGATCGTCGAGCAGGTTCCGTTCTAAGGGTTTTCGGCCGTTTCCGCTTGCAGGCGGGTTCTTAAGCGACTCCATCGACAATCCGTTCTTCTGCCATGAGCCTAGACAAGCCCACCCCTGACGCCATCGATGGCGCCGAACTCCGCTTCGCCCTCGTCACCGCGGGCTACAACGGCGAGCTGGTCCAGGCCCTGAAGAAGAACGTCGTCAAAGGACTGCGGACCGCCGGCGTGCCCGCCGACTCGATCGTCGAGGTCGCCGTCCCCGGCTCCGGGGAGATTCCCTTCGCGGCCTACATGTCGGCCATGACCGGCGATTACGACTGCGTCATCGCCTTGGGCGTCGTCGTCGCCGGCGACACCCCGCACCACGAGATCATCGCCCACTCGACGGCCCAGGCCCTCCAGGACGCGGCCATCCGCTCCGAAGTCCCGATGATCAACGGCATCGTCGTGACGAACACCCGCGAGCAGGCCGTCGCCCGCTGCCAGGGTTCGCTGGACCGCGGGACGGAGTTCGCCCACGCCGCCCTGACGATGGCCCGCCACCGCATCACGCTCGGCGCCCGTCTGGACCAGGTCGAAGAAGAGGAACGCAAGCGCGGCGGCCAGGAACCTTTCGCCCAGAACTGACCGATGGACAACGACTCGCCCATTTCCGCCTCCGCGCGCGCCAAGATCCGCATCCGGATCAAAGGCGTCGACTACCGCATGGCGGACCAGACCGCGGCCGACATCATCGCCAGCGTCGTCGGCTCCGGCGCCCGCATCTCCGGCCCCTTCCCGCTGCCCTCCCAGGTCGAGGAACCGCGCACGGCGCTCCGCGAGGAGATCCGCAGCCATCGTCGCCTGATCGAGATCATCGGCTCCAACCAGAAGACCGTCGACGCGTTCCGCCGCCATAACGTCCCCGCCGGCGTCGAGATCGCCATCGTCGCCCCGGAAGAGCCGGTCGTCCCGGACCCCGCCGCGCCGCCCGCCAAGCGCAACCGCCGCCACGACAGCCGCGTCGTCGCGATGCAGTTCCTCTGCTCGTGGGAAGTCCAGCGCCACGCCGACATGGTCACGGCCCTCTTCGACTTCTTCTCCGAGCGCCCGCAGCCGCGCGAATACTACGCCTTCGCCGAGGAACTCATCCAGGGCGTCATCCGCGACCTCGCCCTCATCGACGAGATCATCGGCAAGTACGCCAAGAACTGGGCCTTCGGCCGCATCGCCCGCGTCGACCTCGCCATCCTGCGCGTCGCCATCTTCGAACTCATGCGCCGCACGGACATCCCGCCGGTCGTGAGCATCAACGAGGCCGTCGACATCGCCAAGGAGTTCTCGACCGAAGAGTCCAAGCGCTTCGTGAACGGCATCCTCGACAGCTACAAGGAAGAACTGGGTCGCGACCCGCGTAAGGCCGAGGGCGGCTGAACCATGGCGGGCTTCTTCGAGCGACTGAAGTCCGGCCTGAGCCGCACGGCCGAGGCCGTCGCCAATCTCTTGGCGCGACCGATGGACGCCGCGTCCGCCGAGCAGCTGCGCGAGCGGCTGATCGCCGCCGACTTCGGCCCCGCCACCGCCGACGAGGTCGTCGAAGCGGCCCGCGCCGCTTGGAAGACCGAAGCCGCGCTCCGCAAGACCTCACCCGCCGAAGCCGCGGCCGAAAGCATCGTGCGCGCGCTGGGCGGCGAGACCGCCGCGGCGCCCGCCCTTACGAGGCCGCACGTGATCATGCTCCTCGGCGTCAACGGGGCCGGCAAGACGACCACCGCCGCGAAGCTCGCCTGGCGCTGGCGCGAGGAAGGCAAGACCTGCCTGCTCGGCGCGTGTGACACCTTCCGGGCTGCGGCCGGAGAACAGCTCTCCGCCTGGGCCGGCCGGCTCGGCGTCGAAGTCGTCGGCGGCGCCGCCGGCGCGGACCCTGCCGCGGTGGCGTTCGATGCCGTCAAGGCGGGCGTCGCGCGCGGCGCGGACCTCGTCATCCTCGACACCGCCGGCCGTCTGCACACCAAGGCGCACCTCCTCGAAGAGCTGCGCAAGGTCGTCCGCGTCACGACGAAGGCCCACGCCGGCGCGCCGCACGAGAAGTGGCTCGTCCTCGACGGCTCGCTCGGCGCCAACTCCATCGAGCAGGCCCGCATCTTCCACGAAGCCGTCGGCCTCACCGGCCTGATCGTGACCAAGCTCGACGGCACCGCCCGCGGCGGCGCGCTCGTCGCGGTGGTCCGCGAGCTCGGCGTGCCGGTCCGCTTCATCGGCGTCGGCGAGCAGCCGGCCGACCTCCAGCCCTTCGACGCGCGCGCCTACGCCCGCTCGGTCGTCGGCCTGGCCGAGTGAGGTTGTCTTGCCAGCGGGGGCGGCTCGCCCCAGCGTGACCTCATGTCGGCCGAGACCGTCACCGTCGAACTAGGCTCACGCTCCTACCCCGTCCGCATCGGGGCCGGGATGCGCCGCGAAGCCTTGGCCGCCGCCGAACGTCGTCTGGCCGCCGGCCAGAAGTGCGTCGCGATCACCTCGCCCGGCGTCGCCGCCGAGCAGTCGGGTTTCGCGGCCGAACTCGCGCGACTGATGCCCGTGCTCGCCACCGCCGCGGACGGCGAGACGGCCAAGTCGGCCGCCGAACTGGCCCGCGTCTGGGATTTCCTCGCCGCCAACGGCGTGGCCCGCGACGGCGCGGTCTTCGCGCTCGGCGGCGGCGTCGTGGGCGACCTCGCCGGCTTCGCGGCCGCCTCGTATCAGCGCGGCGTCGATTTCTACCAGCTCCCGACCACGCTGCTCGCGATGGTCGACAGCTCCGTCGGCGGCAAGACGGGCATCAACCTTTCCGCCGGCAAGAACCTCGTCGGCAACTTCCACCAGCCCACGGCGGTCTACGCCGACACCGACCTGCTGGCCACGCTGCCACCGCGCGAGTTCGCCGCCGGCATGGCCGAGGTCATCAAGCACGGCATCATCGCCGACGCCGACCTCTTCGGCCTGCTCGAACAGAATTCGCCGCTCGCCTGGAACCATCCGCTCCTGCCGCGCGTCATCCGCCGCTGCGTCGAGATCAAGGCCGCCGTCGTCGCCGGCGACGAACGGGAGACCAGCGCCCAGGGCGGTCGTGCGCTCCTGAATCTCGGCCACACCTTCGGACACGCGATCGAAGCGACCGCCGGTTATGGCGCCTACCTGCACGGCGAAGCGGTCGCCATCGGCCTCGTGATGGCCGCCCGCCTTTCCGCCGAGCTGAAGCACTGCACCGCCGCCCAGGCCGAACAGGTCGAGGCCGTGCTGAAATCCCACGCCCTGCCGACCGCCCTGCGCGCGCCGCTCAAGCTCGACCCGATGCTCGCCGCGATGCGTCGCGACAAGAAAGTCCGCGGCGGCAAGCTGCGCTTCGTCCTGCAGGAAGGCGTCGGCGCGGCCAGCACCGCGGACGACGTGCCTGAAGAGGCCGCGGTCCGCGCCTTGCTCGCCGGCGGCGCCGTCCGCTGAGGCCGTCCGCTTGACCCGGGCCGTCAGAGCGTCTTGGATACGTCATGCCCCGCCTCCTCTGCGCCTGCCTGCTGGCAGCCTCCGCGATCCTGCGGGCCGCTGAGACGCCGGCACCCGGCCAGACCTATTTCGGTCGCAATCAGTACGTCGAATATATCGCCGGCAGCCTGCCCTTCGTCCTGTCGGCTCCGCACGGCGGACGCGACAGGCCCGCCGAACTTCCGGACCGCGAGAAGGGCACCTTCGCTTTCGACACCAACACCCAGGAACTCGCCCGTGCCATCGACGACGAGTTCGTCGCTCGCACCGGACAGCACCCGCATGTGGTCATCTGCCGCGTCACGCGTCGCAAGATCGACTGCAACCGCGAGATCGTCGAAGGCGCGGCGGGGAACCCGCTGACCGAACAGTCCTGGAAGGACTTCCAAGGCTTCATCCGGACCGCCCAGCAGGCGGTCGTCGCGAAGCATGGCCAAGGCTTCTACATCGACCTGCACGGACATGGTCACGCCGATGCCCGCCTCGAGCTGGGCTATGGGCACGATCGCCGGGAGTTCGGCCTGCCGGACACCGAATTGGCCAGGCCGGAGTTCATCAGGAAAGGCACGCTGCAATTATTCGCGCTGAGGGACCCGGCGGCCTACCCCGCGCTCCTGCGCGGCCCGAAGAGTTTCGGCGCGCTGATGGAGCAGGCCGGGTTCCCGGCCACGCCGAGCCTCGGCAAGCCCGTCCCCGGCGAACCTTATTTCAACGGCGGCTACAACGTACGGACCCACACCGCACCCGGCACCGGCTTCGCGGGCCTGCAGATCGAGAGCAACTCGAAGGGCGTGCGCGACAACGACGCCAGCCGACGCAAGTTCGCGGCGGCGCTCGTCGAGCAGCTTGCGGCCTACCTCGACGCGCAGATGGGCCTCAAGCTGCCGCTTAAGCCCAGGGCCCGATAGGCCTTACGGCTGCGGGCCCACGGCCGGCTTGGCCGCGCGCCAGTCGCGCTTGAGCAGACGGTCGTCGTTCTTCTCGTTGGCCTCGCGGACGCGTTCCTTCAGCGAGCCTTCGGCGGCCGGCTGTCCCGACAGGGCGGCCGCGGCCGGCGTCTTCTCGGGCGCGAAGGAACGGTCGCCGACCGGGCTGGCGCAGCCGGCGAGGAGCAGGAGAGGCAGGAGGAACGTGGTCTTCATGAGATTATTTCGCGCGCACCTTGGCGTCGGCTTCGAGCCAGGCGCGGAGAGCGAGGGCCGAGCGACGGGCGCGTTCGCGGGCGGCCGGCAGGTCGTCGGCGTCGGCGACTTCGGCCTTGGCGAAGGAATAGAACTTCGCCTTCGGCTCGGTGCCGGAAGCGCGGACCGCGATCCGGCGGCCGTCGGCCAGCTCGGCGAGGATGAACTCCTCGGGCGGCACGCGATCGCCCTCGGCGTCGAGCACCTTGTCGCGCTCGTAATCGGTGACGCGGAGGACCTTGGAGCCGTCGATGACGGCGGGCGGCGACTTGCGCCAGGAGGCGACGATACGGCGGATGCAAGCGGCGCCCTCGGCGCCTTCGAACGCGAGGTTCAGCAGGTCCTCGTGATGCGCGCCGTGGCTCAGATGGAGCACGTCGAGCGCGTCGAGCAGCGTGCGGCCGCGGGAGCGCAGCAACGCGGCGAACTCGCAGAGCATCACCACCGTCGCATTGGCGTCCTTGTCGCGGACCGCGTCGTCGGCGAGGTAACCGTAGCTCTCCTCGGCGCCGAGCAGGAAGAGGGTCGAGTGACGCAGCGCGAGCGGGGCGCGGCGACGCAGGGGGAGCGCGGGGGCGTCGGGGCCGGCGCCCTCGACGAGGCGGCGGTGCCAGTTCGCGAGCTTGCGGGCGATCCACTTGAAGCCGACCAGCGTCTCGACGCAGCGCACGCCGTGGCGGGCGCAGATGGCGGCGACGAGCGGCGTGGTCACGAGAGACTTGACCACCGCGGCGTTCGGCGAGCCGCCTTCGGGCAGGATGCCGGCGTCCTTGAGGGCCGAGATCCGGAACTCGGTCAGCAGGGCGGCGACCTCGTTGCCGTTGAGCAGGCGATGCCCGCCGGCGGGCAACGGGCAAGCCACGCCGACGCGATCGGAGTCGGGGTCGGTCGCGAGGATGAGGTCGGCGTCGATCTCCGTGGCGAGCTTCAGCGCGAGGGCGAAGGTGCTGGCATTCTCCGGATTCGGGGAGGCGACGGTCGGGAAGCGGCCGTCGTGGTCGCGCTGCTCCTCCACCAGATGCGGGTCGATGCCGACGCGACGCAGGGCGGGCACGACCATGACGTCGCCCGTCCCGTGCACGTTGGTGAAGACGACCTTGGGCGTGTGCCGCGCGATGATCTCCGGGTCGAGCACCACGCCGGCGAGGCGGGCGAGGTAGGCGTCCTCGGCCGTGGCCGGGACCGTGAGCACGCGGGCGAGGTCCTTCTCGAGATAAGGCGCGACGTCGGCCGGCCCGAGCTTGCCGACTTCGGCGACGATGGCGGCGTCATGCGGAGGCAGCACCTGGCCGCCGTCACCGAGGCAGCACTTGAAGCCGTTGTCGTGCGCCGGATTGTGGCTGGCCGTGATGACGACGCCGGCGTGGGCGCCGAGGTGCCGGACCGTGAAGCTGAGCTGCGGAGTCGAGCGGGCGCCGGCGAAGAGGTAGGCCTCGCCACCGAGCTCCGTCCAGGCGCCGGCGATCAGCTCGGCGAAATGACGGGAGAAGTGGCGGACGTCATGGGCGACGACCAGGCGGGCGCCAGGCTGGGCGGCCGAGACATGCTTCCAGAGGCCGATGACAGCCCGGAGGACATTGATGTCATTGAGGCAGGCCGAGCCGATCGCGGCGCGGACCGGCAACCCTTGGGCGTCGACCTCGTTGGCGGCGGAGACCCGGCCGACCGTCCGGCCGCGCATCCCCCCGGTGCCGAAAGCGATTCCCTTATAGAAACGGTCTTCGAGTTCGGCCCAGGCCCCGCGGTCGCAGAGGTCACGGAGGGAGGCCACGGCCTCGGCCGGAAGCGCCCCCGAGCGGAGCCAATCCCCGGCGTTGGCGAGGCTGGCGGCGGAAAGTTGGCCCTTCTGCTGGGCGGCTTGGAGGAGCGAAAGGACGGCGGCGGAGGCGCTCATGTGTCCCCCATACTTGCCTCCCCGGGGGCGGGGACAAGCCCGTAGGCGGGGGAGGCGGGGGTTGACACAAACGGTCCTTTCCCAAGGGTTGACCCCCCATGCCCGAAGACCGTTCCAGCAAGCAGCCCCCGGCCGGCGATGACCGCAACCTCGTGGTCGTCGACGAGGATTTCGTCAATGCGGACGCCGAAGACCGTCTCTGGCTCTTCTGGGAGCGCAACCAGGGCGTGATCGTCAAGGCCACCGTGGCCGTCGTGGTCGGCATCCTCGGCTACCTCGCCTTTTTCTTCTGGAACGAAAGCCAGCGCGAAGCCCTCGGCGAAGAATTCACCGCCTGCCAGGATGAAGCCGCCCGCCGGGCCTTCGCCGGTCGCCATGCCGGCGAACCTCTCGCCGCCGTCGCCCTGACCGACGTCGCCGACGATCTCAAGCGAGCCGGCAAGTTCGCCGACGCCGCCAAGGCCTACGACGAAGCCCGTCGCCTGGCCGGCCTCGCCGGCAACACCCCGGCGGTCGCCGCCCTCGCCGCCCGCGCCCGCCTTTACTCTGCCCTGTGCCGTCTGGAAACCGATGACGCCGGCGCGACCAAGGCCCTTGCCGAGGTCGCCGATGACGTCTCCGCCGCCGAGACCCTGCGCGGTTTCGCCATGCTCACCCTGGCCAACGTCGCCGTCGCCAAGGGTGACACCGCCGAAGCCACCAAGTGGCTCAACGCGATGGACAAGAAACTTCGGGCCAACCACGTCTGGAAAGCCGACAAGGAGATGCTGGTCCGCTCCGAGCCTTCGCTGATCGCTCCCGTCGCCCCGGCCGGCAAGTAAGGCTTCGGTCCGGCGGCCTCCGGCTCCGGCCGAGCCCCTAATAACCTTGCCAATAAAGGCCGTTAGGCGTGTCTTCTGGACACCCGTCGGCACGGAGCCGACGAGGCCGTCACCCTTCCCTCCGGAGCCTAACCCATGAACGAAGCCGCGCCTCTGCCGGAAGCCGCCGTCGTGGCAGAAAGGCTGACCAAGCGCTATGGCTCCCTGACCGCGGTCGAGGACCTGAGCTTCTCCGTGGCGCCGGGCGAGATCGTCGGCTTCCTCGGCCCGAACGGCGCCGGCAAGTCGACCACCATGCGCATCCTGGCCGGCACGATGTCCGGCACCTCGGGCCGCGCGGCCATCTGGGGCGTCTCCGTCGCGCTCGATCCCGCCGGCGCGAAACGTCACCTCGCGTACATGCCGGAGAATAATCCGCTGCCGGAGGACCTCCGCGTGGAGGAATACCTCACCCTGCGCGCGCGCCTCAAGGACGTCGCGCCGGACCGGGTCGGCGAACGCGTGCGCCGCGTGATGGAAGACTGCGACCTCACGCGCCGCGCGTCGGGCCGGCTCATCGGCCAGCTCTCGAAAGGTTTCCGCCAGCGCGTCGGCATCGCGGACGCCCTCCTTGCGGAGCCGCGCGTCGTCATCCTGGACGAACCGACCATCGGGCTCGACCCGCACCAGATCCTCGGCATCCGCGAGCTGATCCGCTCGCTCCGCGGCAAGATGGCCGTGCTCATCTCGAGCCACATCCTGCATGAGGTCGAACAGGTCTGCGACAAGGTCGTCATCATCAACCGCGGCCGGCTGGTAGCCCAAGGCCGCACCGAAGACCTGCGCCGCGAACTGCTGCCGGAGGCCGCTTTCACCGTCGTGACGCGCGCCGACGAGGCCACGCTGCTCGCCGCCTGCCGCGCCGCCGAACCCGCGGCCGCCGTCGTCGCCGCCGCTTCCGCCGACGGCTGGAACACCTTCCGCGTCACCTTGCCCGTCGGCTCGCCCGCGCGCGAGACGCTCGCCGGCGCGCTCATCGGCGCGGGGCTCGCGCTGCGCGAGATCGCGGAGGAAAGGTTCGGGCTCGAAGACATCTTCCTCGCCGCCACGCGCCGCGCCCCCGGGGAGGGCCGCCGCTCCTGATGCGACACTTCCGCACGCTCCTCGCGCACGAGCTGCGCAGCGCGGCGCTCTCCTGGAACACCTGGGCGGCCGCCGGCCTCTTCCTCGCGCTGATGGGCGGCATCCATTTCTTCGCGCTCGTCGACGCCGCGCGCGCGCCGGCCCCGCGGTCGCCCGTGGAGGCGACGCTCTGGTTCTTCTGGCTGCCGCTGCTCTGCGTGCTGCCGCTGCTGACGATGCGGACGTTCGCCGAGGAACGCCGCTCGGGCACGCTCGCGGCGCTGCTCACCACGCCGGCGAGCCCCGCCGCCGTGGTCTGGGCGAAGTTCCTCGCGGTCTGGATCGTCTGGGCGCTGTTCTGGCTGGCCTTCGCCGCCTTCCCGTTCCTCGCCGCGCAGCGGCTCGACGGCGCGAACGCCCGCGCGCTCGGCGAAGCCTCCGCGCTGTGGGGCGGCCTCTGCTTCATCGCGGTGAGCGGCCTCCTGCATGTCGCGATCGGGATCCTCTGCAGCTGCGTGACGCGTTCCGCGGCGCTGGCGGCGTTGCTCGCCTTCATCAGCCTGCTGGCGCTGACGGCCGCGGGCGGCGCGCTCGAGACGTTGCCGATCGAAAGCTGGGAATGGCTCGGCTGGCTGCGCGAACCGGCGGCGCACCTGCGGACGTTCGGCCACCTGCAGGATTTCACCGACGGCGTCCTCGACGCGCGTCCGCTCGTGCTGTACGGCACCGGCACCCTGCTCTGCCTCGGCTTGGCGGTGCTCACCGTGGAGGGCCAGGAATGACATGAGCCCCCCGCGCGACGACTTCGGCTCCGTCCGGCCCATCCGCCGGCTGAACCGCCTCACGCAGGCGCTGCTGGCGATCGCCCTCGCGGTGGCGGTGAACACCCTGGCCTCGCTGCCCGAATTCCGCCTCCGCCGCGACATCTCCGCCGACCGCCGCCACTCGCTCGCCCCGGAATCGGTCGAGACCGTACGCGCCGCGGGCCGACGCAGCCCCGTGGGCGCCGGCCGCGCCCGCGGCTGGGTCCGCGCCGTCGTGCTGACGAGCGAGCAGGCCGATGAAGCCCGTTACCTGCGCGCCCGCCTGAACAAGCTGCTCGACGCTTACGTCGTCGAGACCGGCCGCCAAGGCGGCAGCTGGCTCGCCGTCGAGCAGGCCGGCGACGGTCGCAACGCGCCCCTCCTCTCCGAACTCGCCGGCCGTCACGGCGCGCCGGACGCCACGGTCGTGCTCGTGCTCGCCTGCGGCGGGCGGGCGAAATACCTCAGCTACCGGGACTTCGTGACCAAGGAGGGCGCCTTCCGCGGCGAAGAAGCGGTGACCTCCGCCCTGATCGAAGTCACCGAAGACAAGCCCGCCGTGTGCTACGTGACCAAGGGACACGGTGAACTCGGCGTCGAGGATGCCTCGCCCGTGCGCGGGATGTCGCTCCTCTCCCGTCAGCTCCGCAACCGCAACTTCGAGGTCCGGCCGCTCGACCTCGCCACGGTGAGCGAAGTCCCCCGCGACGCCTCGATGGTGTTCGTGCCGGGTCCGGTGACGCCTTTCTCCGCCGCGGAAAACGACCGTCTCCGCAAGTACCTGCAAGAACGTAACGGCCGGGTGCTCGTCATGCTCGACCCGGGACGCGACCACGGCCTCGAACCGGTGCTCTCCGAGTGGGCGATCTTTACTCCCGACGCGGAGTTGCAGGAGCCGGATCCTGCGCGGCGCACCACCGACGGAGACATCGGCCTGCTCCGCCTCGAAGCGAAGGAACACCCGCTCACCAAGCCGCTCCGCGAACAGAATCTCCCGCTCGTCGCCGCCCGGCTCCGCCCCGCCCGCTTCGACGAAGGCAGCGCGCCGGACAGCACGCTCGGCGTGTGGCAGCTCGTCTTCTCGTCGGACGCCGCCTGGGGCGAGACGGACCCCGCCCGTCGGCCGCTGCGCTTCGACCCGGAGCGCGACCAGCCCGGCCCGGTCTGCGTCGTCGCCGCGGCGGAACGCGCGACCGGCATCCGGCAAGGCGTCGGCGGCGCCGGCGGCCGACTGGTCGTCGTCGGCACCTCCGAGATCGCGGCGAACAGCCGCCTCGACCGCGGCGGCAACCGCGCGTTCCTGACGCAGGCCGCCGCCTGGCTCAGCGACCGCGAACGCGCCGTCTCGCTGCCTGCCCGGACCGGGGGCGAACATCAGCTGACCGCGACCGCCGCCGACTTCTGGGCCTTGGCCCTGCGTTTCGCCCTCATTCCGCTCGGCGTGCTCGCAGTCGGGCTTGCGGTTTCCGTGTGGCGTCGCAGGAGTTGACGTGCCCATGCGGATCTCCCGCACCACCGTCGTCCTCCTGCTCGCCAACCTGATCGCCTTCGGTCTCGTGTGGCGCGCCATGTCCGGACAGACCACGGCCGCGGTCAGTCAGACCCAGCTCTTCCCCGCCAACCCGGCGCGCATCGCCCTCGCCGAAGGCCCGACCCGGGTCCTTTTGGAGAAAAGACCGGCCGGTTGGCGCGTGCTCGAACCGTTCGAGTGGCCGGCCAACGTCTGGTCCGTGCAGCGACTGATCGACGAACTCCGCTTCATCAGTCCGGAAAGCGGCTTCGACGTCGCCGAGGTGACGGCCAACGGCGCCAGCCTCAAGGACTACGGCCTCGATCCGGCGCGCTGGACCGTGAAGGTCACCGGTGACGCCGGCGCCGCCGTCGAGGTCAAGGTCGGCGTCCAACCCTCGACCCGCCGGCACTTCCTGCTCACCGAAGACGGCCGGCGCATCGTGCCGCTCCCGGACGCGATGGCCGCGGCCTTGGGCGCGAGCGCCGAGAGCTACCGGGTCGACCGTATCTTCGAGATCGCCGACTTCGAGGCCCGTGCGGTCTCGGTGCGGCAACGCGAGAAGGACGTCGAGACCGTCACGGCGCTCGTCGCCGAAGCCCGCCCGCGCGTCGGCCGACGCGTGCAGCTGCCCGAGTGGCGCTTCGAAGCCCCTTACGACGCCCCGGCCGATCCCGACGCCACCGCCCGCGCCGTGACCGCGCTCGCCAACCTGCGCGTCGCCAAGTTCGCCGACCTCCCCGAAGAAGCGACCGGCCTGGGCGCGCCTGCCCTGCGCCTGGCGCTCGAAGGCAACGCCCGCCGTCAGATGCTGCTCGTCGGCCGCCCCGCACCGGGCCAGCCGCAACTCCTCTGCGCGAAGCTGGAAGACAACGCCGCCGTCTTCCTGATCGAGGCGCGCGAGCTGCGGGAATGGATGGCTCCGCGCGCGACGCTCGCCGACACCCGGCCCGCCGATTTCGATCCGTCTCTCGTGACAGGCTTCACGGTCTCCGCCGGCGGCCGCAGCATCACGCTGCACCGGCTCGACGGACTCGGCGAAGACGCGCGCTGGGAGATTCCGGTCGCGCCCGGCTCCACGGCCACCAAGCGCCGCGAAGCCGACGCGCGGCTCGTGGGCCGCTTCCTCGCCGGACTCTCCCAGCTGCGGGCCACCCGGCGCGCACCCGCCGTGCCGGGCGGACTCACCCTACCTGCCGTCCGCGAGCCGCTCGCCGGCGCGACGGGCCAGAACGTCGAACTCGAATTCGGAACGGAACGCATCGTGCTCGGCTTCACCGACGATCCCGACAACGGCGCGGGCACCCGCCTCGTCCACGCCAAAGGTTCGCCCCTGGCGGCGATCTGTGACGTCACGTTCCTCGACGGCGGACACCAGAACGTCGAACCTTCCGCGTGGCGTCGCCGCACCGTGGCCGCCCTGCCGCAAGGCGCGCGCGTCAGCGGACTACGCCTCACCGCCCGCGCCGACGGCAAAGTGGTCGGCGAGGCCCGCCTCGGGCCGGACGGTAACTGGGCCGGCACCGGGCGGCTCGATCCGACCAGCGCGCGCCGGCTCGCCCTGGGGCTCGCCGAAGTCCGCGCGACCGCCTTCCCCGGACGCGACGTCGGCGCCGGCGGCTGGAGCTACGAACTGCGGGTGACGGACCAAGCGGCGACCGGCGCCGGCGCCGCGAGCGAGACGATCCGGACCTACCTCTGTTCCGCCCCGCTCAACGACCGTTCGCTGCTCCTGCGCGACGAGACGGATGATGACGACTTCATCCTGGAACCGACGCTCGCCGCCCTCCTTGCTCCGCTGCTGACCGAAGCCGGGAGATGAAAGCGCAGCCCGGCAGCTCACCGTTGCGTCGCTTCCTGCGCGGGCTGACGAACACCTGCCTATTGCTCCTGCTTCCGGCCCAGCTCGGTCTGGCCTGGCTCGCCGACCATGACGGGCCCGTGCGGTTGCCGGACTTCGTCACCGAAGCCGTCACCGAACGGCTCGCCGCCCAAGGCGTCGACTTCCGTGCGCGCGCGCTGTGGGTCCTGCCTGACCTCACGCTCGCGGCCGACGACGTCACGGTCGCCTTCGACGGACTCACCGGCGACATCTTCGCCGCCGCCCGCGCGGAGGTCGCGCTGCATCCGGCCCGTCTCCTCGCCGGCGAGATCGTGCCGACCCGCCTACGCCTGAACGGTGGCCGCCTGTGGTGCCCGGCTTCCGTCGCGCAGGACGGAAGGCGACGCAGCCTCATCGACGAGCTTACGCTCGACGTCGCCCAGGAAGGCCGCTGGGTCAGCCTCCGTATCGCGCAGGTGCGCGCAGGCAAGATCACCTGCCATGTCAGCGGCGAACTACCCGCCGGCCTCCTGCGCGCCGGCCCGGCGACGACCGAAGCCGCACCGCTCCCGCGCCGCCTTGCCGGCTTCCTCGGCGCGCTCGACACCGCGCTCGCCGCCGCAGAGGGCTCGGGCGGCGCGACGGTGACAATCCGTTGTTCCGGCCGGAGCGACGGCACGGCGGAACTCTCCGCGCAAGCCCTCCTGGGCGAAGAGACCGGCGAGCAGCTCGGCCGCATCAGCCTACGCGGCCTCCGGCTGAGCGCCGAGGCCCGGCTCGCGGCCGACGGAGCTCTCCGGGACTGGCGCCTCGCCGGCGAAGCCGAGACCACCGCCTGGCGGGAGGGCACGACCGTGACGGCCGCCCGCGCCACCTTGCGCGTGCGCGGCGCCGGCCTGCGCGGCGAGATCGTCGCCGACGCTGAGCTGACTGATGTCCGGATCGGCGAGATCCTCTGCCAGCAGATGAACCTGCGGGCCGCGCGTCGGTCCGCGGAGCAACCCTGGACGCTCGGGTTCCGTGCGCATACCGCCGCCTCGGTCGGGGGCGGTTCGCTAGAGAGCCTTGCCGACGGCACCCGCCGGCTGCGCATCGATCACGCTCTGATTTCCGGGCAGGAGATCTCGACGCACCCGGCGGTCGCGCCGGTCCTGCTCGCGGCCGGCATCGACCTGCGGGGCGACCTGCTCCTGCGCGAAGCCGAAGTCACCGTCTCGCCCGAAGGACGTCTCCTCGGCGCCCGCGGCGAAGCGGGGCTCTCCGGTTTCCGCGGACTCGGACTTTCCGCCGAGGCGATCAGCCCGGACATGGACCTGCCGCTGCGAACCCGTTTCGACTTCCTGCCCGGCCGCGTCGAACAGCCCTTGCGACTGCGCGACCTGCGTCTCGCCTCCGTCGTCGGCGAAGCGGACTGCGCCGTCGCCGAAGGCGGCGCCTTCCGCCTGACGCTCCACGGCGAACTCGCGCCCGGCAGCCTCGATCGGGTCCTCGGGAATTGGTGGATCGACCTTTGGCGCACCTTCCTCGTGCGGGAAAATCCTCATGCTTTCATCGAAGTCCAAGGACATTGGGGCGCGCTGACGAGCCGCACGCGCGGACGCGTGCTGATGCGGAACTTCGACTTCATGGGCGCGCCCTTCCGTCGCGTGGAGGTGAGCGTCGATGCAGACGAACGGCGCACGCTCATCGGCCTGCACCGCCTGCAAGGCGGCACGAGCGCCGCCGACGGCGAAGTCGAGGGCAGCGCGACCTGGGATTGGTCGAAGCCCGGCGTGCTGGCCGGCCCGGTGGTGAAAGCCGCCGGCGATCTCCAGCCGTGGATCGCCGCGCGTTGCGCCGGCAAGAGTTTCGGCGACGCGCTCCAAGGACTCGTGCTGCCGGCGGGCCGACGCTTCGCGCTCGAACTCACGCCGCTCGAGCGAGGCCTCGACATCCGGACGACGATCGAGAGCGACGGCGCCTTCAAGGCGTGGGGCATCGCCGGCCGCGGGCTGAAGGTCACGACGCTGAGCCAAGCCGGCGGCATGCGGATCGACGCCCGCCTCGGTCTGGCCGACGGCGAAGCCGAACTGCGCCTGAACGGCGACCCCTTGCAAGCGCCGGACTTCGTGCTCTCTTTGAAGAACTGTGATCCGGCCCAGGTCGGGCGGATCATGCAAGACCTCGGCGAAGCTTCGGTGGCGCCGACGAAGGAAGCGGAAGGACGGGGCCGACTGGACCTCGACCTCAAAGGCCGGATCGACCTCGCGGCACCGCGCGAACTCCGCGGACTGGGCACCTACACTTTAAACGACCCCGAGCTGAAGAAAGTCCGTCTGCTCGGGGGAATCTCGGGCGTACTCGAAGCCGTCGGCGTCGGGGCCACCACCTACGAACTGGACCGGGCAACCGGCACATTCGGCTGCGTCGGGGGGAGGGCCTTCTTCCCGGACATGACCATCACCGGCCCCCAGGCCAGGCTGGACCTGGCCGGGGAAGTCGACCTCCGGGGGATGACCCTGAACTTCGTCGGGGACTTTTCCTTGCCCCGGAAACAAGGTTTTAACCCACTCGACATCATAAATTTGAACCGGGCCTTGGTCAGCCTCACCAAAATCAAGCTGAAAGGTCCCTTGGCGAAGCCCGAAACTCAGGCTATTCCGACGCTCAAAGATTTAGTTAAGACTAACAAGGATAACGACTTAGGTAAGATACCCACCGGCATTCTGGAATGAGGGTTGATTTGCCCCCCTGATACCCTGTATCAGAGAGGCGCACCCCCCTCACGGAGGACATTACCTTGGACCTAATTAAGATTAAACAAGTCGTGGATTTGATGAAGAAGTCGGACCTTTCCGAGTTCGAAATCCAGGACCAGGACTTCAAGCTGCGCATCAAGCGTGACCTCCCCGGTCGCGCCCCGATTGCCGCCCCGGCGGCCCCTGTGGCGGCCGCCCCCGCCCCCGTAGCGGCGGCCCCGGCCCCTGCGGCCGCGGCGCCTGCCCCGGCCGCCCCCGCCGCCGCGGACCCCAGCATCAAGCTGGTCACCTCCCCGATGGTCGGCACTTACTACGCCACCCCTTCCCCTGAGAACCCGCCCTTCGTCACCGTAGGCTCCCCGATCAAGGCCGACTCCGTCGTCTGCATCATCGAAGCCATGAAGGTGATGAACGAGATCCAGTCGGAAATCTCCGGCACGGTGGTCGAGTGCCTGGTCGCCAACGGCACCTCGGTCGAATTCGGCCAGCCGCTCTTCCGCGTGAAGGTCAGCTGAGCACCGACTTCCGAGCATGAACAAGATCCTCATCGCCAATCGCGGCGAAATCGCCCTTCGCGTCATCCGCGCGTGCCGGGAGCTGGGCATCAAGACCGTCGCGGTCTATTCCCAGGCCGACGAGCAGTCGCTGCACGTGCAGCTCGCCGACGAGGCCGTCTGCATCGGACCCGGCCCGAGCAAGGATTCCTACCTGCGTGAGGATCGCATCATCTCGGCCGCCGAGATCACCAACGTCGACGCCATCCACCCCGGCTACGGCTTCCTCTCCGAGCGCGCCGGCTTCGCCGAGAAGTGCGCCGCCGCCAACATCAAGTTCATCGGCCCGAGCCCCGACGTCATCCGCAAGATGGGCGACAAGGCCGTGGCCCGTCAGACGGCCGCCGCCGCCAAGGTGCCCTGCGTGCCCGGCACGGACGGCCCCGTCGACAACCAGCGGGAAGCCATCAAGGAAGCGCAGCGCATCGGTTTCCCCGTCATCGTCAAGGCCGTCGCCGGCGGCGGCGGCAAGGGCATGCGCATCGTCCACAACGCCGCGGCTTTCCCCAAGGAATTCGAAAGCGCCCGCGCCGAAGCCGAGAAGGCCTTCGGCGACGGACGCGTCTACATCGAGAAGTACATCGAACAGCCGCGCCATATCGAGTTCCAGCTCCTAGGCGACGAACATGGCAAGGTGATCCACCTCGGCGAACGCGACTGCTCCGTGCAGCGCCGCCACCAGAAGCTGATCGAAGAGTCCCCTTCCCCGTTCCTGACCCCGAAGCTCCGCGAGGAGATGGGCAAGGTCTCCGTCCGCCTCGCCGAGACCATCGGCTACCAGAACGCCGGCACGATCGAGTTCCTCGTCGATAAGCACGGCAAGTTCTACTTCATGGAGATGAACACGCGCATCCAGGTGGAGCACGGCGTCACCGAAGAAGTCACGGACATCGACCTCGTCCGCCGCCAGATCCTCATCGCCTGCGGCGAGAAACTCGAGCTCTCCCAGAAGGACATCAAGATGACCGGCCACGCCATCGAGTGCCGCATCAACGCCGAAGACCCGGCCCGCAATTTCGCCCCGAGCCCCGGAACCATCGGTCTCTACTACACGCCCGGCGGCCACGGCGTCCGCGTCGACTCACACTGCTACTCGGGCTACGTCATCCCGCCCCTCTACGACTCCATGGTGGCCAAGCTGATCTCGGTCGGCGCGACCCGCCAGAAGGCCCTGGACCGCATGCACCGCGCCCTCGGCGAGTACATCATCCGCGGCATCCACACCACGATCCCGGTCTGCCGCGCGATCATGAAGGACCCGGCCTTCCGCCAGGGCGGCGCGACGACGAAGTACCTCGAGGACTTCTTCGAACGCACCCCGAAGGAACTCTGGTCCGCCGCGCCGCTCACCTGAGCGGCCCGCCGCCGACGATGAGCGCCCCGCAGCGCCCGACTCCCGCCGCCACCGCCCGCCTCAGAACGGGCGGTGATTGTTTACGCCATGCCAACCGGCTCTTCAAGTCGGCCGGCGTCGCGCACGGCCAAGGCTTCGTCAACGCCGAGGAGGAATCCCTCACCCTCATGGGCCACGCCACGGGCCTGGCCTGGGAGCTGCTGCCCTCGTGCTTCGAACGCCCCCTGACGGCCAAGGAGAAGGCCGCGTTCCTCGCGCTCGTCGAGCGCCGCGTCTTTGACCGCGTGCCCACCGGCTACCTCGTCGGCGAGACGTGGCTCGGCGGCCTCCGCTTCCGCGTCGACGAACGCGTGATCATCCCGCGCTCGTATTTTGTCGAGCTCATCCCCGAAGCCATCCCGCAGTGGCTGCCCCCCGTCGCGCAGGTGACCGACGTCGCCGACGTCTGCACGGGCTCGGGCTGCCTCGCCATCCTGCTCGCGAAGCGCTTCCCGAAGGCCCATGTGCACGCCACCGACCTTTCGGCGCAGGCCCTCGAGGTCGCGGCCTTGAACGTCGCCGACCACCGGCTGGCGAAGCGCATCACGCTGCATGAGACCGATACGATGTCGGCGCTCACCAAGGGGCCGAAGTTCGACCTGATCCTCAGCAACCCGCCTTACGAACCCGAAGGCATCTACCGCCGCCTGCCCGCCGAATTCAAGAAGGAGCCGAAAGGCTCGCTGGTCTCCGGCAAGGACGGGCTCGACGTCATCCGCAAGCTGCTCACCCAGGCGCGCGAAGCCCTGAAGCCGCACGGTATCCTCGTCATCGAGGTCGGGGGCTTGCAGAAGGCGATGCATCAGGCGTGGCCCAAGCTGCCGATCATGTGGCTGCCCACGGCCGACGGTTCCGACTGCGTCTGCCTGATCCACGCCGCGGACCTCCGCCGCGAACTGCCGTCACCAGGCGCGCGGCGCGGGCGTTGATTCGAGACGATCCTGCGCGGGCCGCGGCAGCTTCGGGAAGAAGTCCAGGCCGGTGAGCTCCTCTACGCGGCGGATGCTGACGACATAGCGCGTGAGCTCGGCATCGCGCCACTTCTCCTCGTGCGGGACGAGATAGGCGATGGCGCGGATCCCGCCCACGGCTTCGTCGTAATCGGAGATCACCATCCAGAAAGACGTCGGCACCGGGACTCGGCCGACCTTCTGCGCGGCGGGCGAGGCGAAGACGGGCCCGACCTGCACCCAGACGGTGCCGTAGCGCTCGACATACCGCTTCATGATGCGCTGCTCCATGTCCTTCCAGAGGCCGGCGTTGAGCGCGTGCAGCTGCGGGACGATATTGCTGAGGAGGAAAGTCTCCTTCTGCGCCTCTTCGCCATAGCAGACCGAGATCGCGTAATTCGGCGCGAGATGTCCGCGGTCGAAGCCCGAACGGACGTATTCCGAGCTCGTGACACGTGCCGCGGTGCGCACGTCGGACTTGAAAGAGGAAGGCCGCTCGAGATGGACGTCCTTGAAGGGGAAGACGCGATAGGAAGACCAGCGCGGCGCCGGTAGGCCGTCATCGTAACCGACCGTGTAGCCGCGATTCGGTAGGCGCTTCAGGCCGAATCGGTCGGTCGGCTCGCCGTAGGGCGCGGTGGCCGCCGAGTCCGGCGGCGACGCCAGAACGACGTCGCCACGTACGGCCACGGTCTGGTCGGCGAAGCGATCCAGCACATCGACGACCTTGCGCGGGGTCGTGCCGTCCTCGCGCACCGTATCCACGGCGTCGAGCACGCGTTGCTCGATGGCGACCTTCTGCGGACGCTCCGAGAGCAAGTAGACCAGCGAGAGGATGCCCGACGCGAGCAGGACGAGCAGGCAGACCCAGCCGAGGAAGCGGAGTAGGTTGCGGATCATCTCAGCGCGTCAGGTAATAGCACTGCCAGGCCCAGTGGGCCGCGAGCAGGAGGATGAGCATCACCCGGAACCGGCGGACCTGCGTCGGCTCGACGAAGAAGCGGAGCCGCAGCGTATCCCGGCGAATCCAGAAGAGCCCGGCGTAGATCGTCCACAAGGACGCCAGCAGGACGACCAAGAAGAAGCCGGGGTGATAGAGGAAGGCCTGGCCGAAATCCAGGTTCACCAGATTGCGGGCGCAGCGCGTGCCGCCGCAGCCCAGGCAAGGCAGCCCGGTCAGGCGGATGAAGAAGCATTGCGGCAGCTGCAACCCGGACAGGAACCAACCCCAGGCGAAGACCGCGCCGGACAGGAACACGGCCGGCCAGACGAGCTCGTGGTTGAGCTCGCCCGGATAGGCAGGTCTGCGGATCAGCCGGAACACCGATCAGCGCGTGACCACCGCAGCCCAGAGAAGGATGCCCGGAAGGAAGCAGCAACAACCGCACACCACGGACCACACGAAGCAGGAGATGCCGAACTGGGCCCATGGATTGATGCCCGTGGCGGCGCCGAGGGCGCGGAAATAGATCACGCACACAGGCACGAAGGTCACGAAGGTGACGCTCATCTGCGTGACGAGGCTGAAGCCGAGGAACTGGAGCGGGGCCGTCAGCACGACGACCGCGGCAGTCGTCAGCAGGGAGATGGCCACCGTCCGCTCGAGCGGCACCTGATAGCGGAAGACACGCTGACCCAGCCAATGGAGGACGCCCATGAAAGCGTAGATGAGCGGCGCGAAGGCGAGGCCGATGACCGCGCCGATGAGCGTGAAGGCGACCGGCGCGGGCGGAGCTTGGATCATCTGCTGGGCGACCTCGTTCAGCCCCGGGATATTCAGGCGCTCGAGGAACTGGCCGACCTGGACGTTCTTGTCGCCGTAGGCCAGCAGGGCGAACAACTGGAACGGCAAGGAAAACAGGATGCCGACGTAGCAGAAGGTCAGCCAATCCCCGAAGGCGAATCGTCCGGAGGCGAGCGAAGACGGGCTTGAGACCACATGCTTGATCGTCGCGAAGAAAGCTCCCAGGGATTTGCCCTGCTCCCAAGGGATCGGCGAAGCGGCCGACGCAGGCGCGGACATCACTCCCGGCGAAGACGGCACGCCCGCACCGCGGAACTCCGGCCAGTCGCCGAGCGGCGTCCATGCGGCCATGCCGTCGCGCCAAGCGAGGTCGGAGGCGAGGAAGCGGCCGGAGGAGAGGCCGGCGCCGACCTCTTCCGAGGAGAAGACTCCGAGCTGGGCGGAATTGCGGGCGACGTGGATCTGCATGGAAAATCAGCCCGCGAAGTTCTTGGCGACGACCGCGAACAACATCGCATAGATTCCGCAGACGCAAAGGCAAGGGATCACGACGAGCGAGATCGTGACCTTCCACCAAGCGATCCGGTGGACCTGCGAATGGGCGATGATGGCCGCCACCAGCTGCCACGGCATGGCGACGTAATTGAGGCAAGGGATGAAGGCGAAGGGCATGAACGCCCCATAGGCGTAAGCATTGGCGCGGTAGGTCTGCGCGTAGCCGCCAGAGGGAGCCCAAGGCAGCAGCAGCAGGTAGGTGATGCCGGCGCCGACGAAATTGAAGAGCGGCACGAAAAGGAAGAATACGCCCAGGAAAGCGGAGATCGCCAAGGCGGCCACGAGCGGACCGACGCCGGCGATCCAAGTCGAAAAAGGATCGTCGGCGCGGGGCAAAGCGGCGGCGCCCACCGTCGCCATGAAGCCGAAGAGCGCGCCGTAGAGCAGGCTGCCGCAGAGCCAGGCCGGCAGCAGCGACCAATAGGTAAAGGAGATCGGGCGGGCGTAGCCACCGTCGCGCAGGTTCGCGAAGGTCCGTACCGGATCGAGGGCGACCTCCTTGATGGTCGCGATGAAGTTGCCCAACGAGGCACCCCGCTCCCAGGACGGCATGGCAGGGGCGTCCGCAGGCTGCGCAAGGCCGGAAGGCGAAGGCGGTACGGCGGCGCCGCGGAACTCGGCCCAGTCGCCGAGGGGCGTCCACACGGCCATGCCCTCGCGCCAGGCGAGGTCGGAGGGAAGGAAGCGGCCGGAAGACAAGCCGGCGAGGATGTCCGCGGCGGCGAAGACCCCGAGCTGCTGTTGGTGACGGGCGACGTGAATCTGCATAGGTCTTTGATAGGCGGAGCGACCTCCCTCGCAAGCCTAGCCCCGCTCAGCCCATCGGCCGGAAGAAGGGCCAGATCGCCAGGGCCATGAAGGCCACGGCCACGCAGCCAGCGCCGAAGCCCGCGACCGCCAAGGCCAGGATGGGTCTCCAAGCGGATTCGCGGTGGGCCGTCGGCAGAGCCACCGACAAGTAGGCGACGGTCAGCAAAGGCGAGAGCAACCAGCCGCATGGGACGATCGCCGGCATCAGCATCGCGCCTCCGACGTAGGCCACGAGGCGGAAGGTCACGCGCAGGCCTGCCTTGCCTCCGCCGAACATGACGAGCACGGCATGCATGAGGCACGCGCCTCCGAAGGCCGCGGCGGGCATGACGAGAGGGAATCCCACGAGGAACGCGGCGAAGCGTCCGAGGTCCAGCCGAGTGGGCGGAACAACGGGATTATCCGAGGCCGACCAGAGGAGGATTTCTGACGCCACTCCGCCCGTGTAAGCCAGCTGCGCGTAAAGGAACGGGGCGACCAGGAATGCGGAGATGGCCAACCACGCGACGGATCGCCCTAGGCCGGCAGTTTCCGTCGTAGGTCGGAAAACGCTGCGCGGCGCGCGCCAGATCGCACGCATGGTCTGCGCCCAAGCCACCCAACCTGGCCACGGCTCGGATGATGCGTCGAAAGCGAGCGCCGGCGGAGGCACGAGCGTGCGGAAGGCCCCGACCGCGGACGCGAATTCCGGACGCGCGCCCAGCGGCATCCAGGCGGCCTCGCCTTCGCGCCAAGAGAGGGTCGCCGCGGAGAGGCGCCCGGTGGCTAGACCCGCTTCGACTTCCAGTGCGCTCAGGACGCCGACGCCGACCTCGCGATCGGCGAGATGGTAAGGGGCGGCGGACATGACGGCGAAAAGTGGTGAGGAGGGCGGGACTCGAACCCGCGACCCGCAGCTTAGAAGGCTGCTGCTCTGATCCAACTGAGCTACCCCCTCGTGAAAGTGACCGTAAGACGGCCACCCTGAGCAGGCAAGCCGTCAGCCGACTAGCAGACCAGGTCTCTGAAGTTGCTGAAATCCGCCGAAAGCCCGCCGGGCATGCCCTTGTTGATCACCGAGACGGCGTCATGGGAATGCAGGGACTCCAGATGCGAGCAGGCGATGACGAAGTCGCGGACGCGGGCGTCGGCGTCGAACTGCTCGTAGACGACGCGGGCGGCGTCTTCGACGAACTTGGAGTAAGCGCCGTTGAGCTCGGCGAAGGCCTGCTCGTCCTCGCGCTTGACCATCACCTGGGTCTCCGTCTGGAGACCCTTGAGGCAGAGGTCCTTCATGTCCTCGATGAAGAGGGCGCGACCCGGAGAGACCTCGGCGACGACGCGGGCCTTGGAACGCTGCGAGTGCGGGATACCGTAGGCGCTACGCTCTTCGCGGGCGTGCTCGGTCAGCTCGGCCGAGCACGGGCAGGCGGAAGAGTAGACGAAGTCGAAGTGGACGTAGCGACGGAGGCGGTCGAGGTCGTCGATCGTGCCTTCAAGCAACGCGCGGTAATACTGCCAGCCTTCGAGTCCGGAACGGAGGGACTTCTGGAGGATCGGGTAGCGGAACTCGACGAGGATGCGGGCGCGGCTGCAGTCGAGATCCTTCTTGTAGCGGATGAGGACTTCTTCGAGGAGCTCGTGCGAAAGCACGCGGTCCTTGAACTCGTAGAAGGTCCGCATGATGCGGGACATGTTGATGCCCTTGCGGTCGGCCGCGAGGGACACCGAGCCGGTGATCGTGCACTCGAGCGGGAGCGGCTTGCCGTCGCGGGTGGCGACGAGCATCGGCAGGTGGAAGCCCGAGATACCGACGTGCTGGATCGGGACATTGGCTCCCTGGATCAGGGAGGCGTCCTTGTTCTGCATGTCCGGCAGCGTCGCCCGATAGGCGTCGTCGGCGCGGAAATTCCGGTCGTAGCGGCGAGAGAGGTCCCGGCTGCGGGGCGGATGTTCGGCTCGGCTCATGACGTGGAGGGTGGAGGAAAAGTCCGGACGGGCAAACGGTCGGACGAAAAAGCCCCCTGCGCTGGAGCCACCTGCCGGATTTGAACCGGCGACATTCTCATTACGAATGAGATGCTCTACCAGCTGAGCTAAGGTGGCGGCGCAGAGGAAGGAAGAACATGGGCGGCCCGAGGCGGAAATCAAGCCTTGGCGTCAGGGGAAATGCCCTCGCCAGCGGGGAAAATTAAGGCAAAGGTGGGTCTAGCCCCATGCGAGCCGCCCTGATCGCCCGCCAGTTCGACGTCCAAGGACGGCTCGTGACCGTCGAACCCTATGGTTCGGGCAACGTGAACGACACGTACCTCGCGATCTTCCGGACGACCTTCTCGGAACAGCGCTTCATCGTGCAGCGCATCCGCAAGGCGGTCTTCCCGCAGCCGGAAGTGATCATGCAGAACATGCGCGTGCTCACCGACCATTGTCACGCCAAGCTCGAGCACGAAGCGGAAGGCGCGGACCGCATCTGGCAGCTTCCCAAGATCATCCAGACGAAGTCGGGCGAAGACTGGGTGACGGACGTCGACGGCGACCTGTGGCGAGCGATCTCGCAGATCGCCAGCGCGCAGGCCTACGAGAAAGTCCGCAACCCGGAGCACGCCCACGAAGCGGGCATCGTGCTCGGCCACTTCCATCGCATGGTCAGCGACCTGCCCGCGGAGAAGCTCGGCTACGCCCTGCCCGGCTTCCACGTCACGCCGGGCTACCTCGCGAAGATGGACGCCGCCCTCGCCACGCCCGGCGGCCAGGAGCGCCTGAACGCCTCCGTCGAAGCCAAACGCGCCGTGCGCTTCGTCGAGGCCCGGCGCGCCCGCTGCGCGGTGCTCGAAGAAGCCCGCGCCCGCGGCGACCTCGCCCTGCGCACGACGCACGGCGACCCCAAGGTCGGCAACATCATGATCGACGAGGCCACCGGCCGCGGCACGTGCATCGTCGACCTCGATACCGTGCAGCCCGGGCTGGTGCATTATGACATCGGCGACGCCACGCGCTCGGTGTGCAACCCGGCCGGAGAAGACGCGCCCGAGCTGGGTTCGGTGGTCTTCGACCTCGATCTTTTCACCATGTTTTACAGGGGTTATCAGGCCCATGCGCAGGATTTCCTGAGCCCGGCCGACCACCGCCACCTGTTCGACTGCATCCACCTGATCCCGCTTGAGCTGGGGCTTCGCTTCCTGGCCGACCACCTCGCCGGCGACGTCTATTTCAAGGTCCGCTACCCCGGCCACAACCTGCGCCGCGCGCTGGTGCAGTTCAAACTCGCCGAGAGCATCGAAGCCCGCGAACCCGCCATCCGCAAGGTGCTCGGCGAACGCTGATGCCGACCGAACTCGCCGCCTTCTCGTCGACGCTCTGGATCGCGACCGGGATCCTCGCCGCGCTCATGATCCGGGGAGCCTGGCGCGGCTATCGTCGCGGACCGCTCCGCCAGCTCGCCGGCCCCGCGGCCCTCACCATCGGACAGCTCAGCGGCTGGCTCTTCGGCGGCGAACTCGGCCACGCCCTGCTGCAAGGCACCTCCTACCCTTGGATGCTCCGCGGCATCACCGGCGTGGTGGGCCTCGCCTGCGTGACCGGCCTGCTCGGCTACGCCCTGCTCTGGCGCCTGGGCCGGACCCCCGAGGGCCAGGACGAAGCAGAGAGCCCCGTGCTCGGAGCCCTCGTCGGCTGTTGGACGGGCACCCTCTACTTCCTGCTGCTGGTCGGCATCATCGCCGCAGTCGCCTCGGTCTACGATCTGCTCGCCCGCCCCGGGGCCCCGGCCAGCCACTGGACGGTCGCCGTGCGCGACGAGCTCGCCGCGACGCCCCTGACCCGAGACCTCAAGGACTGGTCGCCGATTCCAGACGCGCAACGGACCCTGATTCGGCAGACCCGCCAACTCATGGCCGAGCCCGAAGCTCGCCGTCGCCTGATGGCTCAACCCGAAATCCGGGCCCTAGCCGCCCACCCCACTCTTTACCAGGCCTGGGAAGATAAAAAAGTTCGTGAGTTGTTGAATAATAATGACTTAGGTGGTTTTATTGACCACCCAAAGGTCCGGGCGGTGCTGGCGGACGAGGTCCTCCAAAAGGAAGCCGAAAAGGTGGACCTGACCAAAGTGATCGATCGGGCCCTCCTACCTCCGAAAAAGTGAGGTCCAGACGATTTTTTGGTAGTCCATGCCTAGGCTTTGCCTATGTTCGAACCTCCCTCCCCACTCCCATGAACAAGTTCTCGCTCCTCCTGGCTGCTCTCTGCGTCTCCCTGAATGCTCAGGAAGCGAAGCCGGCCGAAACCAAGGCCTCCGCGCCGGCCCCTGAGGTCAAGCTCTCCGGTGGCGCCAAGTCCGAGCCGAAGGCTTACTTCGCCGAAGTCTGGGTCGGCAAGAACATCGCCGAGTGCCTCAACTTCCAGAAGAACATCCAGGTCCTGGGCCAGCAGGTCGAAGAGCTCAAGCGCCTGCAAATCTTCCTCGATAACGCCCTCACCACCCCCGAGAAGGAAGCCCGTGGCCACGACATCGCGGCCAAGACCGCCAAGCTCAAGGGCGACAACGAGTCGATGACCAAGCTCTATAACGGCTTCAGCATCGAGCGCCCCTACCAGTTCGTCGCGACCAAGGCCGTGATCGCCACTCCGATCTCCAACGAAGAATTCGCCAAGATCTCGGCCGCCAAGGACTTCAAGCCGGACAGCATCATCTCCACCGGCGAGAAGAAGTTCCAGATCCGCGACACCGTCTCCGGTCAGGTCGAAGTCGAGACCTTCGGCCTCGCCCTCAAGCGCATCACCGACGCCAAGGCCCAGCTCCAGCAGCTCATCGACCTCCAGCCCAAGCTGACCAAGGACGACGACAAGAAGAAGGTCGAGAAGGCCATCAAGGAAATCCAGGACGACCTCTCCCAGAGCCTCGAAGAGTTCAAGAAGGCCCGTGGTTTCGACTTCAACGCCGAAGCCATCACCCTGCCCTCCGAAGCCCGCCTCTCCATCCAGATCACCGAGGAAGAGAAGAAGGCCATCGAAGCCAAGGCCCCGACGGCCGCCGACAAGAAGTAATTCCCCTTACCCCTAACCCCCACCCCACCCTAACATGTCCGCCACCGAAACCCCCGCCGCTCCCGCCGAAGCCCCGAAGGGCCCGGTCATCGAGCTCATCCCGCTCGGCCAGAACCTGGCCCGCGTCGTCCTGACGATCTCCAACCAGGGATCCCTTGCCCGCTTCCAGCAGGAACTCCAGACCCTCGGACAGCACCTCGGCCGCATCCAGCAGCTCCAGCAGCGCATCCAGGTCGCGCTGACCACCGTCGAGCGCGACGCGCTGATCAAGGTCGCCGAAGCCGAAGCGAAGGACTTCAACGAGAAGGACGGCGTCTTCGTCAAGGTCTGGGGCTTCAGCGTCTCGGCCGTGGCCAATCGCCAGGCGACCTTCATCAACACCGCCCTCCGCCTCTTCGCCGTCGTCTCGGAAGAAGAAGCCGCCAAGGCCAAGGCCGATAAGAACTTCAAGGAAGAGCAGCTCGTCGTCCGCGGCGACCGTCGCCTCCTGCAGACCGCCGAGATCCGCGGCCTCGACCTCGTCATCCAGTTCGACCAGTTCGCCAAGGTCCTCCAGGCCCGACGCGACGCCGCCATCCAGCTCACCGAGCTCCTGAAGCGCGCCGAGAAGGAAGAGGACAAGACCCGCATCCAGACCCAGCTCGACCAGACCTTGGAGCTCCTCAACAAGGGCAACAAGGAGATGGCTGACAGCGTCGGCTATTCGATCACCCATAATTACGAAGTCGAAGTCCTCGAGTCGAAGTTCGTCATCCTGCTCAATCAGGAAGAAGTGAACCAGGTCCAGGGCCTCATCGCCAACGCCCAGCAGCAGGCCGCCGCGGCCCCCGCCGCCGTCGAAGCGCCGAAGCTCGAGAAGAAGGCCGAGAAGAAGAACTAAGCCTCGCGCTTATCCTTCGCCCTCAGGCCCGCCCTCACCGGCGGGCCTTTTTGTTGGCTAGAAAAGCTCACCCTGCTGGGCATCCGGCGCGGGCTTGGCTTTCGCCTTCAGGGCCGGAGGCTCGGCCTTCGGCGCCTCGGGCGACGGCGAGGCCGCTCGTCCGTGCTTCGCCTGATAGCGGCGCAGCGTCGAATGCATCTCCATCTCGGAGAGGAAAGCCTCCACGCCGGCGATGTCTTCCAGGACCGGCGATCCGGGCTCGAACTCGAAGTCAGTGCGGAAAGTGACAAGGCGGAGGTTGCCGCGGATGCGTTCAGCCTCGGCCTTGACCTGTTCGCGGAAGCGTTCGGGTTGCAGGGTGTCGGCGGCGGCGAGCACGCCTTCGAGGTCGCCGTACTCCGTCAGCCATTTCACGGCGGTCTTCGGGCCCACGCCCTTGAGTCCGGGAATATTATCCGAGGCGTCGCCCACGAGCGCGAGGTAGTCGGCGATCCGCGCCGGCGGCACGCCGAACTTCTCGGTCACGGCGGCGGGGTCGAGCCGCCGCCAGCCGAGCGCCGGGTTCGCGGTGGGCGGCGGGGCGAGCTGGATCACCGGCCCGCCGACGCACTGTCCGAAGTCCTTGTCGGCGCTGACGATCACGCAGCTGTCGCCGGCGGCGGAGAGGATCCGGACGGCGGTCGCGATCAGGTCATCGGCCTCGACGCCGCGGCGCTCGAAGACCTGGAAGCCGAGTAGCCCGGTCAGCCGTTTGATCTCCGGCAGCTGGAGCACGATGTCTTCCGGCGTCTCGTCGCGCTGGGCCTTGTATTCCGGCAGGACCTCCAGGTGCCGGTCCGAGCCGCCAAGGTCGAAGAAGACGGCGCACCGGTCCGGCTGCTCCCCTTCGCGCAGGTCCAGCAGCGACTTCATCCAGCCGTGCAGGGCGCCCGTGGGGAACTGATCGGACTGGCGGCGGAGGTTGGAACGCTCCATCGCGAAGTGGCTGCGGAAGACCAGATTGAATCCGTCGATGAGCAGCCAGCGCATGCGACCAGTGTCGCTCCGCCGGCGGAACGCATCGAGAAAAAAGCAGGCCCGCCGTTCGGCGGGCCTGTCGGACCGGGCATCGCTGCCTGGCTTACTTGGCCGGCTCGGTGGCGACCGGCGCGGGCTCGGTCGGCGTGGCGGCTTCGATCGGCTCGCGGTAGACGGCACCGCCCGGGGAGATGAGCGTGGGGTTCGAGAAGGTCGCCCCGGCGCGCATGCCCGGATGGGAGCTGCGCAGGGTCGCGCCACCCGGCGAGACGAGGTTCGCGGTGACGAACACCATGAGGCTCCGCTTGGAGACGCTCTTTCCGCTCGAACGGAAGGCTGCGCCGATGAGGGGCAGCGAACCGAGGACCGGGACCTTGTCGTCGATGGTCTTCACTTCTTCGCGGGTCAAACCGCCGATGACGACGGTGGCGCCGTCGAAGACGGTGACGTCGGTCGTGACTTCGCGGGTGCTGAAGATCGGCTGGAAGAAGCCGGAAGGCACGGTGACGGTCACGCCACCAGTCAAGGCGACGGAGGTGCCGCCGTATTCCACGAAACCTTCGAACTCGGTCACCTTCGGCTTGAGGTTGAGGGCGATGGAGTCATCGGCCGCGACGGTCGGGGTGACTTCGAGGGTCACGCCGACTTCCTGGACGGTGAAGTCCTGCGGGGTACCGGCCGTGATCGCGACGGAAGTGTTGGCTGCGCCGAACTGGGCGCCGCCGCCGCCGCCGCCGTTACCGACGTTGGACTGGATGTCGCCGTAGGCTTGCGGATAGCGGAGCAGCTGGGCCACCTTGATGACGGCCGTCTTGCCGTCGAGGACGGTCAGGCTCGGGGACGACATCAGGTCGCTGCCGGCGCTTTCTTCGATCGCGCGGATGGTCAGGGCGAGGGTCTCGCGGCTTAGGATATTGACTGTGCCGCTGTAGGTATTGGCCAAGCTGCCCAGATTCATGCCTCCCGGGAAGGTCGGGGCGACATTGGGGAAGGTCTGGGTGGTGTTGGTGGTGACGCCCGCTTGGGTCGTGATCTGGCTGTTGATGGTGAGGTTCTTCGGAGCCGTGTTATTCTGCGCGAACACACGGTTGATCGAGCGGAGGTTGGTGCCGGCGGTGACGCCGCCGTTACCATCGACCGTGGGCGTCAGCGACCAGTTGACGCCGAGTTCGTTGAGCGCCTTCTGCTCGACTTCGATGAACTTGGCTTCGATGTGGACCTGCTTGATGTCGGAGTAGCGACGGATGATGTTCTTCACGCGGTCCAGGTTCTTCGGGCTGCCCGTGACGATGAGACGGGTGCCGTCGAACGAGAGGGTCGCTGGCGGCTCGAACGGGACGCCCGAGCGGATGAGGAAGCTCTTGATCGCCATTTCCTGCGGGTTGCCGTCGGTCGGACCAGCCGCGCCGGTGGCGCCGCCGAAGGGATTGGTGGCGCCGCCGCCGGGAGCGGTGGTGTTGAGGCCCTGACCGGTCATCTTGACGACGGCGGCCTGGGTCAGTTCGAAGAACTGGGTGTCGAGCAGGCTGTCGCCGGCGTCCTTGCGGACTTCGACGATGCCCGAGGGGCTGACGGAGAAACTGTAACCGACGCGCTTGCAAAGGTAGTCGAGGGCCTGGAAGACCGTGACGTCGCGGAGCTGCAGGTTGACGGTGGGGCTTTCGCCGCCGTCGGTGACGGGCACGATGTTCACGCCCTTCTGGTCCTTGTCGTAGGTCTGCGAGAGGCTCGAGAGCTTGGTGAGCGCGCGGTCCAGCGGTTCGTCGCGGGAGATGAAGCCTTCGGGCAGACGGATCGTCTTCATCTTCTCGGTCACCGGGTCATTGCCGTTGCCGAGGTCGGTCTTGGTGTTCTCGCGGTTGAAGACTTCGGGGAGCTTCCAGGTCTCATCGAGGAGCTCGAGCAGCTTGCCCTTGGTCACCCCGCGGTTCCACTGGCCGGAGTTCTCGGACAACATCTGGCGGATGCGGACCTGATAGGCCTTGGATTCGGAGTTATTGGGCTGGTACTGGAGGACTTCGCGGTAGGCGTCGAGGGCGCCCTGGTAGTCGCCGTAGAGGTAGCGGGCGCGGCCCTTGACGAGCAGCTCGTTGACCTTCTCGTCCTTGTTACGGACGCCCGGGGAGAGTTCGTCGATGTTGCGGTAGGTCGGATTGTCGCGCTTGGCGGCGAGCTCCTTCTGGAGGCGTAGGACGGCCGGATCTTCCTCGCCCTTGAGCTTGGCGTAGTCGGCGACAAGGGTGGTGGCGCGATTCATGTCGCGGGCTTCGATCGCGATGAGGGCGCGACGGGCGAGGGCCGAGCCCTTGGTCGCCTTGATGCGCTCCTTGAGATCCTTGTTGGAAAGGCTTTCGGAGCCGAGGGCGCGGTCGGCCGCATCGAGGTCGGAGATGGCCTTGTCGACGGAATCTGCGGTGCCCTTGCGGAGCAGCTTTTCAGCCGCGTCGATGGCATCGTCCTGCTTGGCGAGGGAGGCGGAGTTTTCCTTGGCGAGGCGCTTGACCTCGTCCTGGGCGGCGGAAGCGCCGCCGGCATCGCGACGCACGGCGAGGTCCTGCTTGGCGAGGGAGATGGCGTCGCGGAGCTTCTGGGCGGCGGCGGTCGGAATCGTGGCGAGGGCGCCGCTGGCACCGTCGAGGATTTCCTGGGCGCGCTTGAGGTCGCCCGCGGCGATCTTGGCCTTGGCGGCATCGATGGCACGGGTGACTTCGTCGAATCGGTTCTGGTGGGCGGTCGCGACTTCGTCGAGCGCGCTAGGCGCGGCCGGAGCAACGGCGGGGTCCGGAGCGACGTCCTTCGGAGCGGCGGCCTTGGCGTCGGCGGCCTGCTTGGCGGCGGCGGCCTCGGCGAGGGCCGCGTTGACGGAGGTCAGGCCTTCGTTGGCCCCCATGTCCTTGGGGTCGATCGCGAGGATCGCCTCGAACTTCTCCTTGGCGGTCTGGAGGTTGCCTTCATCGCGAGCCTTGAGAGCCTCGGCGAGCAGCATCGGCTTGCGCGCGGAAGCATCGCCATCTTGGGCGACGAGCGAGCCAGCGGCGAGCGCGAGTGCGAAAGCGGCCCAAGCGAGCTGCGAACGGTGGATTTTTTTCATGAGTGGGGGGCTTTGAAAATTATTTGGTGGTGGGAGCGCTCGACGCAGGGGCGGCGGGCTTGGTCTTGGGGACGGGGGGCGGGGGCGCCGGGACGACCAGCGTCTGCTGGTCGAAAGTCTTCTTACTGGGCCTCTTGGGGTTGAGGACGATGGTCTTCTCAAAAGTCACGCTCTTGGTCGGCAAGTCAATGCCTTTGACCACGAAGGTGGCTCCGTTGAGCTCAAACTTATCCCCAACCTGATGGAGGTTCTGGGCCCAGGAGGGGTCGTCCGTGGAGCGAAGGATGATGTCGACGCGTTTCTTGAACTCGAGGGGCTTCTCGTCGTCGATTTCGACGATCTGTCCAAATTGGCGGTCATCGACCGTCAGGATGTTGCGGACGTAAGGGAACCCGTCGGCGTCCTTGCCCTTCTCGACCCGGTAGGACTTCAGGGTAAGATAAGGGGCGTCGGGGATCGGGGTGTTCAACTTACAGTCGTCGAGGTAACGGTTGGTCTTTACGTTCTTCAGGGAGAAGAGACGGTCTTCTTCCTTGCGGCTCGGCGGCAGCGAGGAGGAACTGAGCATGAAGGTGTAAGTGGGGTAGCCGACGGAGACGAGTTCCACGCCGAACGGCGGCAGGACGTCCGCCTTGCGGCTGCGCGGGACGTATTCCTTGGTCGCAGGATCCCAGGCCACGTCGATGGCGGTGAAAAGATCGTAGTCCCAGTTGTCTTCGTCTTCTTCGGGACTCAGCCAGTCCTTGACGTTATCTTCGAGCGAAGCGCGAGGGGTGCCGGCGTAGGCGCCTCCGGCGGGCGGAGCTTGGCGGAGATTGTTGAGGATGGCGGTCTTGCCGTCCTCGTCGGGCACGGGCGGAGCGATCAATCCCGGGTTGAGGTAGACGGCGAGACCGGCGGCGAACAAGAGCGCGCCGAGGGAGACGAGAAGGATGTCCTTGCGGGAATTCATGACCGGAGTGCTTTATTTCTTGGGTTCGCCTTCGGTGCCGGCGGGAGCCTTCTCCTCGGGGAGCGAGAGGTAGTCGATCTGGACCACGAAAGCCGAGAGCTTACGCTGGACGACCGTGACACGGCGCTCATCCGGAGAGGCGGTGGTGGCGGCGGCCGGAGTGGCCGCAGCGGCGGGGGCCTGTTCGAAGAACGAGAGCGTCGCGGCGCCGGCGGCGGCCGGGGCGGCAGCGGCGGCCGGGGCGGCCACGGCGGGAGCACCCATGAGTTTCTCGAACTCCGGGGTCGTGGTACCGACGTCGATGGAAGTCACCGCGACCGGACGGCCGGAGTTGCGGATCTTGTTGACGAAGGTGCGCAGGGTCGCGGTGTGTCCGACGAAGCGGACGCGGAACGACAGGGCATCGACGAGGCCCGGGCGGGCAAGGGTGCGGACCGGCTTGAACTCATCGACTTCGTTGCGGGTGACTTCGCTGTCCGGACCATAGGTGCCGGCGCCGGGGCGGCCTTCCGGGATGAGGACGAACGTCTCGATGGGTTCGCGGTCGACGGACTCGATCAGCAACGGCGAGCTGGCCGGACGGGATTCGATGAGCTGACGGACGAGGAAATCGATGATCTGGCGCTGCTGGTCGACCTTCTGGAAATCGCGCTTAGGTCCGGTGCCGGGATTCTGGTAATAGCGGTGGAAGCCGAAGGTGGTCGGCTCGTTGGGCGCCAACTTCACGCCTTGGTCGGCCGCCTGCTTGCGCCAGCCGTCGACCGACTCGCGCAGCAAGGCGCTGAGCTCGGTGCCATTGGCGGTCGGCCGGCCGGAAATGGCGAGGTCGGGATTACCCGCGATCGCGGCCCGCAGGTTGTCACGGTGCTTGGTGAGCTCCGCGACGTCGGCCTGGGCGGCCTTGACGTTGTCGTCATTGAGGGAAACCGCCGGTTCGCCAGGACCGAAGGAGTGGCCACCCAGGAGGGCCGCCTCGGTGTTGGCGCTGCGACGCAGGGACTCGGAGGTCTCGACGCCGCCGCTGTAAGCGAGGTAAGCCATGACGAGCCCGGCGAGGAAAGCCCCGCCGAGGACGATGAGTCCGAGATTGAAACCAAGATTCTTCTTGAAAGCGTTCATGGTCTTAGAGGGCCTTTTCCTTTTGGATGACGAGGGAGAGGGTGGCCTTCGGGGTCCGGATGGTGTTCTGGTCCGTCACGCTGATCTCGTTCTCAGGGATGTTGGTCACGTAAGGCGACTTACGCAGCGCCTCGACCAGTCGGGAGATGTGCACCTTCTCGGGGGCGGAGCGATAACGCTTCTCATCGAGCGGCACCTCGGTGAACAGGAAGCGGACGGAAAGGACGACCTTGGTGACGACGACCGGCGGAGCCGGCGGCTGTCCGTCCGTGGCCGGAGCCGACGGGAGCGTCTCATACTTGACGTGGAGGTCCTCGATCCAGGTGTTCTTGCAGGTCCCGACGCGGGCCTGCAGGTCGCCCAGGAAGGCCGGCCAGTTGGAACGATTGAGGATGACGTGCTCGAGTTCCTTGCACTTGGCGGCGAGGTCAGCGGCCTGCTTCCGGGATTCTTCGATGGAGGAGCGGCGACCGGCGAGCTCGGCCTGGCGCTTCTGGACTTCGTCGATCTGCTGCTTGTTCCAACCTTCGGAGGAAGCAAGGGCCAGCCAGACGCAGAAAGGAGCGGCGGCGGCGAGGGCGGCGGCGGCGAGCAGGCGCGGCTTGCGGGCGTCGAAGGCCTGCTGGGCGGCGATGTCGCGCGGGATGAGGTTGACGCCGCTGGGCTGAGGCAGCACGAGGCGGGCGGCCTCGCCGATGACCTCGGTGATCTGATGCTTCGCGCGCTGGAGCTGGTCGGCGGTGATGCCTTCGCCCGGGGTGATGACGGAAGAAGGATCGAAAGGCTCGACGCCGAGACGGAGGGTCTCGCAGAGCTGTTCGGCGAGGCCGGGGACCTGCGAACCGCGGCCGGTGATGAGGATGCGGGCCGGCTGACGGCCGTTGGCGCCGCGGCGGACATTGATGAGGCGGCGGTTGATGTCCTGCGCCAGGCGACGGATGAAGGTCTGCGCGTTGGCCTGCAGGACGGCGACCTGCGGGTCGGACTCGGCGAGCTGGAGGACGCCGGAGAAGTAACCTACCTTGATGGCCTCGGAGGTGGCGAAAGGCTGGCCGGTGTTATCCGAGATGCCCTGCGTGAGCAGGTTGCCGCCCATGTTCGTGGCGGTCTGGATGTTGACGCCGCTCGGACCGACGAAGCTGAGCGTGGTGGAGCGGGCGCCGACGTTGACGATGAGGACTTCTTCGGCGGCCGAACCGCCGCCGAGGCGGAAGGCCTGGCTGTCGAGGAGAGGCGCCGCCTGGATCGACATGGGCCGGAGACCGGTCGACGTCACCAAGTTCGCGATACGCGTGGCGACTTCGGTGCGCAGGGCGAAGAGCAGGACTTCGGCTTCGACGCCGTCGGAAGCCATGAGCTGGCTGTCCCAGATGACCTCGTTGAGCGGATAGGGGATGGCGTTCTGGGCCTCGAAGGCGACGATCTGGGCCTGCTTGGCCTTCTCGACCTGCGCGACCTTGAGCGGCTTCTGGAGGAGCAGGAAAGCCGGGGCGATGACGGTGACGCGGCCCTTGAGTCCGTGCTGGTTGACCAGGTTGGCGAGCGCGGCGATAGCCGCGTTCAACCACTCTTCGTCGCCGGTCAGGCCGGGGGCGATCTCTTCGACGTAGAACTGCTCGAGGACGAGCGTGCCGGCGGCGGCGGAGAACTGCGAGACCGAGACGTTAGACGCGGCGAGATTGACGATGGTGGCCTTCTTCTGGCTCATACGGGAAAGAGTGGGGAGGGATTAGCGCGACCCGGAGTCTTCCCGGATGAATTCCGGCTGCGGCGAACCTTGGGGCAGGCTGTCGTAGAAAGCGGCGGGGACGAGGTAATGGGGGCGAAGCATGCCGGAAGTGGCGGAGACGGCACGGTCAGCCTGGGGGCGGGCGAGGTCGAAGTTCTTCTTATCGAGGAAAAACTTGTGCAAAGCATTGCCCATGTCCGCGACCGGGCGACCGTTCTCGGAGAAGAGAGGCTGTTCGCTGCCGCCGACCTCCACTTGGACGTAGTAGTAGTCGGGCTGCATCTTCAGGCGGTCGCGCTTGATGATATCCCCCGGCAGGTAGAAATAAACGGAGCGATCGGTGTTCACCTCCATGGTGAGCACCGTCGCGGAGGAACGATAATAAGCGAACTCCTCGGCGGTCGTGGTGCCGATCGGCTTGAAGATGAGGGTCAGGGTCACCTTCACCTTGTCCACCCAGCCCTTATTGACGGGCTTCTTCGGGCCGGCTTCAGCTTCCGGAGCGGCCTTGGCATCCGGATTGAAATTCGCGTGGAGTTCGACCTGCGTCCGGATCCAAGGATTCTGCTGACCGCCGAGTTTGACCGGATCGAAGTGGACCGAACGCACGTTGACGGCACTTTTGCCGGCGTTGGCATCGGCCTTTCCCGCCTGGGCGAGGAGACCGGCTACGGGCAAGCAGAACGCCATTAGGCTGGCAAAAACAGCACGTACTTGGGGCATGGGAAGGGGCAATGTGTCTTTCGCCGATGCGGGAGGCAAATGCAAAAACAGGCACATCGGGAACAATTGTTTAATGCAAAAATCTTGCGTCTAAACCCTAAGCCTGAAGCATCGTTTTTGCGTGCGCCTCCTCCGCTTGATCCTTTGCTTCGTGCTGCTATCGGCGGCGGCGTTAGCCGACGCCGCCGAACCGGCCAAGCCTCTGGTGGTTTCCAGCTTCACGATCGTCGCTGACTGGGTGCAAGTCATTGGAGGTAAACAATTTGAGCAGGTTAATCTTGTCCCTTCCCATAGCGAAACCCACGGCTACCAACTGAGCGCCCGGAATGCCCGCGACCTCCGCCGGGCCAGCCTGATCGTCGGGATGAGCCCCACGCTTGAGCCTTGGCTGGAAGCCTGGGCCAAAGCCAACGACCGTACCCATCGCTTGCTCTGGCTATTCGATGACCGCAAGGGCGACCACCTAGGCCATGCCCACAGCTCGGATCCTCACGTCTGGACGGACCCGGCCGAGGTAACGAAAATGACCCGCGCCCTCGCGACCCGTCTCGGAACCGTCGGCTCAGCTGAATTAATAGAAATATCTTATAATCAGTATGTTAAAGAGGTCGAGCGCGTGGATCAGGAGCTCCGCCGGCTGTTCGCGACCTTACCGACGAATCGGCGCAGTCTGGTGACCCAGCATGCCAACCTCGGACACTTCGCCGAAACCTATGGCCTGCGGATCGCCCGTACGATCCTCGCGAGCAGTTCCGCCGAATCGGCCGACCCCTCGGCCCGCCACTTCTCCGAACTCCTGGCCCTTATCCGGCGCGAGGGTATCCGGGTCATCGTCACCGACGCCGGACAAAGCGACGTCTTCGCCCGACGCCTGGCCGAAGACGCCGGAATCCCTCCCCCGCTGAGCCTTTCCTTCGAATACCTTGAAGCAGCGGGCCGCCCGGGCGACAGTTGGACCGGCATGATGCTCCTTAATGGCCGCCGCCTCCATGAGGCCCTATCCACCCGATGACCCCGTTCTGGCAACGGCTCACCCAGCAGGTCGGCGACGCGGCCTTCGCGTTCCTGCCCACGCTCCCCTATTCCCGCCCGGACAAGCAGGACTGCTCCGGTGAAGCGGTCGTCGCCCGCGGCCTGTCAGCCGGTGCCCGCGCCGATGGCCCGCCAGCATTCCGTGAGGCCTATTTCTCCATCCCCTGCGGTTGCCGCACGGCGCTGATCGGCCCCAACGGCTCCGGCAAATCCACCCTCCTCCGCGTCCTGGCCGGACTCGTCCCGCCGCAAGCCGGCGAAGTCCTCGTCGCCGGCGCGCCGCCCGCGCTGGGTCGCAGCCGGATCGCCTATCTCTCGCAACGCCCTCAGCTGACGGAAGGCTTTCCCCTGAGGCTCCGCCGCCTGGTGCAGATGGGCACGTACGCCCACCACGGCTGGTTCGAGGAATGCCGCCACGGCGAGGCAGCCGTCGACCGGGCCCTCGCGCAGCTGGGCCTGACGGAACTGGCCGACCGCCCGGTGCACGCGCTTTCCGGCGGCCAGCTGCAACGCGCGCTCATCGCCCGCGCCTTCGTGCAAGGCGCCGAAGTGCTGCTGCTCGACGAACCGTACGCCGCGCTCGATGCCGCGAGCCGCGAGATCATCGAACGCTTCCTCTTCGACCAAGGCCACGCCTTCACGGTCCTGATGGCCACGCATGACCCGGCCGACCTCGCCCGCTTCGACCGCATCCTCGAACTGCGCGACGGCGCAATGCACACGAAGCACGCCTGCTCGGGCCACGACCACCGCCATGCTTGATCTCCTGCTCGAGCCGCTGTCGGAACCCTTCTTCGTGCGGGCGCTCCTCGCCGTCGCCCTCGGCGGCGTGACCTGCGCCTGCCTCGGCGCTTACGTGGTGCTGCGCCGCATGGCGTTCGTCAGCACCGCCCTCACCCACTCCATCCTGCCCGGCGTGGTCGGCGCCCTGCTGCTCGGCTTCTCGCCCTACCTCGGCGCGCTTGCGGCCGCCCTGCTCACGGCGGGCGGCGCGGCCTGGCTCGCGGCGCGCAAGGGCGCCAGCGAGGACAGCGCCATCGGCGTGATGCTTTCGGTGATGTTCGCGGCGGGCGTCGCGCTCATGCAGCAGGCGAACTCGTGGCGCGACTTCGCCGGGCTGCTGTTCGGCAGCGTGGTAGCGGTCGGCGCGGACGACCTCAAGGTGATCGCGGCGACCACGGTCGCGGTGCTCTTCGGCCTGCGCGTCCTGCACAAGGAACTGGAGCTGGCCTCCTTCGACGAAGAATACGCGTCGCTGCTCGGCGCGCGTCCCGGCCTCATGCGCGTCGGGCTGCTCGCGCTCGTCGCGCTCGGCGCGGTGTCTTGCGTGAGCCTCGTCGGCGCGCTCCTGACCACGGCGCTCTTCGTGATCCCGGCGGCGACGGGCGTCCTGCTCGGCCGCACGGTCCCGCAAGTCATGGCCTGGGGCGTCGGCTGCGCGCTCGCGGGCGGCGTCGCCGGCCTGTATCTTTCGTATCACCTGCCGGCGGTGCCGTCGGGCGCCGGCATCGTGCTGTGCTGCGCGGTGCCTTATCTGGCCGCCCGGCTTTTCGCGCCGCGGCGCTGATCAGAAGCGCGGCGGCCGGAGGCAGAGGGGCGGACCGAGCACCTCGCGGGCGACGACCGCCTGGCGCAGCGCGGCCGCGCCGCGGAACTGCGAACGGGAAAGGGCGCGGGCCGGACGGGTGACCACGAGGTCCGACGCGTCGAGATGCGGCGTGGCCGCCGGACGCGCCGGACCTTCGGCGGATTCTTCGGATGCTTTCGCGGCGGGCTTGGTCGCGACGCGCGGCTTGCGCACGCGGCGCGGGATGGGCGGCGGCGCGGCCATGGCCGTCGGCGCCGGCTGCCCGGCCTTCGCCTTCAGCTGCTGATAGGCCCACACGGCGAAACCGCCGGCGGCCAGGAGCACCTTCAAGATGAGCGCGCCTTCCATGCTCAGGCCTTGGCGCCGGGCGCGGGACCGTCACCGGCGATGCCCTTGCGCATCTCGGTGTCGGAGCGGAGGTTCTCGAGGCGCTGGAAATCAAGGTAGCCCATGCGGCCCGAACGCAGGGCCTCGGCGAGGGCCTGCGGGATCTGGGCTTCGGCCTCGACGACGCGGGCGCGCATCTCTTCGACGCGGGCGCGCATCTCCTGCTCGAGGGCCACGGCGGCGGCGCGACGGATCTCGGCCTGGGCCTGCGCCATGTTCTTGTTCGCGTTGGCCTGCGCTTCCTGGAGGGTGGCGCCGATGTTCTCGCCGACGTCCACGTCGGCGATGTCGATCGACATGATCTCGTAGGCCGTGTTGGCGTCGAGTCCGCGCTCGAGTACGGTCTTGGAGATGCGGTCGGGGTTCTCGAGGACGAACTTGTAGCTCTCGGAGGAGCCGATGGTCGTCACGATGCCTTCGCCGACGCGGGCGATGATGGTCTCTTCCTGCGCGCCGCCGACGAAGCGGTCGAGGTTGGTGCGCACGGTCACGCGGGCCTTCACCTTCACCTGGATCCCGTCCTTGGCCACGGCGTCGATGGTGGTGCGGCCGCTGGAAGGATTCGGGCAGTCGATGACCTTGGGGCTCACGGAAGTAAGGACGGCTTCGAGCACGGACTTGTTCGTGCCGCGGGTGGCGATGTCGATCGCGCAGGCGCGGTTCCAGTCGAGGTGCAGGCCGGCCTTCTGCGCGGCGATGAGCGCCTGCACGGTCTGCACGATGTTGCCGCCGGCGAGGTAGTGGGCGTCGATCTTCTCGACGTCGACCGAGAGGCCGGCCTTGGTGGCGGCGATCTTGGCGTCGACGATCACGCTGTAAGGCACGCCGCGCAGGCGCATGCCCACGAGGTCGAAGATGCCGACCTCGGCGCCGGCGAGACGGGCGCGGACCCAGACGGCCAGGAAGGTGAGCAGGAAGAGGACGAGCAGGAGCAAGGCTCCGGCGGCGACCCAGATGACGACGTTAGGGATATCCATGGTGGTAAGCGGGGGAAGGTTCAGCGCGCGCGGCGGACGGTGACGCGGCCGGCGCCGGCCTCGACGACGACGACGGGGGCGCCGCGTTCGACGAAGCCGTCGAGCGAGAAGGCTTCGAGCAGCGCGCCGTCGACCTCAGCGGTGCCGGAAGGAGCCAACACGGTCACGGCCTTGCCGGTCTTGCCGACATACACGGCGAACCCCGCGGCGGCGGGGACGGCGGCGCCGTCGTTGCTGCTGACGTTGATCATCGCGCGGCCGATGCCGGTCTGCGGCAGGAGCCGGCGGAAAGCGAAGAACTCCAGGGCGAGGACGACGAGGAAGGCCACGCAGAAGAGCGCGCAGGTGAGCGCGCCCGCGGCGGCGGAGAGATAGATGCCGGCGAACGAGACGGCGGCGCCGACAAACCCGAGGAACACGGTCGGCAGGAAGAATTCGGCGGCGATCAGGAGCAGGCCGGCGACGAGCAGGCTGATCGGCAACACAAGGGAGACTTCATCCATGCCGAGACGATGCCAAGGCCGGGCGGCCTTTCCAATCTTTTCCGAAACCCCTGACTACAAAGACGGGGCGTGGTTATAAGGCCCCCTGTCTCGCTTGCGGAACCGCACCCGCCCGCCCTAACCTGCCCCATGCCCAAGAAACCTGCCGCCCCCCGCCGTAGCCGGATCAAGGAAGCCCACCATGTCCTAGAAGACGCCTTGCGTAAGGCCGGCGAAGACCGACCGGGCGATCAGGCCCAGGTCCACGGACAGGTCGCGAAGTCCCTCGGGGTCTCGCCGTCGATGCTGTACAAATGGCGCGAGCCGGCGGATCAAGGCAGCGGCCAGCCCAATCCGCTCCACCGCACAGCCCAGCTCATCGTGCTCACCGGCGACACGCGCATCCTTGACTGGCTGGCGGAGAAAGCCGGCGGGCAGTTCACGCCGGTCGAGACCGAACCCGCCGCCGGCGCCCTCGACCAGGCGGCCAACACGCTCGTCCGCGAATTCGGCCTGCTCATCGCCGACGTGGCCGACGCCATCGCCGACCGACGCGTGACGCCGGACGAGACGCAGGCCCTCCGCACCAAGTGGAACGGACTGCGCAAGCGCGCCGAGACGTTCGTCCGCCGCTGCGAGAAAGGCGACTACGGGGCCGACAAGTGAGCGTTTTCGCTTTCCCCGTCCCCCGCGAAAAGGTAACCAGAAGCCATGGCCGAATTCACCATCCGCCCCTACGGCGACCCGGTCCTCCGGGCGGTGGGCGAGCCCGTGCGCGAATTCGGCGCCCCCCTCCGTACCCTCGGCGACGCGATGCTGCGCGCGATGAAGACCGCCAAAGGCATCGGCCTGGCCGCCCCGCAGGTGGGACTTTCCTTGCAGCTCTTCGTGATGGACGTGCATGACGAGGACTTCGCGCCCGTACTCGACGGCAAGGAGCGCCGGCCCGAGGATATCATGCCGATGCTGCTGGCCAACGCGACGGTGACCGTACCAGCGGGCGACCCGGATACGTACGCCGAAGGCTGCCTTTCGTTCCCGGGCATCACGGGCGACGTCGAGCGCGTGGAACGGGCGATCGTACGCTACCGCGACGCCGACGGCGCGCCCCATGTCCTCGAGTGCGCCGGCCTGCTCGCGCGCTGCGTGCAGCACGAACATGACCACTGCCAGGGCGTGCTCTTCATCGACCGCATGACGCGCGCCCACCAGCTGCTGACCGCCGCGAAGGTGAAGAAGCTCAAGCGCGCGACGACCGCCGAGATGAAGGCGGCGCGCAAGCAGGCCTGATCACTTCACGCCGGGAGCACCGACGCGGAGCGTCAGCGGACCGACGGCCACCGCGGCGCCGCCGGCGGGGATGCCTTGGACGCTGAAAGCGAGGACGACCACGTTGGGACCGGCGGCCGGCGCTTCGACCGCGGTCGCGCGCCACTTGGCGCCGACGTCGCCACCGGCCGGACCGCCGCCGGCGACGATCGCGACGTAGGGGTCGCCCGCGACGGACAGCTTGCTCTGCGTCAGGCAGAGATGGGTCAGCAGCGCGGAGCCCACGGGGTGGCTGTCGCGCTCGAAACCGAAAGTCCATTCGCCGCTCTGCGTGAGGCGCGGGATGAAGCTGCGCTCATCGCGCAAGGCGACGGTGCCGACGACGGGCGTGGCGCCCGTGTGGGTCAGGACAAGCTCGGAGGCGATGATACGGAAGGAATGGGCGTCAGCGAGGCGTAGGAAAAGCAGGGTCTGCGCGCCATCGGCGCCGACGGCGTACTGCTCGGCCCAGAGCACGGCGAGCTGCTTGGGCGCGGTCGCGGGCTTGAGGCCTTTCGACAAGGCGGGGGCGGCCGGCGCGACGGCGGGCACATAAGCATAACCTTCGGCCGGCACGGCGGCCAAGGCGACGCCGGTGCGACGCGACCAGGCGGCGCGGAGGTCGGAGGTAAGTTCGGCGGGACGTTCGAGGCCGGCGGCACTGACACGCAACGAGCCGATGAGGTGGGCGGAGAGGTAACCGAGGTCGACGGCCTGCTTGTGCAGACGGCCGACGGCGGCGTCGAGGCCGGCGGGCGGCGCGGCGGCAGTGATCTCGAAAGTGAAATCGACCGGCTTCATCTTCTCGGCCACGCGCTGAGCCGCGGCCAGACGGAGGCGATTCAGGGAAGGCGCGGCCTGCTTGACCTGCGCGTTGCCTTCATCGATGATCTTCTGGGCCCGGACCTTGATCTGCTCCGGCGTCTCGGTGAGTCCGCCGGTCTTCGCCCCCTTGGTCGCGGCGGCCGCCGCGATGCTGGTGTCCATGATACTCTGCCCCTGCTTGATGCGCGCCTGGCCTAAGGTGGTGATGCGCATGGCGTTATGCCATTCGGCGAGCTCCGCCGGCTTCAGCTGACGCACGACTTCCACGTCGGTGACGGTGGGCGGGGCGACCGGCTCGCCTGCGGCGAGCATCAGGAGGGAGGCGAGGAGCGCGAACATGGGGGTTAGGATTCGTCGAATTTACGGGCAAAGAGGGCTTCCATCTCGGTCAGGAGAGCGGCGGAGTCCTTACCTTTGGCGGAGAAGCGTAGCTTCGAACCCAGACCGGCGGCCAGCATCATGAGGCCCATGATGCTCTTGCCGTTCACCGACTCGTCATCCTTGGAGACGGTGATCTCGACGTCCGGGTACCGGTTGGCCAGGCGGACGATCTGAGCGGCCGGACGGGTGTGGATACCCATGCGGTTCTGGACGGTGAATTCGCGGGCCGAAGCCTCGTGGGTTTCTTCCATAGATAAAGAGGGCCTGGGAGAGGACTCACAGGATAGGTCAAGGGGGAGGCCCCCCGCAAGTCGGGTCAAGGCAAATTGACCCGATGGGAGGGGACGCTTGACCTTCCTCGCCAGACCCCTCCAATCCAACCAAACGAACTACCGTGGCCAAGCCCGCTGTCCTTACCCACCCCGAATCCCTGAAGCGCCCTGCCGGGCCTTCCGAATACGCCAAGGATCCGGTCAACGCCTCGATGTCCAAGGCCGAGAAAATCGCCCTTTACACGAAAATGGCCCGTATCCGCCATTTCGAGCAGCGCTGCATCCGTATCTACCAGCAGGGCAAGATCGGGGGCTTCCTCCACCTTTACGTCGGCCAGGAGGCCGTCGCCGCCGGGACGATCTCCCTGCTGGGCAAGCACGACCACATCATCACGGGCTACCGCGACCACGGCCACGGCCTGATGGTCGGCATGGGGATGAACGAGTGCATGGCCGAACTGACCGGACGCGTCACCGGCTGCTCCCAGGGCAAAGGCGGTTCGATGCACTATTTCGCCCCCGATAAGAACTATTGGGGCGGCCACGGGATCGTCGGTGGCCAGGCCCCGCTCGGCACGGGCCTCGCCTACGCCGTAAAGTACATGGGCCTGAAGGGCAGCTGCCTCGCCTACATGGGCGACGGTGCCGTCAACCAAGGCGCGGTCCACGAAGCCTACAACCTGGCGGCCCTCTGGGACCTGCCGATGATCTTCGTCATCGAGAACAATGGCTACTCCATGGGCACCTCCCAGGAGCGCTCCACCGCCCACCCGGGCTGCCTCGCCAAGCGCGCCGAAGGCTACGGCATGGCCTGGGACGTCATCAACGGCCACGACGTCTACGAAGTCCGCGCCAAGACGGCCATCGCCCTCAAGCGCGCCCACGAGGAGTCCAAGCCGACCGTCCTCGAGATCTTCACCTACCGCTACTTCGGCCACTCCATGGCCGACCCGGACAAGACCTACCGCGACAAGGAAGAGATCAAGGAATACCGCGAGAAGAAGGACCCGGTCCTCGCCTTCGAACAGGAACTCCTGCGCGAGAAGGTCCTCACCCCCGAACTTTCCCAGGAGATCAACGACGCCGCGATGGCCGAGGCCGACAAGGCCGCCGTCTTCGCCGACGAGTCGCCGGACCCCACCGTCGCCGACATCACCAAGCACATCTACTGGGAAGAGGACAACCGCGGTCCGGACACGACCAGCCGCGGCACCATCATCTTCGAATAATCCTTCTTCGCACCTACTGTCATGGCTGTCATTTCCTACCGCGAAGCGCTCCGCGCCGCGATGCGCGAAGAACTCAAGCGCGACGACAAGGTCGTCCTCATGGGCGAAGAAGTCGCCCAGTTCAACGGCGCCTATAAGGTGACCGAAGGCCTCCTGAAGGAGTTCGGGCCGAAGCGCGTCGTCGACACCCCGATCTCCGAAGCCGGCTTCATCGGTCTCGGCATCGGGGCCTCGATGCTCGGCATCCGCCCGGTGATGGAACTGATGTTCTGGTCCTTCTCGTACGTCGCGTTCGACCAGATCGTGAACAACGCCGGTAATATCCGCTACATGTCCGGCGGCCTCATCAACTGCCCGATCGTCATCCGCGGTCCGGCCAACGGCGGCACCAACGTCGGCGCCACCCACTCCCACACGCCGGAGGCCATCCTCGCCTCCCACCCGGGCATCAAGGTCGTCTGCCCGGCCACCCCGTACGACGCGAAGGGCCTCCTCAAGGCGGCCATCCGCGACAACGACCCGGTCTACGTGATGGAGAACACCATCCTCTACAACGACAAGGGCGAAGTGCCGGACGAAGACTACATCGTGCCGCTCGGCGTCGCCGACGTGAAACGCGAAGGCACAGACCTCACGATCGTGGCCCACGGCCGCGCCGTCATCACGAGCCTCAAGGCCGCCGAGATCCTCGAGAAGGAACACGGCGTCAGCGTCGAGGTCGTCGACCTCCGCTCGATCCGTCCGCTCGACGAGGAGACCATCCTCGCCTCCGTCCGCAAGACGCACCGCGCCCTGCTGGTCGAAGAGAACAAGCCCTTCTGCGGCGTCGACGCCCAGGTGGCCTACCTCATCCAGTCGAAGGCGTTCGACGAGCTCGACGCCCCGATCCACCGCGTGTCCTCGATCGACGCCCCGCAGATCTACTGCAAGCGCATGGAAGACCAGCAGCTCCCCGACGTGAACCGCGTCGTCCGCGAAGCCCTCAAGGTCCTCGCCTAATCTCCTCCCCTCTCAAATCCGATGGCTGAAATTATCGATATGCCGAAGCTCTCCGACACGATGTCGGTGGGGACTTTGGTGAAATGGAACATCAAGGAAGGCCAGACCGTGGCCTTCGGCGACATCCTGGGCGAAGTCGAGACCGACAAGGCCACGATGGAACTCTCCTGCACGGTGCCGGGTACGATCCTCAAGATCTACGCTCCCGCCGGCTCGCAGCTGCCCGTCGGCGCGCCGATCTGCGCCATCGGCAAGAAGGGCGAAGCCGCCCCTGAGCCCGCCGCCGCGCCGGCCCCCAAGGCTCCCGTGACCGCCGTCCCGGCGATCCCCGAGAAGACCGACGTGAGCTGCATCCCGGCCGCGCCTTCTTCTTCCGGCTCCGTCGCTCCGCAGTCCGACGCCTCCCGCGCCAAGGCCTCGCCTTACGCGAAGCGCATGGCTGAGAAGGCCGCGCTCAACGTCGCCGCGCTTGCCGGCACCGGACCCGGTGGCCGCGTCGTCGGTCGCGATGTCGCCGCCGCCGCTTCGGCTCCGGCCGTCGCCGCTCCTTCCGGTCCGCTCAACGTCGCGGTCGCTCCGCCTGCCGACGGCAAGGGCATCCAGCCCGACGCCGACGTCCCCGTGGGCGGCATGCGCCAGACGATCGCCCGCCGACTCCTGGAGTCCAAGGTCACCGTCCCGCACTTCTACCTCGAAGTCGAAGTCGACGCCGCTCCGCTCATGGCGATGCGCGAATCGCTGAACAAGCGCCTCGCCGAAGCCGGCACCGACGCGATCAAGCTCTCGGTCAACGACTTCATCCTGAAGGCCTCCGCCGAAGCCCTCCGCCGGGTCCCCGCGGTCAACGCCTCCTGGGCCGGCACGAGCATCCGCACCCACGGCGCGGTGCACCTCTCCTTCGGCGTCGCCCTCGAAGACGGCCTGGTCACCCCGGTCATCCGCGACGCGCACGCCAAGACCCTGAAGGACATCGCCGTCGAGGCGAAGTCCCTCATCGGCAAGGCCCGCTCGAAGAAGCTCACGCCGAACGAGATGTCGGGCTCGACCTTCACGGTCACCAACCTCGGCATGTACGGCGTCACCGGCTTCTTCGGCATCATCAACGTGCCCAACGCCGCGATCCTCTCCGTCGGCGCGACCATCAAGAAGCCCGTCGTCGACGCCCAGGACCGCCTGGTCATCGGCCACCGCATGGTGATCGGCCTCTCCGGCGACCACCGCGTGGTCGACGGCGCCAACGGCGCGCAGTTCCTCCAGGCGCTCAAGCAGCTCCTCGAAGAACCGGCGCTGATGCTGATCTGAGCGGAGCAAAAGCCCTTCCGAAACCCGGGCCCGCGAGGCGCCCGGGTTTTTTGTGCCTGCTCAGAACGTGCGCACCGACGACAGGCCGCCGTCCACGTGAACGACCTGGCCGGTCATGAAACGGCTGTGACCGGAGAGCAGGTGCGCGACGAGCGCGGCCATGTCTTCGGAGCGGCCGACCTGCTGGAGCGGGTGACGCTTCCCGGCGGCTTCCTTCTTGAGGTCGGAGTTGAGCAACGCGCCGGCGAGCGGCGTGTCGGTCAGTGACGGCGAGATGACGTTCACGCGGATGGTCGGCGCCCATTCGGCGGCAAGGCTCCGGGCCAGCGCTTCGACCGCCCCTTTGGAGGCGGCGATGCTCGCGTGCATCGGCATGCCCTGCGCGACGGCGACGGTGGAGAAGAGCACGACGGACGCATTGCCCGAGGCCTTGAGCGCGGGGAGCGCCGACTGGAGCGCCGCGATGGCGCCGAAGAGGTTCACCTGGAGGTCGCGCTGGAAGTCTTCAGGCGTGAGGCGATGGAACGGCTTGAGCGAGATGGAGCCGGGGAAGTACACGAAACCGTCGAGGCGCTCGGGCCAGGCGAGCGGGCCGGGAGCGGCGGCGTCGAACGGTTGCGCGACGATCCCGAGGTCGGCGAGCTTCTCGGGCGAACGGCAGGCGGCGTGGACCGTATGTCCGTCGGACTGGAGCTGCGCGACGGTCGCGCGGCCGATGCCGGAGGTGCCGCCGATGATCGCGATGTGCTTGGACATGCCCGTAAGGTTGGCGGGCGGCCCCCGAGGTCAAACGACCCGCTTCTTTTCCGGGCACGAAAAAGGCCGGAGGCGAACCTCCGGCCTGATGCGGACGACCTTGCGGCCGCTTACTTCTTCTTGGGGGCCGCGGGCTTGCGCGGGGCCTTCTTATCCTGGTTCGCCTTGAGTTCTTCTTCGGTGAACTTGGAGACGACGCCGGCAGCGGGGACTTCCGCCTTCGCGGTCCAGACGATCGCGTTGAGGACGAGGGTGCGCTGGCTGTCATTGGCCCAGCCGGCGTGGTAATGGCCGCCGGTGAAGCCGAAGCCACGACCGCCGTCCTTGCGCTCGACCGCCCAGGCGACGACCTGCGGCTTCTTCTCCTCGAGGACGAGCTTCTTCACGTCCGGGTTGCCGGCATGAGGGCCCTCGCCGCGGTTCATGGTCTCGGCCGGAGCGACCGCGGACAGGAGCGGGGTGACGCCTTCCATGCCGTCACGGAAGCGCATGTTGAAGTACCACTCGTCGTTGGAGCCGAACGGCTTCACGCCCCGGCTGGCCGGATGATCGGGGATCACCTTGAAGTCGGCGGTCCAGTGCGGGTTCACGGACCAGTGCTGCTCGAAGTAACCGCCGAGCCAGTCCTTGAACTCGAGGGCGCCCTTGCCCTTGGACGAACGACCGGGTGGCGGCGGGCTCACAGGCTTGCCGTCGGCGCTCAGCCAGCCGGCGCGCTCGTAGGCGGGCTCGACGGCGTAGTGCAGGCAGACAAAACCCGTGCCGGCCGCCATCTTCTTGGCGAGCTGATCGAGGTGCGGAAGGGCCGGGTGGCCGCCGCCGCCATCGGAGTAGATCACGATCGTGTCGGCCTTGGCGACGCGCTCGTCAGAAGGCCATTCGCCGTTGAGGGAGACGTCGACCTCGACGAGGTCGGCGGCGCCCTGCTTCAGGCCGGAAGCCAGGAGCTGGATGCCGGCGTTGTGCTCGTGCTCGCCGGCCGGGTGGCTCGGACGTCCGGCGATGAGAAGGACGTTCTTCTTGTCCGCGGCCGAGACGAACGCGGCCGAAAGCAGGAGGAAACTGAGGAGAGATTTCTTCATGATGGGTTATTTGATCTCCTTGAGGACGAGGTCCTTGAACTGGACGACCATGGGCGGGCCGGCGTGGAGCTGGAGGGCGAGCAGGCCCTGCTTGGCGCCGACCGCGGTCTCGTCGGTGACGTCGACGGTCTGGACGCCGTTGATGAAGTGCTGCAGATGGCCGCCCTTCGCGACGACGCGGTATTCGTTCCACGCCTCGGCCTTGATCTTGGCCTGGATCTCCTCGGTCTTGCCGAGCGAACCCGTGACTTCGATCTTCGGCTTCTTGGCGTCGGCGCCTTCCTTGATGACGACCTTCTCGCCGCGCTTGGCGAGGATGCCGCGACCCTTCTCCTCATACAGGATGCCGGAGTAGGTCTTGCCCGCCTCGAAGTCGCCCTGGTAGCCGGAGATCACGAAGCCCTTCGCGTCGACGAGCTTGCTGCGGTACTGGACGCCGGAGTTGCCGCCGACGATCTTGTACTGGAACGTGAGCTCGAAATCGGCGACTTCGCCTTCCCACACGAGGAAGGTGTTGCCCTTGGTGGGCTTCTCCTTGGTCGTGCGGCCGGTGATGACGCCGTCTTCGACGGACCAGAAATCCAGGCCTTTCCAGCCCGTGAGGTCCTTGCCGTTGAAGAGGTTCTTGTCCTCGGCGGAGACCGACGCGCAGAGCGCGGCGAGCGCGAGGAAGGGGGTGAGCAGCTTCATGAGGCGGGGGCGCGGGAGCTTACTTCTTGCGGCCGAAGAAGCGGTGCAGGTTCTTGAGGCCCTTCACGGCGATGTCGTCGCGGCGGGGCTCCATGGCGCGCCAGATGGCGGCGGCGCGGGCGATCACCTTGACGTCGGTGGTGAAGGATTCGATGACGACCTCCTGCTTGTAACCGATCTTCTTCAGGGCGGCGACGATGGGCTTCCAGTCGAGCGAGTCGTTGCCGGGGGTGCCGCGGTCGGTGCCGCAGGCGTGGAAGTGACCGAGGTGCTTGCCGGCCTTGAGGATGGCGGCGGCCTGGTTCTTCTCCTCGATGTTCATGTGGAACGTGTCGAGGTGGAGCTTCACGTTCGGAAGGTTGATGGCCTTGACGAGCCGCAGGCCTTGGTCGCAGGTGTTGAGGAAGTCGGTCTCGAAGCGGTTCAGCGGCTCGATGTCGAGCTCGACACCCTTCTTCTGGGCGTGCTTGCCGAGGACCTTGAGGTTCTTGACGACGAGCTTGAAGTGCTTGGCCTTGGTCTTGTCGTCATGGGCGCCGATGAGGCCGACGACGGAGTAGAGCGGGCCGATGAGGCGCGGGCAGCCCATCTCGGCGGCCTGGTCGATCAGGGCCATGATGTACTTGCGGCCGTTGGCCTGATCCTTGGCGGAACCGCGGAGGTCGCGGCCCGGGCCCATGGCGGCGCAGATGGAGCCGATGGCGATGCCGGCCTTGGCGGCGGCGGCCTTGAGGAACTTCGGGTCGACGTGCGAGGGATCCTCGATCGGGATCTCGACGGAATCGAAGCCCCAGTTCTTGAGCTTCTTGAAGAGGTGCACGCTCTCGTTGGTGAACGGAGAGGCGTAGAGGAACGTGTTGAGGCCGAAACGCATGGTGGTGTGGGTGATTTGGGGAGATGCGGAGTTTCAGAGGGGGTCAGGGGTCGGTCAAGGCTGGGCGTGCATACGAGGCCTTTTAAGGGACGAGGTCGCCCACGACCAGCAGGGCGCCCGGGAAGAAATGCAGGGGCGCGAAACGCTCCGGCTTGTCGATCTGGTTCTTGTTCTTCGCGAGCACGGCGGCCTTGTCGATCGGGTCGGCCAGGAGCTCGAGGCGCACGGTGTGCTCGCCCTCGGGCAGGTCGGTCCCGACGACGAAGGTGCTCAGGCGCGGGTACGTGCAGTAGGCGTCGATCCGCTGGACGGACTTCTGCGCCTTGCCGTCGAGGGTGACGGCGACCATGCCGCCGGCCGGGCCGACAACGTCGTAGACGGCGCAGTGCGTGCCCTTGAACCTGAACTCGATGCTCTGTCCGGGCTGGGTGAGCTTGACCATCGCGGGCAGGCGCTTGGACCAACCCTTCGCGAAGGCGTCGGTCGCCATGTCCGTCGGCGCGAGGCCGGCGGAGAGCTTGGCCCCGGTGATCGGCACAAGCTTCGCACGTTCCCAGTTCGCCGGATCGAGGGCGGGGCCGATCACGTGCGGAGTCGGCGTGGCGTTGGCGATCGCGAGGGCCGGCAGCGAACGGATGATGGCCTGCGCATAGAGGACCTGGCCGGTCGAGTCATGCGGATGCGTGCCGTCCGCCGCGAAGACGAACTTGTCGCCGAGCGCGGCTTTCTCGGCGTCGGTCTTGGGCAGCTTCGCGCGCCAGGCCAGCTTGCCGGCCTTGGCCAGCTTCGCGACTTCCATGCCGAGCGTGATCGACGGGATGCCGTAGAAGTCGGCGACCTTCTCCATCGCGCTCGCGGAGCGCTGCAGCTTGCCTTCGAGCATCGGCGGCGAAAGCGCTTCGGTGAGGGTGTAGACGAAGCAGATGTCGCACTTGGGATTGGCCTGCCAGGTCTGGCGCACGATGCCTTCCATGGCGCGGATGATGCGCTGCGGGTCGGCGCCGCCGTCGTTCACGGCGAATTCGACGAAGAGAAGGTCGGGTCCGTGGGAGAGCACGTCCTGCTTCACGCGGAAGACGCCGAGGTCCGAGCCGGTGCCGCCGATGGCGGCGTTGATCTCCGCGAAGCTCGCCTGCGGGTAGGCCCGCTTGAAATGGGCGAGGGTCTGCACGCGCCAGCCGTTCTGGGCGGTGATCGAGCCGCCGAGATAACCGATCCTGATCTCCGCGCCGGTCGTCTGGGCCTTGCGGAAGAAATTCGGGAGCCCGCCGCGCGGCGTGACCTCCCGGGCTTCGACGAGCGGGTAATCCTTGTCGGCGGCCTGGCCGAGGACGGCGGCGCACAGCGCCAGGGCGGAGAAGAACAGTCTCATAGGGGTATGAGATGAGACGATGGGGATGCCCGCAAGTTCCAGCCTATCGTCGATCCGGGCCGGAAAATCGAAAGTCCGCCTTCCTTCCGGAGCCGAGGCCCGTAAGTTCGACGCATGGACAACCTCACGCACGCCGCCCTAGGCATCGCCGCCGGGATCGCCGTCCATCGTCGCGGCGGCTCGGTCTCCGCCGCCGCGGTGGCCGCCCTGCTCGCGTCCGAGGCGCCCGACCTCGACGTCTTCATCCGCGCCGCCGACGACCCGCTCGTCGCCTTCCGCTGGCACCGACACTTCACGCACAGCTTCGTTTTCATGCCGGTGCTGGCGCTGGCCGCCGCCTGGCTCACGACGCTCTTCTTCCGCCGGCGGCATAACGTCGGCTGGCGCGAACTGTTCCTGCCCGGCCTCGCCGGCGCGCTCACGCACCTGCTCTGCGACGGGTGCACGAGCTACGGCACGATGCTGCTGTGGCCGTTCACGGAAGCGCGCTTCGCCTGGGACTGCCTCCCCATCATCGACCTCGCGGTCACCCTGCCCGTGCTGACGTTCGCCGTGCTCGCCTGGCGCCGGCACTCGCCGCGGCTGGCGGCTTACGCGCTGCTGTGGTTCGGCGCCTACGCGGCGCTCGGCCTGACCCAGCAGGCGCGCGCCGAACGCAGCCTGCGGACCTGGCTGGCGACGCAGGCCATCACGCCGGAACGCCTGGCGGTGAAGCCGACGGTCTCCAACCTCATCGTCTGGCGCGCGGTCTGGCTGCACGAAGGCCGCTGGCACGTCGCGGCGGTGCGCAATGTGCCGTTCACGCGGACACGTCTCGCGGTCGGCGAGACCCGCGCGGCCTGGACGCCGGCGTCCCCCGGCAATCCCCCGCCCTTCTCCGAAGGCTCCCACCTGATCGCCGATTTCTCCCGCTTCACCGGCGGCTGGAACACCTACGACCAGGCCGAAGGCGCGATCCTCGTCGGCGACATCCGCTTCGCGATGCTCCCGACCAGCAGCCGACCGCTGTGGTCCGTGCGTTGCGCTCCCGGTGGCACGCTGGCCGACACGACGCTCGTCATGGACCGCAGCCTGCGGGACGGCGACTGGGGCCGACTCGGCGCCTTGCTCTCGGGGTCGGAACCCCGTTTCATCGACCTCGAATAACATGCGCATCCTCCTCCTGCTCGGTGCCTCCGCCTGCGCCGCCGAACCGACGCTCAAACTCGTGCTCGACGACGGCTTCGACGGGGAGGAACTCGACGCGAAGACCTGGAACATCGAGACCGGCAAGCGTCGCGATTCGCTCAACTCCCCCAAAGCGGTCGACCTGAAAGACGGCGTGCTGAAGATCACGACCTGGACGGACGTCGACGGGACGACCTATTGCGGCTTCGTCACGACGCGCAAGAAGTTCGCCCTCGTCCAAGGCAAGGTCGAGGCGCGTTGCCGCTTCTCCGTCCAGCCCGGCACGCAGGTCGCCTTCTGGTCGCAGTCGCCGACCTACGGCAAATCCGGCACGGCCGCCGGCGCGGCAGGCGACGGCGTCGAGATGGACATCCTCGAGACGACCGGCCTGAAGAAAGGCGGCTATCAGTCGGTCCTCCACTGGGGGCCCTACAAGCACGCGACGGAGAAGAAGAGCAGCTCGACGCAACATCCGGCATCCGTCGGCGGGAAGTGGCACGACTACGGCGTCGAATGGGACGACTCGGGCTACCGCTTCAGCTTCGACGGCAAGGTCGTCTGGACCGACGCGAAATGTCCCGGCTCCCGGGCGCCGCAGTTCCTCCTGCTCACGAGCGAATCCAATATCAAAGGCTGGAACGGCGAACGCCCCAAGGGAGGGTATGGCCTGAAGTCTGCCTCGCAGAACACCTTTGAAGTCGATTGGGTGAAGGCCTGGCAACGTAGCCGCTGAACCCGCCCCTGACCGCCATGCCCGCCCCCCGTCTCGCCCGACTGTCCGGCGCCGCCTTCACCCGCGTCGCCCTGGGTTGCCTCTGGCTCGTCGCCTGGCTGCCCTGGTCCTGGCAAAGAGGCCTCGCCGCCGCTTTCGGCGCCTTCGCTTTCCATGTCGTGCGAATCCGCCGTCACGTGGTGCTCGTCAACCTCCGCGTATGCTTCCCGGAACTCACGGAATCAGCCCGCCACACGCTGGCGCGGCGCCACTACCAGTCCCTCGCCCTCGGCATCCTGGAAGTCGCGCGTTGCTGGTGGCGGCCGCCCTCCGCCCTGCCTCCTTGCCGCATCGAAGGCGTCGAACCGCTGGAGAAAGCCCGGGCGGCCGGGCGCGGCGTATTGGTGGTCTCCGGTCACTTCACGACGCTCGAAATCGCCGGCCGCATGCTCGCCCTGCGGACGCCGCTCTGCTGCCTCTACCGCGACCCGAACAATCCCGTGCTGGCCGACCTGCTCCGCAAGCACCGCACGGCCTGGGCGAGCCGCGCCATCGAGATGCGCGACATGTCCGGCCTCATGCGCGCCCTCCGCGACGGTGAAGCGGTCTGGTACGCGCCCGACCAAGGCAAGTGGACGCCGCAGTCGGCGGTGCTCCCCTTCTTCGGCCGGCCCGCCATCACCAACCTGTCGACGTCGCGCTTGGCGAAGATGTCCGGCGCGGCGGTGTTCACCTTCTACCCGCGGCGCGAGCCGGACGGCACCTACGTGCTCACGATCAGCCCCGCGCTGGCCGACTTCCCTTCCGCCGAGCCGGAAGCCGACACCTTGCGCCTGACGGCGACCCTGGAAGCAGCCGTCCGCGCGGCTCCCGAGCAGTACCTCTGGGTCCACCGACGCTTCAAGGGCTTCAAGGGCAACCCCGTCAGTCCTTACTGAGCGAGCACGCGGCGGAACTGGCTGACCAAGGCCGCCAGATGCGCCTCCTTGCCGTAACGGGCGAGCACGCTCGCCCGGCCTGCCCGCGCCTGCTCCCGACGGGCGGCCTCATCCGACAGCAGGCCGTCCATCGCGGCGGCCAAGGCCGCGCAGTCGCCCGGCGGCACGGCGACGCCGGCGCCGCCACCGATCACTTCCGCCAGGCCGCCGACCGCGAAAGCGATCACCGGGACTTCGCAAGCCATGGCTTCGATGGCGGCCAGGCCGAACGGCTCTTCGCGCGAAGGGACGACCACCACGGAAGCGGGCGGCAACAGGCGCGCGACATCGTCGCGATGGCCGAGCAAGCGGACGCCGTCGAGCGGCAAGCCGGCCGGAAGGACGCCGCCGCCGATCACGGCGAGCACGGCGTCGGGCCGCTTCCGGCGTAATTCGGCGAAGGCGCGGACGGCGAGGTCCTGACCTTTGCGCAGCGAGATCAGGCCGACGACCGCGATGACCGGGACGTCGGCCGCCACGCCGAGCGCGGCGCGCAGCGGATCGGGGGAGCCGGCGGACGCCGGACGAAAATCGGCGGCGTCGACGAAGTTGGGCAAGGTGACGACTTCGGTCATCCAGTTCCACGGAAGCAGCCGATGGCGGCGCGCGACGTCGTCCGAGACAGCGACGAGCAGGTCATGGAAGCCGGTGTGCAACTGCGGATGGTTCGCGTGCAGGTGCGCCACGCTCCGGAGGCCGTGCCGCTGACGCAGGAGGGCGGCGAAATTACCGGAGCGGGTCAGATGGGAATGGATGAGTTCCACGCCCTCTCGCCGGCACCAGGCGGCCACGCGGTCGCACTCGTCGAACGGCAAGCGCTGGAAGTCGGTGCGTAGCACCGGGACGTCGGCCGGGAGGTCGCGCCCGACCCACGAGTCCTCCTCGCAGGCCAAGGCGGCGTCGTGCCCTGCGGCGCGGAGCAGCGACAGGACGCGGCGGGCGTAGACGGCCGCGCCGTTCACGCCGCGGTTGGAGGAAGCGATCAGAACACGCATGGGTCAGCGTAGTTCGAAACGATAGCTGGCGACGGCCTCCGACTCGACGGGGGCGTGGTTGCGGGTGGCCGGCTCGAAGGTCGACGCCCGGGCGGCCGCCAACGCGGCCTCATCGAGTAGACGGCTGCCCGAACTGACGGTGAGCTCGACCGCGCGCACCGTGCCGTCGGCGGCGAGCGCGATGCGGACGCCGACGACGCCGGCGACGCCGGCGCGGCGCGCCCGCTCAGGGTAGGCCGGCTCCTGCCGCGCGCGGAAGGCGGGCGGTACGAAGACCTCCGCGACCGGCGCGGGCGCGGCGACCGCCACGCCGCGGGGCTCGGCGGACGCAGGGGCCACGACGGCGGGCAAAGCGACCACCGGGGCGGTCACCGGCGGGAGCGCGGCGGGGACGGGGACGAAGGCCGGCGTCACGGGCAAGGTGAGACCGGCGCCGAGGGCCGCGCCCTCCTTGGCCTCGCCGGGCAAAGCGACCGGCTCCGGCAGCAACGTGACGAGAATATGGCCGCCTTCCGTGGCTGGTTCGCCGACGCCCCGCAGTCCGCCGACCCAGACGGCGCCGAGGGCCATCGCGTGGGCGCAGGCCACCGCGGACCAGATCAGGCGATGTCGACGACGTTCGGACACGCAGGTAGAGTCGGTTCGGCGGCGAGTTCAGTCAAGGACGGGGCGTGTCATTTCGTGAGGTCGGGCGGCACCATCCAGAGCAGGCTCCAGGCGCCGAACGGCCTCGCCCGGTCCGGCTTGCTCCGCCGTTCCAACGCCATCAGCCCGGCCTTGCGGAAACGGATGCCTTCGCCCCCGGCGGGCAGACCGAGCAGGAGCGCGGCCAGCTCAGCGAGATGCGGGTTATGGCCGACGAGCAGGCGGCTACGGCGGGCTTTGGCGACGATCGCCGCGGTCTTACGCGGATCGGCCTCCGGCTCCAGCCCCGCGAACACTTTCAAAGGCAAGGCGGAGCGGGTCGCCAACCGGAGCAGCTGGGCCGTCCGGACCGCGCGCACCAGCGGGCTGTGTTCGATCGCGTCGACCTCCGCCAGAGGCGCGAGGCCCGCGCCCTGGGCCAGCAGGGCGACCTGCCGCTGCCCGTGGGCCGTGAGGTCGCGCGAAGCGTCCGGCGTCCCGGGGACGGCTTCGGCATGGCGGAGCAGGTAAAGTCGCATGGCGAGAAAGTGACGTTCGGCGGAGCCGATGCAAATCGGACTTGCTCCGCCGTCTGGTCCGTCAACCAATCGCCTGTGCGCTTCGTCGCGACCGCCCTCCTCCTCTGCGCCGCGCTCACCGCGGAGACGGCCGCCCAGACGCGTTACTCGACCCAAGGCATGCGGGTGGATGGCTCGATCTGCGTCGACGCCGCGACGGGGGCCGTCCTCGCGCAGACCACGGCCGACTATCCGGGCAGCCCCGCCAGCGTGACGAAGCTGATGACGCTCCTGCTGGTCCTCGAAGACGTCCGCGCCGGCAAGACGAAGCTGCCCAGCCGGGTCGGCGTGACCAAGGAAGCGGCCGGCACCGGCGGCTCTCAGATCTGGCTGGCCGTCGGGGAGACCTTCTCGGTGGAAGACATGCTTTACGCCCTGATGCTGAAGTCGGCCAACGACGTCGCAGTGGCGCTGGCCGTCGACCGCGCGGGCAGCACGGCGGCCTTCGTCGCCCGCATGAACCGCCGGGCCGCCGAACTCGGCATGACCCGCACCCGCTTCGTCACCCCCAACGGACTGACCTACGGCAAGGGCCCCCATGACACGACGACCGCCCGCGACCTCGCCAAGCTCTCCGTCGTGCTCTGCGGGATGCCCGAAGCCCTGCGATTCACATCGGCCAAACGTCATGTCCTCCGTAGGCCGCTCAAGCCGATGGAGGTGCTGAATCATAACTACCTCCTGGATTCCTTCCCTGGTTGCGACGGCCTAAAGACCGGCTGGACCGAGGCCGCCGACGCCTCGATTGTCACCACCGCCAAAGCCGGCGAGCATCGGGTCATCGCCGTCGTGCTGGGTTGCCAGAGCCCCTTAGGCGCCAAGGCCGAGCAGCGGCTTCGCGATCAGTTGGCCGCTGACCTCATGAAGGCCGGTATGGCCAAGCTCCAAGCCCAGCCCCGCCTCCCGGCGCTCAAGCCGGCCGCTAAGATCACCGGAAAACCCAAGGAAGAGCCCGGTTTCTGGGACTGGCTGGGGGATTTGTTTAGCTTCTAACCCCCGGCCAGCAGGGGGCGGAAAGAAGTAGTGAACATTTGTTCATTTTGCTTGCCACGTTCGCCGTGCCCGGCAAATTCCATTCCGCATACCCAACGTTATGTCCGCCAAATCCGAACCCACCGCTAAGGAAAAATCTGCCAACCAGGCAGCCGAGAAGAAGACCCTCGATCTGGCTCTCTCCGCCATCAACAAGCAGTATGGCGACGGCACCCTGATGCGCATGGGAGACGCGACCAAGATGCAGGTCTCGACCGTGTCCACCGGCTCGGTCGCCATCGACCTCGCCTTGGGCGTCGGCGGCCTCCCCCGTGGCCGTATCGTCGAGATCTTCGGCCCGGAATCCTCCGGTAAGACGACCCTCTGTCTCTCCATCATCGCCGAGATCCAGCGCCAAGGCGGCAACGCCGTCTTCGTCGACGTCGAACACGCCCTCGACCCCCGCTACTCCAAGGTCGTCGGCGTCGACCTCGACAACCTCCTGGTCTCCCAGCCCGAATCCGGCGAAGACGCCCTCAACATCGCCGAGACCCTCATCCGCTCCGGCGCGGTCGACGTCATCGTCATCGACTCCGTCGCCGCCCTCGTCTCCAAGCAGGAACTCGACGGCCAGATGGGCGACTCCACCGTCGGCGTCCAGGCCCGTATGATGAGCCAGGCCATGCGCCGCCTCACGGCCGCCATCAGCCGCACGAATTGCGTGGTGATCTTCACCAATCAGATCCGCGAGAAGATCGGCGTGATGTTCGGCAGCCCCGAGACCACCCCCGGTGGTCGCGCCCTTAAGTTCTTCTCCTCCGTCCGCATCGACATCCGTCGTATCGGCCAGATCAAGGAGCCTTCCGGCAAGGTCATCGGCAACCGCACCAAGGTGAAGGTCGTGAAGAATAAGGTCGCCCCTCCCTTCACGGAATGCGAGTTCGACATCATGTACACCGAGGGCATCTCCCGCTCCGGCTCCGTCCTCGACCTCGGCATCGAACACAAGATCCTCGAGAAGAAGGGCGCCTGGATCGCCTATAACGGCCAGCTCATCGGCCAGGGCCGCGAAGCCGCCAAGGACTACCTCATCAAGAACCCGAAGGTCCTGGAGGAACTCCAGAAGACCATCATGGAGAAGGTCCAGGTCGTCGGCGGCATGACCCTCGGCGTCGGCGTCGCCGAGAACGTCACGGCCGAATAATCAATCGTTGTTGGCTAGCCATAGCCCGGGCCGCACGAAAGTGCGGCCCGTTTCATTGACGGAGTCCGCTCAGCGCACCTCTTCGACCTTGAGAGTCGAATCGACAGGCCTGAGCGTCGCCTGCACCGCGGCGGCCAGGCGATCGAACTCGACCTGCGAGCTCTTCACGACGGCTTCCATGTCCTTCTTGGCTTCGGGACTACGGAAGAGCGTCTTGATCTGCTTGGTCTCGTAGGCCTGCTTCTCAGCGACGGCCTTCCAGATCCTGGCGAAGGCCGGAGAGGTGGGGTTCTGCGGGAACTCGGCCGCGAGGTTGACACCCTTGGTGAGCTGCGCGGAGGTGAAGATCCGGGAGTGCTCACCCCAAGTCACCTTGACCTGCGCGGTCTTGGCCCCGGCGACCCGCAGGGTCAGTCGGTTCAGCTTCTTCTGGAAATCGGCCAGGGCCACGCCGGCGGCGATGGTGCCGTCCTTGGTGACGTCGCCAGGTTCGAACGAGGCGGGGATCCGGAAGCTGCGCAGGGAGACCACGCCGCCTTCGGCCTTCATGATCCTCTGGCCATAGCGGGCGTTCGCCTGGCCGGTCGTCAGGTCGACGTCGATCTGACCGACGTCACCACGCAAGCCGAGGCCTTCGAGGAACGCGGTGGCCATCATGACGTGGCCGGCCCAGCCGGGGTGAACGCCGTCATTACCCTCGAGCTTGAAGCCTTCGCCGTACTTGGCCCGGGCCTCATGGCCCTTCACGAGCATCGGCCAATAGACGTCGGCGAACGCGACCTGCTCGGCCTGAGCGACCTCGATGTTGATGTCGCGGAAGTTAAGCAGCGCGAGGTTGAGTTCCTGCCAGGTGCCCTTCGCGGACTTCACCCACGGCGGGACGGAATGGATCGTGCCGGAAGAGCCTAGGACGACGCGCGCCCCGGCCTCCTTGAACTTACGCACGACGGCGGTCTGGTTCGCGCGATAGGTCGCGGCGATGGCGTCGTCCTGCGGCACATAGCGGAAATCGTTCATGCCGTAACAGGTGGTCGCGATGGTCGGCTTGAAACGCAGGACATCATTGTCCATGCGCTTGAGGAAACCGCCGGCCTGCTCGCCGCTCCAACCGTACTGGCGGACGGTGACATGCAGGTCGGAGCGCGCGGCGATGATGTACGCCTCCATCAGCAGGCTGTACATCTTCTGCTCGGTGATGGAGTCGCCGCAGATCGCTAGGCGGTCGCCCTTCTGAAGCAATGGGGCGGGCGTCTTCGGCGCGAGGCGGCCGACATACTCCGCGGGAACGATGTCCGGACGGGGCTGAGTTTGCTGGCAGCCGACCAGGCCGAGACAAAATAGCAGAAACGCGCAGGGGTATCGCATGCGTCCTTATTTACGGATACCGAGGGGCGAATCTACCCTCTTCTCTCCGCCGCTTGCTTTTCGCAGAGTTTTTCTTCATATTGACCGTCCCCTGCGGTGTTCGACACCCGCGGCAGCCTCCCTTCCCTACGAACATAATATACGGGAGGTGCGACCCGACCGGCCTCGTCCGAGCCGTGGCAACGTACCGCCCACCTAAATCCAGGAACAAGTGGAGCTCCAATCGGAATCGGCACAGGTGGGGGACCCTTTACGGAAAAGATGGCAGATGACGGATGGCGGATGACAGATGATGCCAGGCAGGGATGCGATGACATCGCATCCACCCGCTTGGATTGAAACCAAATGGGAGACCAGAGACCGGATGTTTGCTGCGGGCATTACCCCCAGCGTTTTTTCCCGATCCCCCGTCTCCCTCCCAGTTCATGTGTTAGCCCAACCGCCAACCGCTTACCGCTTCCACCTACCCTCAGCTCAGCCTCAACGCCCCGCCTTCGCAGAGGCTGGGATTGCCGAAGGTCTTCATGGGATGGCCGAAGCCCTGGGCGATCGCCATGAGCAGACGATTGTGTGGCTCCTTCTTGAACTTCACCGCGCGCCCGGTCTTGAAGCCGAGGCCGCCGCCGATGAGCACCCAGGGAATGTCTTCGAGCGTGTGGCTGTTGCCCTTTCCGAGCTCATTGGTCCAGACGATGGTGGTGTTGTCCAGCATGTTGCCCTTGCCGTCCGGCTCCGGGGTCTCCTGCAGACGCTTCGCGAGGTGGGCGATCTGCGCGGCGAACCAGGTGTTGATCTTGGTGAGCTTCTCGACCGAGCCAGTGTTGAGGTCCGGGTCGTGCGAGAGCGCATGGTGGCCTTCATCGATGCCGATCCACTTCATGCGGGCGCCGCCCACGGAATTGGTGAACTGGAAGGTCGAGACGCGCGCCAGGTCGTTCTGGAAGGCGCTGATGAGGAGTTCGGTCTGCAAGCGCGTGATCTGCGGGATGCTGTCGTTTTCGAGCGGCACGCCGGGCTCCGGCGGATGCGGCACCTTGAGAGCCGTCAGCGACTGGCTTTCCTTGAGGCCGCGTTCGAGCTCGCGTAGCGCGGTCGCATGCTGGTCGAGCAGCGCGCGATCGCCTTTGTCCACCGCTTTCGAGACCTTGGCGATGTCGTCCTTCAGGCCGTCGAGCACGGAGCCGAGGTTCTCGCCTTCCTTCATCGAGCCGTAGAGCTTGTCGAAGAGTTCGTAAGGGCTGGAGATGGGCGCGACGGGCTGATTGGCGCCGGCGTAGCTCCAGCGCGTCCAAGGATCGGCGCGGTTGCCGACGGCGACGCCGATCTCGAGGGAACCCAGGCGGGTCTTGGTCTGCGGGTTGGACTGCAGGTAGGTACGCAGCGCCTGATCGACGGAAGGACCGCTGGCCCAGCCGGCGGGAGCGCCGCCGCCGCCCATGATGTTGCCGGGGAAGAGCTCGATGCCGGTAAGCAGGCAGCTCATGCCGCGCATGTGCGAATCGCCGTCGCCGCGGACGCGGTTGTTCACGCCCTTGAGCGTGAGCAGCTTGTCCTTGAACGGCTCGAAGGGCTTCATGATCGCCTTGAGCCGGAAGTCCGCGCCCTCCTCGTCGGGCCAGAAGGCGGGCGGGACGATGCCGTTGGGCGAGAAGACGAAGATGACGCGCTGGCGGCGGCCGGAGGCCGGCTCGGCGGCGCCGAGCGTGGCGAGCCCGCCGAGGAGCGGCAGAGCGGCGGCCGATAGGCCGAGGCGACGGAGGAATTCGCGGCGATGTTGGAGGGTCATGGTCTTAGCGGGCGGAAGGGGCGGCGGGGGCGGTGACGGTCGGACGCAGCGCGGCGACGACCGCGACCTCGACGGCGAGGTTGCGGACGTGGAAGCCGTCGGCGCGGAACTTGTCGGTCAGCTGACCGACGAGCTCGGGCGAATAGGCGGCCGGGGGCTGCTTCACGAGCGAGTGGAAGAGATTACGCACGAAGCCGGCCTGGCCGGCCTGGCTCTCCGCGGCATGGACACCCACGTCGCGGGCGCCGGTGAGCTTGAGCACGCTGCCGTCGGCGGCGACGTACTCGGAGACCGGATCGACGGGCTTCTGGTTGTCGGTGGCGCGCACCCGGCCGACGGCGTCGAAGCGCTCGAAGCTGAAACCCAGCGGATTGATGGTGACGTGGCACGACATGCACGCGGGCTTGGAGGTCAGTTCGGTGACCTTCTCGCGCATGGTGAACGAGGGGTCGAACTTGTCGTCCATGAAGGCGATGGCCATGGGCGGCGGCTTGAGCATGCGCCCGAGGATGTTGCGCGTCACGAAGACGCCGCGATGGATCGGGGAGGTGGACTTGGTGTACGAGAAGGTCGCGAGCAGGTAGGGGTGCGTCAGCACGCCGGCGCGCTGGTCGGCGTCCATCTTCACCGGCTGGAAGCCGTCGCCGGGCGCGACCTGCTGGCCGTAGAACTTCGCGAGGCGCTGGTTCATGAGGATGGTGTCGCCGAGGAGGAGCTGGCGGTAGTCCGACTTCTCCGACCACACGATGTTCTCAGTGAAGAGGTCGAGCGAGGTGCGCAGGTCCATGACCAAGCCTTGGTCGAAGCCGGGATACTCCTTCTGGTCCTTGGCGACCTCGGCGCCTTCTTCGACATGGAGCCAGTCATGGAGGAAGTCGCGGAGCTTCGCCTTGGCCCGTGGGTCCTTCATCATGCGTTGGGCGTGCAGGCGGACCTGGGCTTCGGTCTTCAGCTGGCCGGCGGCGGCGGACTTCAGGAGCGGCGCATCCGGCACGGAATCCCAGAGCGCGAGGGCGAGGCGCGAGGCGACGGCGTAGTCATCCTGCGGGCCGATGCCGGGATAGAGGAACGAGGGGTTGGAGAGCGTGAAGATGAAGGCGCGCTTGGCGGCGACCTCCGGGGCGACGTCGCCGGCGTAGATCGCGGCGAGGTCGGCCTTCTGCTCGTCGGTTAGCGGCCGACGGTAGGCGAGCTGGGCGAAGCGCAGCGAGAAGGCCTTGAGCTTCTCGGCGCGGTCCGGGGCGTCGGCCTTGGTGCCGGCGAGGCCGAACACGCCCGGGCCGATCATCGCAGACACCTGCAGCGCGCCCTTGGCGACGGCCTCGGTCCACTCACGCGAGACGGAAGAACCGCGCTCATAGCCGATGCTGCCGTCATCAGGCGGCAACGGCACGGAGACGACGTGGACGTGGGAAGACCAGGTCGGCGAAAGCTGCGAGCGCGGGACCACGGTCCAGTCGCCGCCAGGCGGACGCCACTCGAGCTTCAGGCCGGCGGTCTTGTCCTTGAACTTGAAGAACTCGACCTTGATCGGGTAGCTGCGGCCCCCGAGCAGGAAGATGGGCGCGTGCGCCGAACGCGACATCCCGGAACTCACCCAGAGGTCGATGAGGGCGCTCTTCTCGTTGCCGCCTTCCGGCGGATTCACGTAGAGGCGGACGCCGTTGGGCGAGGTGACGCGGAACTCGTATTCGCCGGTGTCAGGCGCGAGCACGGAGCCGGTCCAGTTGATGCTGAACTGCGCGGCATACGTGCCCTTCTCCGGCGCGTTGGCGCCGAAGTCGAAGTCGATGACCGGGTCGACCTGCTTCTTGTAGGTGGCCTCCGGACGGTTGCGGTCCGGCTTCTTGGGGTCGCGCTCGGGGCGCTCGCGATAGACGGCAGCCAACCCGCCCGACTCGGTCGTGCCGGAGGCGCCGCGGAGCGACCCGAGCAGGTCGGCGATGCTCTCGCGGTACTGGCGGACGGTGAGGTGGGCGAGCTCGATGCGCGGCGGGTGGTTCCGCGCGCGGGCCTCGGCGGAGTAGAAGGCCTGGTGGATGTATTCGGCGGCAGCGGTGGCGTCGGCCATCGACAGGGTGCCGGGGTCGTCTTCAGGCATCTCGCGGGCGATGTACTTGGCCAAGGAGGCGACCGACTTCTCACCGACAAGAGGTTCGTCCGATTTGCCGGCGACGCCTTCGCCCACCGGACCGTGACAGCTCATGCAATCCTGACGGTAGACGGCTTCGCCGGCCCGGGGCGCGGCCAGATTCTGCTTGTAGTACCGCTGACCTTGGCGGCCGGCGAGGGCGAGGACGGCCACGCCGACGACGGCGAGCCCGACCTTGATGGACCGGGAGAAGGGCATGGGATTGTGACCCCCTAGGACAACCGTTAGTTCCCCTAAATCAAGCCCGCCTCACCGAAACTGAACCAGCCTTTGCCCGCCGGATCGGCCTCCGGGCGGCCCACGACCACATGGTCGAGCAATTCGACGCCCACCACCCTCCCCGCGTCCGCGAGCTGTCGGGTCACCGCCCGGTCGGCCGGGCTCGGGGTGGGGTCGCCGCTCGGATGATTATGGGCGACGATGGCCGCCGAGGCGGCGTGCTTGAGCGCGTGTCGGAAAACCTCGCGCGGATGCAGTAACGCGCTGGTCGCGGTGCCGGAGCTGACCTCATGCAGGGCGAGGAGGCGGTTCCGCCGATTAAGGCAGAGCACCCAGCACTTCTCCACGGCGAGACCGGCCGCGAAGGGCTCGAGCCGCGCCCAGACCTTGGCCGGCGCATCGAGCTTCTCCCCAGGGTCCTGCGCGCGTTCGCGGATTCGCCGGGCCAATTCCATCGCGGCCGCCAGCTCGGCGGCCTTGGCCGGACCGAGACCATGGACGCGGCCGAAGTCATGCGTGTCCCAGGTCGCGAGCGCGGCCAGCGTGCCGGATTCGGCGAGCAAGGCCGAGGCGACGACGGGCGCGGGCGCGCCCTTGGTGCCCGCGCCGATCAGCAACTCGAGGAGTTCGGCGTCGAGCAGGGCGCGCGGCCCGAGGCGGACGAGGCGTTCACGCGGACGATCTTCCGGAGGTTGCATCCTCCGATGACCGTCGCGTCGGGACGCGGGCTCAACGCAGGGTATGCCCCAGCGAAACCCTCCAGCTGATTCTCAGGCCGCCGGGCCGGCCTTCTCTTCGAGGAAGGTGACCTTGCCGGTCTTGATGTCGTACATCGCGCCGAGGATGGCGATCTTGCCCGCCGCCTCCAGTTCGCGCAGCGTGCGGCTGGCGGTACGGATGCCGGCGATCGTCCGGATCACGTTACGCGTGGCCACGTCGTCCACGAAGATCCGCTTGGTCTCGAGGGTCACCCAATCGCCATGGGGCTTGGTGCCCGGCTCGATGGACTTCTGGATCTCGTTGACCAGCGCGTCGAGGTGCTCGCACCCCGTCGCCTGCGAAGCAGTCTTGCCGGTCTCGAAAAGTTCCACCGAGGCCTTGACCGCGCCGCAGCTGGTATGGCCCATCACGAGGACCAGGCGGGAGCCGGCCACGGCGCAGGCGAATTCCATGCTGCCGAGGACTTTTTCCTTCGCGACGTTGCCCGCGATGCGGATGACGAAGGCGTCGCCCAAGCCCATGTCGAAGATCAGTTCGACGGGGCTGCGCGAGTCGATGCAGCTGAGCACGACCGCCATCGGGTATTGCGCGCCCGCCGTCGCATCGACCTGCCGGGCGAGGTCCCGGGTGAGGCGACGACCGGTCACGAACCGCTGGTTGCCGTCCTTGAGGAACTGCAGGACGCGCTCCGGGGTCAGCTGCGCCTGCACCTCGCGGGTGCTGACGTCCACGAACTGGATCTCATCCTCCATCACATAGCGTTCCTTGAAACCGACGAGGCTCACCTTGAGGTTCCGCGCCGGCGCGGTCTGCTTGCGGAAGTCTTCGATCAGGTCGAGGATGTCCGGGTCGATATAGTCCGTATTGCGGGCATCGAGCACCACGTGGCCGTCCGTCGGCACCGAGTCGAGCGTCTGTTCGAGCACGGCGCGGTTGAGGAAGCTCACCTGGTTGGAGAACTCGATCCGGAGCACGTCGCCGCTCACGTGGTGCTCCATGAAGCGCAGCATGGGGCGGCGATAGTTGCTATGCAGGATGAAGGCCAGGCCGGTGCCGAGGCCGATGAGGACGCCGATCAGCAGGTCCGTGAAGACGATGGCCAGGACCGTGACGATGAAGGGGACGAACTGGCTGCGGCCTTCCGCCCACATCTGCCGGAAGAGGGCCGGGCTGGTCAGCTTCAGGCCCGTGACGATCAGCACCGCGGCCAAGGAGGCCAAGGGGATCTCGTTCAGCCAGCGCGGCGCGAAAAGCACCAGGAGGGCGAGCAGCGCTCCATGGAAGAAGGCCGACAGGCGCGTCGCGGCGCCCGCGTTGATGTTCACCGAGCTGCGCACGATGACCGAAGTGATCGGCAGGCCTCCGAGGAGGCCCGACACGATGTTGCCGGCGCCCTGCGCCATGAGCTCGCGGTTCGGCGGACTGACCCGCTTGCGCGGATCCAACTTGTCCACGGCCTCGAGGTTCAGGAGCGTCTCCAGGGAGGCGACGACGGCGATCGTGACGGCGGCCATGATGATCGCGGGGTTGCCGAAGGCCTTGAGGTCAGGACTGGGCAGGGCTTGCAGGAATTCCCCGATGCCGGCCACCGTCGGCAGCTGCACCAGGTGGGACGTCCCGATGGCCCACGAGCTGCCCTTCGCCTTCAGCACCAGATTGACCGCGACGCCGAGCAGCACGACCACCAGCGGCGCCGGGATGAGCGACTTCTTGAAGCGGCTCCGGTCCCATGCCAGCAGGATCGCGAGGGAGACCAGTCCGACCACGATCGCGCCGGGATCCAAGTCGAACAAGGAGGAGAAGAGTTCCGAAAGGGTGTTCTTACCGTCGGCCTGCAGGAAGCCCATGTCGCCCTCCGGGTCCGCGTCGTGCCCGACCGCGTGGGGAATCTGCTTGAGGATGAGGATCAGGCCGATGGCGGCGAGCAGGCCCTTGATGACGCTCGAGGGGAAGAAGGCCGCGATGAAGCCGGCGCGCAACGCGCCGAGCAGGATCTGGATCGCGCCCGCCAGGATCACCGCCACGAGGAAGGCCTCGTAAGAACCGAGCACCGCCACCTGCCCCAGCACCACGGCCACCAAGCCCGCGGCGGGCCCGCTGACGCTGGTGTGTGAGCCGCTCAGCCACGAGACCAGCAGGCCGCCCACCACGCCGCTGACGATGCCGGCGACCATCGGGGCGCCTGAGGCCAAGGCGATGCCAAGGCATAGCGGGAGCGCGACGAGGAAGACGACCAGTCCGCCGGCGAGGTCCTTGCTCAGCGAATTCCAGGCGGAAACGGGAGCCGAAGGGACGGGCGTAGGAGCATTGGCTTCAGGCATGGGGTATAGGAAATATAGGTAATGGGCGATGGCCGAGGTTCAAGTCCGTCCGCACCTTATCGGCTATTAAGACTTTATTGCTGATATCCGGTGACTAATCGGCGTCTCTTTTGTCTTCCTTGCGATGCGTCCCGAACTCCTCAAACCCGCCCTGCTCACCGTCGGCCTGCTCAGCGTCTCGAATGTCTTCATGACCTTCGCCTGGTATGGCCACCTTCGCACGATGCAGCAGAGCCCCTGGTGGGCCGCGGCCTTGGTCAGTTGGTCCATCGCCCTCGGCGAATACCTGATCATGGTCCCGGCGAACCGCCTGGGGTACGCCGGGGGGCTTTCCGGAGCCCAACTCAAGATCATGCAGGAGTGCGTGACGCTCGCGGTGTTCGTGCCTTTCCTGGTCTTCTTCTTAGGTGAAAAGTGGAAATGGGACTATTTATGGGCGTTTTGCTGCCTCCTGGGGGCGGTTTTCTTCATCTTTCGGCCGGACCGTGGTTGAAACTCCGGCCGGCCAGCGGTGTAATATCCACAAGATGAAGACATCCCTGCTCGCCCTGCTCGCCGCCGCTTCCGTCGCGTTCGCCGCTTCCACCGGCACCACCAACAAGAAGCCGAGCGGCCCGACCCCTCCGGGCGGCAACAAGACCGCCACCGCGGAGAAGGCCGAGAAGGAGAAGAAGCCCAAGAAGGACGCCAAGGCCGAAGCGCCCGCCGCGGAAGCGGCCGCCGATCCCGTCTCGCTCGTCTTACAGACGGTCGACGCCACGACGCAGATGGCCCTGGACGCCGCCAAGGCCGCGCAGGCCGAAGCCGACAAGCTCGCCGCCATCGGCACGGGCAAGGTCGTCGGTTCCGCCTCCAACGCCAAGCTGGCCGAAGCCGCGGTCGTCACCGGTGCCGCCGTCGCCAAGGAACTCTCCAAGCCGAAGAAAGAAACCGAGGGCGAAGCCCAGCCGGAGTCCAAGAAGCCCGAGGCGAAGAAGCCGGAGTCCAAGAAGGCCGAGCCTAAGGCCGAAAAGAAACCGACGGCCGAAAAGCCCAAGACGGCGGACGGCGTCTGAACGACCCCGCATCATCGTGAAAAAGCCCCGGTCCACGGGGCTTTTTCATGCCCGACGCAGGAGGCTTGCAACTTACCTAAGCCTGCGATGTTTAATCCATAACCCCATGCGCCCGCTCGCCTTTCTCTTCGTGGCCGCCCTGGCCGTCGCCGCCGAACCTGCCAAGGAAGCCGCCCCGGCCACTCCGGCTCCGTCCGCGCCGGCCCCCGTGCCTTTCTTCGATCCGAACGCGCCCGCGCCCACCGTCGATCCGACCCTGCCCACGCCGGAACCCACGATTCCCGAGCCGGAGAAAAAGAAGAAGCCCGTCGTCCCCGAGCGGAAGAAGAAGGAAAAGAAGAAATAGGTCGGATCGCGGACGCGAGGGCTGGAGGACTCAAGGAAAGCCATCTGCCTTGGGTAGGGATGCGATGACATCGCATCCGTTCGCCGAGTGACGGATATAGGCAAGGTTGAGCGAGCCGCTCAACCCTACCCAAGGCAGACACTCCCCCAATACTCTATACTCCCTTCAGGTCCAGACCTCCGGCCCTCGTGTCCTCCTGACCTCGACTCTAGTCGACGAGGATCTCGCGGGGGCTCGAACCGTTCTCGGGACCGACGTAACCCTTGTCGTGGAGGATGTCCATGATGCGGGCGGCGCGGTTGTAACCGAGCTTCAGGCGACGCTGCAGCATCGACACCGAGGCGCGACGCGTCTCCTTGATGATCGCCCAGCTCTGGGCCACCAGCGGGTCTTCGCCTTCCTCGCCCTCGCCGCCTTCCTCGCCGCCTTCGGCGCCGTCCTTGATGGCCTTGATGACGTCCTGGGCGAACTCGGGCTTCCCGTTCTTCTCGGCGAGGAACTCGACGATGGCGGCGACTTCCTGCTCGCCGACGAAGGCGCCCTGCACGCGGTTGAGCGTGGCGCTGCCCGGCGGCACGAAGAGCATGTCACCGTTGCCGATGAGGGTCTCGGCCCCGCCGCGGTCCAGGATGGTGCGCGAGTCGATCTGCGAGGTGACCTTGAAGCCGATACGCGTGGGCAGGTTGGCCTTGATGAGGCCGGTGATGACGTCCGTCGACGGACGCTGCGTGGCGAGCACGAGGTGGATGCCGGCGGCGCGGGCCAGCTGGGCGATGCGCGCGACGGAGGTCTCGATGTCCTGCGCGGCGACCATCATGAGGTCGGCCATCTCGTCGATGATGCAGACGATGTAAGGCAGCTTCTCGGTCTGGAGGCGGACGCCGTCATCGATGACTTCCTCGGCGGCGGCCGCGGCGGCGGCCTGCTCTTCAGGGCTGAGCGGGAGCTCTTCCTGCTTCGGCGCGCCGGCTTCCTTGGCGATCTTGGCGTTGAAGCCGGTGATGTTCTTCACGCCGCACTTGGCGAAGATCTTATAGCGCTGCGACATCTCCGCGATGAGCCACTTGAGGGCGGCGGGCACGCGCTTGGGGTCGGTCTCGACCGGGATGAGGAGGTGCGGCAGGTTGTTGTAGATCTGCAATTCGACCACCTTGGGGTCGACCATGATGAAGCGCAGGTCCTGCGGCGTGCAGCGGTAGAGGAGCGAGACGATGACCGAGTTGATGCAGACCGACTTGCCCTGGCCGGTCGCGCCAGCGATGAGCGCGTGCGGCATCTTGGCGAGATCCTGGATGACGGGCTTGTTCGTGACGCTGTCGACGCCGAGCACGACGGGGAGCTCCATCTGAGCCTCGGCCCAGGCCTTGGATTCGATGATCTCGCGCAGGAGGACGGACTTGCGGTTCTTGTTCGGGATCTCGATGCCGACGGTGCCCTTGCCCGGCACAGGCGCCAAAATGCGCACGGCGACGGCCTCGAGGTTCATCGCGATGTTGTTCGAGAGATTGGAGATCTTCTCCACGCGTACGCCCGGGGCGGGCTTGATCTCGTAACGGGTGATCGACGGGCCCTGCTGGATGCCGACGTCGACGCCGTTGGCCGGATCGACCGGGACGCAGTCGACCTTGAACTGCTTGAGGGTCTCGATGAGGTCGGCGGCGCGCTTGCGGAAATCCTCGGGCTCGAGCTTCGAGTTCGCGGACGGCTCGTTGAGCATCCGGATCTCGGGGAAGACGTAGTCGCCGCGCTTCTTGACGACCTGGCTGGCGCGGGCCTTCTCGATCTTGTCGGGCTGGACCACGAGCACCTTGCCGGCGTTGGGGCCGAGCGGCTCGGGGGCCTTGCGCGGCGGCTTGGCTTCGGGGACCTCTTCTTCGTCATCCTCTTCTTCCTCTTCCTTCTCGTCCTTCTTCGCCTTGGCCTTCTCGGGCTGGGGCGTCTCGGCGGGCGAGATGCTCACGTTGTCCGGCTGGACGAGGTCGGGGCCGACGTCTTCGTCCTCAGCGGGTCCTTCGTGCGGCGTGTCGACTTCGACGAGGACGGACTTCGAGACCGGCTTGGCGGTCTCCTTCGGCTGCGGGACGGACATCACGGCGCCGACGACTTCCTGCTGCTTGCGGCGGAGCTCGGCGGCGGCCTGGTCGCGACGGCGCTGTTCTTCGGCGGCCTTGAGGGCGGCGGCCTTGCGTTCGGCGTTCCACGCCCCGAAGGCGTCGCGCATCTCGGCGATCCAGGAGGACAGCGTGGCCTTGGGGTCGTCGGCGAGCGCGCCAAGGAGGCAGAAGCCGTAAGGGAAGACGAGGATCCAGGTGCCGTAGTCGCCGAGGATCGGACGGAAGACCGCGCCGTCGAGCGTCTCGCCGAGCACGCCGCCGGGTCCGCGCGGATCGAAGGCGATGGCGACGTCACGCGCGGTGCCGAGCCAGAGCGTCAGGATGGGCGCGAAGAGGATGACGCAGAGCGCCATCAGCGTGACCTTGACCGGCCAGAGGGTATGGGCGCGCTGGTTGAGCGCGAACCACGCCGCGGCGAAGAGGAAGAACGGGATGAGGAAGGCGGCGTAGCCGAACAGGGCGAAGACGACCACCGCGAGCGTGGCGCCGAAGGCGCCGCACGGGTTGTCGGTCAGGGTCACGTCGGAGGCGGCCGGCAGGCCGAAGGTCTGCTCGAGCCACTGCGGGAGGAGGTTCTGGTCGGCGGCGCCCTTGAAGAGCATCGCCACGAGCAGGTAGGCGGCGCCGAGCGCGAGCACGGCGGCGAGGATCGGTCGGCTCTCGCTGGCCGGTCGGGCGAGCGTGGCGGAACGTTTGCGGGCAGGAGCGGGCATGATTATTCGCCGAAAAGGGTGCCCTGCGAAGCGGCGTCCGCGGCGCCGGGCGGCAGCGGATCGGCGTGGATGTGGCGGGGCGGACGGGTGACGCGCGCGGCAAGGGCGCGGGCGCGTTCCTGGGCGAGGCGCTCGACCATGCCGGCGAGGGCGTGGCGGATCCACTTCGGGGTGAAGGAGGCGGCGGAATAGTCGCACGGGCCGTAGCCATGCACGCGGCCGGCCTGCAGGAGGGCGTCGTTCTGCGCGAACTCGGCTTCGCTCTCGGGCACGTAGACGGCGAAGGCCTTGCCGCCGTTCTTGCGCAGGAGCGAGAAGACGGGGACGTCGCTGGGGCCGTCGGCGACGTAGATCATGTTCTCGAAGGGCACGCGGCGGTCTTCGGGACGGACGACGGCGTTGACGTCGATCTCGGCGTTCTTGTTCGAGCCCTTGTTGATCTCGAAGAGGAAGCGGGTCTTGATGGTGTTGTCGACCATCGCCGCGACCTGGGTGATCTCGGTCGGCAGGTCCAGCGAGAGCTCGTCCTGCTTGGTGAAGTGCGGGGGCAACGGGTGCTCGAGGAACTCGCAGCCGTAGATGCCGTCGCAATGCTCGGCGAGCGAGGTGCCGCGGATCATCTCGGCGAGACCGGTGCTGATGACGTAATGCTCGAGGACGACCTCGACGTTGTGCTTCCGGCCGAGCTCACGGACGTGCTCCTTGAGGGCGGGGAAGAACTGCGGCAGGCCCGGGCAGAGTTCGATCTCGGCGCCGAGCTCGCGGAGGCGGCGGTTGGTCAGGCCCTTCATGAGGCCGGACTTCACGTAACTGAGCAGGTGGTTGAGGTAGACGGAATCCTTGGGCGTGCGGATGCCCTTGCGCGCGTAGAGGGCTGGCAGCTGGTTGGTCTCCTTCCAGAACTGTTCCTCATCGACGCCGAAAGCCTTGAAAAGCGGGGTCTGCATGTACCCGGGACAGAGGGTCTTATCGAAGTCCCACACGCAGGTGACGACGTGGGTGCCGCGGAGCGCGGGTTCCTTGGGCTGCATATCGGTCGGAAAAGGGATGAAGGTCGGGCTTGCGGAGGGGAGCCTGCCGCACTCCATTGAATAACGAACGGACGACTTCTGTCCAAGCCCGATTAACCCTCTTCTCCGATGTCCGCCGACCCCCTCCGCCCCGACCTGACCGGCTTCCGCCGCCGCCTGGCCGAGCTCGAGGGGCTGCTCGCCGACCCGGCGACGTTCGCCGACAACCGCCGGGCGGCCGCCCTCGGGGCCGAACTCCGCTTCACGTCCAAGGCGGTCAAGGCCGACGACGTGCTGGCGGGCCTGGAAAAGGAGCTCGCGGACGCCCGCACGATGGGCGCCGAGTCCGATCCGGAGCTCCGCGCGATGGCCGCCGAAGAGGTCGCCCGCCTCGCCCCGGCCGTCGAAACGGCCCGTGGACAGCTGATCCGGTCCATCATCCCGCCCGATCCGGACGATTCTCGTAATGCTCTTGTAGAAATCCGGGCCGGCACGGGGGGCGAGGAGGCCTCCCTCTTCGCCGCCGAGCTCCTGCGGGCCTACACCCGCTTCGCCGAGAAGCGCGGCTGGAAGCACGAGCTGATGTCCCTCTCGCCGTCCGACCTGGGCGGGGTCCGCGACGCGGTCCTGCTCGTCGAAGGCGAAGGCGCGATGGCCCACCTGCGCCACGAGGCCGGCGTGCACCGCGTCCAGCGCGTGCCCGCCACCGAAGCCTCGGGCCGCGTGCATACTTCGGCCGCCACGGTCGCGGTCCTCCCCGAAGCCGAAGAGGCCGAGGTGGTGCTGAAGCCGGAAGACCTCGACATGTCCGTGGCCCGCGCGAGCGGCGCCGGCGGCCAGCACGTCAACAAGACGGAGTCAGCGGTGCAGATCATCCACAAGCCGACGGGGCTGATGGTCTACTGCGCCGACGAACGCTCGCAGCTGCGCAACCGCCAGAAGGCCCTGCGCGTCCTCCGCTCCCGCCTCCTCGACCTGACCCGCGCCAAGGAACGCGAGGCGCGCGCCCAGGACCGCAAGACGCAGGTGGGCTCCGGCGACCGCTCCGAGCGCATCCGCACCTATAACTTCCCGCAGAACCGCATCACGGACCACCGCATCGACCTCACGGTCCACGGCATCGAGCAGGTGCTCGAGGGGGATCTCGACGCGCTCATCGACGCGCTGTTCGACGCCGACCTGCGCCAGCGGGCCGAAGCGATCACTCAGCGCTGAGGCGGAGGCGCGCGTAATCCGGTCCGACGACGAAATCGCCGGCCGCCGGATCGCCGTCGTCGATCCACGTGTCCACGAGCCGCAGGCAGCGTTCGTAAGCCTGTCCCGGGTCAGCGGGCGTGAAGATGATCACGGGCGAGCCCGCGGCCTTGGCGCCGGCAAACCGCCAGGTCCCCGCGACAGGGCATTCGGTGATGATCACGCGGAGGCGCCGCGCCCGCTCGGGCCCGAGGGCGGCCGTGAGCTCGGCGTCCGCCGGCCAGGCCTCCCTTTCGAAGCGCTCCGTCAGCAGACCGGTCCGGGCTTCGGCGAAGACCTTGAGCACGGCATTGGCCGGCATCTGCTGCGGGATGATGAAGAGAGAGGTGCCGAGGAGGCCAAGGCCTAGGCCGATCACGCCGATCTTGAGGTCGGCCCGCAGACGAGACTCCGCGGGCGGATGAAGGGGCTTGGCGGCGGGGCTCACGGACATCGACGACGACGATGCCCGGCCGCCGTTTCCCAGCAAGCCCGGACCCGGCGACGCTTCCGCCTTGGAGTGCGGCCGCTTCCTCGCTTGATTGGGCGCATGGACGCGGACCATCTCCAACGCTTCGCCGGCATCGGCCGCCTCTACGGGCGCGCCGGCATGGAGCGCCTGGCCCGCTCGTCCTTCCTCGTCGTCGGCCTCGGCGGCGTGGGCTCCTGGACCGTCGAAGCCCTCGCGCGCTCCGGCGTGGGCCACCTCTCCCTCGTCGACGGCGACGCGGTCTGCGTCTCGAACACGAACCGCCAGCTGCATGCGGTCGCCGGGAACGAAGGCCGCCCGAAGACGGAAGCGGTCGCCGAGCGCGCCCGCGCGATCCATCCCGCGCTCCGCACGACGCTCCACCAACGCTTCCTCTCTCGCTTCAACCCGCACGAGGTGCTCGCGGATTTCGACGGCGTGGTCGTCGACGCGATGGACGCGCTCTCGCCGAAGTGCGGCCTGATCGCCGAAGCGGTGAACCGTAAGCTGCCCGTGGTCACGGTCGGCGGCTGCGCCGGCCGGCTCGACGGCACGCGCCTCAAGATCACCGACCTGCGCGACTCGCGTGACGATCCGCTGATGATGCTCGTGCGCAAGCGCCTGCGCCAGAACTTCGACTTCCCCCGCGGCAAGACGCCCTTCGGCGTCTCCTGCGTTTGGTCCGACGAACCGTTCACGCAGCCGACGGACTGCGAAGGCCTGCCGGGCGGCGAGATCCCCGAAGGCGAAGACCTGCGTCCGAACTGCGAATGGGGCTACGGCACCGCCGCCCACGTGGCCGGCGCGTTCGGCCTGGCGGCCGCGGGCGAGGCGCTGCGGCTTTCGCTCTCACGCCCCGAATAGGCGCGCGAAGTTCGCGGAGGTGAGCGCAGCGGATTCCTCCGGCGTGACGCCCATGGTCCGGGCGAGCTCGGCGTTGTTCCGCACGAGGTTCGACGGATGATTCTGCTCCGTGCCGGCCGCGGCCGGCGCGAGTTCGCGCAGGCGGAATTCCGGCGCGGGGCAGAGCGCGGGCGCGTCCGTCTCGACGAGGATACGTTCGCGCGGGATGGCCGCGGCGAACTGGACGCGCAGGTCGGCCTTGCGCGGGATGAGGTGGTGCGCGCTGAAGGAGAAATAAGCGCCGAGCTTCGCGAGCTCCGGCACGAGTTCGACCGGCCCGTTCCAGCTGTGCAGCAGGAAACCGCGACGCGGGAGTTCGGTCGCACGCAGGATGTCCATCAGCGGTCCGATCGCCTTGACGGCGTGGATGGTCAGCGCGCGGTCGAGTTCGACGGCGAGGGCGAGCTGCGTCCGGAAAGCCACCTCTTGGGCGACGGGGTCGAAGTCCTTCACCCAACGGTCGAGGCCCATCTCGCCGACACCGGCGGTCGGGTGCGCGAGCAGGACCGCGCGCAGTTCCGCCTCCCAGCCCGGCGGCGCCGTCGGGACATCCCACGGATGCAGGCCGAACGAGACGCGGTTACGCGGATCGCGGCGCGCGAGGGCGGCCACCTCGGCCCAGTCGGCGGGCGCGCTGCCGTTGATCATCGCCTGACCGACGCCGTCCGCCCGGGCCTGCTCGACCGCCGCATACGGCACTTCGGCGAACTGGTAGTGGCAATGGGCGTCGCGGAGTTCCATCGGTCCGTCCGAGGCTGACCGCGGACGCCGCCGCCTCAACGACGAACCACCTTGCCCTGCCGCCCCGCCCTGCCCTATCTCCGTGGCAGGATGAAGACGCCGCCCCTGCCCGCCGAAGCGCTGATGACCGTCACCGGCCTGCCCTACCCGCTCAAGGCGAAGGGCAAGGTCCGCGAGGTCTTCGACCTGGGCTCGCATTACCTGATCGTGGCGACCGACCGTCTCTCGGCGTTCGACGTCGTCATGCCCAACGGTGTCCCCGGCAAAGGCATCCTCCTCACCCAGATCAGCCTCTGGTGGTTCGACCAGGCCCGCCTCGTCTTCCCGACCCACCTCGTGGCCGACCACGCCAACGCGTTGGCCAAGGCCCTGCAGGGTCACGAACACCTGATCCCCCGCTCGATGCTCGTGCGCAAGCTCAAGCCCCTGCCCGTCGAAGCGGTCGTCCGGGGCTACCTAGCCGGCGGCGGTTTCAAGGAATACCAGAAGACGGGCGCGATCCTCGACCACGCCCTGCCCGCTGGGCTGCTCGACGGCTCCAAGCTCCCGCAGCCGATCTTCACCCCGTCGACCAAGGCCGCCGAAGGCCACGACGAAGCGATTACCCGCGCCCGCTGCGGCGAGATCCTCGGCGAGAAGGTCTTCCGCACCATTCAGGAGACGTCCCTCGCGCTCTACCGCATGGGCGCCGAACGCGCGGCCAAGGCCGGCGTGATCCTCGCCGATACGAAGTTCGAATTCGGCAGCGCCCCCGACGGTTCGCTCGTGCTCATCGACGAAGTCCTGACGCCCGACTCCTCCCGCTACTGGCCCGCCGCCACCTGGCAGCCCGGCCGCGCCCAGCCTTCCTACGACAAGCAGTTCGTCCGCGATTGGCTCGAAACCCAGCCGTGGGACAAGACCGCGCCGGGCCCGACCCTGCCGGCCGATGTCGTGCAGAAGACGCAGGCGCTCTACGCGGAGTGCCTCGAGCGGCTCACGGCCTGAACCGAGGTTCGACAGCAGACGCGCCGGCGGCTTAATGGCCGCATGAAGCCGACCCCGCTCCTCGCCCTGCTCCTTGCCGCCGTCGCGTCCGCCGCGCCGGAACCGAAGTTCCGTCCGCAAGAGATCGGCCCGGTCGAGATCGGCTACGGCCTCGCGATTGCCGACGTCGATGGCGACGGCAAGAAGGACATCGTCCTGGCCGACAAGACCACGATCCAGTGGTATCAGAACCCCACCTGGAAGAAGCACGTCATCGCCGAGAACCTCACCAAGGAGGACAACGTGTGCGTCGCCGCCCAGGACCTCGACGGCGACGGTAAGGCCGAGATCGCCGTCGGCGCGGGTTGGAATCCTTCCGACACGGTGAAGAGTGGCGCGGTCTTCTATCTCATCCCGCCGCCCGACCGCACCCAGAAGTGGGAAGCGGTGAAGCTGCACCACGAACCGACCGTCCACCGCATGGCCTGGGTCGAAGTCGCGACGGCCCGCTGGGATCTCGTCGTGCAGCCCCTCCATGGCGTGGGCAACAAGGGCGGCGTCGGCGCGGGCGCCAAGCTTCTCGCCTACCGCAAGCCGGCCAACCCGAAGGACGAATGGACGACCGAGATCATCAACGACGTCAGCCACATCACGCACAACCTCGAGACGGTCCGCTGGAACCGCTCGCCCCGCCAGCAGATCCTGACGGGCTCCAAGGAAGGCATCTGGTTCAACACCTATGCTGACGGCAAGTGGAGCCACACGCAGCTGACCACCGAGCCGGTCGGCGAACTCCGCGCCGGCAAGCTGCCTTCCGGGGCCATGATCGCGACCGTCGAGCCCTTCCACGGCACGAAGTCCGCGGTCTATACCCGCGATGCCGGCGGCGTCTGGCAACGCCGACAGATCCTCGACGGCTATAAGGACGGCCACGCGGTCGCCTGCGCCGACTTCCTCGGCACCGGCAGCGACCAGGTCATGATCGGCTGGCGCGGCGCCAAGCCGACCGAACGCGGCATCCGCCTGCTCACCCCGCTCGACGACGCCGGCCAGACCTGGCGCACGGACGTCATCTCGACCGACGCGATCGCCGTCGAAGACTTCAAGGCCGCCGACCTCGACGGCGACGGCAAGACCGACCTCATCGTCGCCGGCCGCCACACCAAGAATCTCATGATCTTCTGGAACGCCCGCTGAGGCGTCCCCGACAGGCATGAAAAAGCCCTCGTGAGAGGGCTTTTTGCTTTCAGGAAATAGTCCGACTAGGATTTGAACCTAGACAAGGAGAATCAGAATCTCCTGTGCTACCATTACACCATCGGACTGTCCTGAGTCGTCTGACGATGGGACTCCGGGTCGGTTCGTCAAAAAGAAAGGTGTGCGAAAAAACAGCGGAAACACGCAAGGGATAGGGGTAGGGGTGGCGAACCGATGCAAAGTTGACCCGTTGGCCCGTTGGCCAGAGCGAGGCAGCGTTAGCTGGCAAGTTGACATGTTGACAAGGGAGCCACGCCGAGAGGCTTGGTTGAACAGCGGGACAATCCTGGCCAAGCCGCTGCATCGGGTAGGGACAGCACCACGTGCTGTCCTCGGCCGCCGGATGGTGGCCGGAAGGTAGGGGCGCGATTTATCGCGCCCTCTTCGGCGGAGTGCGCGGCGAAGCCACGCCCCTACCTTAATCCACGGTTGAGCGAGGCCGCTCAACCCTACCTAAGGCATACACTCTCCCGATACTCCATACTTGATACACCATACTCTCATTCCCTCCAGCCCTCAGGGCATCGAGCCCTCGTTTACCCCTACCCCTACTTCTTACCCATCTTCGTCTTCTTGGAAGCCTTCGGCGCTTCGACGGATTTCGCCAACCACTGTCCATATTCAGCTTCAGACACTTCGCCGGCCGCGAGACCAAGCGTCTGGATCACGACTTCTACTTCGGACGCTTTGAAAGTCAGGCCGTTCAGTTCCAGGAATGCGGCTGCCGCCATGAAGCCCGTCCGCTTGTTGCCATCCGTAAACGGATGTCCCTGGACGATTCCCACGGCATAAGCCGCGGCCAGGCGAGCCAAGGTAGGTTCACCGTAAGAGAACAGATGCTTCGGTCGCGCCAAAGCCGACTGTAGGCGGCCGGCGTCGCGGATACTCGCGTCGCCGCCGTAATCGGCGACGACGAGTTCGTGGAGCGCCAAGACGGACTCCAGACCCAACCAATGAGGCTCTTTCATTTGGCTAGTTCGCCGAGGGCGTTCCGGTAACGGCGGCTCAAAGACTTGAAGACCGCCAGCTCCTTCGCGAAATCGGGGTTGGTCGCGAAGAGGCGGACGCCGTCCTTGGAGGCCGAGTAATCCAAGCCATCACCCTCCTCGACCCGCAGCTGATCCAAGACTTCCTTCGGGAGGATCACTCCGAGAGAGTTGCCGATGCGGCGAACTTTGAGCTTTTTGGCCATAGGCTTAATGTGACAACATTTGTTATAACATCAAGCCCGAAGCAATCATCCTGGTTACTTCTGACATGGGTAGGGTCGGGACCGCCTCACGACCTAGCTGTATCGAGGTAGGGGCAGCACCGCGTGCTGCCCTAGTGGATTTCATTCTCACGTGGCAGGTGGCAGCCCCGGGTTACAGGTGGCGGGATAGAATAAACACAAGGGGAGACCGGAAACCGGGAAGGATGCTTCGGTTGTCTTGGGTAGGGTTGAGCGGCCTCGCTCAACCGCGGCTGACCAAGGCTGGTCAGCCCTACCTCGAGACATGGGAGACATTTCCAGGTGACGGGTGATGGCCACGGGTGGCAGGTGGCGGACATGAGTTTCCTGCTACCAGGATTAAGGCGGGTCTGACCACCCTTGGTCAGCCGATGCATCAGGCAGGGACAGCACCACGTGCTGTCCCCGGCCGCCGGATGGAGGCTGGAAGGTAGGGGCGCGATTTGTCGCGCCCTCTTCGGCGGAGTGCGCGGCGAAGCCACGCCCCTACCTTAATCCACGGTTGAGCGAGGCCGCTCAACCCTACCCAAGGCCATCACTCACCCGATACTCCAAACTCAATACTCTATACTCTCTTGGCCTCTGCCTCAGGCCCGGCGTCCCGGCGCCCGCTCCACGACCTTCTTCATGCGGCGCAGGATCTCACGCAGGCGTTCGCGGGGACATCCGAAGTTAAGACGGACATGGCCGGGGCCGCCGAAATCGGCGCCGTTGCTCAGGCCGACGCCGCCCTTCTCGAATTCGGCGTGCGCGTCCTCGAAGCCGAGGGCGGTGACGTCGAACCAGACGAGGAAGCTGGCCTGCGGGCGCTGACGCAGCACGACGCCGGGCATGGACTTGATCTCCTGTTCGATGAGGTCGAGGTTTCCGCGGAGATATTCCACGCACTCGAGGCGCCACGGCTCGCCGTGGTCGAACGCGGCCTGGGTGGCGGCGAGGCCGAACATGTTCTGGTCGAGCGACAGGCCCTGGAGGACCCGGCGGAAGCGCGTGCGCAGGCCGGCGT
>Ga0222712_10000114_pt1 | contig 107948 bp, 108 predicted proteins | sample C33_657DmetaG_FD_165043 | JGI IMG/M metagenome (GOLD analysis project Ga0222712, IMG submission 165043) | Estuarine water microbial communities from San Francisco Bay, California, United States - C33_657D | ecosystem: Environmental > Aquatic > Marine > Unclassified | place: USA: California... | reverse complement strand
ATTGAGAGCGACACCAACTCGTGACCCGGCGCCTCCTCGCCACTTATCTCCTCCTCACGCTCGTGGTGCTCATCGCTCTCGAACTGCCACTTGCGCTCGGTTATCGAGATCATCAGATGGATCAGTTGAAATCAGGTATTGAGCGCGATGCGTTCGTACTTTCGTCCTATGTGTCCGATTCGCTTCTCGGTGGAACTCAGGTCGATTACGAAACGGTGGTGGCGAATTACTCCGCGGCGACCGACGGCCGCGTCGTTATCGTCAATAGCGCAGGCGATGTGCTTGCTGATTCCGAGCCTTCGGCCGCTGGCCAACGAAATTTCCTCTCACGGCCAGAAATCGCAGACGCGCTCAATCGCCAGATCGCAAGCGGCACTCGCTATTCAACAACTCTCGGAACCGGGCTCCTCTACGTCACCGTTCCGATTTCGGTTGGCGACAAAGTTCTCGGTGCGGTTCGGGTCAGTTTTTCGACAGACCAAGTTGATGCAGAAGTTCGCCGCTATTGGCTCATCCTCATCGGAGCAGCTTTTGGAACGCTTGTTCTTGCTGCTGCGCTCGGTGTGCTTCTCGCACGCTGGGTAACGCGACCAATCGCGGATCTACGCGACGCGGCGACCCGCATTGGCGAAGGCAATCTCTCGGCTCGGGCTGATGTCGATCGCGGTCCCCCAGAAATCAAAGATCTTGCTGCGGCGTTCAACGCGACCGCAGTTCGACTTGAGGAACTTGTCACGGCCCAAGAGCAATTTGTTGCCGACGCGTCGCATCAGTTGCGCACGCCGCTCACCGCACTTCGTTTGCGCCTCGAAATGCTTGAGCTTGATGCCGACGACGCCGCTGCGGAAGATCTTGAGGGTGCACGCAACGAAGTCCAGCGAATGTCGCGAATGGTCGACGGATTGCTGGCCCTTGCACGTGCAGAACGAACCCAAGGTTCTCGACCCGGTCGCATTGAACTCGAAACTCCCCTCACCGAACGAGCCGCAGCCTGGCAACCTCTCGCGAGCGAACGCGGCGTTCAGATCCTGGCGGAACCTTCGGAACTCAAGGCACGTTGTTCGGCAGACATGCTGGGCCAGGTTCTCGACAATCTGATTGCCAACGCGCTTGAGGTTTCACCCGAAGGTTCGACAATCATTCTCAGTGCAACCACCGAGGTTTCTCCTTCGGGCCCCATCGTTGCCGTCCACGTCATCGATCAAGGACCCGGACTCACCGACGAACAGCGCGATCGAGCCTTCGACCGCTTCTGGAGAGCAACAACAGAGCGAGGGCAGTTAGGTGGGACCGGCCTAGGACTTGCCATTGTTCAGAAATTGGTCGAATCCGAAGGCGGGCGGGCCGAGTTGCGAGCTGCACCCGAAGGTGGCCTTGATGCCGTGCTCCTGCTTGGTAGCTAACGACTCACCCCGTAGAGCGATCACACTCACGCACCTCCTGCGTGCGACCATGTAAAAGAGATCTCACACTTCCCATGGAGGGATACCAATGATCACGACCATCGTTGTGCCACTTGATGGATCAGACCTTTCGCACGCGGCGTTACCCATCGCCAATGAACTCGCAACTGCACTTGACTCCACCGTTCTTCTCCTTGCATCAGGCTGGGGAAGCACCGTCGAACAATTGCAGTCCTACCTCGATGAAAAATCTGGGTCACTTTCCGTTCCGTTCGGCACTTCCGTCGTCCCAGACACCTTTCCCGCAACTGCCATTGCCGATTCGGTGAAGGGAACAGAAGACGCGATCGTCATGGCAACCCATGGTCGCACCGGATTCGGTAAGGCCCTCCTCGGATCTGTTTCCGAAGATGTTCTGAAGCGTTCGGACCATCCCGTGCTACTTGTTGGTCCCGGAGCAAAGTCGTTCACGTCGTTCAACAACGCAACGATGGCGGTCACCACCGACGGGTCACCTATTTCGGCGATGGTCCTTCCTCGTGCTGCCCGGTGGGCAAAGGCACTGTCGATGTCAGTCGTCGTGTTGTCGGCAACGACTGCTAGCGGTTTGCCACTCGGTGGTGCAGAACCAGAGGCGCTTTCGAATGCGGTGGAGTCGGCAGTCGCATTCTTCAACCGTGAAGGAATCAAAGCCCGAGCTGAATCAGTTGTTGGTGTCGATGCTGCCGATGCCGTTTCGGATTGGGCGAATACCAACAAGGTTGCGTTGGTCGCCATGGCAACTCATGGGCGTGGCGGACTCGCACGAACGGCACTAGGGAGCACCACGATGCGCACCGTTCACAACTGCCACTGTCCCGTACTTGTACAAAAACCAGTCGGCTAGAAACCAAACTCTTTCCCAAAGGTTCACGTTCCGATTACCGGGTTCACCTCGGGTTCGCTTGTCTTCCTAGAACACTTTGCTCATCAAACGCGTTGAGCAAATGCCGGTACCTAGGAGTCAACGTGAACCCACCTATTGCACGTAGCCTCACTCTCGTGAACGAAACAGATCTCGCCCTCGCGACCATCCACCCAGACCGTCACCTCAGTTTCGAGGGGGCGTTCAACTTTCGCGATCTCGGCGGGTACACAACCACCGATGGTCGAACAGTGAAGTGGCGCACGCTGTTTCGCGCCGACGCTGTCCATCGCCTTCCCGATGCGGAACTTGATCAACTTGCCGAGATCGGCCTGCGAACGGTGATTGATTTGCGCACAGGATCAGAAGTTGAGGAAGGCCACCTTCACGACCCCCATCGCGGCATCACCCACGTCCATCTCGATGTGCTTGGGCAGGTCTGGAAGCCTCTTGATCTCGATGAAGACGCCGATGCTCGGGTTGTTCTTAGCGACCTTTACGTGCACATGCTCGACATCGGTGCACCCGCACTTTCCGACGCGTTCCGCACCCTGGCCAACGCCGACAATCTTCCCGCCGTCTTTCACTGCGCAGCAGGCAAGGACCGCACGGGCGTGCTCGCCGCGATGGTTCTTTCCACCATCGGTGTTGCCGATCATGTGATCGTCGCGGACTACGCGATTTCAGGAACGAACATGGCGGAACTGGTCGAACGTCTCAAGCGCGATCGGCCAGAAGCATTGACCGCGATGAACGATCAACCTTCCGCCTATCTCGCGGCACCACCGGAGGCAATGAGTCGGCTACTTGCGCACGTCAACGCCGAATACGGTTCAATGACCGGCTATGTCAACAGCATCGGGATCGACGCTGATGTTATTGATGCTCTTGCTGCAAGTCTTCTTGATTGAAGACTCGCGACGCCTTCGTCGTTAGCGACGCTTACGGCTGACAACAAGTATGGCGAGAAGTGCAGCAACTGCTGCGACAATTGCGATTGCCATCTTCGAACGGCCGTTGTCCGCCGACCGCACGACTGGAGCGTTGTTCCAGTCAGCGAGATCTGACGGCGCACGCGGTGCGGTGTCGATGAAGATTTCTTCACCAGCAGTATCGACAATCACTTCATCGAGTTCGGCACGAACTTCAACGAGCGCGTCACGTGTGGACACGATGACGTCGTCACCAGCAGGCGTGATTGCGATGTCGGCGTCGGCGGTGTGCACGATTGTGTCGCCTCCGGGTGTCACTTCGATATCGACACCATCAGGAAGAACGGCGACCGCGGGAACAACATCGGTAACAGCATCAAGAAATGCATCGACAGGAGCGGGACGATCAGCTGCAGGCGCTGGCCGATTCCGAGTCTTCTGCGGGTCATAGGCCATTGCTTCCTCCAGAGGTTTCGGGGGGCGCTGCTTCCACGGGTGCGGAAACGGGCACACCAAACCGTGCCATCTCGGGGACTGCGGCATCAAGCAGATTGTCGAATTCCTGTGCCGCATCGCTTGCACCTTGGCGAGTGCCAAGCCCATGGATGGGCAGGGACTGCGCTGACGCTTCGGCAACTGCGGCGCGCATGTGCACCGGGGCAAAGACCTGATCGCCGTATTGCTCGAGCAACATCGTGTGCCAGTAGTGAGCATCACGAGTGCGACCAAGACGATTTACAGCGATGCCAGCAACCTCGGGACGACCGCCCCGACGAGCGGCGATACGCGAAATAGTGAGTTGCACATTCGCAACGCCATCCGAGGCCCACGCGCCTGGCTCCGTAACGATGAGTGCACGGTCAGCAGCAAAGAGACCATTGATTGTGAGAAGACCCAGCGATGGCGGACAATCGATCACCACAAGGTCGTAATCATTCCCTTCGAGTGCGAGCTGCAGACGGTCTTGCGCCCCGACGGGATCGTTCGCGAGCTGTGGCTCTCGAGACGAGAGTGCAGGTGTACTGGCGAGCACATCGGGCGCCACGCCACCTTCGAGCACCCACGCTGTGGGTATGGCGAGGGAACGGGCCGAACCGGGGCGATCCGTTTCGAGTGCAGCATCGACTGTGGTGGCCGGCTCCCAAATACCGAGCCCCGCGGTGGCATTCGCTTGGGGATCGAGGTCGACGACAAGGACTTTTTTTCCCCGTCGAGCGGCGGCAGAGGCGAGGCCCAGAGTGACTGTTGTCTTGCCCACTCCGCCCTTTTGGTTCACGACAGCGACGATTGGCATGCCCCAACGCTACGCGGCAAGCCCTTGTGATCGGGCGATACCGCCAACAAAAAGGCTGACTGCGACGGAATAACAACGGAAGATTCGGTGCTGAGAGGGTGCATGACCATCACTGAAGGCCAAACCGTTCCTGCGTTTTCACTCCCCGATCAGGACGGCAACACCGTCACAGCTGCGCAACTTCGCGGAGGCTGGGCCGTCGTCTATTTCTACCCAAAGGACGACACGCCTGGCTGCACGGCCGAATCATGTTCCTTCCGTGACAACTTTGAAGCGTTCACCGATGCGGGCGCGAAAGTGATTGGCATCAGTTCCGATTCGATTGAATCGCACAAAGCATTCGCCCAGAAACACAACTTGCCGTTCACGTTGCTGGCCGATACCGACAGCACCGTGCGCAAGCAATTCGGCGTGGGTAAGACGCTTGGATTGTTGCCAGGGCGCGTCACCTACGTGATTGACCCTGACGGCATCGTACGCAAAGTGTTTTCTTCACAGTTCAAGCCAAAGAAGCACATTGACGAAGCGTTGGCAGTAATTACCAACTCCTGAGCAACAGGCAGTCTCTAGTTCTTGCGAAGCAGCGACGAATACTGAGTCGGATCATCGACGTCGGCATCGGCGAAGCCGCGGGCCCGCAGCAGGCATGCGTCGCAGTGACCGCAGGCTCCACCGTCAGAGGCTGGGTCGTAACACGACATCGTGATTCCGTAGTCGACGCCGAGTGCAATCCCGCGTTGAATGATCTGTGCCTTGGTGAGGTCGATGAGCGGCGTGCGGATTCGCAGGCGCCGCCCCTCGACCCCTTCACGGGTCGCAAGGTTGGCCATTGTCTCGAATGCCTCGATGAACTCGGGACGGCAATCGGGATAACCCGAGTAGTCAACAGCGTTCACACCGATAAAGACGTCGTGCGCACCGCGAGTTTCAGCAACTGCGGTAGCGAAGCTCAAGAAGATGGTGTTGCGGGCGGGAACATAAGTGATGGGAACCGAATCAGCAGTGAGGTCGTCAACCGATTCGTGCTTCGGGACTTGAAGTGACTCGTCGACCAATGCGGAGCCACCGAATGCGGCAAGATCAATATCCGCAATGAGATGTTCAACTCCGGCAGCGGTCGCAATGGCCGCAGCACATTCGAGTTCACCAGTGTGACGTTGTCCGTAACGAAAACTCAATGCAATTGGCGTAAAGCCTTCGTGCTTCGCGATTGCGAGACAGGTCGTGGAATCAAGTCCGCCCGAAAGCAACACGATCGCCATTGGCTGGCTCACAAAACGCCGTCCCACACGCGTCGCTCACCAGACATCGGGTCCATAAGCACCTCGCGCTCAAGATCGAATCGCTGGGTCGGACGTGCCTCTACATTCCATGCTGGCCAGCCGGGATCGCCGGCACGAGCAAACGACAACCACGCGTCCTGCATTGCGTTGGAAAGGTCGCGAAGGTCATCACTAATCGGCCCGCCGAGAAACAGTTCCGCGCCCGCTGCGTTCAAGACTCCAAAAACAAAGGGAATCTCAAGCGCATGGCAGGACTTGATAACTCCGCCGAACGCGGGAGTCGCCCACGTAAACAGGTACTGCCACGTCGACGTCTTCGCCGATGACCGAGCTTCAACGAGGCGAATTGCCGGAATTCGGAACGTTGCATCTGTGAGTACTGCATTCCACAGGTCGTCCGGCGACGCATCCGGGCGGTCTGCCACATATGCGTCTCGAACCGGATGACCTGAACCAAAAATACGTTCAAGCCGTTCCAACAACTTGGGATCATCGAGACCGCCGGGGCTCATAAGAGCAAAGAGATTCCACTCGTCGAGGTTCGTGCCTGTCATGAATGGAACATCAACGGCGTCGCCATCGGCAACGGCAACCAGCGGATTTTTCGGCAGGAACGCACCGTCAACAACTGGTTGAAACGCCATCGCAAGCGCAATGCCGGTTGGACCACCGAGCCCTGAAGGATCGTCATACAACTTTGCTTCGACCTTTGTGGCCGCCTTGGCAATGTCATCAGCCGACGCACTCAACAAGCCTTCGAGATCGGTGACGCCCAGTTTCTCCATGAACTGCTCGGTCATCGCTGCGCCCATTGCAGGAGTGAATGTGTTGTGGGCCGCTCCGCTTTGCGCGATTGCTTTGTGGAACAGACCACGCGCCGCTGGAACCGCGAGCAGCGTCGACACACTCATTGCACCAGCTGATTCACCGAAGATCGTCACATTGTTCGGGTCGCCACCGAATGCTGCGATGTTGTCACGAACCCATGCAAGCGCAGCGGTCTGATCAAGTAAACCGTTCACTCCGCTGGATCGATAACGATCGTCGAGGTCTCCGAGCCAGAGGAAGCCAAGTGCACCGAGTCGATAATTCAGGGTGACGACAACAACATCGCCGCGGTTGGCCAAGGAGGTCCCGTCGTACCAGGGCGTTGACGAGGAACCGTTAATGAACCCTCCGCCATGTATCCAAACCATGACTGGACGCGCAGCATCGTCGCAGCCGGGCGTGTACACGTTAAGGAAGAGACAATCCTCACTCGAGGAATCGACCGCATCGCCGAGAAAAGCGGTGACACCGCCAGATTCCTGCACTGACATCGACCCGAAACTCGTTGCGTCGCGAACGCCGTCCCAAGATTCGGGGGGCGCAGGGGCTTGGAACCGAAGCTCTCCAATCGGCGGAGCGGCATACGGCAATCCTCGGAATTGGAAAATGCCGTCCCTCTCAAAGCCTTGGACATCGCCTTGTGCCGTCGTAACCAACGCAGAACCCATGGGAACTCCCCCAGCCGAGTGAACGGCGACACGCTATCGGCGAGAAAGGGTCTCTCGTGAGCGCTTGATGAGGGTGAAGTCGTGCAAGACCCCTAGCGTTCCCATCGTGAAAGGACTCCGACGTGCATTCCGATGGCTCCTGCCGATCGCGGTGATCGCCGCAGTGGTGACCGCTGTTCAATCCCGCCGATCAAGCACGCCACCCATCGGGCCAGTGCAGAACGGCCATCGAACGGCACGCAACTTCCGTCTTGCGCTCCTGGGGGCCAAGACCGGTGGCGCCTACGCCCGTCATCGTGCCCGGCGAGTTTTCGCCGACGCCGGCAAACGACGAGAACTTGACCTTGCGTTCGAAATGGAAACGACGCAACAAGTCACCGAAGCCCTCGGTCAAATGAAGGGCGCGCTTATGAAGGTCGGCCAGATGGCCAGCTACATCGACCAAGGGCTTCCAGAACACGTTCGTGGCGCACTTGCAGACCTTCAGCAGAATGCCCCACCTATGAGCGCCGAACTCGCTGCCCAGGTGATTTGTGAAGAACTCGGTAAGCACCCGAATGAACTTTTCGAAACCTGGGATCCAACTCCCATCGCATCGGCATCGATCGGTCAGGTGCATCGAGCCCTCACTCGCGAGGGAAAAGCTGTCGCAGTCAAAGTGCAATACCCCGGCGTTGCCGAAGCAGTCTCCTCTGATCTCAACAACGCAGGTTTCATCTTCGCCGGACTTGGCGTTCTCTTCCCCGGACTCGACCATAAAGCCCTCGTTGCCGAATTGCGTGAACGAGTTGTGGAAGAACTCGATTACGAAATCGAAGCGGCAAACCAACGGGCGTTCGCTCGCTACTACGACGGACATCCCACAATTCACATTCCCCATGTTGTTGACGAGTACTCAACTCGACGAGTGCTCACGACCGAACTTTCCGATGGGGCCCGATGGGATGAACTCCTGACCTGGAGCCAGAAAGAAAAAGATCTGGCCGCAGAGACGCTCTACCGCTTTGCGTTCGGTGGGCTCTACCGACTTGCTGCGTTCAATGGCGACCCACATCCCGGCAACTATCTATTCCATCCGGGCGGACGCGTCACGTTCCTCGACTTCGGTCTCGTGAAGTACTTCACCGCTGAAGAACTTGATGAGTTCGGCGAAATGATCCAGCACATGGTGATCAATCACGATGCCGCTGCATTCCGCGCAACTGTCGAACGCCTCGGGCTTCTACCAGCAGGACTCGATGTCACCGACGCTGATGTCATCGACTATCTCGGCCACTTCTACGAGTTCGTCGCCATGGAAGGCGACTTCACGATCACCCCCGAGTACGCATCAGAAACCGTCCGTCGGTTTTTCGATACCAGTGGCCCCTACGCCGTGATGCAGAAGGCAGCAAATCTTCCGGGCAGCTTCGTCATCATCCAGCGCATCAGCCTGGGCCTCTACGCGATCCTCGGTGAACTCCATGCAACCGGCGATTGGCGCAAGATCGCTGAGGAGTTATGGCCCTTTGTCGACGGGCCCCCGTCGACCCCAATGGCCCACCAGATCGAAGAATGGCGATGCCTTCGCCACCTCGATGCCAAGGGTGCGATGCTGTCCCGGTGACCGATGACAACAACACGTCCCTGACCAGCGCTCACGAACGTTGGGTGGACCGGGATACCGCCGTGGTCTGGCATGGCTTCACACAAATGGCAACCTACGCCACCAATCGACCGATCATTGTCGAATCAGGAGAAGGCCGTGAACTCATCGATGTCGATGGCACGCGGTATCTCGATGCAATCTCGTCGCTGTGGGTAACAACGCTCGGACATCGCGTACCTGAACTTGATGCTGCGGCACGCGAACAACTGGATCGCATCGCGCATTCAACGATGCTGGGGAACGGAAACCGCATCACCATCGAACTCGCTGAAGCGCTCGCTCCCCACGTTCCCGTGAGCGAACCGCATTTCCTTTTCGCTTCGGATGGAGCCGCGGCAGTAGAACAGGCAATCAAGATCGCGTTCCAATACTGGACGAATCAGGGCATCACCGATCGCACTCGCTATCTCGCTCTTGGTGGTGCGTATCACGGTGACACCATCGGATCGATTTCAGTCGGCGCTGGTGGATTCGGAACCGACATGTTCAACCCACTTCGCTTCGATGTCTTGCGCGCTCCGGGTTATGTCGATCCGGGCTGGGCCGACACCGCAGTCGCAATGATTCGCGCTCATGCTCACGAACTTGCCGCCGTAATTATCGAACCACTCGTCCAAGGCGCTGTGGGAATGTGGATTACAGACCCCGAGTCGGTCGAGCGAGTTGCCGATGCATGCCGGGAACATGACGTCTTGTTGATTGCCGATGAAGTTGCGACGGGTTTTGGTCGGACCGGGACGCTGTTCGCGTCCGAACAATGTCGAGTGCGGCCCGACGTCATGTGCATCGGCAAGGGTTTGACCGGCGGCTACCTCGCAATGGCGGCGACAGTTGCTTCGCGTCGTGTGTATGAAGCATTCCTTGGCCCCGACCTCAGCGAGATGACGCTCTACCACGGCCACTCTTTTTCCGGCAATGCCCTTGCTGCGGCCGTTGCACTTCGACATCTTCAACTCTTTGGAGAACTCGACGTTCTTACCAATGTGCGCGAGCGCGCCGCACAACTTCGTTCCCGCCTGGGAGTCATCGCTGACGGAAATTCCGCGATCAAAGAGATTCGCCAGCGAGGACTCATGGTTGGCGTGGAGCTTGACCCGCCCAAGGATGATCTTCGATGGGGCCGACGCGTGTGCGCCGCCGCAGTAAACCGCGGAGTTCTTCTTCGCCCGCTTGGCGATGTCATCGTCCTCATGCCGATCCTCACTTCGACCGCCGATGAGATCAGCCGAATCGCTGATGTCTTGGAAGCATCGATCAACGAGGTGTGCACTCAGTGAGCGACAACCAATCTCCCGATTGGTCAAAGTGGTTCACGACACAAGAGACCGAGATCAAACAAAGCGGGCGATGGCGCGCTCCGAGATCCTTCGATGCCTCCGGTCCAGTGGGGATTCTTGAAGGGCGCACGGTTGTCTCGTTTGCGTCAAACGATTACCTCGGCCTTACTGCACATCCGAAGGTGAAGGAAGCAGCAGCCGATGCAGCACATCGGTGGGGAGCAGGTTCAGGGGCATCACGTTTGGTCGTTGGCTCACGTCCTGTTCATCACGAACTTGAGGACGCAATCGCAGAGTGGCGCAGTACTGAATCGGCAGTCCTCTTCCCCACGGGCTTCGCCGCAAACCTTGGCCTTCTTGCCACACTTGGATCGACCGGCGTCGTCATTCATTCCGACGCTCTCAATCACGCGTCGATCATCGATGGTTGTCGAATGGCGCGCGCAAACGGTGCCACGGTCCAGACCTACCGACATCTCGACCTCGACGAACTCGCAACGAACCTGTCCGCCAATTCAACATCGCGACAGGTTGTCGTCACTGACACGGTCTTCTCCATGGACGGGGATGTGGCTCCTATCAACAAACTCGCTTCGCTTTGCTCGCGACACGGCGCGCTTCTGGTGGTCGATGAAGCACACGCTGTTCTGGAGCCTGCGCCAGAATCAATCCTTAATGGTGCCTACGTCATCCAAGTGGGGACACTTTCCAAAACTCTTGGGGCACTCGGGGGTTTCGTCGCCGGACCGAAAACACTTGTTGATCTTCTTGTAAATAGGGCTCGCACGTACATCTTTACGACAGCGCCAAGCCCCGCAGATTCGGCAGCAGCGCTCGCGGCAATCAGCATTTTGCGATCCACTGAGGGTCATGCGCTTCGTGAACGATTGCGTCAACAGATAGCGCAAGTTCGACCGGGGCACCCCTCCCCCATCATCCCGATGATTCTCGGCGAAGAGTCCGCCGCACTTGCAGCATCGCAATTTCTCCTTGAGCGCGGCCTACTTGTACCCGCCATTCGGCCGCCCACGGTTGCGGTCGGATCAAGCCGCCTCCGCATTGCCTTGTCCGCGGCCCATACTGATGAGCAGATTTCTTCACTTACTGATGCTCTACGCGCGCTGGGAACGGACGGTGGACAATGACGTTCGACGGATTACGACCCCAACAACTCATTGTCGTTGTTGGTACGCGAACCGAGGTTGGAAAGACCTACGTTTCGGCTCGACTCTTACGCGACTTGCGTGCCAATGGCCATGACGTAGCAGCGCGTAAACCTGCGCAATCGTTTGATCCCGATGATTCATTCACGGACGCGCATTTTTTGGCTGATGCCTCTGGGGAAACTCCAGCCGATGTTTGTCCACGTCATCGCTGGTACCCGATTCCCATGGCTCCACCCATGGCAGCCGATGCTCTCGCCCGACCGCAATTTTCCATTGAGGATCTCGTCTCGGAAATTCAGTGGCCACTACCGGCGCCGTCGATTGCATTCGTCGAATCAGTCGGTGGTGTTCGTTCGCCAATGGCGTCGAACGGCGATGCGATCACGCTCATAGAACTTCTTCAGCCAGACATCGTCTTACTTGTTGCCGACGCTGGTCTCGGAACAATCAATGACGTCACCTTGAGTCTTGAAGCGATCAATAGCGGTGCGCATGTCGCCACACCGATCGTCGTCCTCAATCGTTTCGATCCCGCTGACGATCTTCATCGCCGAAATCGCGACTGGCTTGTTCGCCACCTTGAGGTTGACGTCCTTTCAAGCGTTCCGAGTGTTTTGGCGAAAATTTCACCGAAATAGCAAGGGAAAGCGCGCTCCCCTTCGAAATACACCGCCCGATCAGGTTCCGGTGACCTCTCACCGGTACCTTTTCCTTCTTCAACATCGTTGAAAAGGTGTGAAAGGGGGAGCGATGATCAAAGCAGCAGAGCGGCCAGTTTCGGACAGCACCTCGCTCACCCTCCATCAAGCAGCCGAGGCACTCGGCGTGCACTACATGACGGTGTACAAATATGTGCGCACCGGTCGACTCGCCGCAACAAAGGTTGGCGGGGGCTGGGTCGTTTCAAAAGAAGCACTCGACACCTTTGGTTCCACCCCCTCACCGCGTGCTTCAGGCGAACGGGTTGATTGGTCAGCCCGAATCGGAGACCGACTCATTGCAGGCGATGAAGCCGGTTCGTGGAACGTCATCGAAGCCGCCATGGCATCGGGGCTTGAGCCGACAGCGGTCTATCTCGATGTCCTTTCTCCCGCCCTTGCGGCAATCGGCGCGGCATGGGCAATCGGAGAAGTTTCCATTGCCGAGGAACACCTCGCCACTGCAGTCACGAGTCGCCTCATCGGCCGTCTAGGACCGCAATTCAGTCGGCCAGGACAAACCCGCGGAACTGTCGTTCTCGGTGCAGCCGCAGGCGATCAACACGCAGTTCCGATCGCAATGGCCTCTGATTTACTCCGCGGTCGCGGCTTCACGGTGATTGATCTCGGCGCAAACTCGCCGGTTGAGTCGTTCATCGACGCTGCCAATTCGGCCGATCGCCTGATTGCTGTCGGCATTAGTTCCACCACCGCAGGCGTGGATGACCAGGTCATTGCGACTGCGAGCGCAGTCAAAGATCAGGTCGGTTGTGCGGTAGTTATCGGTGGACACGGCATCGGCGAAGATGTTCGTCGCGCACACGCCGATGCGGTCACGACCTCGGCGACGGAAATGCTCGACGCCTTCGAGCGAATCGCCGAAGCAACGTCAAAGCGTTAGCTGCCCCTCAGCCCGGGGCCGGTGTCACCGCTGGCCGTCCGGCAAGCACTTCAACAATGTTCTCGCAGCACAGCCGAACCATGTCTCCTCGAGCCAGCGTCGACGCAGAACCGAGGTGCGGGGCCAACACCACGTTCTCCAACTCAAGGAGACCTTCAGTGATCGTTGGTTCGAACTCGTACACATCAAGCCCCGCTGCAGCGATTCGCTTCTCATGGAGGACGTTCACCAACTCCGCTTCGTCAATCAATGCGCCTCGACCAGTGTTGACGAGCACTGCAGTCGACTTCATCAACGCAAACGCGCGCGAGTCAAACATGTGTCGGCTCTCACCATTCAGCGGTGCATGAAGCGAGAGAAAATCCGAACGACGCAAGAGTTCATCGAAAGTGACATAGTCGGCTCCCAGTGATGCCTCGATCTGGGGAGATACTCGGTTCCGATTGAAATACACCACGTGCATTCCAAACCCTTGCGCCCTTCGCGCAACGGCCTGACCGATTGACCCCATCCCCACGATCCCTAGTGTTCGATCGCGGAGTGGTTCTCCGAGCAATTGTGTCGGCGCCCACCCAGTCCACTCCCCCGCTCGCACCATGCGTTCGCCTGCTCCAAGGTTTCGCGCGGCTGCTAGCAGCAACGCCCAAGCCAGGTCAGCAGTTGCATCGGTGAGAACACCGGGGGTCGTGGTGACTTCAATTCCTCGAGCTCGAGCCGCGGCCACATCGATGTTGTCGAACCCAACCGCATAGTTTGCGATCACTCGCAGACTTGGATTCGCATCGAGGAATTCAGCATCGATACGATCGCTCAACATACAGAGAAGGGCATCGGAGCCTTCGACCCCTGCCATGAGTTCCGCTCGGGTGAGCGGTCGATCCTCGACGTTTGACCGAACCTCAAACCCCAAATCATGAAGCAACCCACTACCGGGTTCGGGCAGCGGACGGGTGACAAAGACGATCGGAGCCATAGGAAACGGTGGCACAACCACGTCAGTTGGTTGAACCAGAAGCCGATGCATCGATAAACGACACCGGTGCTTCAAACGCGGCGCGACGAGCAACCCGACGGAGAGCTCCAAGAACGGGGCGACCAGCAACGACAATAAACAATGCGGTGAAGACCGCACGGGGGATATCGAAGCCGAACGATGTAGTGACGTGAAAGCCCCAAAAGCGCCGGAGATTGTCGACAAGGGAATCTCCCGCCACGTAGGAAACAGTCGTATCGCCAGCGCTCACAAACGGCCAGAACCAAAGGTTCATGACGAGCCCATAGGCGAGTGCAGCGATCGCTCCGTATGCGGCCAACATCGCAATTTCGATACGGCCACGCGCAGGCGGCAGACAACCGGCGAAGAATCCGATCCAGGCGGCTCCGAACATCTGGAACGGCAACCACGGACCGACACCACCTGTAATCAGCGCACTGACGAACAGCGTGATCGCTCCAAGGACGAAACCAAAGCCGCGTCCAAAGACTCGGCCCGCCGGCACAAGCAGAAAGAACACCGGCTCGAAACCAGCAACGCCTCCACTCGGCAAACGCAGAACAGCGCCACTTGCTGCAAGTACTCCGAGCAACGCAACCGATTTCGCGTCAAGAGAACCATCAGCCAATTCGGCCAAAATCACCCCGATGAGCAAAGGGATCAGGACGACGAAGATCCACGGAGCATCGTTGCTATGAGATGCATCGATAGAAGAACTTGCAGACGCAAAGAGCGGCCATGCAAACGCGACGATGCCGAGAGCAAATGCTGCAACGAGCAGCACCCATGCAGTAAGGCCGAGCCGAACCGCGTCGACACGCCGTGGCGTTGCGACGGTCATTTGTAGGGACTATCACTCGCTACTGCGAGCGCTAATTCAACCTCGTGCACAGTAAGCAGCGCGAGCGGAGCGAGAACCTTGGCGACCTGCGGAGCGAATACTGGCGAATGAACGACGACATCGCGCGCAGGACCATCGGCGACGACTTCACCTTCTGCAAGAACAATGCATCGGTCAGCAACAGACGCAACGACTTCAACATCGTGAGTCGCAATCACGACTGCATGGCCATCGGCAGCAAGTTGTTCGAGAACGGCGACCAACCGCTGCTTGGCCCCATAGTCAAGCCCTCGAGTGGGTTCATCGAGCAGAAGCAAAGGCGGTTCAGAGGCCAAAACAATCGAGAGCGCAAGACCGAGGCGTTGTCCCTCTGAGAGGTCACGTGGATGCGTTGACGGATCAACACCTGGAACAATCCGATCGAGCACCGTTCGTGTCGTCCCGTTTGTAAGTCCTGCGTCACGGTCTGACGCGCTGCATTCGGCCGCAACCGTGTCGTGGTAGAGCAACACACCACTGTCTTGCGGAACTAAACCAGCAACGCGGACGACGTCACGTGCAGACAGCCGATGCGGCTGTGATCCCATGACTTGCACTGCTCCAGAAGCCGGCTCTCGCAAACCCACAAGGTGATTGAGGAGGGTCGACTTTCCCGCGCCATTGCGGCCCATCAGCGCAACAACTTCACCGGCACGGAATTCAACATCAACCCCGCGAAGTGCAGTGACTGGGCCGTAGGACGCCTGCAATCCATTCGTGGTGGCAATGACTTCACCGGGTGATCGAGTCGCGCGACTGAAGGGAGCCGAATCGACCGACGCGAGTTGTTCGCGAAGCGGACCGGCAACGCGGCGTGCATCTCGAACTGAAAGCGGAAGAGGAGCCCACCCGGCCAAGCGTCCAAGTTCAACAACGGGAGGCGCGACCGATGACTGACCAAACACCTCGGCAGGAGTACCGACAACGACTTGACGGCCATCGCCCGGAACCATCACGATGCGATCGGCGTATTGCACCACACGCTCAAGACGGTGTTCAGCGATCAGCACGGTGATACCGAGGTCGTGCACCAAGCGGGTCAAAGCAGCAAGCACTTCTTCGGCTGCAGCTGGGTCAAGAGCAGAGGTCGGCTCATCGAGCACCAGAACACGAGGCCCTGCTGTCAGCACCGAACCAATCGCAACGCGCTGTTGCTGACCACCAGAAAGAGAGGCCAGCGGGCGATTGCGAAGCTCGTGCAAACCCAGAAGATCCAAAATATCCTCGACGCGGCGGCGCATAACATCGGGGGCAACACCCAGATTTTCCATTGCGTACGCGAGTTCGTCTTCGACGTAATCAGTCACAAAACCTGCAGCCGGATCTTGCCCAACAACTCCGACGACATCGGCGAGATCGCGCGGCGGTACCGCTGAGGTACTGAGTCCATCGATCGTGACCGATCCTGCGAGGACTCCGCCCGAGAATCTCGGCACCAAACCGTTCACTGCTCGAAGCAGCGTCGACTTACCCGAACCAGTAACGCCAACTACAAGGCAAAGTTCACCTTCAGGAACCTCAAACGAAACATCGACGAGTGTGGGCGCCGACGCCTCTGGATAGGTGATCGTCACGTGCTCGAACCGGATCACGCCGCTACCGCCATAGTTGAAGGAGCAACCAGCGCTGGTGGGCGCGGAGCACACCACGCCGGGAGTGCGGCAACGAGGAGCCCGACGACAGCAAGGACGGGAACGGCGGGAACCTCTAGCGGATTCGTTGATGGATTCAGCGCGTCACCCATACGACTTACAGAGACGAACGAACCGAACGCGACAACGCCTGCGAACGAAACAATCCACTCCGGAGCCGCCCACGGGTCTGGGCGATACCGAGTGCGCGTGGTCGAACGTCCCCCGGCAATGAGCGCACCAAGTAGTGCAGCAGCCCCCAGTGCGAGAGCGGGGACCCGGAAAAGCGCTGGAGCGCCAGGATCAAGAAGACCGTAGGAACCAACTGCGATTGCAACGAGACCCAACAGCACAAGTCCGATCGAACGACGACGAACTGCCACCGAACTCGAACCACGTCGGCCATAGCCACGGCTATCCATTGATGCCGCAAGAGCAACGGCACGGTCTAATGCACCTTCGAGCACAGGAAGTGCCGACGCTGTCCATGCCCGCACACCTCGGTCCGATCGACCGCGCAATCGCCGAGCTTCACGAACTTGGCGGGACGCAACAATTGCCTGCGGAGCAAACGTGAACGCAATTGTCACGGCAACCCCTGCTTCGTACAACACCGTTGGAAGTGCTCGAAGCATTCGATAGGGACTGCAGAGTGATGTTGCTGCACCGAAACATGCGAGTACTGCGGCGAGTCGAAGGCCTTGATACAGCGCAGCCATGAGTGACTCGAGCGTGACAGGTCCGCCGAGACTCACACCCGCCGCCCAGTCAGGAAGCGTGACTTCAGGAATTGTGAACAACGTCATGCCTGAAACGCGCACCCCAAACAGAATCTGGAAGACAACGCGAACGATGATCACGATCATCCCGAGTCGTAAACAACTCGCAAACGATCGCGACCATGGAACATCGGCTCGCCGTGAAACAACGACCCAACCAGCAACGGCAATAATGAGACAGAGAAGAACTGGATTCGTCGTGCGCAACGCGCATGCCGACAATGCGACGGCCCAAAGCCACCATGCCCCCGGGTGCAACAGCCGTGGAGCGCTCATCGGGACCTTCGAGTCTGCACCCACGCGCCGCCGGCCATCACGGCGATCAGAACGAACACCGCCGCGATCCCGATCCAGCGACCAGTCGTCGAGTGCGTTGTGCTGGAGGAGGCGAGGGCAACGGCTCCAACAGCAACTGAGTCGTCGACTGTCGTTGAGGAGGAAACTCCATCGACGCTCGTGTCCCCCGAAGGGTCAACACGCGCTTCGCCAGTGCTCGGCGAAGTCGAGGGAACCACGGCGGAACGAGCACCCGAACTCGGAGAATCACCGGCACCACTCGGTGGCGCGAGCGACGAAAGGTCGGGAAGCGATGGAAGGCTCGGAGCAAGCGCAGGAAACAGCGAACGTGCGGGCCCAATGCGAGGGGGCGGGTCTTGTCCGTTTCCTGCACCACTCACGTAGCGCCAACCTTCAATATCGCCGTCGGAAAGTCGGCGAGTGAAGGGGTTGAAGTTCCCGTAGACCCACGAACCCGAAGAACCGTTGAAGTACGCCCAGTATTCAAATCCCCCGGCGCTGCGATCACCGCAACCCGATGCGGGACGACCATCGATCGCGCAAAGCAGACCACTCGAGCCGTAACGCGGAGCACCAGTTCCAAGTTCGCTGCCCCGTCGCGCCAACAGTTGAGATCCCGTGGTTCCGGCGGCAACCACCAAACACGTTGCCGATGCCCCTCCTCCGAGATCACTCGCATCAACAACGAGAACGACACGAATTTCTCCGCCTGCAATCGGACCCGAACATGAGGACGCGCCCGCCGGCGATGCTCCACCAACCACCACGCCCGCCAGCGCTGCAATTCCCAGAAGCGCTGCACCGAGCGCCCGACGTGCGCGCCGAAGCGACGAGCGCTTCATTGCAGTCTGCTTCATTGCAGTCTGAGAGAGAGGAAGAGTCACGGTGCGGGCCACTCGGGGTGGGTTGGTGCCGGAAGAGGGTGCGAGACCCGACTGGACTACGGACCAAGGCCGCCGACCGAACCGAGCCCCACCTCCCGTAATCCGACGACGGTTCTGTGATGGAGCATTTCCCCCCGAGCAGGCAGTCCGGCTCGTGACCGCCCGAAGAATCTCTCCAGTGGCCACCTACGGTTGCGGGTCAGCGCCGGAATCGGACCGGCTTCCCCTACTGCGGTGGGTCAAGTTGTGGACACACCCCACCACACAGGTGGCCCCCCGTCAATCACCATATGCCGCACTCCCCCGACAGGCGGTTTTGCGGCAACTGCCCGTATCCTCACACCATGACAACTGAACCGAGCCTGCCCCCCGGACTGACAGCAGTCGCCGAAGCGCTCGGTTCAGCATTGGGAGAGGTCCGGCTCCGTATTGGGCGGGAGCTCCGCACCATCATCGCCGGCGACAACGCCCCGGTTCGCGATCTCACCAAACCAATAGAGGGTGATCCAGGCCTTTTCGGCCCAGACAGCATCACTTGGAGGGTCCACTCTGACGCCTCAATGCTCATTGCGGGAGTCCGAGCCCTTCTCGTGCAGACGATGCACCCACTCGCTATGGCGGGAGTTGCCGACCATTCCGATTACCGGCGCCATCCGCTCGACCGGCTCGCAAACACCAGCCAATTCGTTGCCGCCACCACATTCGGCACCACCGAGCAAGCAGATGCAGCGTTTGCGCTTGTGACCCGCGTTCACCAGCGAGTCGTCGGAACCGCGCCTGATGGTCGCGAGTACTCCGCCAACGATCCACACCTCCTTTCGTGGGTTCACCATGCGGAAGTCGATTCGTTCTTGCGCTCCTATCAGCGCTACGGAGCGAAGAAGTTGAGCTCGTTTGAGGCTGACCGCTATGTCAATGAGATGGCTGTCATCAATGACCGCCTTGGTGGCGAATACGCGGCCCGCTCAGTCGCCGAACTCGACGAGTGGATGCATGCCATTCGCCCAGAACTCGAAGCTGGACAACAGGCAAAAGACGCGGCGCGCTGGCTCATGCTTGCCCCTCTTCCTCTCGCCGCCCGCCCGGCATATGGCGTGATTGCTCCCGCCGCTGTGGGGCTCCTGCCCACGTGGATGCGCGAGGAACTCAAACTCCCACTGGTTCCAGCACTTGATCCGATCATTGTTCAGCCCGCAGCACGAGCACTTCTTCGCACACTTACGTGGGCAATCGAAGGCGCGTTCGAAGCGGACGCGGCCTGATCACACACTGAATTTGCGACGGGCGTCGTTCAGACGCCGTAGCCACCGTCGATATCGAGCATCTGCCCCGTAATGAAATCGGCGCGGTCAGAAGCTAGGAAACACACTGCTTCGGCAATGTCGACTGCGTCGCCGAACTTCCGCAACGGGATGTTCCGCATTGTGACCTCAAGGGCCGCGTCGTCAAGGTCGCCTGAGGCCATGAGTCGTGCCGCCATGCCATCAGTGAGCATTCCCGGTCCGACGCAGTTAGCACGAACCCCGAAGCGACCCTCTTCAGCAGCGAGCGCGCGCACAACCGCTTCGACCGCACCCTTCGTACCTGACGACAATCCGTCACGAACTGGGTATCGACGTGTCGCAGCAGTTGTAACCGCCACGATGCTGCCGCCAACCTTGCGCAAGTGTTCAAGCGCTGGCTGCACGATATTGAAGAACGCGACCGCCTCACCTTCGATTTGCGCCCGATAGGCCGACGGCTGAACTCGACTCAAATGCATCTGAGTCACATGCGGTCCGGCTGCGTGCACGAGGGTATGGATTCCACCGAACTCCGCAACCGCAGTCGCAACAACAGACGCAGCAATGGACTCATCGACAAGATCGGCGGGCATCGCCATCACGCGAACGTCAAGATCCGAAAGTTCAGCGATGATTGCATCGGCAGCATCGCGATTCGATCGGTAGGTGAAGAGCACGTCACTTCCACGTTCGGCCAACATCCGCACAATCGCAGCACCAATGCCGCCACTTCCACCGGTAACGACAGCGACACCGCTGCGGTCTGCAAAATCGTTCACGAATGCTCCCCAATTGAGACGTGCCCGAACACCGTACCCGTCGTCACTGCTCGGTCGACACGCGAGGCCTTCTCATCGGACAAACTCACCGGATGAATCGCACCGAGGGCGAACCGCTACGACTCTGTTTCGTATGTCTGGGCAATATCTGCCGCTCGCCAACTGCAGAGGGCATCATGCGTTCACTCGTCACTGACGCTGGCTTGTCGAATTCGGTGGAGATTCACAGCGCTGGAACGGCTGGTTGGCACAGAGGTGAACTTCCCGACAAACGGGCTCGAGCGGAAGCACAACGTCGTGGGATTGAGCTCACGTCACGGGCCAGCACGTTCCTTCCCGGTGATGCTTCGTTCTACGACCTGGTCTTGGCAATGGACAGCACCAATGAACGCGACCTCCGAGACCGCACCGATCCTGCCCTCCATTACCGGATCGTTCGGCTTCGCACGTTCGACCCCGCACTCACACCCGCAGACCCATGGGACGGCGATGTCCCTGACCCGTGGTCGGGCGGCGACGACGGGTTCATTGCTGTCTACGACCTCATCGAAGACGCGTGTCGGGGACTTTTGGTTCACCTCCAGTCGAACCGACTCCTGTAAGGCCACGCCCTCACTGCCGAGAAACCCGGCCGTAGTATCGGAACGTGACGGCATCAGGAACAGAGATCGCGGGCAACGCTTCCGCGACTCGCTCAGAGGACGATCCGCAACCTTCGATTGATCGCCGGCTTGTCGTTGCTGTTGTCGCATTGCTCGCCATCATTCTCGGGTGGCTCCTGTATCGGCTCTTCACTTCTGACTGGCTGCCGATTGGCGACTACCGCACACTCCAACTGCGCGTTAGCGATGTCGGTAGATCAGAGACACCAATCGTCGGGGTGTACTCCCGTTATCAGTGGAACCATCCGGGACCATTGTTGTTTTACCTCCTTGCGATCCCCTACCGACTCAGCGGTTCTTCGCCACTCGGCCTGCTTTTTGGCGCGCTCGTCATCAACCTCGGCGTGATCGCTTCAACACTCTGGATCGCAGCGCGTGCCGGTCGTCGAGCCGTCGTACTTGTTGGTTTCTTCCTCGCCCTTCTCTGCCTTGGAATGAACCCCGCGGGGTTGGCCGATCCCTGGAATCCGGAATTCGTCATTCTCTCCGTCTTCGCTGCCGCAGTTGCATGCTGGCGCGTTCTCTTCGGCGACCGAGTCGCAGCAGTCGCACTGATCGCGATTGGATCCTTCGCAGTGCAGTGCCATGTCGGCAGCGCGCTTCCAGTGGCCCTGCTCATCGGAATTGGCGTTGTTGCGCTCCTCGTTCGCACATTCACGGGAACCGAGCGTTCACGCGATCGCCGAACGGCACTGATTGCCGGAGCCATCGCGATTCTCTGTTGGATTCCACCCCTCATCGATCAGCTCACAAATTCTCCCGGAAATCTCCGTCTGATTTTCGCCTTCCTTCAAAATCCACCACGCGCAACAACCGGTATCTCAACCGGCCTTGAGATCACGTTTCGGTTCCTGTCAATCCCGGGCAATTGGGTTCGCGGTGAGGAACCAACTCTTCTCAACTCGGCAATCGACACATCGGGTTGGGCCTTTCCATGGGCCCTTCTTGGTCTCGCCGCTGCTGGATGGTGGGCGTGGCGCAAGCAATGGCGTAATGAACTCGCACTTTGCGCAATCGCAGGAGCACTCGTTCTTTCGGGGATCATCGCCGCATCACGAATCGTCGGAGCACCATCGCCGTACCTGCTCCGTTGGATGTGGGCGATCGCTGCGTTCACATGGCTCGCTATCGCTGCGGTTGCATTGCGCCAAATAGCGCTTGCGTCGTTTGGTCGTAAACACGCAACGAACCTCGTTGCTGTTGCCACGATCCTCGTACTGATTGCAATGCTTGTCCGCGGCGTAAACCTCACGCCTCTACGTCTTTCCAATAGTTGGACTCGTGCGATCGCAGCAATCACACCTCCAGTACTTGCGGCCATCAAGGACGTACCCGGGCCGATCATCTTGAGTGACGGTTACGGCATCGACGGTTCAGCGGGACTCGATCTCCTCGCTCGCGCTGAAGAGGCCGGCCTTGACGTTCGCCGCAGTCCGAGTTGGGCGTACATCTATGGCAACAAGCGAACGATCGATCGATCGCAAGCTGCGACCGAAGTCCTCTTCCTCACTGAATCAGCTCGTCTCGCAACACTGGCCGATCCGTACTACCGCGAGATCTTCACCTACGACCCTCTCTCGCCAGATCAACGCGCGGAATTCGATGTTCTCGTCGCGAAGTACGCCAGCTTCGATGCTCCAGAGGGAATGTCGCCAGCCGACGCAGCCCGCGCCCGAGAACAACTGCTTGAGTCGTGGGTGACCGAACAACTCGCGAGCCAGTCGCCGAGTGAAGATTTCAAGAGATACATGAAACTCCTACTCGACGGACCAATTGTCTCGGTCTTCATTTCAAATGGGCCACCTCGGCCGTAGCGACACTCCTGACGCCGAAGCCATCGGCATCACCGGAAGTAGCATCGGCATGTCGTGACCGCTTCCTCTGCCTCCGTCCCTGCAACTGGCCCTGCCATGAAGCTCCGACCCCGAGCACGGCTTGCGGTAGCCGCAGGTCGCATCGTTGCGTGGGCATCGCGAGTTGTGCATTTCGGCACTGGTTCGGTCATCGGCGGACGCGTCTCGCTATTGATCGACAAAAACCTCCTTGCCGAACTCACCGCGTCGCGTGACGTCGCCATCGTGAGTGCAACGAATGGAAAGACGACAACCACAAAGTTGCTGTCGACAGCCCTCGGGTCCAATCGTCCTGTGGTGTCGAATTGGCTCGGAGCAAACATGACTCCGGGAATCGTTGCGGCACTCGCTTCGGCGAACCCAACCGATACCGCAGTTCTTGAAGTCGATGAACGCTGGGTTGATCCGGTTCTCCGGGCAACAAACGCCAACACCGTTGTCCTACTTAATTTGAGTCGCGATCAGCTGGACCGAACCCAAGAAGTCCGAAAACTCGCCGAACAGTGGCGCAGCGCCCTCACTGCTACCCCGCCGAATGTCGTTCTTGCCAATGCCGACGATCCCCTCGTGACGTGGGCTGCACTCGCAGCACCGAACGTCATCTGGATTGCCACCGGACAGGAATGGACCGCTGACGCTTCGGGGTGTCCCGCATGTTCCGGTCGAATCGATTTCGTTGACGGCTCATGGGCATGCACCTCTTGTGATCTACAGAAACCCACGATCGATGTCGCAGTGACTGAAGATGGCATTTCTCTCCAGGGCAAGATATTTCGAGCACCACTTGCGCTGCCCGGTCGGGTCAATCGGGTGAATGCGGCGTTTGCTCTCGCGGCCTCTTCCGCATTGGGTGCCGATCTCAACCAAGCCTTCGATGCACTCGATGACGTCACCGAAGTTGCGGGCCGCTACCGCGTCGCCACTTTCAACGGCACGAATATTCGACTTCTCTTGGCAAAGAATCCTGCTGGTTGGCACGAGGCACTCGAGTTACTTGAAGGACCCAGCACGCCGCTTGTCATCGCTATCAACGCGCGTATTGCCGATGGCCATGATCCTTCATGGCTTTGGGATGTCGCCTACGAACGCGTCGGAGACCGACTTGTGATTGCGATCGGAGAACGACGCCATGACCTTGCCGTTCGCTTTCGCTACGGGAATATCAACCACAGTGTCGCCGACAGTCTCGAAGATGCTCTGGCGCTCATTCGTCAATCACCCGACTTCGATACGTCAGTTCCCATCGATGTCGCTTCGAATTACACCGCGTTTCAAGATCACCTCGAAAAGGTTGGTGGCGTGCTGTGACGTCGACCCCACCTACCAATCGCGCCGAGTCGGCGGTTCGAATCGTCTCGCTCTACCCCGACCTTCTCGGGACATATGGAGATGGCGGCAACGCACTCGTGCTTTCACGTCGCCTTGAATGGCGCGGCATTGAGGTTGAACACATCTCCGTCGACGCTGGAGCACCAGTACCCGATTCCGCCGACCTGTACCTCGTAGGTGGCGGCGAGGACGGACCTCAGGTGCAGGCCACTCGCGAACTCGACCAAAGTCAAGGGCTCCACCGCGCTGTCGACAAAGGCGCGGTCGTTCTTGCGGTTTGCGCCGGTATGCAAATACTCGGCCATACATTCCCCGATGCCACCGGTACGAGCCGCAGCGGACTCGGACTTCTCGACTGCGAAACCGTTCGCGTCGATCGCCCACGTGCAGTCGGCGAGCTCCTCACAACCAATGCACGGCTCACCACTGCTCACGGAGTGGTAGAGCTTGGGCAACTCACCGGTTTCGAAAATCATGCGGGTCGGACGATCCCCGGACCGACCTCGGTTTCACTCGGAGCCGTCGAAGTTGGCGAAGGAAACGGCGATGGTTCCGAGGGTGTTGTAACTGGCACCGTGGTGGGTACCTATCTCCATGGCCCCGCACTTGCCCGCAATCCCCGACTCGCCGATGCGTTACTCGAGTGGATTGTGGGACCGGCTGTGATGATCCCGCTTCATGACCCAGACGTTGATGCGCTGCGAACTGAACGGATTGCTGCAGCACGCGATCATGAACTCGCTCCACGCCGATCATGGCGAGACATTCTGAGGCGTTCATGACTGGCGCACGAATGGACTCTCGCCGATCGGCGCGCTCGATCGCACAAGTGGTGCTCCTCACTGCGTCGCTTGTCCTTCTCCTCCTCGGCGATGTGCTCGCCTTCAATCAACTCGCGACGCAATCCGCGACTGACGCGATTCTCCAGCTCATCGTCTTTGCCATCGGCGGCGCCGGAATCTTCGAATGCTTGCGACGAGCACTGTGCTCAGACTCCGCCCTCGCTCGCGGGTCAGCTCTCATCCCAGGGCTATTGGGCCTTGCTGCGCTCATTTCATGGCGCACACAGGCGCCAATCGGATGGTTCGTCGCTCTCACCGTTGGAGCGACGATCTTTCTCGGCGTGATCACGGTCCGTTCACTCTGGGGTCCGGCCGCGCGTGAAGGATCAGAGTCAGCTCAACTTGTCGGTCTCCTGTGCCTGGCCCAGACGATTGTCTTCGCTTATGTCGCCGCTTTCGCCGCGATCGACGCAGGGCCAGCTCTCTTCGGATAAGTCCTCGACAGATCAACGGCCCTAGCGCTAGCTGCCGACGGATCGGGCTCCTGCCGAAAATTCACATCTGACCGAACGCTCACTCGATTGCAACCCCTATCGTGTCGGCATGACACTCAATGTTGGAGACACCATCCCTTCCGTCGATCTCTATGTCATGGGCGCAGCAGGACCCGAAAAGGTCAACACCGCCGATGTCCTTGGATCAGGAAAAGTTGTTCTGTTCGCCGTTCCGGGAGCGTTCACACCCGGCTGTTCAAAAGTTCATCTTCCCGGCTTTGTTCAGCAGGCCAATGAACTGACCGAGAAAGGCGTCGATCGCATCGCGTGCATCTCGGTTAACGATGCATTCGTTATGGGCGCATGGGGCGACGACCAGCAGGTTGGCGACTCCATCACGATGCTCGCCGACGGCAACGGTGAATTCACCGAAGCCATGGGCCATGTGATGGACGGGACTGGATTCGGTCTTGGAATTCGCTCGAAGCGCTACGCCGCAATTATTGAGAACGGCGTTATCACCAATCTTGATATCGACGAGGCTGGTGGCGTCGACGTCAGTTCCTGCTCAGCAGTCATCGGGCGTCTCTAAGGGCGTCCTCGTATCGAACAATCTACGAAGTTTGTATTCAGGTCTGGGTTCTGCCCAGACCTGAATCGCGCGTGGGCTCAGATCGAACGTCCGGCGAGGTAACCGGTTCGCACCGCGCCCTCGATGTATCCGACCGCTGCCGCATCGCCAACAACTCGCACATCGAAACCATCGGCGATCAATTGATCGGCGATCGATTCGTCGGAATGCACACCGCTTGCGATGACGACTGCATCGGCGCGAACAGTGTGCGTTTCCTCACCGGTGCGATACGTCAGGCTGCTCTGGCTGATTGCCACCAGTTCCGCGCCGGTCACGAACTCAACGCCGTGAGTTCGGGCCTCGTGAAGCGCGCGTGCCCGTCGAGGATGGGCCATCTCGAGGCCGAGTTTCTCGCCCTCTTCGAGGACGGTGACGATTCGGCCGCGCTCGGCGAGATATTCCGCAAGTTCAACACCCACCAAACCGCCGCCTACGACAACGACACGTTTGCCGATTGGCATCCATCGCTTGGATAACGAACGAACACGGTCCATCGACGACATGAAACCAAGTGATCGGCCGATCGAAACGATGATGCGGCGATGGAACGGGAGGCGAGCCGCAGCGGCGGGATCATCTCCGGTAAGCAGCGCACGCAGGTCGTCTCCCGAAAACACATGTGGCAGATCGGCGCCGGGAACGCTTGGACGCTCGCGGCGAGCCCCGGTTGCAACCACGACAACATCGGCATTGAGTTCACGCAACAACGAAGCCGTCACTGGAGTCGAGGTGCGCACGTCAACATCAAGGCGCTTGATCTCTGTTGTGAGATAACGAACCAATTCCGCATTCATCGGAGTTGTCAGCGAAGAGAACCGAGCAGTTCCGCCGAGATGCGGGGACTTTTCAAGCAACGTCACTGAATGGCCACGGACTGCCGCCACTCGTGCGGCTTCCATGCCACCTGGACCGCCGCCGACAACAACGATGTGTCGCCGCTGCTCCGCAGGAGAAAGCGGGCCTTCGTCGTAATGGCCCAGCTCAGCGTTGACCGCACAGATAGGCGCCCCGTCCCAGAAGTTCTGAGCGACACAGACAAAGCAATTGATACAGGTTCGAACCCGGTCTGGAGTTCCGGAGAGCAACTTTGCGGGAATCTCCGGATCGGCGAGAAGTTGTCGACCCATGGAGACAAAATCGCAATCTCCATTCTTGATGTGATTTTCCGCGGCATCGGGAAGGATCCGGCCCACCGCTATAACAGGGATCGACACTGCCATTTTCACCACTGCTGCAAAACCGATGTATTGATCGGGCTGCCACGGAAGGGGTCCGTTGGTGAAACCAATGCCCATCGAGTTCGGGCCCGATGCCGAGACATGGATTGCATCTGCGCCTGCGGATTCAGCGACGACCGCATACTCGGCACAAAGTTCAGGCGTAATCCCGCCGTCGACGTACTCGCGGCCATCAAGGCGAACGATGATTCCGAACTCAGCCCCGCATCGAGCGCGGATCGCCGTAATGATTTCAACAAGCAAGCGAGCTCGATTTTGCGTTGTGCCGCCGTACTCGTCGTCCCGAAGGTTGTAGTGAGGCGAGAGGAATGTTGAGATCAGATAACCATGAGCGGCGTGAATTTCGACGCCGTCGAAGCCGGCTTTCTTCACTCGTTCCGACGCGTCTGCGAACTGTTCGACGACCCACGCGATGTCGTCAGTGGTTGCAGCACGTTGCTTGGCACGCTTGCCGCCAGTGAGTCCTGCCATCTTCATCAGTTCGTCCATGGTGATGGCACTCATGTCGGACTCGTCGTTCGGAAGCGGAACCGACGGAACAAGTTGTTCGCGGTCCTGCATTGCGTCAACGCCGGCGGTCTTCCCGTGGTGGCAAATCTGCACGACCATTTTTGATCCGTGATGATGCACGGCATTTGCTAACCGCGTTAGTCCCGGAATGAAGCGGTCATCTGACAGTGCTGGTTGATGAAGTGATGTCGCACCTATCGGCCATGCGACCGCAGAGGTCTCCAGGATCAGCAGCCCCACCCCGCCTCGAGCACGAGCCTCGTAATGCGCGATGTTGAGATCAGTGATAGCCCCGTCCTCGCAACTGTTTTGGTCCATCGCTGGAAGCACAATTCGATTGCGGGTGTGGATCGGGCCGATACGACCCTGCGAGAGAAGAGTGGGGTGAGGCACACCTCAATCCTACGGCCCCTCACCGAAGCGCCCGACCTCGGAAGATGGTGCCCCCGAACGCGATGGTGCCCCACCGCAGCGGGGCACCAATCACAACAACTCCACAGCGCTCTTGCGCTGCAGCGAGATCAGCTAACGACCTTGGACTTCAGCTTGTCGAACTCGGCCTGATCGATGACGCCGCGGTCCTTGAGGTCGGCGAGACGATGAAGTTCGTCGGCCGGTGTGGTGCCGGCAGCGTTGCGGATGTAGTTCTGCATCGCCGCATCCTGAGCCTTTGCCGCTTCGATCGCATGCTGGTTCATCTTGCCGCCGCGCACGATGAGGTACGCAAGCACGCCAATCAAGGGAGCAGCGAAAATCGCAACGACCCAGATGGCCTTGTGCACGCCACCCATGTCTGGGCTGCGGAAGATGTCAATAAAGACGCTGATCGCCAGCCAGATCCAGATAAAGAAACAGGTGAAGTAGAGCATGGCCAAAAGGACCTCGCCCAAACCCCAATTTGTGCTCGCTGCAAACATCAAAGCCTCCTGTGTGCCGTTTCCGACACGTCGAACGGCGCGAGACGGTCTCTCGCGACGTGAAGAGACTACCTAGTGCTGACGTTCAGGTGAGGCACTTCGACCGTTTTCTGTGTTCCTACCGGTTCAGGGTGTTATCGCTGTCCGATAGACCGGTTCTGCTGCAACCTGACGTCGGAACAACGCTCGCTGCAGCGCATCGAGAAGTACATCTCGGGTTTCACGAGGATCAATGAGTTCATCGAAACCAAGAGTTGCCGCAGATCGGTATGAAGCTTGAAGTTCGGCATCGCGAAGCATCGCGGCTTCGTCGGCATCGGCATTGGTTGCCTTGCTCATCGCACTTGCGCCCATCGCTCCAAGCGTCGCACCCGGATAAGCAAACGTTGCGGACTGGTTATCGAAACCAACAAGCGTCATCACCATCGAACCAAAGCCATAGGCCTTTCGCAGTGTGAGATGCAGTTTCGGACTTGACGCTTGCGTCTGTGCAGCAAACATCCGAGCGCCCGAACGCAATACCCCCTCACGCTCCGACGCACTACCCGGCAACATTCCTGGATTGTCAGCGAGAAACACCAGTGGAATATGAAACGAATCGGCAACCATGATGAAGTGCGCTGCCTTGTCAGCGGCAGACGCATCAATAGAACCTGCGAGCACGGTCGGCTGATTCGCGATGAGTGCGATCGATTCACCCCCGAGTCGAGCGAGGCCGCAAATCATTGACGTCCCAAAACCGGGCTGCACCTCAAACCACGATCCATCGTCGACGATGACGTCAAGCACTGCTCGCATATCGTACACACGACGCGAGTCACTCGGAATGATCGAAAGCAATTCATCGGTCGAACGGAATCCTTGGTCCGCGCTTTCGGCGGCCGGAAGATGGGGGGCATATCCCCACGCGCTTGACGGGAAAAACGATAAGTACACGCGCAACATGTCGAGGGCGGTTTCGTCGTCGGGAGCGACGTTGTGGATGAGCCCGCTCGGCACCGCAACCGACGGACCGCCAAGGTCTTCTTTTGTGACATCTTCGCCAAGAGATTCGCGAACAACGGGGGGGCCGGCTGTGAAGACTGCCGCATCGGCAGTCATCACGCTGAAATCCGACATCGGGACAATGAGTGCACCGTGACCAGCCGATGGACCCATCACTGCGCTTAGCACCGGTACCTTGCCGGAACATTTGGCTTGGATGAGCAGATCGGTCGGAGCTCGACCACCGCCACCGCCGCCGCGATGACCGGCCCCTTCAAGCAACATGATCAATGGAATTCGTTCAGCAAGCGCGAGTTCCGCTAGGCGATAGCGCTTCGACGAGCTGCCCGGTCCGATCGAACCAGCAAGCACAGTGAAATCCTCTGCGCCGATCATCACGGGGCGACCGTCGATGCGGCCGGCACCTGCGACGATGCCGTCGCAAGGAACATCGCCAACGAGCGTTCCGAGTTCACGGAACGAACCAGGATCGAGCAGGTAGTCGATTCGCCCGCGAGCGTCGAGCTGTCCCTTCGCATGACGCTTGGCGAGTCGCTCCTCGCCGCCCATTGCCCGCGCTTCTTCCCGACGTTGCGCGAGGTCCTCGAGCGCCGGCCCCCAACCCCCGGGCAACTCTGAAGGCTGTGATGTGTCGCTTTGACTCACGAGTTCTCCTGCGAATAATTGATCAAGGCCAGGGTGGCGATCTCTCCGGCGTGCAATGAAGCGTACGGCCCGCGCCGACTGCCGGATGTTGTTCCTCAAATCCATCGGCCGCAACTGGGTACTTGAACCGTCGAACTGTCCAGTCCATTCGGCCAACTCGCAGCCACCGACTACGGTTCGCCACGACAGCGGGGGGAGTCATATGACAACAGACATCGATGCGCTACTTGCGCAGGCCAGTCAACTCGCAAGTGGACTCACCGACTTTGGTGATCCCTCGTTTCGTGAAGGACTCGAGGTCTTTCTCGACTCTGCGACGACCGAAGGGCAACTGACAGAGATCGGCACCGCAGCAGCCGAGGGCATGGCACTGGGCAATCTCGTCAATCGCCTCAATGTTGTCGAGTGGCACCGCACACATCCGGAGTTGGCATCGACTCGTGTCGAGTCCCCGATTTTTCTCATCGGCTTACCGCGAACGGGAACGACGGCGCTGAGTCACTTACTTTCCGCCGATCCGAAAAATCGCTCGTTGCTCGGCTGGGAGATCAACGAGTCTGTTCCGCCGCCCACCACTGCCACCTACCGAACAGATCCTCGTTTCCTTGCAGCGATGGAAGCTCCGGACATGCTCGGAATGATCAATCCCGAGTTCAAGGCAATTCATCACGATCCGCCCGATATGCCGCTTGAGTGCGCAACGGTTTTGGGTCAGCATTTTTCAAGCCTGCACTTATCGACAACGTTCAACTTGCCGTCGTATATGGAGTGGGTGCGATCGAACGATCACACCCAAGCCTACGAATGGCATAGAGCTGTTCTTCAGGTACTGCAATCGGAGTGCCCCGGACAATGGCAACTGAAATCGCCTGTGCATCTCATTGACCCGTCTGCGTTGGCATCGGTCTACCCCGATGCACGTTTTGTTCTCACCCATCGCGACCCAGTCAATGTGATTGCCTCAGCATGCAATTTGGTGCGCGTCCTGGCCGGAACATTCACCGATGCCGATTGGCGTCCCTATATCCGAGAGACATGGCCCGAGGTCATCGGAACGCTTCTTGATAATCAAAACGCGTTTCGCGACGCCCAAATTGCTCAGGGACGGGCCGATGCGTTCGTCGACATCGCCTATTCCGACCTCGTGGCCGATCCGATTGCCACCATTGCATCGCTCTATGACGAACTTGGCGAGACATTTACTCCCGAAGCGGAAGCAGCGATGCGAGCCCATAGCGCCGAACACAAAAAGGACCGATTCGGTTCCCACTCCTACTCCCTAGAAGACTGGGACCTTGACCGTGACGAACTCACCGAACGAGTTCAGCCGTACCTCACTCGATACGCCGCATTTCTGGAGTAACTATGTCTGACATCGAACGCCTTCTCGACGAGAACGACACGATTGGCCTCGCTTCGCTCGTCGCCGCCGGTGAAGTGAGCAGCGTGGAGCTCATCGAAGCTTCAATTTCACGCATCGAGTCCCGAAACCCCACACTCAACGCGGTCGTTGCCAAGCGCTACGACGAGGCACGTGCCGAAGCCGTCAATGTCCCGGCAACCTCACCCATCGCCGGTGTTCCATTCCTCGTCAAAGACCTCAATTGCGATGTTGCTGGCCTCCCTTCAACAAAGGGAAGCCGGCTGTTCGCCGACGTCGTTGCCACCGAGGATTGCGAGCTCACCAAGCGTTTCAAAGCCGCCGGCCTTCTCATTCTCGGCAACACCAATACCCCCGAATTGGGGAAAGCCCCCGTTACCGAATCAGTGCTCTTCGGCCCAGCTCGCAATCCATGGCGACTCACGCATTCGACAGGTGGCTCCTCGGGCGGTTCCGCCGCGGCCGTCGCGGGCGGGATGGTCACCGCTGGACATGCAAACGATGGCGGTGGCTCGATTCGGATTCCAGCTTCGGAGTGCGGATTGTTCGGACTGAAGCCCACAAGAGGGCGCACACCAACCTGGCCTGCAGCGGCATCGTTTTCCTACCCAATGGGAATCGGACACGCAGTGACACGAACCGTCCGCGACAGCGCAGCGATTCTCGATGCGATCTCGGGCCCGCTTGCCGGCGATCCGTATCCGTCGCCGCCTGCACCCGCAGCCGGCTCCTTCCTTGCTGCTCTTGACCGCGACACACCGAAGCTCCGCATCGGCTTTAGCACTGCATCTCCTGCAGGAAAAGAGATGCACCCCAAAGTCATAGAAGCAATTTTGCGCACCGCCCGAACACTGGAATCACTCGGCCACGAGGTTGATGAATGTGCTCCCGAATGGGACGTTTCGATGCCAGCAAATTCGCTTGCCGTCGTTATGGGTGCCGCTGGAGCGAAGACGATCGAAGACCGACTCGCACAACTTGGCCGAGAAATCAATGACGATGACATTGAACCATTCACTCGGTTCATTCACGACCGCACGTTCACACTCGGGCCGCTTGATCTCATTGCTGCGCTGCAACAAATCGAATTTGTAAGCAGAGATGTTGCGCGTTTCTACGATACGTACGACGTTTGGCTGACGTCCACGCTGCCAGTCACGGTTCCCGAACTCGGAGTCATCGACACCACCAATGTTGAGTCAGTGTTCGCACATGCAGGACGCTTCTCGGAACTCACCGCGGTCTTCAACGTGACGGGTCAACCCGCTGCGTCGATTCCCGCGGGATTCGACGACAATGGGCTACCAGTCGGTATCCAAATTGTTGGTCGGCACTGCTCTGAAGAGATGCTGCTGCAACTTGCAGCGCAACTTGAGGCTGCCGCGCCGTGGCCGACCCTCGCGCCGTGGTCTGCTGACGCTGCGTCCTGACGCTTTACCAAAGTCATCCACTCCTTGGGCGTGCTAGAACCAGACCCATGTCCGGGGGGAACACAGAAGTGCAGTCGACCGATGTCGCGTTGCCAAAAATTCCTGCAACCGCGTGGGCGGTGCTTGGCATTCTGAGTTTCGGTCGCGAACTCACTGGCTATGACATCAAGAATTGGTCCGACGCCATTCTCCACTTCTTTTACTGGAGTCCAGCCACCAGCCAGATCTACACGGAACTCCGCCGGCTTGAGGACCTCGGCCTCGTCGCAAGTCGCACCATGGCTCGCGACGAAGTTCGCGAAAAGACGGTCTATTCAATTACGCCCGCCGGAATTGACGCGCTGCGGACTTGGCAGGCCACCGTCGATGCCGAAGCACCTGTGCTCAAAGACGGCGTCCTCCTGCGTATTTGGCTCGGACACTTGGCCGAGCCACCGCGACTTCGCGAACAGATCGCCGAACACAGGGCCCGCCTCATCAACGAACTCACTGCCGCACGGGACTCACAAGAACAAGCCGATGCGCAACCTGAGTGGGCTTACCCCGCTCTCGTTGCGTCATGGGCCGTGCGTCGCATCGAACGCGAGATCGAACTCGCCGACTCGATGCTGATCGACCTTGACCGACTTGCACAGCTTCGCTGAAAAGAAAACGAGGAACCCAATGAGCCCCACTTCCGCAGTCATCGTCACCGGTGGCGCATCAGGCATAGGACGCGCGTGTGCAGAAGCAGTCGCCGAACAAGGACGTCCCGTCGCGATCTGGGACCTCAATGCAGATGGAGCGATCGCCGCTGCGAATGAGATCGCGTCCCGCCACAACGTTTCAACCTTCGGCCTTGGAATCGATGTCACAAAAACAAACCAGCTGCCCGAGGCAGTCGATGCGAGTCGATCCGCAGTTGGACCGCTGGGCGGACTCGTGCACGCTGCGGGAACGGTGAGTAATCAATCAATCGGCGCACTCGACGACGAAGGCTGGGACTTCGTACTGAACGTGAACCTCCGCGCCTTCCCGATGCTCGTACAAGCCATGCATACCGACCTCGCAGCCGCAGAAGGTGCTGCCGTCGTTGGAATCGCCTCAATTGAAGGTTGGGTCGGCAACGCAGCGATTCCCGCCTATTGCGCGTCGAAGTCCGGGATGCTCGGGGCCGTTCGCTCGATGGCGGACCGCCTCGGCCCTGAAGGAATCCGAGTGAACGCAATTTGCCCAGGGTTTATCGAGACTCCGATGCTCGGCATCACGCTTGATATTCCTGGAGTACGAGATCGATTCGAAGAAAGTTCGGTCCTGAAGCGAATCGGACAGCCGTCTGAAATTGGCGAACCCGCTGCGTTCCTACTGAGCGATAAAGCGTCGTTCATCACTGGGCAGTCAATCGTTATTGATGGTGGCGTTCTCGCTACTGCATAAATTGCAAGCGTCTTACATCGGACACGCAGCGGTATCGCGACGCCATACCGAGAGCCCATCGACCACTCGATCAACGTCGTAACACTGGTTCAACCAAGATCCGATAGGGAATGATTCAGGCCCGTAGCGCTCCCAATCGGTTTCGGGACGCGCGGCGTTGATGACCACTGCGGGCGGATTTGCTGCGACATCTTCAAAGAACATGTCCCAACGAGATCGAAATGGTTCGGCGGCAATCACACTCTGTGGAAGTGGTTGAGCACGACTCGCCCAGTTACCCGTGAGGTAGCCATCGTGCAAGAAGATTCCGGATGGAAGTCGTTCCGAAGAAACGTAGACATCCGGAAGCGCACCCCAAACAAGAATTCGCTGATCGGGAGTTGTCGTGCTCTGCACATACCGACCCAACGCGGTGTAGTTGGTGAGATCGGGACGATGAACGAAAGAGAGGCCCAACATCGCCACAAGCAAGCCCGCGGTGAGAACCATCAGGGCTTGCCAAGCACGACGCGTAGCAGTGACGAGGGCACACCCTGTGAGCACCGCCAACGGAGGCACCAGTTGTTGGTAGTAGTGCCCGAAGAACCGAAGTCCAATAGGAATGGTCAGGACTGAGACGCTGATCCATACGAGCACCGTGTGATCGGCGTGCACGCGACGCCGAAGCACGGCCCACACTCCGTAGAACAACGGAAGGTGGAGGAGCACAAAGACCAAGGAAAGGGCGATGCCGATTACCGCCGCCCGCCCAATCGAAATACCACCATTCAGATAATCGCTGTTGTCCGACCACACCCATCGAATCATCTTCTGACCGTCAAAGAAGACGAAGAATGGGACTGCGGAAACGATTGCGCCGGTAACTGTCGCGCTCAGTGCTTGCCACTTCTCATCTCTGCGTCTCAGCGCTTCGAAGACAACTGGTAGCCCGACAACGATGTACGGCTGCTTGCAATTCGCGGCAATGACAACTGCCGCACCAGCCAACGCAAACCAAAGGATCGTTGATCGGCGTTCCGATCGAGCAATCACCACGCAGAGGATCGCTGCTGAAGCAGGAAGCAAACCCCAGAGTTCGAAATTCGCTGCCTGCGCGTCAGGAGGAAGGAAAAGGGCGGTACCGACAATTGCAAGAACCCCGGCGAATAGTGCAGCGCGACGCGAACGAGAAAGGCGCCGAACAAGCTCAGTGGCAACCACGCCATTGAGGAAGATCAGCGCTGCCAAGAAAATTCGAATGGCGCGCATGTCAACGCTCCATTCTCGAATCAGCGAGTACATCACTGGAACAACCGGAGGCTTTCGATCAATCGTGTCGATGTAGAGCTGTCCCCCGTGACGAAGCACATCGCCTGTGACTGCCAAATAGGACTCGTCGCGATCGAACATGCCGTTATAAATCAAACCCGGGGCTCGAGAGATCAGGGTGGTAAGACCGAGAACCAGCGCCATCCAGCCACCCCAAGACATGCGCTCGCGCAAGGCCCGCTCGGCATCGCGAACGCGCTCAGCAATGCCCTGCCATCGGCTGACATCGGGTTGGACTGAAGTGGCCACAGGTGTCTCCTGCACAGGCCCGAAGTTCGGGTCATTGACCGCCGGGACACCCCAGAGGTCGCCCACGATGATGGCAGACACGTAGCCTCCAAGGGAGTGAGCCCCGACAACGCCCCCGTTGGCACCCCCGAGACCGAGACACTTGCCGATCGCCAAGCGATTAGCGACCTCATTCTCACTTACTGCCGTGGCATCGATCGCCTCGATCGGGAGCTTGTCGAAAGCTGCTTTCACGAGGATGCGACCGATACTCATGGTTCGTTTCGCGGAACGATCGCAGAGTTCATCGAGTGGGCTTTCGGGCTTCTCACTCGATACGACTCGACGATGCATCTCGTTGCGAACCATCTTGCAACTATTCGCAACGACGCTGCGGTTGCCGAGACGTATGGAATTGCCTACCACCGGTCCTCCGACCCTGACCCTCGCCGCAACCTCACTGTCGGCTTTCGGTATATCGATCGACTTGAACGCCGAGATGGCGGACCTTGGCGAATTGCGCAACGCGTCGCGACAACCGAATGGGTGACAGCACCAGGAACTGGTTCAGACTGGCCAATCCCCGCCGACTCTGCAGTTGGCAAGCGCGATCGCACCGATCCGCTCTATGAAGTACTCAACGATCTCGCATAATTTTCGCAGCTACCGACAACGAACCGACCCAACAAAGGAACACCATGCGCGCCGTACGTTGCCCCGAAGGAAAGCCAACCGTCGTTGACGTTCCAGAACCATCTGGCGATGGCGTTATCGTCACTGTTGCGTCCGCCGGCATCTGTGGTTCCGACCTTCACCTCCTGAATTTTGGGCTGCCCGCAACGTTCGGTCACGAGTTTGCAGGAGTTCTCTCCGATGGCACGCCGGTTGCAGTTGAACCCATCGATCCTTGTTTCGTTTGCGACGCATGCATCGAGGGCAACACCCAGCTCTGTGTTCGCGGCCCATCGATGGCATTCGGAGTGGGCCACGATGGCGGGATGGCCGACAAGGTGATGGCACCAGCATCGTCACTTACTCGCCTTCCTTTTGGGGTCGACGCGTCAAACGGATGTCTCGTCGAACCTCTGGCCGTCGCTGTCCACGGGATTCGACGAGGCAACGTACGCGGAACGGATCGCGTCGCAGTGATCGGCGGCGGAACGATTGGACAAATGGCGCTTGTTGTTGCCCAGCAAACGGGCGCAACCGTGGATCTCTCCGCTCGTCACGAACGGCAACTCGATGCTGCATCGCGGCTTGGGGCAGGTGCGCTCGACGGGAATGGCTATGACATCGTCATCGAAGCTGCGGGTACCGCGTCGGCACTCGCTGAAGCCGCAGACCGTTGCCGTCCCGGAGGCACGATCGTCCTACTCGGCAGCTACTGGGACGGATCAGTTGAAATGCCGGGCTTGGCGATCGGCATGAAGGAACTCACGCTTGTCCCCGCAGTCATGTACGGAAGAAGTGGACCATCTCGCGACTTCGACGTCGCCGCCACAATTCTTAGCCAGCGCCCGGAACTTCCCGATGTTGTCGTGACTCACCGATTCCCACTCGATGCCGCTGCAGAGGCGTTCAGCGTTGCCGCCGATCGATCTGCCGGTGCGATCAAAGTCGTACTTGAGCCCTAATCGACTTCCTTAGTTCTTCGCAGCATTCAGCGTTGCGATGAGTTCGGTGATTGACGGATTCACCAAAATCTCGCCGCCCACAAGCACACTGGGAACGGTTTCGCTACCGATACGTTGATTCAAGAGCGCGCGCGCTTCATCGTCTTCCCAAATATTGCGAGTTTCAACAGCAAGGCCGTGGCGTTCAATCCCGGAAAACAGAATCCGGCAGAAGGGACAATGCGGTCGCCAAAGGACGACAGGAGTCAGCGGTTCAGTCATGCTGGCCTCAATCGAACGAAAGCGGGTCGCGAAGCGAACGCTTCAGTTCAGCGAAACCTGGCGTACGCGCAAGAGTCTGCACCGCGTCCCACAGTTCAAGTGCGGCATCGCCTCGCGGGATGGAAGAGATCACCGGACCGAACAACGAGGCTTCATGATCAGAACCCGGAGCAAAGGTGAGAATTGGCGTACCAACGTCGCGACCGGTTCGGCTCAGCGAAAGTTCTGTTTCTGCACGAAGCAGTGCATCCCAAGATTCGTCGTCAGCCGCAGAAACCAAGGAAGCATCGAGCCCCGCAGCGGCGATGACCTCGGCAACAAGATTTTCAGGAATCGCTTCACCGCCAAAGACAGCGACCGATACGCCGTCGTGATGCATGCGTTCGCCAGCCGCCGTATAGAACGCAGCGACAGCTTCGTTTCCACCTGACGCACGAGCCGCAGCGGCAACTCGCAGCAGACGTCGACCGAGCCCATGAAGCGCCGGGTACGCCGGCGGAAACTTCGAGTAGTCGGTGTCCTCGTTGACGATGGCCAACGCAATGAACTTCCACTCAACCGTAATGGCCCGGAGTTTCGCGACCTCGTCGACCCAGCGACTTGTCACCCACGCAAACGGGCAAATGGGGTCAAAAAAGAATTCAAGGTCATACGTCGGGGCCATAGCACCACGATAGGGGGTTCTTCGGCGATTGAGGCAGGTGGACGCACTATCGTCGCCGCATGGCTGCGGAGATCCTCCCGACTCTCGATGGTTTTCTCGCGCTCATCGCCGAACGCAACGCCGAGGCTGCCGACGCTTTGAGCGATGGCCGGCGCATGCGAACCGAACGGGGACGCGCAGCAGTCGTCGAAGCACTCATTGATCTCGTGAATGAGGGCAACCACCCAACTGTTGCCCAAATTGCCGAACGCGCTGGAGTTTCCGAGCGAACGGTCTTCCGCTATTTCCCCGACCGTGAAGCGATGTACACGGCTGCTGCGGTGGAGATCTTTCCGAAAGTCGCTCACTGCGTCTCGCTCGTTCCACCTGACGGGCCAACCGAAGTTCGCCTTCGTGAGTTGCTCAAGTTGCGAGTTGAGATCACACAGATTGCCGGGAGGATTGCGCAATGGGTCGAATCCGACGACAAGCCGTCTGACCTGCAAAAAACAATCGTTACGCTGCGAGGTGAGCACCTCTACCAGCAGGTCACCATCTGGCTTCAACCAGAACTCGCAACCGCTGATCACTCGCTTGCATCAGTCTTAAATTCGATGCTTAACCATTGGCCCGTTGGCATGCTCCTTGAAGAGTTCTCACCAGAAGAGTGTGTCGACGCGCTGTATTCGGCAATTATCAAAATGCTTCGCTCGTAGTCGACCCAGCATCACCCACAACACACGCACTTAGAACGCCGATTCAATAACACGGACTTCACGCCCGATCACACACGCGACGTCGAATCGAAATCCGGTCGGGCGCACGTCATTGGCGTCGATCCAACGCATACCCAACTTGCGCAATCGGGCCTGTTTTAAAGGCGTCACTGCCGCCGCTGGCGAACCGTAGGCATCGCTTGATCGTGTCTTCACCTCGCAAAACACGAGGACGCGATGTCGCAGCAGCACCAGATCAATCTCGCCCTCCCGACAGCGCCAGTTGCGATCAAGAACGACATAGCCGCGGCACTCGTACCACCGAGCTGCGAGGTTTTCGCCGTGGGACCCAAGGGCCCGACGACCGGCCGTCAAGCGAACTGCGCCGTCACGGGAGTTGCAGTTCTTCGCGTGGCAACTCTTCAATGTTGACGTCTTTGAATGTGACCACTCGGACGTGAGAGACGAAACGATTCTGCCGGTACATGTCCCAGACCCACGCGTCGCGAAGTTCGATTTCGACGCGGGTACGGCCGTTTTCGTTCACGACACTTTGATTGACCTCATTGGCCAAATAGAAGCGACGCTCAGTTTCAACGACAAACCGAAACATGGGACAAACATCTTTGTATTCGCGATAAAGCTGCAACTCGACATCGGACTCGTACTCTTCGAGGTCCTCAGAACTCACACGCAGCTCCGCTCAACAGCGACTTCGCTTGCTGGCAACAACGAATGTTTGCGTTGCAACAAGAAAGTTGGGGCCGACACGACGCCGGCGAGAACGCGATGATCAGTCGCGCTTTTCTTTGATCTTGGCAGACTTGCCAACCCGATCGCGCAGGTAATACAGCTTTGCTCGACGAACATCACCACGGGTCACCACTTCGATCTTCGAAACGATCGGGGAGTGAACCGGGAAGGTGCGCTCGACACCAACACCGAAGCTGATCTTACGAACGGTGAAGGTTTCCTGAAGGCCGCCACCTTGACGGCGGATGACTGCACCCTGGAACACCTGAACGCGCTCACGGTTGCCTTCAACGACTCGGACGTGGACCTTAAGTGTGTCGCCGGGGGCGAACTCGGGTACGTCGTCGCGGAGGCTTTGGGCGTCGATCAGATCGATGGCGTTCATTGAAGTGTCCTGGCTGCAATGCCCACCCGGAGGTAGGTCAAGTAACGAGATCGGGACCAGAAGTGGTTGCCCGAAGGAGTCGTCATCGTAGGCGGACCAGTCCCTTGCCGGCAAAGCGCCAAATGGCCTGTGCTCAATCGTTGAGGTCAGGGTCGGACAGGAGGGCCTCGTCGGCCTCGGAGAGCCCACCCCGAGCCTCAATGAGGTCAGGTCTCGAAAGGATCGTTCGGCGCAGGGCCCGGGCTCGTCGCCAGCGGGCGATTCGGCCGTGGTCCCCTGACCTCAGAACCTCGGGCACCGTCAGGCCCCGGAATTCAGCAGGCTTCGTGAACTGCGGGTACTCGAGCAGGCCGTCGCTGAAGGATTCATCACCCGCCGAGGCGGAATTGCCCATGACGCCCGGCACAAGGCGCCCTACGGCCTCTAGAACCACCATTGCGGCCACCTCACCGCCACCGAGGACGTAGTCGCCGACTGAGAGCTCCCCATCGCACAAATCAGTGCGCACTCGATCGTCAACACCCTCGTAGCGACCGCAGAGCATCGAAAATCCACCCGCTTCTGCCAGTTCGTGAGCCATTGCCTGGTCGAGACGTCGACCACCGGGGCCAAGGAGGAAAAGCGGTCGAGGCGGATCGGCAGCTTCAACCGAGGCGTAGATCGGCTCGGGCCGAAGCACCATGCCGGCTCCCCCACCAAACGGCGAGTCATCAACGGTCCGATGCACGTCAGTGGTGTGCTCGCGCAGGTCGTGCACCCGAATGTCGAGCAGGCCCTTCGTCGAGGCTCGACCAAGCAAACTTTGGCCGGCGAATCCCGAGACCATGTCCGGGAAGATCGTGAAGACGTCGATACGCACGAGCTAGTCCTCGTCGAGGAGATCGAACAAACCGTCAGGAACGTCGACGATCAATCGGCCTTCCTCGTCGCGCCCTTCCACGAAGCGCAGTGGAACGAGTGCCTCGGTATCGAGCACGAGAAGATCGCTCGCAGGATTGTCTTGCACCGCGACAACAACACCACGCTCGGTGCCGTCGATTTCAATAACTCTTGAACCGATCAGTTCGTGAACCCACAACGCATCGGGATCATCGTCCTCAAGTGGCTCAGCAGAAAGCACGAGACCCGAAATCGCTTCCGCTCCTTCGCGACCGTAAATACCTTCGAAGCTCACGATCCAGCGATGTTGATGCGGGCGCGAAGCAGTGATCACGAATTCACGATCACCAGAAAACAGATGCGTTCCTGGAGCGACGCGACGCTTCTCGGTCGTCGTCAGCGCAACGACAACGTCGCCGCGAACTCCATGCGGTTTGTCGATGCGGCCGACCTCGAGGAGGTTCACCGGATCAGTCGAGGAACTCGACCTCGACATCGCCACCGTCACGGGCAGCGGCGGCGCGCACGACGGTGCGAATCGACTGCGCTACACGTCCGCGCTTGCCGATGACGCGACCCATGTCGCCAGGACCAACGTGCACGTTGAGGACAGCCTTACGGCCGCGATCGTCGAGTTCGATCTCGACGGCGGAAGGATCCTCGACGAGTTGCTGAACGACGTAGGTCAACACGGCCTTGGCCGTGGTGAAGTCGGGAGTTGCTTCCGACGCGTCGACGGTGTCGGCGACGTCACTCACGATGCTGCGCCGGTGAACTGCTCCCAAGCGCCAGAGATCTTCAGAAGCTTCTCGACAACCTCAGTGGGCTGCGCGCCCTTCTGAAGCCATGCGACAGCCTTGTCGTTGTCGATGGTGATCTCGGAGGGCTCGGTACGAGGGTTGTAATGACCCACGATCTCAATGAACCGGCCGTTGCGCGGCGAGCGCGAATCGGCGGCAACGACGCGATACGTCGGCTGCTTGGTCTTTCCCATCCGCATGAGGCGGAGCTTCACCACGAGGTTTCTCTCTTCTGCTGGTCGTGCAAGAACGGACTACGAACGTTATCGGCCGAACCAAACGGGACGGCTGAGCGGCCTTCAATGGTGACCCGCGACGGGCCTGCGGGCAAGTTCAGACTTCAGCCGAGGCCAAAGGGGTCGCCGTCGGGCCCCCCGGGGAGGCCCGGGAGGCGGAGTCCGCCGCCTGGTCGACCCCCGCCCAGATCGGCTTCAAAGTCGGGCAAACGCAAGGGGGCCTTGCCCTTCGGGGCCACACGACCACCGCCGGTCGTACGACCGCCGGGGCCTTTGGACTTCCCCTTCGCGGCCTTGCGTCGGCTCTTGTTGAGACGCTTGGTTCCGGCCCCACCCATGCGCTTCATCATCTTTGACATCTCTTTGAACTGCTTAATGAGTTCACCGACTCGGGCCGGTTCGGTACCCGAACCCTGCGCGATTCGGACTCGGCGCGACTGATCAATGACATCGGGGTCGATGCGCTCGGCAGGGGTCATCGAACGGATTATCGCTTCGACGCGAGCGATTTCGCGATCGTCGATCTGTGCGTTCTTCACCTCTTTGGGGATACCGGGCATCATGCCGAGCACTCCGGACAGCGGACCCATCTTCTTCAGCTGTTGCATCTGATCAAGAAAGTCCTCGAGGGTGAACTGTCCTTCGAGAAGTCGCGCTGCGGCTTCTTCGGCCTGATCCTTTTCGTAGACCTCTTCGGCTTTCTCGATGAGCGTGAGCATGTCGCCCATGCCCAGGATGCGACCGGCGAGACGATCGGGATGGAACAGATCGAAGTCGCGAAGTTTTTCACCCGTCGACGCGAACGCGATTGGGCGTCCGACAACTTCCTTGACACTCAACGCCGCACCACCGCGCGCATCACCGTCGAGTTTTGTGAGAATCACGCCATCGAGTTCAAGCGTTGCGTGGAACGCTTCGGCGGTGTTAACCGCGTCCTGACCGGTCATGGCATCGATGACAAGGAACGTGTAATCGGGATCGACCGCTTCGGAGATGCGACGAACCTCGTCCATCAGTTCGGCGTCAATTGCTAAACGGCCGGCGGTGTCAACAATGACAATGTCGCGACCGGTTTTGCGCGCTTCGGTCAGCGCATTCTTTGCGACCTGCACTGGGTCGGAGTCTTCGGAGAAAACAGGAACTTCGATCTGACGACCAAGTGTGCGCAACTGTTCGACTGCAGCAGGACGCTGGAGATCTGCGCCTACAAGTAGCGGATGACGACCTTGGCTCTTAAACCAACGAGCCAACTTGGCGGAGTTCGTGGTCTTACCGGAACCCTGCAAACCGGCCATAAGCACAACGGTTGGCGGCTTTGCGTTGTAGGTGATGCGAATGGTTTCGCCACCGAGCGTGGCAGTGAGTTCGTCGTTGACGATCTTGACCATCTGTTGGCCAGGATTCAGCGCCTTCGATACTTCTTCACCGACAGCGCGATCACGAACTCGCGCGCAGAAATTCTTTACGACGGTGAAATTGACATCGGCTTCAAGGAGAGCGAGTCGAATCTCGCGCAGGGCATCATCAACATCTGCCTCGGAAAGCTTTCCTTTTCCTTTGAGCTTTCCAAGAACGGATTCAAACCGGTCAGAGAGTGATTCGAACATCAGGCCGCTTCCTCTACATCCTCATTGAAATCGCCGAAATCAAGGTCATGGTCGTGATCATGGTTGTGAGACATCAGGCCGATCTGCCGTCCGATGACGAGACCAATCACCATGCCGACAGTCACTGCACCGATGATTTTCCAACCAAGGGCGCGAGTGACAACAGCGCCGCCCCGAACTGGCAATTTTCCGACTGCGTACCCCGCACGAAAGGTAAATCCGAGTGAAGCAATCAACATCTTCGTGGGAACAACAATTGCTTCCCGAACAAGGTGCAGCGGGAACGTAACGAGTTTTTTCATGTGAACAACGCCTCCACAAATTCGTTGGCATCGAATGGAACGAGATCTTCCGCGCCTTCTCCGAGACCGACCAATTTCACAGGAATACCCAGTTGATCGTGGATCGCGATCACGATGCCGCCCTTGGCGGAGCCATCGAGCTTGGTGAGTACGACGCCAGTGAGTTCCACCGCTTCAGTGAACTGCTTTGCCTGTACTAATCCGTTCTGACCCGTGGTTGCATCGATGACCAGCAGGACTTCTGTCACGGTTCCGGCGCCTTTGTCAGCAACCCGCCGAACCTTGCTGAGTTCTTCCATCAGATTCACCTTGTTATGAAGGCGACCAGCGGTATCAGCGAGAACGAGGTCGATATTCCGGGCGCTTGCCGCCTCGACACCGTCGAAAATCACGGCGCTGGGATCTCCACCCTCGCTGCCACGAACAAGTTCGGCACCCGCGCGCTCGGCCCACATACCCAATTGTTCGGCGGCGGCGGCGCGAAACGTATCGCCAGCAGCCATAAGAACTGTTGTGCCATCGCGAACTTCGCGTACGCCTAACTTTCCGATCGTCGTTGTCTTTCCCACACCGTTCACGCCGACGAAAAGCCAGACGGTTGGTCCAGATTCATTCGACATGGCGAGTTGACGATCGAAGCCGCTCAATCGATCGGCCATCTCTGCCTTGAGTGCGCCGAGAAGTTCCTCACCATTGGAAAGACCATCGGCCTTCACTCGCGTTCGCAGGTGATCAAGCAATTCCTGGGTCGATGCAACACCGACGTCGGCGAGAATGAGCGCCTCTTCGAGTTCGTCCCAAGTCTCGGCATCGATCTTCGAACGACCGGCGATTGAGCCCATCGCCCCCGAGAGCGCAGCACGGGCCTTTCCAAGTCGATCGCGAAATCGGGGTCGTTCAACAACGATTGCTTCGACTTCCTCAACGACTTCAGACGCAACGACATCTTCAACTGCGCTGACATCGTCCCCTGAAGCCTCAACAACATCTTCGGCGCGCACTCGCGCCTCGAGATCGGCGGCGACCTCAGCTTCGACCAGTGCATCTCGCGCTGCTTCCTCAGCAGGAACCACCCGATTGTCAATGGGGCCACGTCGCGTCGACGGCGGTTCGATCGACCCACGGCGATTCCGGGGCGCAATAAATCCAAATCCGACGATCAGGCCAAGAAGGACGACAACAGCAACGATGATGAGGATCACAGTCATGGGGAGATGAGCCTAGTGGGCCACCCTTCTCACCGATCCGGGCCAACGGGACCCTGCACCTCGCCAACTCCGGCGATTGCCGGCCCCAAACGCGCCAGTGGCCGCCCATGCGGGCGACCACTGACCACGACCCGTTGTGAATCTGCTCGTTACTTCAGGGTTCCAAGGGTGACATCGACATCGAGGATCCTGCCGTCACGGTTGACTTCGACAACGACTTTGTCACCAGGGCTGTAGCCGCTTGCCATTCCCCGGAGTTCATCGAAGCTGCGCACCGGTACACCGTCGACAGCGACGATGAGATCACCAGATTTGATGCCCGCCTTGTCGGCAGCGCCGCCACTCGTGACGCTTTGGACATAAGCGCCAGCACTACCCGAAGGCGTGGTGCTCGGGCCACTGAGACCCAATCCCGCGCGAGCCACCGTCTTACCGGCGACGAGTTGGTCGGCAACACGCTTGGCGGTCGAGATCGGAATAGCGAAACCGATACCGGTGTTCTCGCCCGTCTCGCTGTAAATCGAGGAGTTGATGCCCATGATCTCGCCATTGCGATTTGCCAGTGCACCACCCGAGTTGCCCGGATTGATCGATGCATCGGTCTGGATCATGTTGATCACAACGCTCTTCTCGTTCGGCACGGGACGATTCACCGCAGAGACGATGCCGGAGGTCACTGTTTGCTCAAGTCCATAGGGACTGCCAACCGCGACGGCGATCTGGCCCACATTCGGTTTCACTGTTGCCAACTTTGCGGCCGGGGCGGCAAGACCAGCAGCGCGAACAACGGCGATGTCGGTACCTGTATCGGCACCAAGTACTTGGCCCTTCACGGCAGTGCCTTGCGAATCGCGAACGGTCACCGTGCTCGCAGTGCCAACGACGTGAGCGTTGGTGATGAAGAGATCAATGTCATAGGCAACGCCGGATCCAACGCCATCGGTCGTTTCGATCTGAACAACCGACGGGCTCACTGTTGCCGCGACATACGCGATTGGCTCCGAGCCCGGATCAATCGTGACCGCTGTTGTGGTCACCTGACCACTTCCGCTTGAACTACGAACAACGGTCGTTGTGTTGTCATCGACGAGCGAGCGAATTCCGAAACCCAGACCGAACAATCCCAGGACAACAACGAGGGAGACGAAGACGCGAAGGAATGGATTCGTGCGACGCGGACCAGAAGGGGTTGCGTTCCGTTGTGGCGGAGGTGTCGGAGCACCACCCCAGGCATCTGCCGTCGGCACAGGCGGCACAGGCGGAACCGGAGGTGTCGGAACTGTCGTGCCAGCACTCCCCCACGCCGGTGTCGGCGGTGTCGGGGGCTGAGGTGGCATTGCGGGGGGCTGGTTGTCCCAGGTCATAACGAATCGGCTCCTGCAGCGGTTACGGGTCGAATAGTACGGACACAATGAGGTGAACGTGTGAGGAACGTACCTAGGGGCAGCGAAAGCCGAACGAAAGAGAAAAATCCTCGGCGCGGGCCAACCTTCTAAACAATTGTTGGGGACGAACCTGGCTGGCTACCTGCAGGTGCCAAAGCGGGGAGCCACAGCGCGAACGCCGATCCATGATCGATCTGCGACACGAGTTTCACTTCGCCACCATGTGCCTCGGCAATCTGTCGAACAATTGTGAGACCCAACCCGCTGCGCCCCTGTTCGCGACCCTCTCTGGGATTACCGCGCCAGAAACGCTGGAAAACTCGATCCTGATCTTCGGGATCAATCCCTGCACCTTGGTCCTCGACAGCGATCCACACCCATGGCCCGTCGATCCCTCCGCGAAGCCGGACCGTCGTGCCTTCAGGTGAATAGCGGATGGCATTGGCCAAAAGGTTGCCCAACGCCTGACGAAGCGCGAGTCGATCGCCAGTGACCCACAGTCCCCCTGAAGCGTGGTGCACCAAATGCACGCCCGCGGCAACAGCAGGTGCATTGAATTCTTCGGCCGCCTCGTCAATTAGTAAGGCAACGTCAACCGGGTCGCGCTCAAGCGACAGCGTGCCCTTGCGCGCATAGACAAGGAGATCATCGACAAGACGGGCCATTCGTTCCGAGGACCGTTCAACAACCTCGGCGGTATGCCGAAGGTCCTCTGCGCTTGCGTTGGGATCAGAAAGGGTGACTTCGAGATTGGTGCGAATCACCGCAAGCGGATTTCGCAGTTCGTGACTCGCTTCATGAATGAATTGTCGCTGCCCCTCAAAGGCTTCATCGAGACGACCGAGCATGTCGTCGAAGGTGTCGGCGAGTTGACGAAGTTCGTCGTTCGGACCACCAAGGTCAATGCGTTGTTTGAGGTCGCTGGCTTGAATTTCACGGACAGAATTTGAAATCTCACCGAGCGGTCGAAGCATGCGACCACTCACGATCCAACCAATGACGAGACTCGTAAAAAAGAGCGCGAGTAACGCCCAAAAGGAATAGACGCGCAACGCATCAAGTGCCCGTTCGTTCACCGAACGTTGCACCAATTGCGCTTGATCAGGCTGAATGAAGGTAATTCCACCAACTTGAAAGGCTGTTGCAGAGATTCTTTGATTACTTAGCGAATTGTGCAGACCGAGGTAGATGCCTCCGACAACAAGTGCAGCAAGGCCGAAAACCAGAACCGACCAGACCGCCGTAAGACGGAATCGGATTGACCCCATCCATGCAGGGAGCCGACTCGACGCTCGGTAGCTGCGCGAATGAAGTCGTGTGCGAACTGCGCTCGTCGAGCGCGTGTGTTCAGACTTGGAGTCGTTCCGATCATCGTCGGATGCGGCGAGATGCGGATTGATCACGGGTCAAGCAACCGATAACCCGAACCGATGACGGTTTCGATGAGTGGCGTCTCACCGTCAATCGAGACTTTGCGACGGAGCGTGCCAACCGTGACTCGAACGGTGTTGGTGAACGGGTCAGCGTGTTCGTCCCAAACATGCTCAAGCAATGACTCCTGCGAAATAACTTCGCCCGCATGAAGCATGAAGTAGCGAAGTAGCGCGAACTCCTTTGCCGTCAGATCAAGACGACGCGAACCGCGTTTCGCTTCATGTCGGGCATCGTCGAGTTTGAGTTCACCCACCACAGTGATTGATGACACTGCTCGTGAATCACGCCGCAACAACGAACGAACTCGAGCGAGGAGTTCAGGAAACGCAAATGGTTTGACGAGGTAATCGTCAGCGCCGTCGTCGAGACCAGCAACGCGGTCTTCGAGACCATCTCGAGCAGTGAGCATCAAAATTCGCGGCTGCGGGTCGGCTTCGGCGCGGACTCGCCGACACACCTCACGTCCATCAATGCCCGGCATTGTGATGTCGAGACACAACAGGTCGTAGGTATTCACCATGACTTTGTCGAGGGCGTCGGCCCCATCATTCGAAACATCAACCGCGTATCCCTCGCGGCGCAATCCCCGAGCTACGGCCTCGGCCAAATCGACTTCGTCATCAACAACAAGAACTCGCACGGCGTTGACCGTACCGCCCAAAAGTCCTCTCTCCCTTGCACTCTCCCGCATCGGCCAGCGGCCCTCAGGCCAACGACAAGATTCGTTCCCGGCTTTATGGTGGTCTTCGGTCCGATGTGGTCCCCTTCGCTCCATGACTGCGACCCACAACGTCCCAACATCCCCACATCCCTTTCAGGAGCCCCAGATGTCCGATCCGTCGTTCCCTTCCGCACCGACCCCGGCACCTGCCGAGACAACGGCAGCCCGTTCGGCTGATGCGGCGCTCCTTGAGACCGCACTCATGGAGATGAAGAAGGTCATCGTCGGCCAAGACCGAGCTATCGAACGCCTCTTCGTGGGCCTTCTCGCCCGAGGTCACGTTCTGCTCGAGGGAGTACCGGGCCTGGCCAAGACACTCGCAGTCGAAACCCTCGCCACGTTGATCGGTGGAAATTACAACCGCCTCCAGTTCACGCCTGATCTTCTTCCTGCCGACCTCATCGGCACGCGTATCTTCCGCTCGTCGAACGAAACCTTCGATATTGAGTGGGGTCCGGTGTTCGCCAACATCGTGCTTGCCGATGAAATCAACCGCGCTCCTGCCAAGGTGCAATCGGCACTTCTCGAAGTCATGGCCGAGCATCAGGTCTCGATTGCGGGCGTAACGAAGAAGGTTCCTGAGCCGTTCTTGGTTCTCGCAACACAGAACCCCATCGAGAGCGAAGGCGTCTACCCGCTTCCCGAAGCCCAGCGCGACCGTTTCCTCATGAAGGTGGTTGTTGGCTATCCCACGGCTGCCGAAGAAGCGCAGATCGTTGCTCGAATGGGCGTCGGCGCTCCAAAGGCACAGCAAGTTCTGAGTCTCGAGCAACTTGTTGACTTGCAGACCGCGTGCGATGCCGTCCATGTTGCGCCAGCGGTGGCTGATTATGCGGTGCGGCTTGTGCTGGCCACTCGTGAACCTGCTGCCTACGGACTCCCCGAACTTTCCGAACTCATTTCATGGGGCGGCAGCCCACGGGCATCGCTCGGTCTTGTTGCCGGCGGTCGCGCACTCGCTCTGATGCGGGGGCGCTCGTACGTCTTGCCTCAGGACATCTTCGACATCGCACCCGACGTTCTGCGCCATCGCGTTGTGCCGTCGTACGAGGCGCTTGCCCAAGGACTCTCCGTTGAACAGATCCTCGCTCGTCTTCTGTCGACCGTGCACGCACCGGTTATCGCTCCGTCGCAGAACCCAACCGCAGTCACCGGCCATTGAGCGCCAAGAAAACCGCGGCGCCCTCCATTGATGGAACGCCCGCCGCGGAAATTCTCCGACGCCTTGAAATCAGCGTGACTCGTCGGCTCGACGGGTTGCTCCAAGGCGACCATCGCGGGCTCACGCCGGGTCACGGTACGGAGCCGGGCGAAATTCGCGCCTATCAGCCAGGCGACGACGTGCGCCGAATCGATTGGAACGTCACTGCACGACTTGGTGACACCCATGTGCGCGACAGCGTCGCTGATCGTGAACTCGAAACGTGGATCTTGGTCGATGCGTCGGCATCACTCGCGTTCGGAACGGCAACCTGCGAAAAACGCGACCTCGCTCTCGCCGGAGTTGCCGCAACCGGTTTTCTTACCGCTCGAACCGGCAATCGAATCGGAGCGATGACGATCGGACCCGATGGCGCGTCACCACCAATTCCGGCTCGGTCGGGTCGTGTGCATATGCAGGCACTCCTTCGACAGGTTTTGAATGCACTCGATAACCCGCAACCAGGACGTACCGATCTCACCGCAGGTCTCCGACGTATTGCCGGAACAGCGAAACGACGTGGGCTTGTTGTTGTGATCTCTGATTTCCTTGATCCGGGTCCGTGGGATGCGGCATTACGCACACTGGCACTTCGCCACGATGTCTTGTGCATTGAAGTCGTCGACCCCGTAGAACTCGCACTTCCTGATGTTGGAATGTTGTTACTCCACGACACAGTTACCGGTCGCGAGATCGAAGTTCCCACCGGAAACGCAAAGTTCCGCGAGCGGTACGCCCAAGCAGCGTCAGACCAGCGAGTCGCTATCTCGTCACGCATCCGTGCAACCAGCGCTGATCATTTAGTGCTTCGCACCGATCGCGACTGGCTACTCGACCTCGCCCGATTCGTCTCGCGTCGACGCGACCGCATTGATTCACTTTCTCGCTCTGCTGCTCATGGTTCCGGAAATGTCGGAGCCATTGCCGGGGCGACCCTCACCACTGGAGCCATCCGATGATGGGTATTTCCTTTCTCAGCCCGTGGCGATTGCTGCTGCTCGTTGTCGTTGTTGCGCTCGGCGTTACCTACGCCGTCTTTCAAAAACGTCGTTCGAAGTACGCAGTGCGATTCACCAACCTTGCGTTACTTGAGTCCGTTGCGCCGAACCGTCCCGGCTGGCGTCGCCACATCGCCGCTGGAGTGCAACTCGTTGCACTTGCCGCACTTGTGTTGGCGTTCGCTCAACCGGTGCATGACGTGAAGGTGCCACGAGAACGGGCAACGGTGATGCTGGCGCTCGATGTTTCGCTTTCGATGGAAGCAACCGATGTGAAGCCCGACCGCATTGAAGCGGCAAAGGCAGCTGCAACTGCGTTCCTTGATGATGTACCCGCCCAATTCAATGTCGGGCTCGTCACCTTTGCTGGCAGCGCAAAAATCCGCGTTGCCCCAACAACGGACCGCGAACGTGTCGCTAACGCCATTCAAAGCGCTCAACTCGCCGATGGCACGGCAATTGGCGATGCCATCGATGCAAGCCTCGATGCACTTGCCGACGTTCCCCCGGCCCCTGATGGCGCCGCGGTTCCCGCCGCAATCGTGTTGCTTTCCGATGGAACAACAACGATGGGAACACCGAACTCCACTGCGACGCAACGGGCAATTGATGAAGGTGTACCCGTCTCAACGATCGCCTTCGGCACTCCATCTGGAACCGTCACGCTGCCAAATGGCCAAAGCGTGAGCGTTCCGGTTGATGCACCATCGCTCGAAACCATTGCGGAGGAATCGGGAGGTAATTTTTACGAAGCCTCCACACAGAATCAGCTGACTGATGTGTATTCAAAGATCGGCTCTTCGATCGGGTACGACGAAGCACAGTCATCACTGACGCAGTGGTTCGTTGCTGCTTCATTTCTCACATTGGTCCTCGCCTCAGGGCTTGCACTCGCTTGGTCGAACCGACTGCCGTAGCCACTGAAACGCAAAACACCAGCGGCCCACCGATTTCTCGGTGGGCCGCTGTTCGTTTTCTGCCTGCAACCGGTGGTCTGATTACGAGGACACCTTCTCGCTCACCACTCGTGACGAACCGCCAGGCTGCATCGAAACGCCGTAGAGGCAATCAGCAGCTTCCATGGTGCGCTTCTGATGGCTCACGATGACGAGCTGGGCATCGTTGCGGAATTCGGCAACGAGACCAAGGAACCGGCTGAGGTTCATGTCATCGAGCGCGGCCTCGACTTCGTCCATCACATAGAACGGCGAAGGACGGCTGCGGAACACAGCGAACAAGTACGCAAGTGCCGTGAGCGAACGCTCGCCACCGGAGAGCAATGAAAGCTTTCGTACGTTCTTACCCGAAGGCTTTGCCTCGACCTCGATGCCTGTGAGCAACAAGTTGTCGGGTTCGGTGAGCTTGAGCCGGCCTTGGCCACCTGGGAACAGGGTCTGGAACAGCGCTTCGAAGTTCGCAGCAACATCAGCGAATGCGGCGGCGAAAACGCTGACGATTTCACCGTCGATCGCACGAATCACCTTGGCAAGTTCACGACGACTTTCCTTGACGTCTTCGAGTTGCTGCTCCAGGAACGTATGTCGTTCCTGCAGCGCGTCGAATTCTTCAAGGGCCAGGGGGTTAATCGGGCCCATGAGGCGAAGATCGCGTTCAAGTTCGCGGGCTCGACCTGCGGCGGTGGCGCCTTCAGCGAGTTCGGGACATTCGCTGGCGATAGCGACATCTGGCTCGCAGTCGAGATCGCGACGGAGCGCTTCGACGGCCGCCTCGATACGCATCTCGATTTCGGCGTGATCGATTTCGGCACGCTGGAGACGTTCGCGAATCTCGCCAAGACCGCGCTCTTGATCAGCACGTTGACGACGGAGGCCATCAAGACGACCAGCAACACCTCGTGCAGCCTCGGACTGCTGACGACGACGCTCACGGAAATCGTTGAGACGACCTTCGATGAGAGCGGAACGGTCTTGGACCAATGCCGACAAGCGATCAAGAGCCGTTTGCGAGCGATCAAGTTCAAGACGGCGGGCTTCAGCGGCTTCGCGTTCTGCCGCTGCGCCTTCGAGACGAGTCTCAACCTCGGCCAAACGGCCCGTAAGGAACTGACGACGTTCGACAACGGCAACGCTGCGAACTTCAAGGTCGCTGCGTCGTGAACCAACTTCAGCAGCTTGCTCTTCGAGACGAGAACGAGACTCGGCCATGCGACGGGCAGAAGCAGCAAGTTCATTGTCCGCTGCTTCGAGTTCCGGCAGCATCCCTTCAAGCTCTGCGATTCGAGCATCTTCACGGCTCACGCGTTCGGTGAGCTCACCGAGGTGATCGTTAAGCGCTTCTGCTTCTGTTGCGGCATCACGACGATCGGTTTCGGCACGCTGAAGGCGATCGCCGGCTGCAGTGAGTCGAGAATCGTTTGCATCGAGATCGCGAGCGAGGCCTGCTTCGACACTGGCCGCGTCAGTTAGTTCCGCTCGTGCAGTTTCGAGGACGGCAGCTGCTTCAGCGGCAACAAGAACGGCTTCGTCGGCACGACGTGTGGCTTCATCCAGTGCAGCACCTGTTGCGCCAGCGCCCGATGAACCAACTCGCCAACCACTCACGCCGAATCGGTCGCCAGTGCTGGTGACTACGATCGCATCTGGGTGAGCAAGCGATGCATCGACAGCCTGCACCCATCCGCCATCAATAACGACGGCAGAGCCGATGAGGGCATCAAGAAGCGGTTCGACATCGGGACGACGGGCTCGGACATGACCGCGCAACGGAGCACCGACAGGCGGGGCAGTTCGCGCGGAACGACCGGCACCAAGGGCGAGAACTGCGCCACTGAGTGACTCGGCACTGAGTGCTTCGAGCGCACGACGTCCCGCGTCGACGCCGTCGACAACAACTGCGGCAAGTGCCTCGCCAACAGCTGCTTCGAATGCAGATTCCCAGCCGGCGTCGACCTCGACAAGGTCGAGAACCGTACCGAGCACGCCGTCGATACCAGCAAGGCGCTCGGTGCCAGCTCGTGAACGCGCTTCGTCAAGGGCGAGGGCAAGGGCTTCGACTCGTGCGCTCCAGGCGTTCTTTTCGCTTTCAGCGGCACGATGAACCGACTCGGCAGCTTCCACTGCTGACTCGGCCTGCGAGCGACGGGTTTCGGCTGCTTCCATCGCTTCGACGAGCGGAAGTTCCGCTGATTCCAATTCAATCAGCTGCGCACGAAGAGATTCCGTCTCGGAGAGCAGTCGCGCTGCTTTTTCGGCAAGCGCGGTTGCCCGGTTACCGATGCGATCGCGTTCCTCACGAGCGCGCCCCGACGCGGTGCGGAGTGCAGCGAGTTCGCCACGAACTTCCGCTGCAGCACCGGTGGGAGCCGGAACACCGCTCGCCCACTGCTCTTCAAACGCCAAGCGCTCGGCAGCAAGAAGTTCTTCCGCCTCGGCGAGTTCAGCGGCAAGCGGCTCAAACTTTTCGGACTCAGCTTCAACCTCGGCCAGTTCCGCAGCCAGTCGTGCGGCTTCGGCTTCAAGTGACGCGACAACGCCTTGGTCGATCGACGCGCCACGAAGGCGATCGACACCACGACGACGTTCGGTAAGGACCGCTGACAAACCACGGGCCTGCTGGAACAGTGACTCGTAGGAAGCAAGGCCATCACCAAGATCGTCGCCGCCCATTGCGGTGAGTTCGGCTTCAACCGACATGATTTGCGTGTCGAGTTCAGCCAGCGAGCGACGAAGGCGTTCTTCTTCCGCTGAAAGTTCGGCGCGACCACGCATTCCGTTTTCAAGACGGGTTCGCAAACCAGCCAGTTCGCGACCAGCGATGAAAATGCGCAGTGCGGTGAGTTCGGAAACAACACCGGCATGACGACGAGCGGCATCGGCCTGACGTTCAAGCGGACGCAACTGACGACGCACTTCGCGCAGCAGATCTTGCAAACGGGTGAGATTGCCTTCTGTTGCCGTAAGCCGACGTTCGGACTTCTCCTTGCGGCGGCGATATTTCAGAATGCCGGCGGCTTCTTCGATGATTGCTCGGCGTTCTTCGGGGCGAGCGTTGAGCACCGCGTCGATCTGGCCCTGCGAAATGATGACGTGTTGCTGACGACCAACTCCGCTGTCGGAAAGCAGGTCTTGAATGTCGAGAAGTCGGCATGGCACACCATTGATGGCGTATTCGCTGTCACCGGAGCGGAACAACGTACGAGTGATAGTGACCTCGTTGAACTCGATGGGAAGCATGCCCGAGGAGTTATCGATCGTGAGGCTGACTTCGGCGCGACCGAGCGCAGAACGCTTCGTTGTGCCGGCGAAGATGACGTCGTCCATCTTCTGCGAACGAACAGCAGAAGGCGCCTGGGCACCGAGCACCCAGCCGATCGCATCGACGACGTTGGATTTGCCCGAACCGTTTGGCCCCACCACAACGGTGACACCGGGTTCAAGATCGAGAGCTGTCGTATCGGCGAAGGACTTGAAGCCCTTCATCGTGAGTCGTTTCAGATACATCAGACCTGACAGACCTCGCAGTAGTAGGTGGACCGACTGGCAACCTTGGTCTTCACGATGTCGTTACGACGACAACGTCGACACGGCTGCTTTTCGCGGTCGTACACCTGATGGTGACTCTGGTAATCGCCGGCCTTACCAAAGAGGTCGACATACTGTCCGTCGCCCAACGTGGAGCCGTTGTACTTAATCGCTTCGTGCAGAATCTCGACGAGCGACCGATAGAGGCGACGAATTTCCTGCGTCGTAAGCGAACCGGTTTCCCGATCGAAGCGCAGACCTGAGTCGAAAAGGATTTCGTCGGCGTAAATGTTTCCAATTCCAGCGATCATCGACTGATCGGTGAGGAATGCTTTCAGCGATTGATTCTTCGAACGAAGGAGATGCCCGAAGTCGACCCATGACATTGGCGTTTCAACCGGGTCGACACCGAGGTTCGAAAGCTCTTCAATCTCTGAGGAGATCTCGTCGGGAGTTGCAAGGAACATCTCGCCAAACGTGCGCGGATCGATGAATCGAAGTTGTCCGCCCTGGGTGAACGTGATGGTTACGTGCGTGTGCTTTTCAACCTCGTCCTTCGGCGTGGCACGACGCAGTTGGCCGGACATCCGCAGATGCACGATGAGCACCTGACCATTGTCGAGCGGCATGAGGAGATATTTCCCCTTGCGTTGCGAACCGGTGATCTTGGCGCCGACGAGACCATTAATGAACTCTTCTGGCGTCTGTCGTTTGATCGACTTCTTGCCATCGACTTCAACGGACTTGACCTTGCGTCCGACGACCTCTTTCTCGAGCTCGCGGCGGATGGTTTCTACTTCGGGCAATTCAGGCATTGTGCTGCCCACTCTCATGGTTGGGAACGGTCACCGTTGCCAGGTGCTCAAGCGCGGCGTGCGCTGCGGCCTGTTCGGCGCCTTTCTTTGAGCGACCTTCGCCTTCACCGATGACGTTTCCGTCGACCGATACACGAGCGAAGAATCGCTTCTCGTGGTCGGGGCCTTCTGCCCCGAGTTCATAGACCGGCGCCGCAGAAAAGCGTCGCGCGGTGAGTTCTTGAAGTTGCGACTTGAAATCGCCATCGCCAGGTTCTTCTGCTGCCGCTTCGATCGGCGCTTCGAACAGTGCCAACACGACCTCGCGGGCCGCATCAATACCGCCGTCGACGTACACCGCACCGATCACCGCTTCCATGGCATCGGAAAGGATCGATGCTTTCGAGCGGCCGCCGCTGGCGTCTTCACCTTTGCCCAAACGCAGAGCCGGACCGACGCCAAGTTCGGAAGCGACTTTGGCCAGCGTCGGTTCACTCACTACGGCAGAGCGAACTTTGGCCAATAACCCTTCGGGCATTTCCGGGTGCGTGGTGAAGAGATGATCGGTAACGATCACGCCGAGCACGGCATCGCCGAGAAATTCAAGACGTTCGTTCGAGGCGGCGTGTCCGGTTTCGGAACACCAGGACCGATGCGTGAGCGCGAGGAGCAAAGGCCCGGGTTCGGAGAACCCGTAACCCAGGCGATCGACCAGCGCGGAGACGGCGTCGGAGCTCAGGACCTCAGCCCAGCTTTGCCATGACGTAGTCGACGGCGTCGCGGACGGTCTTGAGATCGGCGAGATCCTCGTCTTCGATGCGGAAGCCAACGCTGCGCTCTCCCAGTTCCTCTTCGAGGGCCTCGACGAGCTCAATGAGCGCAAGGCTGTCGGCATCGAGGTCATCAGCGAAGGAATCGCCTTCGTTGACGGCGGAGGGCTCGGTCTCGAGGATGTCGGCCAACCGGTCTCGGACCAGATTCAGGACGAACTCACGGTCGATGGGGCCTTGTTCGACATGGGTCTCAGCGGGCACAACAGTCTCCTCGGACGGCGATGGAACGGGCCGATCGTAGCGGGGTCAAACTTTGCCCGCTTGTGAAAACTGCTGCTCACGGCCCCTCTTGGTTGGGTCGGAGCGCCGATTCAATCAGCGGGGCGGACAGTGGCGGCGATATGGCCGACCACGTCGGCGTTCACCATGTCGGCCGCAACTCGCACGGCATTGACCATGGCCCGGTCCGAGGAAGAGCCGTGGCTGATGATGCACACACCGTCGACACCCAGAAGCATCGCGCCACCGGTGTTCTCCGGATCGAGTGAGTCATACAACGGCATGAGCGATGGCCATAACGCTGCCGATGCAGCGCGAGCTTCGTCAGAAGAATCGAATGCGGCAAGGAGTGAGTTGATGATCGACTTCAACGAACCTTCGAGCGTCTTCAGTGCAACGTTGCCGGTGAAGCCATCGGTGACAACGACATCAACATCGTCGGTCATGATGTCGCGACCTTCGACGTTGCCGATGAACCGCGCACCCGTTGCGCCGATCCATGAACCCTCGGCAAGCAACTTGTGGGTTTCCTTCACGAGCGGATTGCCCTTGGTGGGTTCTTCACCAATCGACAACAAACCAACGCGTGGCGAAGCAATGCCGAAACGTTGTTTCGCGAAGACGGCACCCATTTGTGCGAACTGCACAAGCCACTCGGCATTGCATTCAGCGTTCGCTCCAGCATCGAGCAACACCGTCGGAGTGTCGGCACCAGGAACGGGAATCGGCGTTGCAATTGCTGGCCTTTGCACGCCCTTAATGCGACCCATACGCAACAACGCGCTAGCCATCGTGGCGCCGGTATTACCTGCGCTCACCATTGCCGAGGCTTTGCCATCGCGAACAGCTTCCGCTGCACGCACGAGCGATGAATCTTTCATTTTGCGAACACTTGAGCCGGGATCGGCGTCCATCGCGATGACTTCTGACGCCTCGAGGACCTCAAGACCACCGGTGTCGCCAAGTTCTGCGGCGCGTCCGACCAACACAATGGGAATACCAAGTTCATCGACGGCGCGGCGCGCGCCGGCAACGATTGCGTCGGGAGCGTTGTCGCCCCCCATGGCATCTAAAGCTATGGGAAGCATGAGTGCCCTCTGGGGATCAGTCGACGTCGAGTGCCTGGCGGCCGTTGTACCAACCGCAGTTTCCGCACACGACGTGCGGACGCTTCACGGCGCCACAACGCGGGCAGCTGCTGCGAGCCGGAGTGGCGATACGCCAAGCTGAGGCACGACGGCTACGGCTCTTGGACTTCGAGGTCTTCTTCTTGGGTACGGCCATGGTCGTTCCTGATTCGGGGGGCGGCACACTGAGCCGCTCGCGGGACCGGGGGGTGCCCCGGGCAGACGGAGGACTCTACTCGCCGGGGTCGCCCGGTTCGAAGTCCAGTTCTGCGAGGGCCGCCCACCGGGGGTCGGAGATGGGTCCAGGACCCTCTTCTTCCTCGGGTTCCTCGCCTTCACCTTCGACACGCGTCGGGAACAATTCCGGGGCTGGACCGCGGCAATCTTCGGTGCACAGCGGCGCCAGAGGCAGGGCGAGAAGCACCGCATCGCGCACCATGGGCTCGAGATTCACGATGTCCTCGGCCATGGCGTAGGTCTCGCCTTCCACCGGGCGAGGTTCAAAGATTTCTCGGATCTGGGCCACCGATCGCCCGTCAACCGGCTTGAGGCACCGACGACACTCGCCCACCCAAGGGGTGGTGATGGTGCCGGTCGCGACCAAACCATTGCTGAGGGTCTCGAGTTCGAGATCCAGATCGATGGTTGCGCCTTCAGGCACCGTCGCCGAAGTGATCCCAAGACCTGGGAGTTCCACCGATTCAGTGAATTGACGTCGCGTTCCAGGATGTCGACGAAGGTCGGCGATCGGGACGACCAATGGCCGGTAGGTCATCGACTACGCGAGGTCCTGGTCAAAGAAGTTTGACGCTGCATCTCGAATGGTCTGCGTCGGATGGTTCGATGACGGTGGCGGCGGAAGATCGGAGTAGCGATCCTCGACCACCGTGAGTCGGGGACGATCGTCATAGGCGTCGTACTCGTCGTCGAACGGAAGCGCGCCTTCGTCCCATGTATCGGTGTCGACGTTGACCATGCCTTCGGCGTCGTACAACGCAGGTGCATCGTCGAGTTGTGAAAGTTCGTCGTAGACCGAAGGTTGGGTGGGCGGCGCTGAAAAATCTTCGGCTCCGGAGATGTAGACCTCTTCTTCGGGAGGACCTTCGACACCATGCTCGGCGGCAGCTGCCGCTTCGGCGAGGAGGTTGGTGCCCTGCAACTTTGCGCGACCGGCACCAACAAGTTTCTGCGTGCGCTCAAGGACGATTTCAAAACTGGCGAGTTTCTGATCACAGAAGTCTTCGACCTCGTGACGTAAACGACGAGCATCAGCCTGGGCGGCATCAACGATGTCGTAGGCGCGCTGTTCGGCGGCCTTCACAACCTCGGTGCGTTGCACCATGCGCTCGGCACGGGTACGGGCCTGATCAATGATGTCGTCGGCCTCGTGACGGGTGCGAGCAAGGAATTCCTCGCGCTCCTTCAGCAGCCAGCGAGCGGCACGGAGTTCCTCGGGAAGTGATTCGAGTGCTTCATCAATCAGGACAAGGACTTCGTCCTTCGAGATCATCGACGAAGCGGACAACGGCACATCGCGCGCGTTTTCGATCATGTCGCGCAGCGTCAGCAGGACGTCTTCGGTCTCGGCCGGGTGGTACTGGGCGCCGACAGTTGGCGGAGTCAGATCGATCTCGATGTCGTGATCGTCGAACGAAGGGTTGTCGTACTGGCTCACGATCCGTACTTCTCCTGAAGTCGTTTGGCGACGGCGGGCGGCACCATGGCCGTCACATCGCCACCGAAGCGGGTGATCTCTCGTAGCAACTTCGACGCAAGGAACGAGTTCCCTGATGCTGAAGGAATGAACAAGGTGTCCACTCCTGAAATTTTCTGGTTCATCTGCGCCATCTGAAGTTCGCTCTCGAAGTCAGAAACGGCACGCAGGCCCTTGACAATGAAATCGGCGTCCATCTCTTTGGCGAGGTCGACAACAAGCGAGGCGAACATCGTGACCTTGACGTTTGGAAGATGCGCAACGGATTCTTCGAGCATGTCTCGACGCTCATCAAGCGAGAACAGCGGTTCGCCTTTCTGCGGATTGCGCATGGCAGCGACGATGACTTCGTCGAAGAGACGCGACGCAGTCGCGATGATCTCAAGGTGACCGTTATGGATCGGGTCGAACGATCCCGGGTAAAGCACTCGGGTCACGGAGACTCCGGACTGTCGGGGGGCTGCAGGACGCTTACGAGCGTACCCCCGTACCTCTTCTCCTTTCGTGCATCCCATCCAGTCGGAAGCGTGATCTCTCGCGCAGATTCCGCAACAACGACACCGCCCGCCGCGATGCGGCTCACCAGATCGAGTACTTCAGTCCAGAGCTCATCGGCGGCCGCATAGGGCGGATCGATGAGCACAAGATCGAACTGCGGTTCAGATGACGCGGTTTTGGCGACATCGCGCAACCACACCAACGCGTCCTGTGCCACGACCGTGGCCTGGCCCAAATAGCCAGTCGCCTCAAGGTTGGTGCTGATCGCTTTGCGAGCGTCGCGGCCATGGTCAACAAAGACACACGATTGAGCCCCGCGAGACAGCGCTTCAATACCCAATGCACCTGAACCTGCGTAGAGGTCGAGGACTCGAGCGTCGTCGATGGCATTGAGACTGACGAGTGAATTGAACATTGATTCCCGAACGCGATCGAGCGTGGGGCGGGTATCGCTCCCCGGGGGAGCTACCAATCTGCGTCCTCTTGCTTCGCCGGCCACAACCCTCATGACGGCGACCGTACCCTGTGGCGATGGAAGCCGAACTCGGAATGACCTGTGTCGATTGCGGAGGCACCCTCCACCCGCTGTCCTATCCACCCGAAGACGGCTGGGAACCAGGCGATGTTGTGGCCTATCGGTGTCCCGATTGCAACGAACGATTCGACATCGTTCTCGGAGATCCCGCTGACGACGACGACCGTTACTGAAACGAGACCACGTCATGGGCATTGACGCTGACGTTCACAATCTTGTTGGCCGCTATTGCGACGCGGTGCTGCGCGTCGATGTTGCCGAGTTCGCTGACACATGGGCCGAAGACGCTCGGTGGCTGATACCGGGCGACGGGATTATCGAAGGCCGCGATGCAATCACCGCAACATTCGAGAAGATTCGACCCACGTACCGGCAATGCGTGCAGGAAGTTCTGAACGGAACCATTTCCTATGTTGATGGCGATACGGCCAGCGCGCGTTGGCAGATTCGCGAACTGCAGTGGCGCGACGACGGGACCGTGAGCGAACTCATCGGCGTGTACCACGACGTAATGGCGCGCGACCTCGACGGCGTCTTGCGGTTTACCCACCGCGACTTCGAGTTGATTTACAGCGGGCCGATCGACGGAAGCGGCAAACTGCGCGCACCCCGCACGCTGTAGCGATGTGCTCGTTGACTACTTGACGAGCGCTTCGAGAATGTCAGCAAGTTCGCTCGCGCGAGCCACCATCGGCGAATGATCGCCAGGCATCTCAACAACATCGGCGCCCATTCGTTCGGCAACCGCACGCTGACCATCAACAAGAAGAATCGGATCGTCAGTGCACACGACATAGGTCGCCGGCTTCGAACGCCACGCCGCCTTCTCAACTACAACCGAACCACCCGTGTTTCCGGGACGAAGTTTGGTGGCCCATTGCACAGCTTCTTCCGGATCGATGTCTGGATAGAAGATTTGTGCGGCGAACTCAGGGTCGATGAACGGAATGCCGTCGTCGCCAACGCGCATGGTGAGGAGAAACTCTTCGCCAATTGTCATTGGTCCGCCGCTGCCCAACTCGCCAGCATCCGGACCAAGCGCTGTCAGATACACCAGTCGTTCAACAGATGAATGATTTCCCGCAACGGTGACAACTGCGCCGCCGTAGGAATGTCCGAGAAGAACCACCGGACCATCAATGGTGTCCAGCACAGCGGTAACGGCCGCCGCATCTTCGGTGAGATCGGTAAGCGGAAGTTCGACAAGTGCAGTCGTGACGCCACGAGCATCAAGTTCGGCAACAAGCGGCTCGAAACACCAGCCGCCGTGATATGCACCATGAGTCAGAACGATCGTTGTCATTTCCGGATACTAGGAAGAACTCATCAACTCTTCATCAGAAAGTCGACGTCATCGGCTTTCAGAAATAGATCGACTTCTTCCGCAAGGAGTTCATGCTTGATCAACTCGGGATCGGTATCGAGTATCTCGATCGCAATCTCTCGAGCGGTCACCACCCATTCACGATCTCGACGCAACGAGGCCAGCTTCAGATCGTTCTGACCTTTCTGTCGCTCCCCCATGATCGTGCCTTCGCCACGAAGATCTAGATCGACCTCGGCGAGTTCAAAACCATCGGTGCTTCGAACAAGGGCTTCAAGGCGTGCTTCACCGTCGGGAGTTTTCGCCTCGCCAACAAGCCAACAGAACGACTTCGCCGCGCCTCGACCGACACGACCACGCAACTGATGCAACTGGGCGATGCCAAAGCGCGTGGCATCGAGAATCACCATGACGGTTGCGTTGGGAACGTCGACGCCCACTTCGATAACTGTCGTTGAGACAAGCGCATCGAGTTCGCCAGCACGGAACTGGGTCATGACTGCGTCCTTTTCATCGGACTTCAGTCGACCATGCAACAAACCAACTCGTAGCCCGGAAAGTTCGCCGCTCGTGAGTTCCTCAAACGTCTCCTGCGCTGATCGAACCTCGAGCTTTTCACTCTCTTCAATCAACGGACACACGACATAGACCTGGCGACCGTCGGCGATTTCGTCGCGGACCTGCTGCCACACTTGAACTTCGTCCATGTCGGTCTGCGCCCAACGAGTAACGATCGGCGTGCGGCCCGGCGGGAGTTCATCGAGAACCGAAACATCGAGGTCGCCATACACCGTCATCGCCGCGGTGCGCGGAATCGGCGTAGCGGTCATGACCAACACATCGGGCATGGCGTCGCCTGCGCCCTTGTCACGCAACGCGGCACGTTGTTCAACACCGAAGCGATGCTGTTCATCGATCACCACAACACCGAGCGACTTGAACGCAATGCCTTCAGAAATCAACGAGTGCGTGCCGATCACGATGTCGAGATTTCCCGTCACCATGTCTTCGAGGATTTTGCGACGATCGGCTGCTGTCGTTCGGTTCGTGAGCAAAGCGACCCGCAATGAACGATCCATCCCCGCTCCGCCGAACAAATTGCCATCGTCAGTATCGGGAACCGTGAAACCTTCAAGGAGATGTTTGATGCCGAGATGGTGCTGCTCGGCCAGCACTTCAGTTGGCGCCATGAGCGCGGCCTGATGACCACCCTGAACGGCAACCAACATCGCACTCACCGCAACGACGGTCTTTCCCGCGCCCACATCGCCCTGCAATAACCGGTGCATGGGATGGCCTTTGGCGAGGTCTTCGTTGATCTCAACGATCGTCCGAGCCTGAGCGCCAGTGAGGTCGTAAGGAAGAACTTCGTGGAAGCGCCTCACCAACGGCCCGCCACCATCACCAACAACATGAGCGATTCCAACCGCAGTTCGTTCGAGTTCTCGTTTGCGCCGAACCAGTTCCACCTGCACCCGCAACAATTCGTCGAAGACAAGGCGCTTTCGAGCGGCCTTTTCTTCTTCGGAGTCATTCGGTTCGTGAATGCCACGAAAGGCAGTCGTGCGATCAACGAGATCAAGTCGATCAAGCAACGATTCATCGACAATGTCCGCGAATTCACCAGAGCGGCGCAGCGTTTCTGCGCACAAGTCCGCAATCGTGTCGCTATTGATTCGCGCCTTCTCCGATTGCGGATAGATCGGCACAATCCGACCGACTCGCGTGCCGACTTTGTCGACGAAGGGATTCGTCATTCCTCGGCGACCGTTGAAGACGGTGACCTTTCCAAAGATCGCTACGGAGGTTCCGACTGGCAGGAACTTCAAGCGCCACCGTTGGTTGAAGAAACTGATGTCAAGAGAACCGGTGTCGTCGGCCACGGTGATGACGATGAACTCGCGTCCGTTCTTGCTCCGAACCGCACGACTGGCCTTCACCGTCGCGAGAAGCACCACTTCGTCATCAAGTGGCGCATCGCGAATCGTGACTTCTTTCGTGCGATCGATGTAACGGCGCGGATAATTCATCAACACATCAAGCACAGAACGAATACCAAGTGTTGCGAGTGCTTCTGCCCGCTTGGGCGTCACACCTTTCAATTCAGTGACCGGCAGATTGGCAAGTTGTGCCAACCGACGTCCCACGATGTCGCTCACTCGATACCGAAGAGATACGGGTAGAGAGGCTGTCCGCCGTGATGCACTTCAACCTCGCACCCTGGACGGTTGTCCTGTACCCACACTTCGAGGTGTCGAGTCGCGGCCGGTGTTGCGCCCTCGCCCTCGATGATCGTGACGATTTCGTGGCCCTCGTTCACGATGTGGGCAAGCAGTCCAGCGGCGGCTTCAGAAAGATCGGCGTCGATAGCAATGATTCCGTCGCGCGCAATGCCCAACCAGTCGCCTTCGCGAATGGGCCCGGCATCACTGCTCGAATCTCGCACAGCGCGTGTGAGTTCACCGGCAACAACGTGGGCTGCGGCTTCAGACATTGCATCGGCGTTCGAAGCAGCCGTGCCTTCTGGGTCATAGGCCAATAACGAAGCAAAACCTTCGGCAACGCCACGAGTGGGAACAACTCGAACGTTCTTGGTGGTCATCGCGTCGACCTGTTCGGCCACGGGAATGATGTTCTTGTTATTCGGCAGCAACACAACGTCGTCGGCCGGGGCTGCTTCAACCGCTTCAAGAAGTTGCGCCGTTGACGGATTCATTGTTTGACCACCGGTGACGATCACCTGCACGCCAAGGGAATGGAAAATGCGGCGAATGCCGTCGCCAACCGAGACCGCAACCACGGCACACGGAACCGGGTCGTGGGTTGTTGCCGGTTCCGGGTTCATGGGTTCGGCTTCGCGCACCCAACGTTCTTCTTCGACTTCTTCAAGAAGATCGGTCACGCGGATCGAACGCGGGCGACCGATGTCGACCGCCGCTTCGATCGTGGCTCCGATGTCGTCGGTATGAATGTGACAGTTCCAAATACCGTCGCCACCGACAACGACGATTGAATCGCCGAGTGTTGCCCACACGTCTTTGAAACCAGGCACGGCTTCGTCGGGTGCTTCAAGGAAGTACATGACCTCATAACGAAGGCCGGCGAGCGAACCATCGTGAGATCCGTCGCCGTGCGCAGCATCGAAGGCACTAAGGAATTCTGCGGACGCACCGGCCGGATCCTCGGCGGCTTCTGGGATTGGACGACCGCACACGATGTTCAGCGCTACATCGAACAACAACATGAGGCCAGTGCCGCCGGAGTCAACAACGCCCGCATCGGCCAACACCTGCAACATCTCCGGTGTGCGCGCAAGCGCATCGGCGCCCGAGGCGTGCGCAGCTTCAAGAACGCCGAGAAGATCCGAACCGGCATCAGCCGCAGCGCGCCCGCCTTCGGCAGCGACACGAACGACGGTGAGGATTGTTCCTTCGACCGGTTTCATCACTGCGCCGTACGCAGCGGTGGCAGCAGCATCGAGCGCCGTTGCAAAGGTTGCGCCGTCGATGGTCGCAGCGGAACGGAACTCGGCAGACAGCCCACGCAGGATCTGCGAAAGGATGACGCCCGAATTTCCGCGAGCACCCATGAGCGAACCGTGCGAGATCGCCTGGCAGGTCGAATTGAGATCGGCGTCAGCGCCATCGAGCTCGGTGACCACCGATGCGAGCGTGAGCGCCATGTTCGTGCCGGTATCCCCATCGGGCACGGGATAGACGTTCAGTCGGTTGATCGTCTCGCGATGAGCGGCCAGGGCATCGGCGTATCCCCGGATGAGCATCCGGAGGTCATCGGCGGTCAGGCTGGTGGCGATCGACATCGGCGGAGAGACTACTGATGCCTTCACCTTCAGGCGGAGGTGGGCGAAATCTGGGTCATTCAGGCCCGTCAACCGCCGAATTGGGTCCTCGAGAGGCCGCTGCTACCATTCGGCGTTCGATTCTTCTGACGTCCCGGAGTGTGTTGTCATGGCAGCTGTATGCGAGGTGTGCGGAAAGCACCCATCGTTCGGTATGGCGGTAAGCCACTCCCATCGCCGCACCAAGCGCCGTTGGAATCCGAACATCCAGCGAGTTCGCGCCGTGGTCAACGGTTCGACCAAGCGCGTCAACGTGTGCACGTCGTGCCTCAAGGCCGGCAAGGTCGTCAAGGCAGTTCGCTGACCGTGTCTGCCGGTCCTTTGCAGGGAGTCGTCAAGTCCTACGACCCGGTCTCCGGCGTCGGCACCATCATCTGCGACACGGACCTGAACGATTACGAATTCACCCGCAGCGCCCTCGTGGGTTCGGTTTTCCGTTCCCTGCGTCAGGGCCAGCGAGTGGTCTTTGATCTCGACGGTGGCTCATTGGCTATTCGTCTTCGTATGGGCTCTGAAGCCGATATGGGTACCCCCGGGTACGAACAACCGAACGCCGACAACGTGCAGCACCCTCAGGGCGGCACCGAAGGCTAAGTGCCACACGGCACACCTTGGGTTTCGGCGACGGAGAGCGTCGTTGAATCCTCTACGCTTCGCTGATTCACCAGAGGTTCACCCGACGGCAACCGCTCGCCGGGAACAATCACCACTCACGCGCATCGCGCATTCGACAACGACGTCGGAGGAAACATGGCCGGGCAGACCACAAACCAAAAACTGATCGACTGGGTCGAACAGTGGCGCGAAATTCTGCAACCCGATGACGTGTATTGGTGTGACGGCTCCGCCGAGGAATACGAGCGCCTTTGTGGCGAACTCGTTGCCGGTGGAACGTTCCGCACCCTGAACGAAGCGAAGCGTCCGAATAGTTACCTCGCACTCTCTGACCCGGGCGACGTTGCTCGCGTTGAAGACCGCACCTACATCTGCTCCGAACGCGAAGTCGATGCAGGCCCCACGAACAACTGGCGTCCGCCCGCAGAGATGCGCGCCGAGATGACCAAGCTCTACACCGGCGCCATGAAGGGCCGCACGATGTATGTCGTGCCGTTCTCGATGGGTCCGCTCGGTTCGCCGATCGCGCACATTGGTGTGCAGCTCAGCGACTCTGCCTATGTGGCAGTCAACATGCGCATCATGACTCGCATGGGCCAGGGCGCACTCGACGTTCTTGGAAATGGTGAATGGGTTCCGTGCGTGCATTCAGTGGGCATGCCGCTTGCTGCCGGCCAGGCCGATGTGCCGTGGCCGTGCGATGCCGAGAACAAGTACATCGTGCACTTCCCGGAAACCAGCGAAATCTGGTCCTACGGCTCGGGCTACGGCGGCAACGCACTGCTCGGCAAGAAGTGCTTCGCACTGCGCATCGCTTCCACCATGGCGCGCGACAACGGCTGGATGGCCGAGCACATGCTCATCCTCGGCCTCACCTCGCCTGAAGGTGTGAAGAAGTACGTCGCTGCGGCATTCCCGTCAGCGTGTGGCAAGACGAACATGGCAATGCTCATCCCCACCCTTCCGGGTTGGAAGGTCGAAACCGTTGGTGACGACATTGCCTGGATGAAGTTCGGTGCCGATGGTCGCCTTTATGCCATTAACCCCGAAGCCGGTTTCTTCGGCGTTGCTCCTGGCACCTCGGCCAAGTCGAACTTCAACGCGCTTGAATCAGTGAAGGGCAATTCGATCTTCACCAACTGCGCACTCACCGACGATGGCGACATCTGGTGGGAAGACCTTTCCGATGAACCGCCCGCGCACCTCATCGACTGGAAGGGCAACGATTGGACTCCGGCCTCGGACTCCCCCGCTGCGCACCCGAACGCACGCTTCACTGCCCCGGCCGCACAGTGCCCGTCGATCGCACCCGAATGGCAGGACCCTGCCGGTGTGCCGATCTCGGCAATTCTTTTCGGCGGCCGTCGCGCCACCAATGTTCCGTTGGTGACCGAATCATTCGATTGGCAGCACGGTGTGTTCCTCGGCTCGATCATGAGCTCGGAAAAGACTGCAGCTGCTGCTGGCACCGTGGGCGAACTTCGTTTCGACCCCTTCGCCATGCTTCCGTTCTGTGGCTACAACATGGGCGACTACTTCAAGCATTGGCTTGAGATCGGCGAAGCAACCGACGCGTCGAACCTTCCCAAGTTGTTCTGGGTCAACTGGTTCCGCAAGGGCGACGACGGTTCGTTCCTGTGGCCAGGCTTTGGCGAGAACTCCCGTGTTCTCAAGTGGATCGTCGAGCGCCTCGAAGGCACCGCCGGTGCCAACGACACCGCCATTGGCCGGGTTCCGAGCGCATCGGATCTCGACCTTGCCGGCCTCGACATCGACGATGCAACCATCACCACGTTGTTGTCGGTTGACAACGCCGCATGGAGCGCCGAAATCCCGCAGCTCGAAGCGCATCTCGACACCTTCGGTGCCGAACTTCCTTCAGAGCTTCGTGACGAACTTCGCGAACTCGAAAAGCGTCTCGGCTAATTCCGATTCGTTTCATGTCGTAAAAGAGGGCGAGGCTTCGGCCCCGCCCTCTTCGCGTCACAGCACAACGAGTGGCAGCGGTGCTGTCTGTCGGCAACGATCACGGTCACGCTGTTTGAGGGGGACTCGTGGACGTTGATCGTCGATTGACTCATGTGGAGTTATTGCATGCGCCCGGAGAGCGAGCGCTGGCCGCTCGAGTCTTTGAGTTGCTGGGATGCACGGTGTCTGACAGTGGTCGTCACTGGTTCACGGCGTTCATCGACACCAATCTTCGTGATTACGCCAACAATTCGTTCTACGCATCAGAAGCACCGGCTGAACAGATCGCTATCGAAGCAGCAATGGCTGATTCGGTCGACGAGTGGGTGGAGATGGTGCGCACTGCTCCACAGAACTCGCCGCACTTTGGTGTCCGAGTGGGAACGGTTGAAGAACACCGAGCAATCATCGAGCGCATTCGTGACGCGTCGCAGAACGACGATGACTTGCGCGGTCGAATCGAAGTGCTCGGACTCTTTCCTCACGATGCACCTGATGCCATCGCCACCAACATGGATCAAGCGTTCATATGGACGAACGTGATCGCGTCAGGTCCACTTCGACTTGGTCAAGTGATTGAAGTGCAATGGCATCTCAATCGAGAGCCGGCCTGAAATTCAGGAAACGTTGCCGACCAACATTGCTCGAATGCCGAGCCCCATCAGAAACAAACCACCGAATCCGTAGAGCAGGTACTTCTTCTGCGACAACTGATGGCGGTAGCTATAGATAAGGCCGACAACGATGATGGCCACGAAGCCATAGAACATGTGGAACTTCGGCGCCTTGATTCCCTGACCGGCGACAATGGCAACACCCATGCCCACCTGCACGAAGATGCTCAGTTCAACAATGACAATGAACCACCACAGCGCGCGGGTTCGCAGCGGATGTATCCAGTTCGCAGCGAGCGCCCACGTACCGGCAAGGGCGTTGCCGATGATGACAAACCACGAAAAGGACTCATGAATGCTTCGGAGCATTGGGAGATTCTCGCGTTACTTCGAAGGGTCGACAGAAACGACCGGCTCGTAGGCCCAGATCTCGGCACCAACGCCCACGGGGCGTTCACCGCCACCATTTCCGGGATGGCCGCCGGGATGACCACCAGGGTATCCACCAGCGGCAGATGCGCCTTCGGTGCCGCGGTGCCCATCGGCGAACGCCGGTGATGCAACCCACGCATTGAACGCGTCTTCGTCACGCCAGCGAGTGATTACCAGCCACTGGTCACGACCATCGGTGGGCTTGAGTAGTTCAAAGCCCTCAAAGCCATCGGCGCCATCGACTGCACCGGCGCGGGCAGCAAATCGGTGAGCAAGCTCGTCGCCGGCCTGAGCCGGAACGGTGATGGCATTGATACGAATGATCGACATGGGTCTTCATGGTTGCCGCCCCGGGCCGGTCGCGCCAGTCCACCCCGCCCGTAGACTCACCCCGTGCTGAAGGCAAACGATCCGTGTTGGTGTGGCAGTGGCCAAAAGTTCAAGCGCTGCCATCGTGACACCAAACACCAACTCCAACCCGGCCTCATCAGCCCCATGCGAACAGTGCCGGCCGAAATCCCCCGGCCCGAGTACGCCGAAACCGGAGTGGTCACTCGCCGTCCCGAGGAGCGCATCAAGGATGCTGCCTTCATCGAGCGCATGCGCCGAGCCGGTCGTGCCGCTGCTGAAGTGCTCGACATCGGCGCTGCAGTCATTGCTCCAGGTGTCACCACCGACGAAATCGACGCAGTTGTGCATCAGGCCTATATCGATCGCGGCGGCTACCCCAGCACGCTGAATTATCGCGGCTATCCAAAATCGCTCTGCACGTCGGTGAACGAAGTCATTTGTCATGGCATCCCCGATGACCGTCCGCTTCAAGATGGCGACATTGTGAATCTCGACGTCACCATTTGGCTCGATGGCGTGCACGGCGACACCAATGCCACCTATTGCGTCGGCAACGTGGACGACGCGTCGAAGCGTCTCATCGAGGTCACCCGTCAATGTCTTGATCGCGGCATTGCGGCGGTGGCGCCCGGTCGACCGTTTTCCGACATCGGACGTGCGATCGAAACGCATGCTGTCGCCAATGGCTATGAAGTTGTGCGCGCATTTGTGGGTCACGGAATCGGCGAGCAATTCCACACCGATCTTCAGATCCCCCACTATTACGAACCACGCATGACCACGATCATGGAACCAGGCATGGTGTTCACGATTGAGCCGATGATCTCCATGGGCACCGGCCAGCACAAGATTTGGGACGATGATTGGACTGCAGTCACCGCCGACGGAAGTCGCACCGCACAGTTCGAGCACACGATTGTGGTGACCGACACTGGTGTCGAAATTCTCACGACGACTACCTGACATGAAATCAATCAATGTGACGCTCGAGTCGATGACCGTGAACGGAGAGGAAGTTCCATTGCTTTCCGCCGACCTCGTCGTCGTGCGACGCCCCGAAACTGATCGCATCGACTGGGAATGTGTTGCTTTCACGCTGCTGACGGACCCATTCCCGCAGGAACCAGTGTTCTTAGAAATGGTTGATGTTGTCGAGAGTCGCACTCTTTCCGGCGACGCGCTTGTTGTGCGGTCCGACCAAAATCGTCATGTCTTTCGTGGCGGCGGCGACCTCAGCGGCCTCATGCCCGAAGACGACCTCGGCCCAATCGAGTAACACTCCGTCTGCACGCGTCCTCAGCGATAGCGTGACCACATGTTTCGTCACGTCGTCACCTTCCGCTGGAATTCTGAGTCATCGCCTGAACACGTTGCGGCGTTAGAGGAAGCGCTCTCGGGGCTACCCGGGATACTCCCCGACCTTCGCCGGTATGCCTACGGAACCGACGCCGGCATCAACGAAGGCAATTACGACTTCGCGGTCGTCGCAGAATTCGACAACAGCGACGGCTACCTCGCGTATCGAGATAACGACGAGCACCATCGCATCATCCAGACGTTCATCGCCCCGTATCTCGATTCACGCACCGTGGTGCAGTTCGACTTCAACGACTGATTGCTCAGGCGAAAAGTGAGGTGCCGAATGGTTCGCCTTCGGCGCGGCTGCTTTCAAGAGCGATAAACCACTCAGTGCCAAACGCAGCGGCAAACACTTCCGCTGGCATCTTGAAGAAGAATGAGTCCGGCCCGATCTGACTGCGATGGGCGGCCATGGCGGCCTTCTTCACGTCGACCACATGGGCGACATCCACTGCGTGAGTGATGACCGCTTCAGGTGAACCGAATTCACCACGATCGGCAGCCTCGGCGCGCTGACGCATCTGTTCGGCGGTTTCGCCTTCGAGTTCGCCCTCGATCTCATCTTCAAAGACCGACGCGTTCTCTGCCATCTGCTTCATGATTCGGTCACGGTTCATGGTCGACTGGAAGACGCGATCAACACCGGCGATTTCCGCTGCACGCTTTCCAACCCGATGCACCTGAATGTGGTCGGGGTGTCCGTACCCACCATGTGAGTCATAGATGGTGAGAACGTCGGCCTCAACATCAACGAGAATCTGCGCAAGACGCTGCGAGGCTTTCTCCACATCGGCCTGCCAGAAGCACAACGGGTTTTCATTGGTGGGTTCACCGATCATTCCGCTGTCTTCATAACCAAGAAATTCCACACGATCGAGACCCATGATCTCGGCGGCCTGATGTGTTTCGACAACACGGCGTTCCCACAACGCTTCACCATCGTTGAGAACACCTGGCTGCGGTTCGCCTTGTTCGCCACGAGTCGCGACAACAAGGACAACCTGATGTCCGTCGCGTTTGGCCAGCGTCATCAATCCGCCGGTTGCAATCGATTCGTCGTCGGGATGGGCGTGAAAGCACACAAGTGTTGCCATCAGGCGATCGCACCCCCTGCTCGAAGCATCGCTAGGCGAGCATCATCTGCGACGCCCCATTCCTTCAGCACCTCATCGGTGTGCTGGCCGGGATGCGAAGGCGGACGCTGAATGCTCGCTTCGGTACGCGAGAAACGTGGCGCAGGCGCGGGCTGAACGACTCCAGCGTTCTCCACAAACGTTTTGCGAGCAACGGTGTGTGCATTCGTCGTTGATTCAACGAGAGAAAGGATTGGAGCAACACACGCATCGGAACCGTCGAAGATGGCGGCCCATTCGTCACGGGTCTTCGTTGCGATCACCGCAGCAAGACGCTCCTTGAGATGCGGCCACATTGAACGATCGTTCTGCTTTGCGAATTCTTCATCGCCAGCCAGACCGGTCTTCTCAAGAAGTTCGGCATAGAACTGCGGTTCGATTGCGCCGACGGAAAGGAATTTGCCGTCCGAACATTCGTAGACCTCGTAATAATGCGCGCCAGAGTCGAGCATGTTCACGCCGCGCTCATCGCTCCAGAGCCCCATCGCCATAAAGCCGTGCATGAACGTCGTGAGCACCGCGGTGCCATCGACCATCGCTGCGTCGACAACCTGTCCTTTGCCCGACATGCGAGCTTCGATGATTCCGCATGCGATACCAAAGGCAAGCAGCATTCCGCCGCCGCCGAAGTCGCCGACGAGATTAAGTGGGGGCTGCGGGCGTTCATTCGGACGACCGATTGCACCGAGCGCTCCGCCAATCGCGATGTAGTTCATATCGTGGCCGGCCATTTGCGCCATCGGGCCGTGCTGCCCCCAACCAGTCATGCGTCCGTAGACAAGTTTCGGATTGCGAGCCAAACACGCGTCGGGACCGATGCCGAGACGTTCGGTGACACCGGGACGGAAACCTTCAATCAGCGCGTCGGCCTTCTCGACGAGACCAAGCACCGTTTCAACGCCCTCGGGATTCTTGAGATCGACACCGATCGAGCGACGTCCACGGTTCATCACGTCCTTCGGCGGCGTGGCGGGATCACCGCCGTATACCTGCCCGGCACGGTCGACACGAATGATGTCGGCGCCCATGTCGGCGAGCATCATCGCCGCGAACGGCCCCGGCCCGATTCCTGCAATCTCGACGATGCGAACGCCCGCGAGAGGTCCCATAACAAAGCTCCTAAAGGTGAAGAGAAAAGTGGTTAGGCGTTCGCCCGAGCAGCAAGCGCAGTGACGTGCTCGATGATGGTCGCCCAATAAAAACGCGGAATGTCATGACCCATTCCATCGAGAGGAAGAAATTCCGAACCGCGGAGACATTCAGCAGTTCGTTCACCACCGCTGAAGGTGACGAGCGGATCGATATCGCCATGCACGACGAGTGCCGGAATATCGAGGTTACGCAGACCCGCCGAACGAGGCGGTGACGTCACGATCGCCAGCAGCTGTGCCGTCTGTCCATCGGGATGGAAACAACGATCGAACGCTCGAGTGTTGCGTTCACGGATCCAGTCCTCGTCAAAATGTTCGGGGCCAGCAAGGAACTTGCCCGAAAGGACGCCTTGTTCAATGTTCTCCTCACGATCTGTTGGCGCAGGCGTAAGCAACATCGCGATTGCTTCCGGCGTGGGCTGACCAACATCGGGATCGCCTGTTGTCGACATCACCGAAGTGAGCGACGCAACCCGCTGAGGCTGATCGATCGCCATTTGCTGAACGATCATTCCGCCCATAGAGCCGCCAAACAGGTTGACGCGATCGAGTCCGAGGGCATCGCACAAACCCCAAGCGTCGGCAGCCATATCGGAGAGTTGGTAGGGCGCTTCAATGACGTCGCCTTGCAGATACCCAGCGACCGCAGCCATGAGATCAATATGCGTATCGATTTTCGTGGAAAGCCCGACATCGCGATTGTCGAAAATGATCACGTAAAAGCCGCGGTCGACGAAGGACTGAACAAACTCCTCGTTCCACCACACCAACTGACATCCAAGACCCATTACGAGCAGGAGGGGCGGATCGGCGGGATCCCCAAAAGTCTCGTACTCGATCTCAATGCCATTGGACTGTGCACGCATGAGGGGAATCCTCGCCCCCACCCGGCATGCGGTCAAGCGACCACGGCTACCGTTCGCTACATGAGCGGAAGTGAACACTTCGATGCCGACTCGGCTGCAGGGGCCGGCTACCGGATCGATCCGCTCAGCGGTGCACCGGCCTGGATGGTTCCCGCCCGGCAGGACCGGCCAAATTTGCCGGCCGAGAAGTGCCCCTTCTGTGTTGGTGGCATCGAGGCGCCCGGCGAGTACGAGGTGCTTGCCTTTCCGAACCGGTGGCCACCGTTTGATGACGGTCGGGCCGAAATCGTTCTCTACACCTCGCAGCACGAATCCTCATTCGCAGATCTCTCCCCTGATCAGGCTCGTCGCGTGGTCGACCTGTGGGCAGAGAGGTCCGCTGCTCTCGGCGCGCGTGACGACGTTTCGTATGTGTTGGTATTCGAAAATCGCGGACCGGAAGTGGGTGCGACCATCGCGCACCCCCACGGACAGATCTACGCGTTCGACATCGTGCCGCCGGTCGTCGTGAACGAATACGCATCTGCACAGTCGACAGCATTCAGTGTTCCATCAAGCGAAGTGGTGGTCGCCACCCACGGCGAGTGGTCGGCGTGGGTCCCTTTCGCAGCATCCTGGCCCTATGAATTAGTGCTCGCTCCAGCGACCGATCTTCCCGATCTTCCTTCGCTAAATGACGCCGAACGCAGCGATCTTGCATCGCTTCTCATTGATTGCATTGGTCGCCTTGACGCGCTTTTCGACTCGCCAATGCCATTCATGATGTGGTTCCACCAGCGACCATTCGACGACATTGAGCGCACACCCCTTCGGGTTCATGCGCACATCGCACCATTGCTTCGCTCCCCCGGCACACAAAGATTCGTAGCGGCTGGCGAACTGGGTAGTGGCGTGTGGTTCAACCCCGTTGAACCAACCACAGCCGCCGCGCAATTGCGCGATAGAAAATGACGAATCCGCGATTCACGGTTTATGCACCGGGACGCGTAAACCTCATTGGCGATCACACCGATTACGCCGGTGGCCTAGCGCTTCCGTGTGCGATTGATCTCGGCGTCACAATCGCCGGCATCCACCAGCCCGGCCGTGTCGAACTTCAGACCGATGCTCTTGAAGGAAACGTCGTACTCGATCTCGGCACGAAACACGATGTTGCTTCGATCGAACCGCGTTGGGGTCGCTACGTTGCTGCAGTTGCCCAAGAAGTCCGTCCGTCACAGGGTTTCATCGGATCAATCGAATCAACATTGCCGACCGGGGCCGGCCTTTCTTCAAGTGCAGCGCTGGAGATCGCGCTTGCACTGGCGATGGAGTTCAACGGCTCGCAGATGGAACTCGCACTTTTAGCGCAACGCTCGGAACTTGCAGCGGTCGGTGTTCCGTGCGGGCTTCTTGATCAATTGAGCATTGTGTTTGGACGCGCTGGCCACGCGATGGTCATCGACTTCGCTGATAATTCGATCGAACACGTTGCGTTCCCTGAAGATCTCGACGTTGTCGTTCTGCACTCGGGTCAAGAGCGCCAACTCGCTGATTCGCACTACGCCGAACGCCGCGCATCCTGCGAGCTCGCCGCCGATCGCATTGGTCCTCTCCCTAAGGCAACGATCGCAGACACCAACACTCTCGATGGCGACACTCGACGTCGTGCGCGCCACGTCGTATCGGAATGTGAACGGGTTCGCCAGTCCGCTGTTGCTCTGCGCGAGAACGACCCGACCACGGTCGGCCAGTTGATGACACAAAGTCATGCGTCATTACGCGACGATTTTCAAGTCTCCACACCAGTTCTCGATGAGCTGGTTGATCGACTCAACATCACGCCCGGCGTGTACGGAGCGCGACTCACCGGTGCCGGTTTCGGGGGTTGTGTTGTCGCGCTCAGCGATCGCGGAGCGATCAGCGACCCCAACGCGCTTTCCGGGCGAGGCTGGATCGTGCATCCAACTGATGGCGCCCGCCGAAAAACGATCTAGAAACCGAACTACATCCGGCCGAGGAGTTCCTGCTTCTTGGTCTGGAATTCGTCCTCGGTGAGTACGCCTTGATCACGTAGCGCGCTCAGCTTCGCGATTTGATCGGGAATCGATTCAGATTCGGCATTGCCCTGGGCGCGGTTGATGCCACCAGAAATTCGATCGGCGGCTTTGATCTGATTCGCTTCCATCTGCTGATAGATCTCGTTCTGCACCGCGCTCGGATTGCGAATGTCGTCGAAACGCTGCGCACCGTCCTTCGATGCCGATTCAATGTCGAGATCGCCGAGACCAAGCATGCGTTCGAAAATGCGCTGATGAAAAAAGATCGTGTTGATCCGCTCGAGCGGAATCTCAATGCCGTGTTTGGCGATGATGCCAGTGCGAAAGATCACGCGGTCTGAGGTCAAAACGAAATGGGTGCTCACCCAGCGGATATAGCGCTGCATGAACCAGACGAGTGTGATGAAGACGAAGAGAGCGACCGGAATTTTGGCCCACGACAGCCACGAAACACTCAGAGTGGCGATGGCCAGGATGACTGCGAGGGCCAGCATCGCTGCCGACTTCGCAAAGAACCACCAATGGGGGTTGAGATCGAGGATCAACTCTTCGGTCGAGTGCAGTTCGTCTTCGGGATACGGCATTCCAAACCGTACCCCCGGCACTGTCGCTGGCGGTGAGTACGGTCTGCCGGGTGGATCCCGACGCCCTTCTCGACGGCCTGAACACTGCGCAACGTCTCGCGGTCACGTCGCCGACCTCGCCGCTGTGCATTCTTGCCGGCGCTGGTTCGGGAAAAACCCGCGTCCTCACACGTCGTATCGCCTATCGCGCCGCCACTGGCGATCTCGATCCACGCCATGTTCTCGCGCTCACCTTCACCCGCAAAGCGGCCGGTGAACTCACCGCTCGTCTTCGTTCGCTCGGCCTTCGTGAACACGTCGCCGCCGGTACATTCCATTCGGTTGCCTATGCACAGCTGCGCACGCGTTGGGCTGAACGCAACATCGCTCCCCCGCAGCTCATGACTCGCAAAGCGGGCTTCGTTATCGGTCTGCTCACTGGTGCCGAAAAGTCCACACCGGGCATCGACTTCGTAGCGGAAATCGAATGGGCCAAAGCGCGCATGGTCGCTCCCGAGGCCTATCCCGAAGCCGCAAAGGCGGCAGGGCGCAAGCCGCCCATCTCGTACGAGGCCACTGCTGCGGTGTACGCCCGCTACGAAGATCAGCGCCGCCAAAAGCGCCTCATCGATTTCGACGACATGTTACGTGTCTGCCACCGCGACCTTTTGTCCGATGACGGTTTCGCTGCATCTCAACGCTGGCGATTTGCTCACCTCTTCGTCGACGAATTTCAAGACGTCAACCCACTCCAACACGCGCTCCTTGAAGCGTGGCGAGGCGATCGCACCGACCTCTGCATCGTGGGCGACCCAAATCAGGCTATCTATTCCTGGAACGGCGCCGACCCCGATCTCTTACGCACATTTCCGCAACGATTCCCCGCTGGCGAAACCATTCGCCTCCTCGACAACTACCGATCAACACCGCAAATCCTTGCCGCCGCCAACGCGCTGCTCGTCGGCGGTCGCGGTGTCGACCACGACGGCACACAGTCCGCAACTCGCCCCGATGGCGGTGTGCCTTCCGTTCGTCAACTGCCCGATGAGCGCGCCGAAGCTGCAGCAATTGCGCGCGCGGCGCGTGATCGCCATGGTCCCGGCACGCGCTGGTCGAATCAAGCAGTGCTCGTTCGCACCAACGCACAATTGCCAATCATTGAAGAAGCAATGAAGTCGGCGGGCATTCCATTCCGCGTTCGTGGCGCAACCCCGCTCCTTGATCAGCCCGAAATCAAAGCGGCACTTGGCGACCTTCGTCGCACGCCTCGCCCGTTTTCCGACGCCATCCACGATCTCGCACTTTCCGTCGTTGTCGACGACGAATCCGAAAGCGATCGCGCCGCCGAACGCCGGGCCAATCTCGATGCACTTGTGCAAATGGCTCGCGACTACATGGCCATCGAATCGCCGCCCACGGCAAACGGGTTTTTCCTGTGGCTCACTGCCACAACCCGCGCCGATCAACCCGACCCCAATGGCGAGGCGATCGAACTGCTCACGTTCCACGCGGCCAAAGGCCTTGAATGGCCCATCGTGCACTTGGCCGGCCTCGAACAGGGGTATGTCCCGATCGGCCACGCCAAGACCCCCGGCGCCTGGGCCGAAGAACGTCGGCTCTTCTACGTGGCCGCTACCCGTGCCGAACGTGAGCTTCTTTGCACATGGGCCCAAACCCGTACCTTTGGCGAACGATCCATTCCCCGTGATCGTTCCGAGTTCCTTGACACCTACGCGGCTGCTTGCGAAGCACTCGAAGCGGGCCTCGACCCAATCGCTGTTGGTAACGGAGCAACGGCTCCGAACCGACCCACGAACACAACCACTCGTTCGCCGCAACCAAAGGCCAAGAGTTCGGAGGGGCCTCGTCAACGCCCCGGCAAATATCCCGACTCCCTCGAAGTTGCCGATCATCCGTTGTTCGATGCGCTGCGGGCGTGGCGCTCAGAACGTTCGAAGTCCGCCGACGTTCCTGCCTTCGTTGTTTGCAACGACCACACGCTGGCGGAAATCGCTCGAACGAAACCAACCACACCAGTGGAACTCCTGCGCGTCAATGGCATGGGCGAAATCAAAGTCTCGAAATTCGGCGAAGAAATCCTCGCCGTCGTTTCCGAAACGGTCGACTCCTAATCTTTCGCCGTTCAGGCGCCGCCCAGTTCCATCAATTTCTTTGGATCAACGGCGATAAACAGACCTTCTGCCTCGGCACAAAGACGATCGCCAGCATGAAGTGTTCCCTTGCACAAAATCTTGCGGCCGCTCACGGACTCAAGCCGTGCCTTCAAATGAAGGTCAGTATTGAGCGGCGTTGGGCTGCGGTAATGAATCGTGAGGCGACCAGTCATACCTGCTTGCCCAGAAAGTGTCTGTGCTGCGCCGAGGACTTCATCGAAAATGCCGGCGATGTAACCACCGTGCAGGCATCCCGGCGGACCCTCGTACAACGTGCCGAAATTCGCGACGGCGTCGATACCGCCATCAACGAATTCAACGATCAGCGGAAGCGCCACCGGATTCGCTCGACCGATGAACGGACTGCGCTCACGGAGACGGTGACCTTGATACACGACATCGGGCGTATCGCCGGCGGTCGTCACCACTCGTTTGCCATCTTCGAGCGAGGAGGTCAACCGATCGATATCGACAGCGAGAACTCCGAGTTCCTCGATCGTCGCTGACGTGGTCTCGAGTTCTCGGGCCAACCTGCGAAGTGCCTCGGCAACGTTCCGAGCAGCCTGTTGTTCGGGAGTGACCGCCCGCAGTTCGGGTGAATCCCACCCGTGGCCACCGACGCCGAAAACATTCGTGATGTCGATTGGCGGCGGAGAGTCCATCAGTCGAACTGCGCAATCACTGGAGCGTGGTCGCTGGGCTTCTCGCCCTTGCGGGCATCGCGATCGACCCGTGCATCGACAGACCGGGCAGCGAGCGACGCCGTCGCCATGATGAGGTCGATTCGAAGTCCGCGGCCCTGATGGAAATCTCCGCCTCGATAATCCCAGAAGGAATAGAGGCCGCCTTCGGAATGATGACGGCGATACACGTCTTCAAGGCCCCAGGCTTCGAGCGCTCGCAGTGCCTCGCGCTCGGGCTCGCTCACATGGGTAGTGCCCGCCCATGCCTCGGGACTCCAGACATCCCGGTCGTCGGGGCAGATGTTGAAATCGCCACAAACCGCCAGCTCCGTGGCGGCGTCTTCACGGCGGATGAGGGTTTGGCGCAGACGCTCGAGCCATCCGAGTTTGTAGGTGTAGTGAGGGTCATCGAGAGCCCGGCCGTTGGGCACATAGGCGCTCGCCACCCGGACACCGCCGCAGGTCGCCCACAGGATTCGAGCGTCGGTGTCTTCGGGACCGTCGTCGTCCCAGCCCGCAATCACGTTGTCGAGCCCCACTTTGGAAAGGATCGCTACCCCATTCCATTGGCCCTGACCATGATGAGCGGTTTCGTAGCCCATTGCATTGAAAACTTCGGCGGGAAACGCCGAATCCTTCATCTTGGTCTCTTGGAGACAGATGACCTCGGGGCCATTCTCGGTGAGCCATTGCTCCACTCGAGGGAGCCGGGCCTTCAACGAGTTCACATTCCACGTCACGATTCGCAGCACGGTCGCCGAATCTATCGGCCTCGGCGTCTCGGCCCACTGCCACCGGGCTCCGGCGTCACCGATAGAGTCGATCAACGTGGCTGATGACTCTGCTTCCCCCATCGCAGGACCAAACGCGTGGCTCGTCGACGAAATGTTCGAACAGTTCCGCTCCGACCCTTCCTCAGTGAGCGAAAGCTGGCGCGAGTTCTTTGCCGGGTATGCACCCGGTTCAGGAAACGTGACAGCGTCCAACGTTGCTGCGGCTGCCGCATCGGCGCCTGCTGCACCACCAGCTGCTCCTCCGTCGCCAATTGCTCCAACGCCTGCTGCGAGTACCGCTGCACCTGCAGCGCCCGAAGGCACGCCGTTGCGCGGAGCCGCCGCCCGCATTGTCGCCAACATGGAAGCAAGCCTCGAGGTTCCGACCGCGACCTCGTTCCGAGAGATCCCCACAAAGCTTCTTGAGGTAAACCGCAAGTCGATCAACGGCTACCTCTCTCGCAGTCGCAGCGGCAAGGTTTCCTTTACACACATCATTGGCTACGCGATCGTTCGCGCGATCGTCGATGGCACTCCGGTCATGAACTCTTCGTTCACTACCGATGCCGACGGCAAGCCCTATGTCGTTCGCAATGAAAATGTCGGCCTCGGCCTTGCTGTTGACGTTGAAAAGAGCGACGGAAGCCGATCTCTTCTTGTTCCGTGCATCAAGAATGCTCAGTCACTTGATTTCGCCCAGTTCTTAGATTCGTACGAAGAACTCGTACGCAAGGTGCGCTCAAACAAGTTGACGCCCGACGACTTTGCCGGCGCAACGGTCACCCTCACCAACCCGGGCACAATCGGAACGCTTCAGTCTGTTCCGCGACTGATGCCGGGACAAGGCGTCATCGTTGGTGTTGGTTCTCTTGACTACCCGATCGCATTTCGTGGTGCCGATCCGGCGACCATTGCATCGTTGGGCATGTCCAAAGTCATGACAATGACCTCGACCTACGACCACCGCATCATTCAAGGTGCCGAGTCGGGTCTGTTCCTGAAACGCATTCAAGAACTGCTCATGGGCGAGCACGAGTTCTACGAAGAGATCTTCGAATCCCTTGGCCTGCCCTACGAACCGGTCGACTGGGCTCGCGACGTCAACCCCAACGATCACGAACAGTTGATGCTCGAGAAGAATCTTCAAGTTCGTGCGCTCATCAACATGTTCCGGGTTCGCGGTCATCTCGATACCGATCTCGATCCCCTCGATCTCACCGAGCACCATCTGCATCCCGAACTTGATCCCGCCGCCTACGGCCTAACGATTTGGGATTTCGATCGCGAATTCCTCACTGGTGGACTCGCCGGCCGCGACCGAATGACGTTGGCTTCGATTCTTGATGTTCTTCGTTCTGCCTACTGCCGCACAATCGGCATTGAATACATGCACATTCAGGATCCCGCACAAAAGGCGTGGATTCAGAAGCAGGTTGAAGGCGTCAAGTTCGAGCTTTCCATTGAAGAGAAGCGCCACATCCTTGAACGCCTCAATGCTGCTGAAGCGCTTGAGCGCTTCCTCGGCACGAAATATCTCGGGCAGAAGCGATTCGGCATCGAAGGTGCCGAATCAGCAATTCCGTTGCTTGATTCACTCTTGTCCTCTGCTGCCGACGCTTCGATGCAGTCATCGGTCATCGGCATGGCCCATCGCGGCCGACTCAACGTGCTCGTGAACATCGTGGGTAAGCAATACGAGCAGCTCTTCACGGAATTCGAAGGCAACATCGACCCTGAATCGATTCAGGGTTCTGGCGATGTGAAGTACCACCTCGGCCAGACCGGAATCTTCACCAGCCCCGCCGGCAACACGATCGAAGTCGAGCTCGCGGCGAATCCTTCACATCTCGAAGCTGTCAACCCGGTTGTTGTCGGCATGGCCCGAGCCAAGATGGATCAAATCGAGCCTCCGGGCGATTACCCGGTGCTGCCGATCCTCGTGCACGGCGATGCAGCATTTGCAGGCCAGGGCATCGTCGCCGAGACGCTCAACCTTTCGGAGATCACCGGTTACCGCGTTGGCGGCACTGTTCACGTCATCATCAACAATCAGGTTGGATTCACCACTGCACCTTCCGAAGCGCGTTCCTCGGTGTACTCCACCGATGTCGCCAAGATGGTGCAGGCACCGATTTTCCACGTAAACGGTGACGACCCCGAAGCAGTCATTCGTGTTGCGCGTTTGGCATTCGATTACCGACGAACCTTCAACCGCGATGTCGTCATCGACATGGTGTGTTACCGACGCCATGGCCACAACGAAGGCGACGATCCGAGCTACACGCAGCCGCTTATGTACAAGCGCATCGACGAAACGCGTTCGGTTCGCAAGCTCTACACCGAAGCGCTCATGCGTCGCGGCGATATTTCTCTTGAAGAAGCAGAAGCGGCTCTCGACGATTTCCAGGCTCGCCTGCAGGTTGCTCTTGACGCGACCCGCTCACAAGACGCACCTCCTCCACTTGAACATGCTCCCGAACGAGTATTTAGCGGCGTCCTTCCGCACGTCGATACGGGCGCGTCGAAAGAGGAGCTTGATGCGGTCTTCGCTGCCATCGAAAACGTTCCTGAAGGCTTCACCGTTCATCCCAAACTGGCCAAGCAGTTCGAAGGCCGACACAAGATGTACGTCGAAGAAGGCGAAGTCGACTGGGCCCTCGGCGAAGCACTCGCCTATGGAACGCTCCTCTACGAAGGAACCTCCGTTCGCGTTTCGGGCGAGGACTCCCGCCGTGGCACGTTCTCGCATCGCCACGCGGCTCTTATCGATTACGACACCGCCGGTGTGTACATCCCCCTCGCCGACGCCGCTCGCGATGACGCCAAGTTCTGGATCTACGACTCACTGCTTTCCGAATTCGCTGTTCTTGGTTTCGAATACGGCTACTCAGTCGTCAATAAGGAAGCCCTCGTCGTCTGGGAAGCGCAGTTCGGCGACTTTATGAACGGCGCGCAGGTCATCATCGACAACTTCCTCGTGGCCGCTGAAGACAAGTGGGGTCAGACCTCTGGCCTCGTCATGCTTCTGCCTCACGGCTATGAAGGCCAAGGTCCCGAGCATTCATCGGCTCGTATCGAACGCTTCCTCACGCTTTCGGCTGGCGACAACATTCAGGTCTGCAATGCAACGACCGCAGCACAGTTCTTCCATCTGCTGCGCCGCCAAGTTCGTCGCGACTTACGCAAGCCGCTCGTCGTGTTTACGCCGAAGTCACTCCTTCGAGCCAAGACCACACGTTCACCCGTCAGTGAACTCATTCATGGTTCATTCGAGGAAGTGCTTGATGACAATGGCGTGACCGATCCCGCATCTGTGCGTCGCATCGTGTTTGCTTCCGGAAAGATCGGCGTCGAAGCCCAAGCCGCTCGAGATGAGATGGGTGCTCCGGTTGCCATTGCTCGAGTTGAGCAGCTCTACCCGTGGCCGTATGCCGACGTTGCGCGCATCGTTGAGAAGTATGCGAACGCGGATGAGATCGTGTGGCTCCAAGAAGAGCCCGAGAACATGGGCGCCTGGAATCACATCAAGGGTCGCTTGTACGAAGCGCATGACGACACTCACAAGATCCGTCGTGTGAGTCGTCAGGAATCGGCAAGCCCAGCGACTGGCTCGCATGCGATCCACCACGCTGAGGTCCACGACCTCATGGAATCAGCGCTCGGCGGAATCTGATCGGCGGGGCGCTCGTGCCCCGCCTTTTCAGCCTTCTCGGCTCAGCAGAAGATCATTCGCTACGGCTTCCCACATTTCGGTGGAGAGTCCGAGCGAACGAGTATCGATGCGTTCATCATCGCCGTGGAACATCCGGCCGAAGTCTTCGAACGACAGGTTCTCGCTGAAGAGTCCAAACCCGTAGGCGACTTTGTCGGCACGACGGAAGAACCTCGCATCGGTCGCGCCAACGGTAAGGAACGGAACGGTCTCTGATCCCGGATACCACTGCTGGGTAACTCGCGACAGCGACTCCCAAAGTGGCGTGTCAGTCGGCGACGAGCTCGACGGGTCGTAATTGACTTGTTCAATCGTGACCGCTTCGGCCAAGTCTCCGAGAGCGAGGAGCAATTCCGCCATAACCATTTCAGCGTCATGGCCCGGAAGCGTGCGGATATCGACATCGAGCTCCACAGAGTCGGGGATGACGTTGATCTTCGAACCACCATGGATCACGGTGGGAGCAAATGTCGTATGGGTGCACGCGTGGAACTGACGAGCCATGGCAAGGGGAAGGTGCTCGAGAATGTCGTCGAGTCCGTCTTTCGAAAGCAACGGCCCAGTGATCTCTTCGGGATATCCCATTGATTCGATGAACCGACGCCAGATGTCGTGGATATGTGTCTCGGGCTGAAACTCGCCGATGCGCCGAACGACTTCGGCCGCAGTGAGAAGGGCGTTGTCGGTCTTGTAGGGCTGCGAACCGTGCCCAGCGGTTCCGCCGACTCTGATGCGAATACCAAAGAGCCCCTTTTCCCCTACAAGAACTGGCAACTTGAGGCCATTGGGACTCGGCAGCGGAATACCGCCGGACTCAGTGATGACGTAGTCCGCCATCACCGCATCTCGTTCATGATTGATGAGGTAGTCGGCGCCGTACACGCCGCTCGATTCCTCGTCGGCAACTGCGAGATACACCAGCGTCCCGCGAGGCGTGAACCCAGAGCGCGCCAAACGCTTAAATGCGACTGCCATTGACGACGTGATATTCAGCATGTCGATCGCGCCACGTCCCCACACTTCGCCATCGACGAGATCACCGCCGAATGGATCGCGAGACCAGTGGTCAGGATTCGCAGGAACGACGTCGGTGTGGCCCATCAGCAGAAGTGTCGGTGCCGTCGGATCAGACCCTTCGATACGCGCAACGAGACTCCTGCGCCCTGGCGCAGCGTCGTAACTTTCGAGTTCGAGACCAGGACCCTCGAGAAAGTTTTCGAGCACCGAAGCACTTCGAATTTCGCCACCTGACTCAACCGTTCCGTCGTTGACGCACGCGTTGCGAATGAGCGCCTGCAGAAGTTCAGTGCACTCTTCTTCACCATTTTGCGTTTTTCCGCTCATAACGCGAACAGTACGACGCACACCTATTTGAAGTGTCGAATCTTCAAGAAAACGCGTTCACAACTCGCGTAAAGAGCGACGAACACCCTGATTTGTCACAAATAGGTGCGCTGAACGTGAAAAACGGCGTGACGACGGAAATAGCAAGTGCTGATTGAGGAAAATGCCTGTGGAAAACTTTCCGAACAGGCGCTCCAGTGCCGCGAAGCGCGCACAGAAGTCGCTCGACGAACATCGCGCGCGCATGCGCATCGACATGTAACTCAATCAACGTTCGCGATGAAAAAACGTGCGCGAAAGAACACATGCATCCACGGATTCACCATTTGCATGCGCGATGTGAGTACCGTTTTCTCCGCATCGCCATACAAACCATGTGCGGCGTGCACTTCAGTAGCGATTCATGCAGCTGTTGTTGGTACCACTACACAAACCATGAAGACGCCGAGGAGGCGAAGATGGCAGCAGTGAAGAAGCGGGCGGCCAAGAAGGCACCCGCAAAGAAGCGCACCGCGAAGAAGGCAGCTCCCGCCAAGAAGCGCGTTGCAAAGAAGGCAGCTCCCGCTAAGAAGCGCGCAACCAAGAAGCGCGTAGCTAAGAAGGCAGCTCCCGCTAAGAAGCGCGCAACCAAGAAGCGCGTTGCCAAGAAGGCACCGGCCAAGAAGCGCGCAACCAAGAAGCGCGTTGCCAAGAAGGCACCGGCCAAGAAGCGCGCAACCAAGAAGCGCGTAGCGAAGAAGGCTCCGGCCAAGAAGGCTCCGGCAAAGCGTCGTGCGACCAAGCGTCGTGCAACTCGCCGCTGATCTTCAGCCGAATACGCAGTAACCAGTGCCCCGCTTCGGCGGGGCACTGTCGCGTCTGGGCGCAAACGCCAACATCGGCCAACGGGTCAGTTCACACTCGGGGCGGTCTGATCACTACCCTTGCCCGCCATGAGTGCACAGTTCATCTTCACCATGCACAAGGTGAGTCGGTTCTACCCGCCCGACCGTGAGGTGTTGAAGGACATCAGCCTCTCGTTCTACCCAGGGGCGAAAATCGGCGTCATCGGTTCAAATGGGTCTGGAAAGTCCTCGCTCCTCAAGATCATGGCCGGGCTCGACGACGGATTCACCGGCGAGGCCCGACTCTCCCCCGGTTTCTCGGTCGGACTTCTTGAGCAGGAACCTCATCTCGACGACTCCAAAGACGTCATGGGCAACGTCATGGATGGTCTGGGCGAAACCGCGACGTTGCTCGAGCGGTACGACGCTGTGCTGGCCAAGTGGGGCGATCCCGATGCCGACTTTGAAAAGGTCGGCGAAGAACAAGCTGAACTCGAAGCAAAGATCGAGGCATCCGGGGCTTGGGATCTCAAGCGCACAATCGAAATCGCAATGGACGCACTTCGACTTCCGCCTTCCGATGCCGAAGTCACCAAACTCTCCGGCGGCGAGCGTCGCCGCGTTGCGCTCTGCCGTTTGCTGCTGAGCAAGCCCGACCTCTTGCTCCTCGACGAACCAACCAACCATCTCGACGCCGAATCAGTGGCTTGGCTTGAACGTTTCCTGCGCGACTACCCCGGCACCGTCGTTGCGATCACCCACGATCGCTACTTCCTCGACAATGTTGCCCGATGGATTCTTGAACTCGACCACGGTCGTGGCATTCCGTTCGAAGGCAACTACTCAAGTTGGCTCGACCAGAAGCAAGATCGCCTCAAACAGGAAGAGAAGCAAGAGTCCTCACGTGCACGCACGCTTGCCCGAGAGCTCGAGTGGGTCCGTATGGCGCCAAAGGCTCGCCAAGCCAAAGGCAAGGCTCGACTTTCTGCTTATGAACAGTTGCTTGCCGAATCACAAGAAGCTCAGGGTCGCGGTGACGGGCTGGAAATCTTCATCCCCTCCGGTGAACGTCTCGGCGATGTCGTGATCGAGGCCGAAGGTGTCACAAAAGGCTTCGGTGACCGTCTTCTCATTGAAGACCTTTCCTTCTCTCTGCCTCGCGCTGGCATCGTTGGCGTCATCGGCCCGAACGGTGCCGGTAAGACCACGCTTTTTCGCATGTTCACAGGCGGAGAGGAACCCGACTCTGGTTCGCTCAAGGTTGGACCGACCGTCAACCTCGCCTATGTCGACCAAAGCCGCGACATCCTCGATTCAGAAAAGACCGTGTACGAAGAAATCACTGACGGCAATGAAATTGTGAAACTTGGCAACCGAGAAATGAACGGTCGTGCCTATGTCGCATCGTTCAACTTCAAAGGTTCCGATCAGCAAAAGAAGGTCGGGGTCCTCTCAGGCGGTGAGCGCAATCGCGTTCACCTTGCCAAAGTGCTCGCCCGGGGCGGAAACGTACTTCTACTTGACGAACCTACGAACGACCTTGATGTCGACACACTCCGCGCACTCGAAGATGGCCTCGAGGCTTTCGCCGGTTGCGCCGTGGTCATCAGCCACGATCGTTGGTTCCTCGATCGCATCGCCACCCATGTTCTTGCCTTTGAAGGCGATTCACAGGTCCGATGGTTTGAAGGCAACTTCAGCGAATACGAAGCGTTCCGCAAGAAGGAACTTGGCGCCGACGCCGATCAGCCGCATCGCATTAAGTACAAGCCGTTAGTCCGATGAGCGTCGAGTTGGTCACCTCCGATTCCTCCGGGCCTTCAACAATTCTGGGACCCCGCGCGATTCGTCGCATCGTGATCGTCGTTTTCGTTCTCGGTATCGGCGGCATGATCGCCGGTTCGATTCTCGACAACAACGGCTTCGCCATCACCTTCGGCCTCATAACTGCGATCGCTGCGCTCGCGCTCGTACTCGTTACTCAGGTCTCGCCTCCTGGCTCACTAGCGAAACCAGGTAAACCCGCACAGATTGTTGTTGACGAACAACTTGCTGCGGACCTCGAATCTCGCATCGAATCCCTTGTCGCCGAAGGTGCGGACGAGACCGACGTGCGGAAACTCGTTGGTCGTGCCATCGAACTCGGTCGCCAGCAATACTTCCAGCAGTAGTTCCGCAGTCCACCTCGAAACGGAGACCTAACAATGACCGCAGTTGATGACCACGCGGTCGCCGAGCTCCTCGCCGTGGATGCAGGAAAATTGTTGGTCTCACTTCGCAAGGATCTCGCAGCGAAAGGTTTCGACCAACGGTCGATCAAGAACGCCGGCGATCGCGAGTCCCATGTCTGGCTCATGGAGAAACTCGCTGAGCTTCGCCCCGAAGATCCCGTGTTGTCGGAGGAGGGTCGAGACAACAGTCACCGACTTTCGTCATCACGTGCATGGATCGTTGATCCGCTCGACGGAACTCGTGAATTTGGCGAAGGCCGCGAGGACTGGGCGGTGCACGTTGCGCTTGCGATCGATGGCGAACCCACTATCGGAGCAGTGTCGCTCCCCTCGCTTGATCTCGTTCTCTCAACCGCCAACCCTCCAGCCGTGCCCGAGCGCCCTCAAGGCCAGCCACCTCGACTCGTGGTCAGTCGCTCTCGTGCCCCGTTCGTCGCTCATGCCGTCGCCGAAGAACTGAATGCAGAGTTCATTCAAATGGGTTCGGCAGGAGCAAAGGCCATGGCCGTTGTTCTCGGGATCGCCGACATCTACGTTCACGCTGGTGGTCAATACGAATGGGACAACTGCGCACCCGCAGCTGTCGCTCTTGCCGCCGGCCTCCATGCCTCACGCATTGATGGCTCCCCCATGCGTTACAACAATCCCGATCCGTACTTCCCCGATCTTCTGATTTGCCGCAAGGAATACGCGGACCAAACGCTCGAAATCATCGCCGGCCTGATGTAGGTCGCGACCGGGGAAACATCCGATCTCGCCCGTACACTCATGTGCGATGTCGACTCCCCCCGTCGCCCCCGACTCTCCAATATCCGAGGCCGCTAGCGGTCCCGCCGATCTTGCCATCGGTTCGTTCTCGAGTACGCCCCCCTGGATTGTCGAGCCCGACTCCATGCCGTGGCGCGAAGTCGTCGATTCCATTCGCTGGCTCACGAAGCATGACCTGCCTGAGCTCACGTCGCCGCGCCGCCTGCCTGACGTGAAGCGCGCCGCCACCGTTGTGGCCGATTTCGGAGCAGCGATCGGCATGTGGTGGGCAATTGGCCGTCGAAAGGGGAAGTCCGGCAATCGCACTGCGAGTCGCACTGACCTCTCCCGCCGCCTTCGCCGGTCCATCGAACGTCTCGGACCCACTTACATCAAGCTCGCTCAGATCATTTCCTCAGGTGAGGGTTTGTTCCCCGAGGAACTTGTCACTGAATTCAAAAAGTGCCGTGACCAAGTTCCTGCTCAGCCCTTCCACATCGTGCGTTCGATTGTCGAGGAAGACTTTGGCGCTCCGCTCGAAGACATTTTCGAGTCATTCGACGAAACACCGCTTGCTGCTGCGTCAATCGCCCAGGTTCACGGCGCCGTACTTCGCAGTGGCGAACCGGTCGTGGTCAAGGTGCAACGCACCACCGTCGCAACCCTCGTCAACAAAGACATTCGTGTCATGGCATGGCTTGCACCGTTCCTTGTGGGTCGACTTCCATTTGCGTCACTCGCCAATCCACCTGCGCTCGTTGAACTCTTTGCCGAGACCATTAGCGAAGAACTCGACTTCCGCCTCGAAGCACAGAACATGCTTGACGTTGCAGCGTCGTTCGTGGCCCTTAAGCAGCGCGGTTACATCGTTCCTCGACCGCACCCCACGTTGGTCACCCGCCGCGTGCTGGTGATGGAACGACTCTCTGGTTTCAACTTCGACGATGTTGATTCAATGCGTGATGCCGGCGTTGATACGCATGAGGTTGTGCGCACTGGAATGATCGGCTTCATGGAGGGCGCCATCATCGAAGGCATCTTCCATGGTGACCTTCACGGCGGAAACCTATTTGTTCTTCCCGACGGGAAAGTTGCACTGCTCGATTTCGGCATCACTGGCCGCATGGACGAACGTCAACGCCGCGCGTTCCTTCGCCTCATGCTTGGCGCAACCGTGAACGACGTCCACATGCAGATCGCAGCGTTGTGCGAACTTGGCGCTCTCCCACTCGACACCGATATCGACGCAGTGATCTCCGATCTCGGGCTCGGCGCTCCAACAATCGATCCAACCACCGCTGATCCCGACGAAATGATCCAAGAAGTACAAAAGATCGTGAAGATGCTCTTGGGCTACGGCGCACGCATGCCCAAGGAACTCATGCTCTATGTCAAGAACCTTGTTTTCCTTGACGGCGCAATTGCTCGCCTTGCACCCGATCTCGACATTTTCGCCGAGATCACGCAAATCTCGATGTACTTCGTTCAAAACCATGGCGAAAAACTGTTCGCCGAAGCTGGCTTCGATCCTTCGGCCTTCGAGGTTGATCTCGCAGGGGTGAAAGACAGCATCGGGCTTGACCGCTCGGTTGATCGCTTTACCTATCGAGACCTTCAAGAACGACGCGAACTCATCAAGACCCGTTTCGAAAAGCGCGGAGTCAACTAACTCGCTGCGCCTACGATGACGGCCTCATGCGTCTTGTCATCGCCACCTGTTCCGTTGATTACGCCGGCCGGTTGTCAGCCCACCTCCCGGTGGCGACTCGCCTCATCATGGTGAAGGCCGACGGTTGCGTTGCGATCCATTCCGATGGCGGCGCCTACAAGCCACTCAATTGGATGAACGCGCCAAATCGCGTCTCCGAAGAAGAAGGTCGCTGGATCATCACCAACCCCAAAGGCGAAATCCTCACGATCACGCTCGTTGAAGTGCATCACGATTCAGCACACGAACTTGGTGAAGACCCAGGCCTGCAGAAAGACGGCGTCGAGGCGCACCTTCAGGAATTGCTGGCTGCGAATCCCACTGCGATTGCCGATGACCTTCGCCTCATCAAGCGCGAGTACTTCACCGACATCGGTCCCGTTGATCTGCTCTGTCGCGATGCGGATGGCCGATCAGTCGCCATTGAGATCAAACGCCGCGGTGAAATCGATGGCGTTGAACAGCTCACGCGCTATCTCGAGCGCATGGACCTCGATCCCGACGTGAAACCAGTTCGTGGCATCTTTGTGGCTCAAATCATCAAGCCCCAGGCGCGAGTGCTCGCCGAAGCACGTGGCATTGAGTGTGTCGAAGTCGACTACGACGAACTTCGCGGCATCGAATCTGACGAATTACGCCTGTTCTAAATCGCGTACATCAGACGTCGAAGGTGTGGCGTCCACCAATCAGCACCACACGACCATCTTCACCGCGGGTTTGGAAGATGCATTCGCCAGCGCCTTCGTTCCACATCTCGATGGTGAGTTCTTCGCCCGGGAACACCGGCGATGCAAAGCGACCTTCCATCGAACGGAACTTGGCGGGGTCGGAATCGCACATCGAGTGCAACAACGCACGACCGGTGAAGCCGTAGGTGCAGAGGCCGTGAAGGATCGGGCGATCAAAACCAGCGAGCGCCGCGAACCACGGATCGGAATGCAACGGATTGCGATCACCCGACAGCCGGTACGTCAGTGCTTGATCGGGGCGCACGCGATAGGAGACCAAAGCATCAGCAGCGCGATCGGGGGCAGCGTTGCGATCACCCGAGGGGCCTCGATCTCCACCCCATCCACCTTCACCACGGATGAAGATTGCTGAGCCAACAGTTAGCAACATTTCGCCTGTTGCGTTGTCGACGCATTCGCCTTCAACAGCAACGACAGCGCCTGAACCCTTGTCGTAGATGCCGACAATCTTCCCGGTTGCGGTCAGCGAACCTTCAACAGGAATTTCACGGTGCTGCACGAATGACTGCTCGCCATGCACGAGCATTGAGAAGTCGAATGGACCGATTGCGCTGGTTACACCGCTTACACCAGCACCGATAACTGCTGCCATGGTGGGCAGCACTCGCTGTGGCACGTCGTGGCTGTTCTCTGTCGTAAACGCGAGTTCATCGATACCTGCGCCCACGCCAACCGCATAGAGGAGCGCATCTTTCGATGTCCATGAATGAACAACCGGCGCACCTTCGGCACCGACAACGTCGTGATTGATCGGCATTATTCGAACTACTTCCGATCGAGACCGAGCATGTCGGCGTTGGGACGGGCAGATGCCATGAGTTCTTCAACGAGCGGACCAACACCAGATGGATCGAGCGTGTTGGTGACCTTGGGACCCTGGTGCCAACTTTCGCTAATGGCGAGAAGTTCGCCGCGCACATCAAAGACACGGCCAGTAACACCTGCTGACTCTTCACTCGCAAGCCACACCGTGATCGGAGCTATCCACTTGGTCGACATCGCTTCCTTGACTTCTTCCGGAGCATCGCCAATTCCAAGATCAGCAGTGAGTCGCGTCAGCGCAGCCGGAGCGATTGCATTGACGGTGACCCCGTAACGGCCAAGTTCATCGGCTGCGATGATCGTGAATGAGGCAATTCCGCCTTTCGCAGCGCCGTAATTGGTCTGGCCGATGTTGCCGTAGATGCCAGAAGGCGACGTCGTGTTAATGATGCGCGCGTTGTTCGTTTCGCCCGCCTTCGAACGATCTCGCCAATAGGCCGCAGCAAAGTGCGAAGGACCAGCAGTTCCCTTGAGATGCACCTTGATGACGGCATCCCATTCGGCTTCGCTCATGTTGGTGAGCATGCGATCACGCAAGATGCCGGCGTTGTTGATGAGAACGTCGAGACCCCCGAACGTCGTGATCGCTTGATTGATCAGATTCTCAGCACCTGACCAATCGCTGATGTCGTCAGTGTTGGCAACGGCTTGACCACCTGCTGCAAGAATTTCGTCGACGACTTCCTGTGCCGGACCTTGATCGACACCAGTGCCATCGCGGGATCCACCGAGATCGTTCACGACGACTTTGGCTCCCTCAGCTGCGAGCAGCAATGCGTAGTCGCGCCCAATGCCTCGACCTGCTCCGGTAACGATGCACACTCGGCCTTCACACAGTCCTGCCACGATGACGTCTCCCTTGTGAGTTCAGTTCTGAAGGCCGATTGTGACACGGCCCGTTCAGAGCCGCCGAGGCCGGGTATCACCCCTGAGCAACGGAATTGCACCCCATCGACGCCTTCGACGCCCTCGACGCCCTCAGGGGCCCCAGAATGCCCTCTGAGGCCTCTGTCACACCCATTCCGTAGGTTGGAGCGGTATGACCGCTCTTCTCCCCACCCTGACCCTCCTCGTCGGCCTCGCGCTTGGCGCGCTCATCGGCACGCGTGTTGGCACTCGCCGCTCGAACAATGAGTCACTCGACGTCGATCGCACCCGCGACATCGCAAACGCCACCTTGGCCACCACCATGCGCGAACTCATCGATGTCAATACCCGACTTCAGGCCGAAGCTAGTGCTCGTGCTGCGGCCGAAGCAGCGCAACAACAGAAGTCGGTACACGACCTCGTCGCGCCGGTCGGCGAGCACCTTTTGCGGCTCGACCAAAAGCTCAACGAACTTGAGATCAAGCGCGTCGAAGATTCCGGCCGCTTGAACTACAGCATCGGGTCGCTGACCACTCTTGCGTCATCTCTGCAGAAAGAAACCGCCGAGCTGGCATCTGCTATGAAAAACACCAAGGTCCGAGGCAACTGGGGCGAACTTCAGTTGCAACGCGTCATCGAACTTGCAGGCATGACCGAACACGTCATGTACGAGCAACAGGAACACATTTCAACCGATGGCGAAGCCGCACGACCCGACATGATCGTGCGTCTCCCCGACGCCAAGAAGATCATTATCGATGCGAAAGCACCAATGTCTGCCTACCTCAATGCAATCAATGCGGATTCCGATAGTGATCGTGAACAACTGCTGACAAAGCACGCCGCCGATGTCATGGCCCATGTCAATGCACTCGCCAAGAAGAACTACGCGTCACGCGTCGATGGTTCACTCGACTTCATTGTCATGTTCGTACCTGGCGACACCTTCCTCACTGCAGCCTTCGACGCCAACCCGGAGTTCCTCGAACAAGCGATTGCGAAGAATGTTTTTCCCGCTTCACCCGGAACGCTCATCGCACTTCTGCGCGCCATTGCCTACGGCTGGCGTCAGGAACAGCTGGCCGAAAACGCCGCACAGGTCGTCGCTCTCGGTAAGCAGCTCTACGAACGTGTCGGAGTCTTTGCTGGCCACCTTCAAAAAGTCGGCAACAACCTCACCAAGGCCACCGAGTCCTACAACTCAGCGGTGGCCTCACTCGAGACCAGAGTCATGCCCACTGCTCGCGGGTTCGAATCACTCGCCGTTGCGTCCGATCAGGCCTTACCCGGGGTCGCCCCGATCAACGTCACCACCCGTCAGGTCTCTCTTCCCGAGCTCAACGCCGGCACCGAGGACTAAGAGTTCCCTCAATTGCACTCCGGGTGCATTGCTCCCTACCTACTGGTCGGTAGACTGATGACATGTCCGCCGGAGAAACACTGACTGAAACCGCCGAGATCGAGCCAGAAATGGCTGAAAAATCGTCTGGGCGCCCTGAAAAAGGCTCCCTCAAGCCCGTTCTCGACATCATTCCCCCCGAGGCCTACAAGAACCCGACCTGGAAGGGCTTGGCCTATTTCGGCCGCGACCTCGTCATCTACGGCCTCGTGATCGCCGGGCTCATTGCCTTCAACAACCCCTTTGCCGTCATCGCACTTTGGGTGCTTTCGGCAATGGTGATCTCTGGACTGTTCATTGTTGGCCACGACGCCGCCCATGGCGCGCTGTTCTCTTCGAAGCGGATGAACCGAGTCATCGGCACGATCTCGATGCTCCCGTCATGGCATGTCTACGAAGGCTGGGTCCTTGGCCATAACCGAATCCACCACGGCTACACCGTGCGCGAAGGATTCGATTTCGTCTGGCACCCCTACACCGCAGACCAATACGCAGCAATGTCGAAGCTCGGACGCCTTCGTCACCGAATCGAATGGTCATGGATCGGCGCCGGTGCGTACTACTTGCGCGAAGTGTGGTGGCACAAGATGATCGTCGGCGCTCCCCCGGCACGTTGGGCAAAGCCGATTCGTCGCGACCGATTTATCGTCTGGACCTTCGTCGCCGTAGCAGCCCTCACACTTGGCCTTGTTGGCTGGATGCAATCCGGAACCGTTATCGGCGTTGTATGGATGATCCTCAAGGTGCTCGTCATTCCCTTCCTTGCATTCACCTACGTCATCGCTTCATTCGTGCACGTTCACCACATCCAGCCGAACATCCGCTGGTGGAAGCGTCGAGAATGGACAAAGTGGCACGGCCAAATGGAAGGCACCACAGTGCTCCGAGCCCGTTTCGGCCTCAACTTCTTCTTCCACTGGATCATGGTGCATGTCCCTCACCACGTTGATATGCGCATCCCGATGTACAACCTCGAGTTAGCCACGGCTGCAATCGAAGAAGCCTTCCCCGGCACCGTGCATGACGAACCCCTGCGATTCATGGACTTTGTTCGCAACACTCGTAAATGCCGGTTGTACGACTTCGACGAGGGTCGCTGGTACACCTACCGCGAAGCAGCGGAACGTCAGGCTGCTCAGCCCGTTTCCGAATCAGCTGCCGCCTGAGTTTCGCTCGAATTCGTGCGTCAGTGCCGACGCATCAACAGTGACGGTTTCACCAGAAGCGTCAATAACTTGATATTCGAAACCTTCTTCAACGATTGCGTCGTCAACGCCAAATGCAACCGGGATCTTGTTGCAGGCGTTTCGCATCATGTAGCTGACTAACTCCACAAGTTCGCCGATTCCATACGACTGCCTGAGGCGATCACCGAGTTCTTGGTGAAGTGTTGGTGGCCCAGCGAATGTCGCGTCGACAAGATCAAGTGCTGCGATAGTTGCCGCCGAAAGAGTGCCGGCCGATGAGGGGTCGTCGGCTCCCAACAGCTCATCGTTCGCTCCGGCATTCAAGGCGGCAACGCTTCGAACCGACAGACAACGGCGACACTCGTGCAAGCGCGCGCCTCGAAGTCGAACGAGTTCTCTCGTAATTGGATCAACGGATTGCAAACGGCCGACGGCTGCGAGCATCGCCATGATCGCCACCATCGGATCGGCCGGGATTTCGCCAGTTGCTCCCCATGCCCAAGAATCCGAGGTGAGCGTTTCACCCAGAAGGGCACTAAGAACGACCTCAACTCGTTGCCCAACATCGAGCACGTACAACGCCTGCACGAAGGGGCCAATCTCCGCTCCGAGCACGCCCGCAGATGCGGCCAACGGACCCGGAAGTACACCCGTGACGTCAATAACGAATTGTTCAGTCATCGCCAAGGCGGCCTTCTGACGCTCATTGAACGCATCTGAAGTTGGCCAGTTGCTGAGTTCCGCCATCTGTACGTCAGAAATCGCGCCCCATGCTTTTGCTTGGAGTTCGACCTCATTCGTCAACAACATCGCGACACGGCGACGAGCCAGTTCCAGCAGCGTCCCGTCGCAGGCCCTGCGAATGGATTCGCAAGCAACTGCGAGGCCGGCAAGGACCTCTGGAGCTTCAGCCGAACGAGGATCTGATGTCATCGCAAACCACCGGGCGTAAACGAAACCGGAAGGCTCTTTACGCCGTTGATGAAGTTGGAACGAAGTTGCACTGGTGGACCAGCAAGTTCGATATCTGGAAGGCGCGTGTAGAGCTCACGGAACATGAGGGTGATTTCACGGCGTGCAAGGTGCGCTCCCAAGCAGAAATGCGGTCCAGGTCCGCCAAATCCAACATGAGGATTCGGATCGCGAAGGACATTGAACGCGTCGGGATCAGCAAAAACTGCTTCATCGCGATTCGCAGAGCCGTAATACATGATGACTTTTTCGCCCTGACGGAATTGATGTCCTGAAAGCACATAATCCTGTGTGAGCGTGCGTCGCATCCACACAACTGGCGAGGCGTAACGAACGATTTCCTCAACAGCACTTGGCATGACGCGTTCCATTTCCCCAAGCAGCAACGCCCGCTGATCCGGATTCTGCGAAAGGTGGGTAATGCCATGACTCAGTGCCGTACGTGTCGTTTCATGTCCGGCGACTGACAAGAGAATGAAGAATGAGGCGAGTTCGTCGCCAGAGAGTTGCTCACCGTCAACCTCGGTGGTCACCAACGCTGACAGCAAGTCGTCTGTCGGATTTTCTCGACGCAGAACTGCAAGCTCAGTCAAGAGACCCGCCAAAGTTGCGCCGGCTTCAAGGAAAGCCGAAATGGGATCGACACCCTCGGGAATGAAATCAGGGTCTCCACCCGAAAGAATGATGTTGGACTGCGACAACACGGTGTCGAACTCGCTATGAGGAATTCCCATCATGTCGAGAATCACAAGCAGCGGGAACGGCATTGATATATCAGTGACGAAATCGACCTCGCCCTTTTCGATGATTCCATCGACCACCTTCTTGGCCGTCTTCTCGACGTCCTCAAGCACGTTGGCAAGCATTCGTGGCGTGAATGTTCCCGACACAATCTTGCGAAGGCGGGCATGACGAGGATCATCCATTGAGATGAGCGAGCCGTAGAACTCATTCATTTCTGCGGGCATGTCGAGGATCGAAACCGCGCCTTGGCCGGAACAGAAGATTTCGGGATGACGACTGATTTCCAAGACATCGTGCATCTTGGTTATCGCGTAATAACCCGGGCCTTCAGGGAATGGTTCGACGATCGGCTCTGGGAAATAGGCGATCGGGTTTTCGCGGCGCAGTGTGGCAAATGCCGCATCGCGCTCGGCCCACGGTTTGGCCCAGAACTCGATGTCGGAGAGATCAATGTCTTCAAGTTTCATAACGACTCCTAGGTGAGGAAGAAGAACTCAGAGGGCACCAGAACGATTCGTTGTCTCGATGAGTTCGAGACATTCACCATTCGGTCCGGGCCAAAACAGGACGAGCAGCAGTGGTAAATCATCGCCGACAGAAAGTTCTTCGGTCGGGACAAAGGGGACAGAACCGGCAGCACGAATAACTGCTTCATCGGCTGCGCAATCGGTTGTCGACCACGCCATACGAAAAATGCCGAGTTCGTTGGCCCCGCGCACCCTTGCTGCAGTTGACGGCGCAGGATCAAGCCACTGAACGAGCGCGACGGTAAACACTGATCCCTCGTCAGCGAGAATCGCACCGCGAATGTGCTTGTTGGTCTCGCCGCCGAACAGATCTTTTGTCCATTCCATTTCCGTGGGCTCAAAGACCAACTTCAGGCCCATCACGTCGCGGTAATACGCGACAGATGCATCGAGATCGACACAGTTCACGACGACCTGAGCAATCGAGGTTTTGTCCGACTGCAGAAGTTGAACGGGAATTCCGTCGGGATCAAGAACCATCGCAAGACGTGGTCGCTCGGGACCAGCGTCAACCTCAATCGGGCCGCCAACCAGCGCGCCTCCGGCTTCGACGGCGCGCTCTATCGTTATCTCGAGGTTGGGCGTGGTGATCATTAATCGGTTGTACCCGGGTTCGCCGTCTAACCCGGGAGCAGTGCCGGTCGGTAGCGGCGTCTTCCACTCCAGCAGATCAAGCGAGAGTCCGTCGAGCCCATCGTCGGAATGGAGAATCCACGCGTCCCATGCGACTTCGTCGAGACCGAATGCCGAACCGGATTGGTTTTTGCTTGGCACTGTGCGAAGGACCCGACGCAAACCCAGCGCCTCATAAAAAACGACCGAGCGATCGAGGTCAGAGCAGTTGGAATTGCAGTGGTAGATGCGGTTTCCTTGAATCGCCATGGACGGATCGTAGGGCCACCACAGCGGTAGCGCCTTCAGGGGTCAGTAGGACTCAGGATCGTCAATTACCGACTGCGGTACGGGGAAGTCATAGAGCTCAGAAGCGTTCTGCCACGTGATGCGGGCGATGTCTTCCGCAGGCAAATTGCCGATCTCGTGCTTCGTCACGCGCTGTGTATTCGGCCAGGTCGAATCGCAATGGGGATAATCGCTCTCGATGAGGATATTTTCGATCCCAATGCGATCGCGCTGAACAAATGCTGAGGGATCTTCGACTGCACAGAACCAGAAGTTTCGCTTGAGCACTTCCGCCGGCGTCAGATCAGTGCCCGTCCACGTTCCATACATGTCGTGGTAACTGAGCATGTGATCAAGGCGATCCATGAGTCCCGCCACCCATCCGATGCCGCCTTCGGACATGCACAACTTCAGATCCGGGAATCGAACCGGGAGCATTGAGTACAACCAATCAACGGCGGCAAACATCGCGTACCCGAAGAACAGCACACCGACGGTGTCAGGCGGTGCGTCCGGAGCAGTTGCCGGAGAGGTGCCCGATGAACCGATGTGCAGATTCACAACAGTTCCGGTTTCGGCACACGCTTGCATCATCGGATCCCAGTAGCCCGTATGTAGCGACGGAAGTCCCAACATGTGCGGCGCTTCGGTGAAGCTCACTGCTTTAAATCCGCGCTCTGCATTTCGCCGAATCTCTTCAGCCCCGAGCACTGGATCAAGGAGCCACGGAATCTGACAGGGAATGATGCGACCGGGATGTGTACCTGCCCATTCTTCAAGGTGCCAGTCATTCCACGCACGAGTTGTGGCGAGAGCGAGATCAACATCGTTCGTCGTCGTCTGCAGTCGTTGACCACAGAATCCTGGCAAGAACGATGGGAAGTTCACCGATGCATAGATTCCGTTGAGGTCCATATCGGCAATACGCGCGTTGATGTCCCACGCTCCACGCCGCATCTCATCAAAGCGCGCCGGCTCAAAGGAGTACTCGGAAACGGGGCGACCGACTACCGCGTTGAATCCGACGTTGGGAAATTCCATTCCGTCATAGACCCACGTTTCGGAACCGTCTTCCTTCTCAATAATCTTGGGAGCGCGATCGGCCAAGGCCGCAGGCAGTCGACCCTCGAAGGTGTGTCGCGGCTCAACGATGTGGTCGTCAGCAGAAATAATCGTGTAGTCACGTTTACGGCGCTCAGGCTCTGGCAAGAACGTGACCCCACCGGACTTCGACTTTCCGCCGGTGGTGAAATTCATATTGGACGCGAGATCATCAAGACTGATTGACATGGTTCACTCCATAACGTCGGGTTCTTCACGGATAAGACGGCGGACCGCTCCGGCCCAATACACCTCGGTACCGCGCTCAAGTAGCGAGGCTTTCATCGCCGGACGCACAACAGGTGGGACCGTTGTTGCGGGTCGATCAGCGACAAGAACGTCATACATCAACTTGCATTGACGATCGAGGGTTGCCGATTTGTAGGTGGCTTCCTCAATTGTCGCCGCCGTCACGATCGCACCATGGTTCGCAAGGATGACGACCGATGCGTCACCAATTCGTTCCGCAAGGTCAGCCCCAAGTTCAGGAGAATCAATCTCCCCCGAGTATTCGCTGACGAATCCAAGCTCGCCGTCGAACAGTGATGACTGTTGATGGAAGAACTCAGGGACTAACCCAAGTGCGGCGAGCAGCACCACGTAGTACGGGTGGTTGTGCACAACGACTCGCGCTTCTGGACGACGTCGGTGAAGTTCAGTATGAATCTGCACCGCCGGAGTGACATCCCACTTACCGCCGATCACGCGACCATCGGGATCAACACGACATATATCAGACGCAGACACTTCCTCCCACCACAAGCCCCACGGATTCACCAGCATGGAGGAGTTGTCGTCGTTCGCCCATGTGATGTGACCCGCGATGTTTTCGCAGAATCCTTCGCGAGCAAGAATCCGAAACGAACACGCCAACTTCTGCTCATCAGAAAGTTCGACACCAATCGGTGGCGTAATAGACGGCGACCACACCTCGGCCCCGCCCTTCGAAAGTTCAATGCCCTCTGGCACCATGGCCGCGCCAAGAGCTGTTGCGTCATTCGCTTCGATCGTCATCGTGCAACCCCCCGGTCGATGTACGAACGACCACGTTAGATGCCAAACCGACGCACGTGACCATCGAATGTGGTTGCCTTTCGCCATGACCACCGTCGCCATTGCCAACGGCAGCCTCCTGGGTCGATCCGCCCCCGGCTCGATCGCATTTCTCGGCGTTCCTTTCGCTGAAGCACCGATCGGCCCATTGAGATGGGCACCCCCGACCCCTCGGAAGCCGTGGCAAGGCACGCTCGATGCCACGTCATTCGGTCCAGCCCCGTGGCAGCCGACCGGAGGTCCACTCGACGGGCTCGTACCGGGCATGGGCAGCGAGGATCAGTCAGACGACTGTTTGAACCTCAACGTTTGGACCCCGTCAATTGATGGCTTGCGACCCGTCCTCGTCTGGATTCACGGCGGAGCATTTTCTTTGGGCGCTGGGTCGCTCTCGGTCTACGACGGAGCCCGTCTTGCCGCAGCGACAAATACTGTCGTCGTCACGATCAACTACCGCCTCGGCGCGCTGGGCTTCATGGTCATCGACGACCCGTCGTGCACACCGAATGTCGGACTCCTGGATCAGGTCGCTGCCCTTGAATGGGTTCGAGACAACATCACCGCGTTCGGCGGCGACCCCGACAACGTCACCGTCTTCGGCGAATCAGCAGGTGGCGGAAGTGTCCTTTCACTCTTGTCGATGCCTTCAGCACTTGGGCTTTTTCAGCGAGCCATCGTTCAAAGCGGCGCAACCGAACTACTGCTTGACCGAGGGAAGGCACAGTTGGTCACTGAAGCGGTCGCTCGCGCAGCCGGGCTTAATGGTGTTGACGCCGAGGCCCTTCGTTCGCTCCCGGGACCACAACTCATCGAAGCGCAAGCAATCGCATCGATGGAATTGTTCGGAACGGTTGGCACGATGCCGTTCCATCCAGTTGTCGATGGCGTCGTACTTCCACACACATGGCTTGAAGCGGCATCGTCGGGATTCAATCCTGTTCCAGTAATCATCGGCACAAATCGCGACGAGATGGATTTGTTCAAGATGTTCGATCCTGATGCCGGATCGCTCACCGCTGATGGGCTTCGCAAACGATTCGAGATCGTTGGCGGCAATGTTGACTCCCTAATCGATGCCTACGCCTCGGTCGGAGCCACGGAACCACCCGAAGCTTGGCGTCGCGCGAACACCGATATCGCGATGTGGTTACCTGCTCTTCGTATCGCTGAAGCTCGCGCGAAGCACGGCCCAACGTGGATGTACCGATTCGATTGGGAGACCTCATCCCCAGAGATGGGTGCTGCACACGGCATTGATATTCCGTTCCCGTTCAAGACCATCGACATTGATGGTTGGGATCTATTCATTTCCGATCCCGAACAAGCGATGTCGTTGGCGTCGCTCATGCAACGGTCCTGGGCGGACTTCGCGCGAGAAGGTGTCCCGTCGCTCGGCGATGCCGACTGGCCGTCCTATGACCTCGAATTGCGCACAACTGCGATCTTCGGTCGGGAAGTCTCTGTGGAACACGACCCGAATGGGGCGGTTCGGCAAGCATGGACCAATTGATGACACAACCAGTCGCGCCATCATTCACTCAGGGGGATTAATGAAGTACGCAACGCTTGGAACAACCGGTGTCTCCGTAAGTCGCTATTGCCTTGGCGCAATGATGTTCGGCCAAATGGGCAATACCGATCACGCTGAGTGCATCCGCATCATTCATAAAGCGCTTGATTCCGGTATCAATTTCATCGACACGGCGGACGCGTACTCCGGCGGTGAAAGTGAAGAGATCGTCGGCAAAGCCATCGCTGGCCGCCGTGACGAACTCGTGATTGCAACGAAGATGTTCCACCCGATGGGTACGGATCGAAATCAAAAGGGAAACTCCCGCCGTTGGATGGCTCAAGCGATTGAAGGAAGTCTTCGGCGCCTTGACACCGACCGGCTTGATTTGTTCCAACTTCACCGATTCGACGAAACCGTCGCCCTTGAAGACTCCATGGGAGGTCTCACCGATCTCACCGCTGCGGGGAAGATCATTTACGCAGGACACTCAGCGTGGCCGACCGAACGAATGGTCGAAGCCCAGTGGGCTGCGGAAAAGATGGGCTTCGTGAAATTCCGCTGCGAGCAGGCCTCCTACTCGATCCTCAAGCGCCGCATTGAACGTCAGGTACTCCCAACCTGCTCGCGATATGGCATGGGCGTCATCACCTACAGCCCGCTCGGTGGTAGCTGGCTTTCAGGCCGTTACCGCGAGATCGGCGATGTTCCTGAATCATCGCGTCTCGCCATGATGGGCAAACGATGGGGCCAGGAACTTGATTCGCCACAGAATCGGGCGCGCCTCAACGCAACCGTTGCGCTTCAGTCGCTTGCGGACGAGGCCGGACTTCCACTTGCGCATCTCGCAACTGCGTGGGCAATGGAACATCCGCACGTCACGTCAGTGATCATCGGACCGCGCACGATGGAACAACTCGACGATCTCATCTCCTGCGCCGAACTTCGCCTCGATCCAGACCTACTTGATGCAATCGATCGCGTCGTCGCCCCCGGTGAAGATGTTGTTGAGGAAGACAAATCAATTGATCCGCCGTCGTTGCGCCCCGCCGCGCGTCGTCGCCCTGCGTAAAGGAACCCGCATGTCAGCAATCGAACGAGTTCCCTATGACGAATTTTCGTACTTCAACGACAATGCAACCGAGGTAGGAATCGCTTGGAACGGTCCACCAACGGTGGAACGGGTCAAAGTTTCTGTTGATGAGGACCGGTCGCTGAGTGCCCTTGTTTGGGGAACTGCAGAGCCCGAGATTGTGTTTCTCCATGGCGGCGCTCAGAACGCCCACACATGGGACACCGTCGCTCTCGCGATCAATCGGCCACTTGTCGCGATCGACCTTCCCGGCCATGGGCACTCTGACGGAGGCAAGAACGGAAGCCTGAACGTCTTTGCCAATGCCGAGGACATTGCCACCGTCATTCGCGAACTCGCGCCCAGTGCGCAACTTGTCGTCGGCATGTCGCTAGGCGGCATGACAGCGGTGGCTCTTGCCGGACATGCGCCAGAACTTGTGCAGCGACTTGCGCTGGTGGACGTCACCCCCGGAGTCGACGGACCGAAGGCTCAGCAGATCGCCAACTTCATCAATGGTCCCGAATCGTTCCCGAATTTTGATGAGTTACTCGCTCGAACTATTGAATTCAATCCCACACGAACAGAGTCCTCTCTTCGTCGAGGCATTCTGCACAATGCACTGCAACTTGACGACGGCACATGGGTGTGGCGCTATCGCCGCATGCTGGAAACCGGTGGCGAACATCCGGATTTCTCATCACTGTGGGACGTCATCGGTGCAAGTTCTATGCCCCTACTTCTTGCCCGAGGTATGTTGCCTCAGTCGGTTGTCGATGATGCCGATGAAGCCGAGTTGCGAAAGCGCCGGCCCGATGCGCAAGTAGTTCGCGTCGAACAGGCGGGCCACAGCATCCAGGGAGACCAACCAGTCGAACTCGCCCGTATCCTCGAAACATTCCTCGACCGCTGAGCGATCCGCTCAGGCTCAATTGATTCAAAGGCGACACCATGACGTGGACAACTGCTGACATCCCTAATCTCACCGGAAAGGTTGCCGTCGTCACAGGCTCGAACGCTGGCCTCGGCTTTCACATCGCCAGCGACCTGGCTGGTGCTGGTGCCAGAGTCATCATGGCCTGCCGCAATGAAACCAAAGCGACAGAAGCCGCCAACAAGATTCGCCTGACCTCGCCGCGCGGCACTGTCGAAACGATGACCCTTGACCTTGCCGACCTTTCGTCGATTACTGCGTTCAGCGAAAAACTCGGATCAACGGTTGACCGCCTCGATATTCTTGGAAATAACGCTGGTCTCATGGCCGTCGATGAATCGAAGACCGTTGACGGATTCGAAACCCAATTCGGCGTCAATCACCTCGGACACTTCGCCCTTACGGGCTTAGTTCTTCCCCTCTTGCTCGCAACTCCCGGATCACGCGTGATCAACCATTCGAGCATGGGACACCGCCCCGGCAAGATGCATCTCGACGATCTCAACTTTGAACGTCATCGCTATTCGCGTTGGCCGGCCTATTTCCAGAGCAAGTTGGCAAACCTGCTCTTTTCGCTCGACCTGCAACGCCGACTTTCACTTGCAGGTGCACCAACGATCGCACTCACTGCTCACCCGGGCGGAAGCCGAACCGACCTTGGCGTCGAAGGTTCGGGCCTACTCAACAAGGCTCTCAAACCAATCGGCGGATTCGGGCAATCAGCAGCAAAGGGGGCACTCCCCTTTGTGCGCGCCTGTGTCGATCCAACTGCAAAAGGTGGCGACTTCTATGGCCCGCGTTTTCTGATCTTTGGTTCGCCAAAACTCGAAACGCCAACCAAGCGAGCCCGCAACACCGAAGATGCGAAACGACTCTGGAATGAGTCCGAGCAGCTCACGGGTGTTCACTACCTCGACTGAACCGCCGTTCAGCCGTAGTGCCAATCTCGTTCCGGCGGCGCGGCGTATTCAATGCACTGCACATCGAACCAAATCGGCAAGAGATACTTCACGTAGAACGCGTGGACCGTGCTCGCTGGATTCACAAGGTCGTCGTAGACCTTAAGCTGAATGCCAGGTTCGGACGTCTGCATCTCAGCAATACGCGAACACAGTGAGTCGACTTCTTCTCGCGTGTCATGCAAAAGACCGAGGTGGTCGTAACCAGGCGATGACATTGGATTCGGATTTTCGGCCAAGAGAATGAACTGCGTCGCTCGTTCATCGAGCATCATCAACAATCCGTTCTGACCAAGAATTTCAACGTCCTTGCACTCCCAGCCAAACAGGTCTCCGTAGAAGGCTCGGACTTGATCGCGAAATTCAGGTGTGAGCGTGCCGGGTGCGAATGTCAGTTCCATGTGGTTGAAGCGCATCATGGAGTCGACCATAGAGCGATCTGATTCACCTCGCCGCACCTATGGGAGAAACGTTCCCGTGAGCGTTCGATCGGTGTGCTGTGCTCGCCAAGCCAACATCGCCCGGGCTTCGGCCCATGCTCGCTCAGGATCAGCAAGCATCGTCCGCCAGGTTGGATCAGCAGAAATGTCATAGACAAGCGCTTCGCCATCGGCGAACTGCACATAGGCAACGTCATCGCTTCGGCGCACCGTGAGTTGGTGCCCGACACTTCGACGATCCTGCGGCCACTTCGCACCATCACGACCCGGCGTGAAAAACCGCCAGTCAAATTCCCAGTAGGCCGCATCGCGCCACTCTTGCGGCACTTCACCTTCGAGGAACGGTCGCAAGGACCGACCATCACACTGACGAGGAACGTCGAGAGCAAGCAATTCACACACAGTCGGAAAGACATCGACTGCTTCGGTGAAAACCTCGATGACAGTCCCGGCTGATTCCGGCGATCGTGGATCTCGAACGATGAGTGGGATATGGAAACTCTCCTCAAACCAACCC